>Ga0075424_100005394_pt1 | contig 12203 bp, 11 predicted proteins | sample SoiMethybrSBSTD3_FD_75301 | JGI IMG/M metagenome (GOLD analysis project Ga0075424, IMG submission 75301) | Bulk soil microbial communities from a Populus tree surrounding site in Tennessee, USA - Soil MetaG P. TD hybrid SBSTD3 | ecosystem: Environmental > Terrestrial > Soil > Tree plantation... | reverse complement strand
TGGTATTCTTCGCTACATCTATTAGCGTTTCGATATTTACAGGGTAACCCTCCCTTTTATTTATTAGTCGACCAGTTGGATGAAATATGATATCAACACTAGGATTCCGCGCTGCACCTACTAGTCTCTGCATTTGCACTTCGATTGGCTGTGAGAAATTAGAATGAATAGCTGCGCCAACTAAATCAAGTTTGTCTAGTATATTGTTTGGTATATCAAGCGATCCATCCTTAAGTATGTTTACCTCTGCTGCTGACAATACTTTGAAATTTTTCAAATCAGCAGGCTGTGCATCATCGTCGTCTTCATTTAGATGTCGTCGCAGTTGTCGTTGCAAATATTTTTTCTCTTCCTCTTTTTTAGATATGTTATAGAGGCGGCCTTCTCTTAGCCTGTCATTTATTTCACTGATTTTGTTAGCTTGATCTAGCAACTGTTTTTCGTCAAGTCCGTGTGTTAATTTCAAACTTTTTGTATGATCGGTAATAGCAATATATTCAAGTCCGAATCTCTGCTTTGCAGCTATGGCCATGTCTTCTATAGACATTGTTCCATCAGTGCTATTACTGTGAACCTGTAAATCCCCCTTTAATTCATTGTATCGGACTAATTTTGGAAGTTTACTGTTTGGCTTTATTGCAAGTTCAATTTCCCCTGTATTTTCACGTATTTCCGGAGGAATCCACTCTAATCCTAGTGTACTGTAAATTTCTTCCTCGCTACGACCTGCAATTTTGTTATCATAAGTATCAAATATTCCCCATTCGTTTAAGTGAAGGTGCTTGGCGAGTGCTAATTTTCTTAATGCCACACCATGTTCCTTGCTACCTGTAAAATACTGCAATGCCGAGCCAAAACTTTCCTCAGAGACAACGAGCAAGTCTGCATCCATTCCATTATTCAATCTCACAAATGCTTTGCTTCGTCCTCTAGAGAGAACTTCTTCTACTTGTGGCATAGACACGAAGTAGTCCATTACATTTTCTGCATTTTCTGACACTACAACATAATCAATATCACCTACTGTTTCTCTCATCCTTCTAAAAGAGCCTGCTGCAACAGCATTCTTGACCCCGTTGATTTTCAAGAGGCCGGTCTCTATTTGTTTTACCAAAGGATAAATTTCGCCTATTAGATATCTACCTCTAACTCTTCTAAACAATTGAATTTTCTTTAAAATTAGCTCTTCCTTCTTCTGCGAAAAACCAGGAATGACACGAAGCCGTCCTTCCGAAGCAGCTCTCTCTAAAGCAGATATATCTTTGATTCCCAGGTTGTCATGAATAGATTTAATTGTTTTAGGACCAATGCCTTCTAACCCATAAAATTCCTCGACGTTTATAGCGGTTTTCGACTCTAGCTCTTGTAGATACTTTATTTTTCCTGTTGCGAGATATTCTTGAATTTTCGAACCAATAGCGTTTCCAACAGATGGTATTTGTAGTAACCCATCTAATCCGGCCTTACTATAAATTTCATCGATATTCGAAGACAAGGCTGCAATTACCTCTGCTGCTCGCCTATATGATCTCACTTTGAAGCTTACATTCGATTGTTTTTTACTCTTCGCTTTTCCCTCTAATCTAGAGTTGGAATTACCGCCATTATTATCTCGCTTGTTGCTGCTCTTGCTGTGTTCTTCTTCTTCTTCCATTTCAAGTAAAAATGCAATTTTAAGAAGAATTCTGACAACCTCAGCATTTTTATTCATATTCTTCTCGTGCAGTGATAGGTACCAAGAGAGCCAATAAAATATATGCCTCCTAACTATTTACTTATATTCTTGTAGTAATGCAAGAAATATTTCGTTAATCAAAGCCAAGGCCAGAATGGCATATTCCGTAACAAACATTGTTTCCTAATTATAGATCTTGCCTTCTCTGCAGCTTCAAACTCATTGCATTTGCCGCTTCTGAGAAATTGCAGTAGCAGATCCTCGTAAAGCCTTTTTGCTCGTTCTTCGGTAAACTCCTTATAATATTTCGATAGTTCCTGTTGCTGTTGTTGTTGCTCTATTTTTTTATTATTGCAGCTAATACTATTATTACTACTATTAGCAGGTTTATAATTTCTGGTACTGTTATTACCATCATCGTTATTGTTTATCTCATGCAGGCCCTTTAATTCAGCATATTCTTTCCTGCACTCGATACACGTATCATCGAAAAAATTCTTATGAACACAGCAAACCGTCATGTGATCACAAGGTACAAGTTTAGTTGTATAATAGCCGATGATAAATAATGTTGCTTTAATACTCTAATGGGTTTCAACGCAAATTTGATTTCTATAAAGATAATAACCAGCTATGAGAATGCAAATTGCTAGATATTAAATATCTCTTATGTGCTTATATATTGAATTGAAGTATAATATATCATAAATATTATATATTATATTCAGATTTCAGTAACTAACACGTATGGTAAAATAAATGAATTGCCATTGGGCTAGGTAATTTGAAATGTTATATGAATTTCAAATTAGGGCCACAATAAGGAAAATAAACAAAATTTTTCTAAATTTAGTTAGCATGTAATCATACATACTAGTAGTGATTCATATGACAAGGTAAAACCTATTAATCACTTTCTAGAATATATCGATATAACTATATGCATGTCAGACTATTGCACCACCAACAGCAACACCACTATATTCATGAAGCCATGATGCTCCATCCCAAGTGAAGTAAAGTTCTTCTCTAAAGAAACGGCGGCGGTAGTAGTACTGGTTTGCAGAGGTATCGCAATATGAATGAAAATATGACTACAGAAACAAGTACAAGTACAAGAAAAAGAATTCTAGTCGTAGATGACGAAGCAGATATTACTTTAGCATTAAAAACGGTTTTAGACGGAGATCAATTCCAAGTCGATTCATTCAATGATCCTGTTTCTGCACGTAATAATTTCAAAGCAGGTATTTATGACCTTCTGATACTTGATATTAAGATGCCAAAAATGAATGGCTTCCAGTTATATAGAGAGATTAAAAATATAGATGATAAAGTCAAAGTATGTTTTCTAACTGCATTGAATGAAATGCATGACTATCAAGATTATAAGAAGGAAGTGTCTCCAAAACCTGGCCAGAGATATTTTATTCAAAAACCAGTCGAGAACCAGACTCTGATAAAGCGTGTAAATGAAATAATTGTATAAAAATGCCCTAATTAACGCGCTAGAGATAGCAATTCTGTCCTTGATGCATATTGAGATACAATTATTGGACTCCAAAAAAAGATAACTTTAGCAAAATATGACGTTAACACAAGTTAGCTATAGCCTTTACTTGATTATTTAATTTAACCAGGTTCAGCATGTACGACAACCCTAGAAGCCCCAGTATCTTTGACAATCAAGTTCTGAACATTTGTTGCTAGTCTATGTGCCTCCTCAATTGAGGTGAAACTTTTTTCATGCGTTGGCTTTATCTTTATTACTAGAGTAATATGCAATTCACCATTGATATCTACTACGCTAATGTCTTTACAGTCTGCTACTCGATCTGCAGATAATGCTATTTTCCGTATATTTTCCACATATGACTGATTGATCCTTTTCTGTGTGCCTATCTCTACATTCTTGCTCGTCTCAGTTTCAATATGGGCAGTAATATTGCTTATTTGCGGGATATTTTGTTTAACTTCATTTTCGAAGAGATCTACAATATTATGAGCAGTCATAAGATCTAGACTACTGTCCAGTTGCACATCCAAATACAAGTGTAACTTTGGTTCTGTCTTAGCATCCAACATATTTTCGTTCGAATTGTAAATATCTTGTTTTTTCTCCGATTGTCTAGTCGTTTCAGTTGACGACGCATGAGTCGTAGAGGGTATCGCCGACAAATATATGGAATGAACATTTTTTATGCCTTCTGTTTCAGCAGCAATTAATCTGATCCTATCTGTGATTGTTTCACTTGCGGTTTCTATTGCGTCGACATGTACTAGCACGTCTGAATTAGGTAAAGCATTCCTCACCTTATCTTCAACAGCTGTTGCTACTCTGTGTGCTTTGTCGTGCGTTAAAGTTCGGGGAACTTCAATATGCATATCCACGAGGGTTTCCGAACCCATTTTCCTCACGCGAATGTCGTGTGCTCTATTGACTCCTTCTAGCCCTGATACTGTTTCCACCACCCTTTGATAGGCGCCCTTAGGAGCCCTGTCTAGAAGTACGTCAAGTGTTCTTCTTCCAAGTCCAAGGGACGTATATATTATCATGGCTGCTACTACAATTGCAGCGTAAGCATCGGCATTTGGAACATGATACAAGAAAACCAATGCTAGACCAACTATAATGATTGCAGAAGAAATCATATCTGTCCTAAAATGAAGCGCATCGGCTTCAAGTGCCTGACTACCAAATTTTCTTGCAGTTCTATATAATACTCTAGATCTCTCAAAATCGACTCCCATTGAGCCAAGCATAATCGCAAAAGACAAAATAGTAACTTCCGGTTCGATAGATTTAAAGAAAATTCGGTTTACGCCTTCATAAAATATCCATCCTGCAACTATAAATAAGAGTATTATTTCAGCTAGGCTTGACATACTCTCCACTTTAGCATAGCCGTAGTTGTATCTGAAATCCGGAGGTCTCATTACCATTCGTATAGCATAGAGAGTCATGAATGCTGCAATAATATCAAGACCTGAATGCATAGCATCCGATAGTATGCCAAGACTATTAGTGGAAAATCCGACTGCGAGCTTGAATAGAGTTAGACCTGCCGAAATTGCAATTGAAGACCTAGCTACTGTAAGTCGATTATCTCTATCCCTTTGCAATTGTTTACTAAAATAACGATTCTTGCTATTCTCTTATAAAAGAGATCCTATGCCTGCATATATATATGTATATTAATTGGCATTCTCTTTACCAATTTTATATGAAGATACTAAACATATTTTTGTGTATAAATGAACGGATAAAATTTGACTTCAAATAATTATTCATCACGTTTTTGCATATAAGGATCACCAGATGTTAGATCATATTGCGATCATATTGCAGAAGCTTCAAGTAAGATCAATGATGCAGGGTAGAGTACAAAGTTATTCAATGTAAAGAAAACAAATATGACTTTGACAAACTTTTTCTTTATGTATCACAAAGGTTAATTGACTGCCTTGGACTATCCGGTCATAGCTCAGCCTGATGGCATCAAACTCAACCCTGAAAAAATGGTTGTTGAGCAGTTATATCATTGCGTATTTGAGGAGAAAGTTTACCTGTTCTATAAAGATCAAGACGAGTTACTTCACTGCTATGAAGTACAGGATCCAACAGTCACCAAGGAAATCTCTGAAAAACCTGAGGAAATTGAAAGAATACTAGAAAAGTACTCTAAATCCAGTCAAATAGGATAAAATAGGATCAACAACATTATATATGCTAATAGAAGAGATAATCTTACCTAATGACATCTAGCAATGCACATACAACACATAAAGCCAGTAACGAGATTTTTATAGGCAAAAAGCCACTTATGACTTACGTTACAGCCACTTTGGTCCAACTTGCAAATGAACCCCATGTTATAATAAAAGCTAGAGGCAAGAGCATAACTAGAGCTGTAGACGTTGCACAGATAATTGTAAAAAGAATGGATACGTTGGGTTACAAAATCGGCCCTGTAAAAATAGGCTCTGAGTCGATACAGTCAGAAGATGGCAGGACTAGAAATGTATCTACTATTGAAGTCCCGATTTCGAGAGCAAAATAACATTTTCTATTTTACTAGTTTTTCAATGTATGGGTAGGACTAGTTATTGCTACTGTTGTCATCTTTGTGCTCATCAGTATGTGTTTCAATTTGAAATTCGTAGAACACAATATCTTGAGCTAGTTCCAATTGTTATCAAACCATGTCGGGACACGCTCTTGAATATGACTGGCCTACGAATAATGGTGACTCAATAGCGCTTATTGTTATTTGTTTATTATTTGTGTCGGTATTTTCTATAAGTGTCAACTACATTTACAAGTAATGTCTTCTAGTAGTTCTATTACCATAATACTATAGTACAAAAAACTACTTACTTCATATATAGTGATGTAATACGTAGATAGTTTAATATGAACCACACAATGTTGCTAGTAGGTTTAGTCATAACTTTAGGAATACCTCTGGCTGCAACTCTGGCTAGTACTTTTACAGTAAACGCGCAACAATTATCGTCGTCATCACCATATAGTATACCTCGCACCACTACATTATCTGAGAATATAAAATCAGAAATGTGTGATCCTAGTAATCCAAGTCTAAAGGTTGTTAATACAACCGAAGCACACATATGCAATATTCCAAAAACAGTTAAAGATTCAACAACTACGGCTACACCAGTATCAACAACAGGGTCACCATCTAGGACTCCAGAATCAACACCAGCAACACAGGCATCTAGTTCAAGCACTCCAAAACAGCAAGAACAAACAACCAATAATAATACCAATAATAATAACGATGTCATTTCGGAATCGAACAGCCCGACAATAGCTGCGTCGATGACTCCGACCAGCTCGGTCAGTAACAAACCACCACCAGCAGCGACATCATCGTCAACAGCAGCAACAACAACAATAGCACCACAAGCCGGATCAGAAATCGTACAAAATCCTATAGATCAGCAACAACAACCTCCTATATTAGCAGCAGTAAGCAATGGCACTAACTCCCAGAATACTGTGTTAACATCGATTTCTCCATTACTTAGTTCTGATAAGCTGATGTATCTTGGCTATCATGTTGGAGCAGGCGGTGCGACCGGTGATGACTTGGCAGGGAAGAGCATTAAAACATCGAGTAGCAGCAAAGATGATGGATCGTCACACAAAGGCGATAGCAGTACAAAATCATCTAGCCATGATAGCGATAAAGCCAAATCAAAGGCGTCCTCGCAATCAAAAAACCATAACGACCATGATGGGAGTGGAAAACCAAAGAAGGCAAGTTCAAAAGAAAATAAAAGTCACAAAGGTGGAGATAGCTTTTTTGGAGGCGACTCTTTCTTTTAGTGGCGTCAGTCTTTTAAGTGAAGGGATCAGACCTGGTTTTTCTCACCGTTTTTTTAGTTCTCTGTTAGTAGTCCTATTACTTTACGCATATTTAGCAGAATTTCTTATGCAGACAGTTTCACTTCCAAGAGTCAATGATTTAAATGTGACAGGATAAGGGCATACAGTAACATCCCTATGTGATTTTATATATTTATCTTAACATTGTTAAGTACGAACGTGGTCAGTATAAAAAAGATAAGGGTCAGCTCATATGGTGTTCTCTTATCTTATGCTTGGAAGAATGCTATCTTGTGTAGAGCTTGGCTGGTCTTCTGTGCTCTGTCCCTGTCCGGATTCAAATGCTTGACCATAACAATTCTTTATCTTACCTAGTTTAAGATTGCGGTCTATTGCATCACCAGATATACAGCTAAAGAAACTTTTCAATTGCTTTTCAGAGGGACTGGTGTTACTGTTATCATTGGGTGTTACGGGATTATTATTGCTTGGTGTCTGCGAATTTGAAGATGTAGGGTTATCATTATTATTACTATCTCCACTATCATCTGATTTTGTCGCTGTATCTGTTGTTTTATCAATACCTTTCTTTGCAGCAAAAGCAAAGCCAACAAAACCACTCGCAACTATAAGCGAGGAGGCTAGGGCAATGGCAACGAGAGCCACAGTAGTTCTCTTGGTAAACATTGAAGAAGTAATACACGCTATGTCTTTAAGAGATATGAAGATAAATAACCTCTAAGAAATAAGTAACATATGTATGGTGTAGACTTCTACGAACGAGCAAGAGTTGAGTTAGATCAAATTCTAAAATAATTAAAAATAAAGATTGAAAGGAATTATCCCCGCTATTGCTCGCGGGAGCACTAAGGTCTGCTGGAGCCGCCCTCTCTAAGGCGCTATCATCAGTCTCGCCACCAGTATTGTCGCCCAAGTGTCTCATTTATAGCCGCTTTTATTCTAACTCCATGCCATTGATAAAAAAACGCAATATCCAATCCATTTTTTGACAGTTCAATAGAGATTTTGGTGGCCTGTCCTATATTGAAAACCATTATTTGTCATTGGATTTCACTTGAAATCTGCTCTCGCAATAGCCGCAGGCCTATTCGGTTATTTTTACAAATTCGTCTAGTATCAGAAGAGGCGATATTATACATCAGCAATGTAGCAACATTCATCGATGTGGCAGTTTTCAGCGTAATCAGTATTCGACAATTGTAAAGTGATTATTAAAATGCAAATTAAGAAATTCTATTACTAGTTCAGCAGCATCAAAATATTTTATATCATCGCTACCGTAGTTATAACATTTGTTGTTGTTGACTAACTGGACAACGAATATCCCTGATGCGTTTTTGTTGACAAATATTTTTTTTCCTTGAAAAGAAGATTCTTCTATTCTTATTCCTTCGTCAATATCTAGTGTTTGAAGTTTCTTTGCTAATCGCTTCGCTTCGCCCTTCTTGTCCTTCTTCTTCTTCTTCATATGATAGCCCATAGCATTATTGACAAGTATATCTTATCTCTTCATAATCATTTCCTACACATATATACTCACGAACTGATAATAACAAGTTAGCGTAGTATATTGAAGATCTTTGATACTATATCAAAGAAGAAGAGCAAATTCTTCATTGATTCTGACGTAGTGAAAATATTTATTTGTGGACCAACTGTCTATGATTATAGCCATCTAGGGCATGCGCGCATATTTCTATTTTATGATCTTGTCAGTAGGTACTTTATTTTCAAAGATCTTCGTCCTATTGTAATTGTTAATATCACGGATATCGATCCAAAAATATCATTTAAAGCAAAGGTCGAAAATATATCTCAGCACAAACTCTCTACAAAATATCTGAAAGAATTGCTTATTGATTTGTCGTTATTAGGTATTAATGGAACGTTAAATTTTGCGAGGGCATCAGACTACGTAGAATCCTCTAAAGAGATTGTAAAGAAACTACTCAGAAATAATATAGCCTATTCTACGAGCGGAAATATTTTCTTAGACACTACTAGACTGTCATCCTACGGAAAATTGTCCGATATGACTAGACACGACCTTGATAATGCTAGGCTTGACATATCTCCTGGCAAGCATAATCCTAGCGATATTTTGCTTTGGAACGCAGCCGATGACTTTGATCAAAAATATTCTGACGGAATATTGGGTAATGGAGTACCTTGGTGGCATATGCAAGATTCTTCAGTAGCCATATCTATTTTTAATGGTCATTATGATATACACGGTGGTGCAGTCGATCTGATTTATCCTCATCATGAATCACATAGAGCTCAACTACAAGTTTTAACATCATGTGAACGACCAGTCAAGTATTGGACACATGTAGGATTGCTAACAGTAGGATCTAAAAAGATGTCAAAGACGCTGCACAACACAATAAGGATTCGAGATTTACTGAAAAAATATGACTCAAATATCATAAGGCTTTATATTTTTTCAAATCACTACAGGAGTCAGTTTGACTTTTCCTTATCAAGGCTTGAAAAATTCAGAGAAGTAGATGATATAATAGCCAATGCATACATTCTGTCAGACAAATCTAGTAGTGAGCCTTATTATCGTAATCAATATGATAAGACAACAAAAAAATATATGAGTAAATTCATTAAATGTATTGAGGACGACTTTGATACTCCTAAAGCCCTGGAAACAATGATACATACAGCAAAGTCAGATAAATCATTTGCGGCTCTCAGAGATATGGTGAGCATATTCGGCCTTAGATACTAAAAAACTTATGGAACACAATGAGTCGACCTTTTGTTCATTGTGGACTGAGAGCATTAAGGTAAATGACTGTACAAATTTGTTTATGAATGAAAAGCTTGGCGATGATTATTTTTTTAATAGAATAAGTAATACTCCTTCGTGCTATAATGGCGATGCCGATGACGATGATGGTACCGCTATGTCTGCGTTACAGGATTCTGTAAGGATATTTTCAGAAAGGAAATTGAAGTGTTTTGTATATATTGGTTATTCGGACGCCCTAATGGAGGCAATCCTATTAAAAAACAAATTTACGCTTCTCGATACAATGCAGGCTTTCCGATCTAAAATGAATAAAGTACTATTGGAAAATCCGAAGATTCATGTTGATAAAATCGACTTGAATCTCCTGCCAGTTTGGATAGATGTGTTTTGCAAATCATTTAATGCATTAGATTGGAAATCTGAAGCGCACAGAATTCTCGAAACTCATTTCGATGAGCTGACATTATTGATAGGGTATATAAAAAGCAATTCAAGGCAAATCCCTGCTGGATGCGCTCTGCTATTTAACAAACACAGAGTAAATGGGCTTTATTGCTTAGGAACAGTACACTCTTTTAGACGCCAGGGAGTAGCTGGAAAAATCGTAGAAACCTGTTTGGATATATCCAACAAACAGAGCAATAGTTTCTTAATCTGCCAGGCCTTCACTAACGAAGGATTCACGGAGTTTTATAAAAAACTTGGATTCCAGTTAGTGTACAAAAAAAAGATTTATGTTCTAGATGTATAGTGTTCGCATTAGCATATAGCATAACGTGTATAGCTAAATTGGTGGTTTTAAATAGCTGATATATATGCACGAGCTAACAGATTGAGTCTTTATAAAACGTCCATATGAAAGTATTATCATCGCTATGAAGAAAAAGGCTCAGCTGAATGCTATCAGGAAGTGAATAATCAATACTTAAATTTGCGATATCCGGCTTCTAAGGCAAGGGCTCGTGGCGCAGACTACTAGGCTATAATACTTGTCTGATAGGCGTACAATGGATAGCGCGGACGCCTCCTAAGCGTCAGGTCGAGGGTTCAAATCCCTCCGAGCCCGCATTATATACGGGTTCATATACTGCTTGAACGAAACAAGAGATACGCTAGAAGGAGGAATACTTTCTTAAATGCCGGTAAAACTATCAACCACTGTAAGGAAAATAGAAGATATACCCAACACTACTAATCGATCTCTTTTAACTGATTTTCATAATTACCTGACTTCCAATGGCGTCTCCGAAAGTCATCAAAACAATAATCTAAAGGCATTGACCGCCTTTGCTCATTATTTGGGTTCTACTACAAGCTTCTTAGATATTAAGGAAAATGATCTTATTAGATCATTTCTAGATTCTAAGCTCAAAAGTAGAGAAGACGATCCTGATAAAAAAAGCATAGTAACGTGGAATGACTATCTTGGCCGTATCAAATATTTTATGAGGTGGCTATATAACTGTAGAACAAGGGATAGCAAGGAAAATGATATATTAAGAGATCCGGTATATTGGAAAACTCCATCCTTTATACAAATTAGAAAAAAGAAAACAAAGAGATTAAGCCCTTATTCAGAGACAGAAATATGGGATCGTGAGGAAGTTCTTTCTATAGTAAAATATGAAAGATATAAACGAAACAAAGCAGCTTTAACATTACTTTGGGATTTAGATGCAAGGAATCATGAAGTTACTTTGCTTAAGATCAAACACATACGACTCAGAGAAAGGTATGGGGAAGGTGAAATTCCTCATGAAGCAAAGACAGGAACTGGCCCGATACTTCTTACCTGCTCATTTCCATACGTTAGGGATTGGCTTAACGAGCATCCGTTCAGAAATGAACCTAAAGCAAGGCTTATTTGCAATCTGCAAACCGGTTCACCTATTACACCTGATTCCCTTTGGAAAATAATGAAGCAGTTGAGAAAAAGAATAATTAATTTGCTTGAAAATGATTCTATTAAAGATGAACAAGAGCAGGATAAACTGCAATACCTATTGAAAACCAAGAAATGGAATCCATATTGTATACGTCACTCTTCAATAACTTATGACTCAGACTATCTTCCTGAATATGCTCTCAAGAAAAAGGTACGATGGTCAATGAATTCAAAGCAAGGCGTACGGTATATTAAGAGGAGAATGGGCAACGACCTAAAACAAAAGATTCTTGTCCAAAATGGCATTATTACAGAGCAGCAGATAGAAAGAAAGCCATCAATTCTTAACTGTCCTCGATGTAGTTTGGTTAATGTTATTGACAATAAATACTGTACAAAATGTAGTTATCCATTAGTTCCTTCAGCATTTGATGAAATTAAGGAAGCAGAAGATATGAAGTTTCACATAATGGAAAAGAAATATGAAGAAATGAATTCAACTATG
>Ga0075424_100005393_pt1 | contig 12204 bp, 13 predicted proteins | sample SoiMethybrSBSTD3_FD_75301 | JGI IMG/M metagenome (GOLD analysis project Ga0075424, IMG submission 75301) | Bulk soil microbial communities from a Populus tree surrounding site in Tennessee, USA - Soil MetaG P. TD hybrid SBSTD3 | ecosystem: Environmental > Terrestrial > Soil > Tree plantation... | reverse complement strand
GCGCTGGGTGTCTGACACCATCGCCGCGCGACCGTCGCCCGCCGGCAAACCGCAAGGTGTCTGACACCTCTTCGAGCTGCGCACCGCTCGCGAGCGACAGGTGTCAGACACCGTCGCCGCGAGACCGTCTCGCGCCCGCAGCTCGCACGGTGTCTGACACCTTTTCGAACTGCGCAGCGCTTGCGAGCGACGGGTGTCAGACACCGTCGCCGCGAGACCGTCTCGCGCCCGCAGCTCGCACGGTGTCTGACACCTTTTCGAACTGCGCACCCCTCTGAGCGACGCGACGCGTGTGCTAGCTCATGCGGCCTTGCGCGACCGCGAGGCACCCCTGGCAGACAGGCAGTCCCTGGTTCCACGGGACGCCGGTCTGGTCGACCCCGCAGAGCGCCGTGTCCGGGTCGTCGTCGCGGACGATGTGCTCGCACTCCTCGAACGCCGTCCCGTCGACGCCGTGACGCGGCCTGGGGAGGACGAACGAGCGCTCGGTCACGCGCGGGATCGTACCCCGCGCACGACCGAGAGTACTAGGCCGCGACGGCGGCGACGAGGCGCGGGTCCCGGCGCATGCGGGCGAGCACGCGGCCGCGCGTCGGGCCGATCGAGCCGACCGGCATGCCCAGCTGCACCGAGAGCTCGGCGTAGCTCGTTTTCGCCTCGGCGACGGCCGGGTCGACGAGCGGCCGGTGGCGATCCGGAAGGCGCTTGACGGCCGCGATGACGGCGACGCGCCGCTCGGCCTCGATCACGACGCTCGCGGGACCGGCCGCGTCGGGCTCCGTCGGGCTCGGCGGCTCGTCCATGACGACCTCGCGCGCGTTCCGCTGCAGGCTGCGGAGCGCGGCGCGCCGCACCGTGACGAGCAGCCAGCTCCCGATCGACTCGGGCTTCTCGAGCCGGTTGATGTGTTGAAACGCAGCAAGCCACGCGGCCTGCACGACATCGTCCACGTCCGTCCGGCTGAGCCGGAAGCCGCGGGCGGCGGCGCGCATGCGCGGCGTGAACTGGGAGACGAGCTCGTCCCAGGCGCGGCTCTCGCCCGCTGCGGCGCGGCGCACGAGCCGCGCGACCGCGGCCAGATCGTCGCGCGACTCGAAGTTCTCGTCGCGTGCGGGGAGGTGCATCGAGCTCATCGGAAACCCTTTCTGCGAGGTGGCGGAAGGCATGCCTCGACGGTAGGAATTCGCGTTTCCGATCGCTGCAGGGAGATCCCTACGCTGATCCCTACACCGGAGGGGCGCGGAGATACGATCGATGAGTGCTCGTTGGTCGCGCCGCCGAGAGAGCTCGCATCGACGTGGTCCTCGCGGAGGCCGCGGCGGGGCACGGCGGCGCCCTGGTCCTCCGCGGCGAGCCGGGGATCGGCAAGAGCGCGCTGCTCGACGACGCCGAGGCGCGGGCAACCGGGATGCGAGTCCTCCGCGCCCGCGGGATCGAGGCCGAGGCCGAGCTCCCGTTCTCGGCGCTGTACGAGCTGCTCCGGCCGCTCGAGGACCTCTTCGACGAGATCCCCGAGCGCCAGGCGGCCGCCCTCCGCGGCGCGTTCGGCCTCGGGCAGCCGGTCGACGCGCGCCTCCTGATCGGCGCCGGGACGCTGAGCCTGCTCGCGGTCGCGGCGGACGACCGGCCCGTTCTGTGCCTCGTGGACGACGCGCACTGGATCGACGCCGCGTCGGCCGATGCGCTGCGCTTCGCAGCGCGCCGCCTCGAAGCGGATCCGGTCGCGATGCTCTTCGCAGCCCGGCAGCACGAGCCTGGTGCGATCGAGCGTCGCGACCTGCCCGAGCTGCTGCTCGCGGGACTCGCCGAGGAGGAGGCATTCCAGCTCCTCGCGGGCGCCGGTCTCGCCGATTCGGTGGTCTCTGGCCTGCACCGCGCTGCCTCCGGCAACCCGCTCGCCTTGCTGGAGCTCCCGGAGGCGCTGTCCGACGCGCAGCGCATGGGCGACGAGCCGCTGCCCGAGCCGCTGCCCGCGACGAGCGCGCTGCAGGCCGCGTACGTGCGCCGGATCAAGTCGCTCCCGGACCCCACGCCGCAGGCCCTCATCGTCGCGGCCGCGGAGCCGTCAGGCGACCTCGGCCAGATCGCCGCCGCGTGCACTGAGCTCGGCATCGACCTCGCCGCGCTCACGCCGGCCGAGGACGCCGGGCTGATCGAGATCGCCGAGGCGCGCGTCCTGTTCTCACACCCGCTCGTCGCGAGCGCCGCCTACCACGGCGGCCGCCCCGCGGAGCGGCGCCGTGTGCACGCGGCGCTCGCGGACGCGGCCGGCGCGAGCCCGGCGCGTCAGGCCCTGCACCTCGCGGCAGCGGCCGCGGGGCCCGACGAACGTGTGGCCGCCGCGCTGGAGGAGGCCGCCCGCGTCGCGTACGCCCGCAGCGGCTACCGCTCAGCGGCGGCGATGCTCGAGCGCTCGGCCGCATTGACGCCGGAGACGGCCGCGCGCGCAGAGCGGCTGTATCTGGCAGCGGTCATGCACTTCTACGACCACGGGATCGCACGCGCGCTCGCGCTGCTCGACGAGCTCGACACGCTCGCAGTCGCCGCCGCGGACCGCGCGCGCTTCCGCTTCCTCCGGCTCGCGCTCTCGTACTACCGCGACCCGCAGCTCGCTGCGCGGTTGCTGCTGGAGGAGGCTCACGCCGACGTCGACGTGGTCGCCGCGGCGCGCGCCGCCGCTCTCGCGGCGTGCTTCCGTGCGACGCTCCGCGACAGCGCGGGCGCGCTCGAAGCCGCCGAGCAGACGAGCGAGCTCATCGCGCGCATGGACGGCGACGCGGACGTCCTCGCGACCGCGGGCGCCGCCATCGGGTTCATCGCCGCAGGGCAGGTCGGGGCGGCGCGCGGACTGCAGCAGTCGCTGGCCAGCCTCTTCCAGGAGCGCGAGTGGCGCTACGACCACCCAGACGACTGGGTGCAGGGATATAGCCGGCTCTTCGCCGGCGCCGCGCTCGTGCTGCTCGGCGAGCACGAGGCGCTACGGCGTCGCGTCGAGTCGCTCTCGTCCGAGTTCGTCCCCGGCGACGAGGTCTCGCTCATGCTCGCGTCCGGCCTGCTCGGCACCGCCAACTACCTCGGCGGCGAGTGGAAGGAGGCGCGCGCTCGGATCGCGGAGAGCCTGCGGATCGCGGGCGAGCTGGGCTGGCTCGGCCCGCAGGTGTACGCGTACGTTCGCGTGCTCGCTCGCCTCGCCGCTGCGCAAGGCGCCGAGGACGAGGTGCGGCGGCAGGAGGAGGCGGCCGCCGCCTACGCGGGCATCGAGTGGGCGGGTTTCACAGGTGCTGGGGCGCTCGCCCTCCTTTCGCTCGGACGGCGCGACTACGAGGACGCGGTCGCTCGCTACGAAAGCGACGTCCTCCCGCGCGTGGGTGCGTTCGTGCTCTACCACGACGTCGCCGACGCGGCTGAGGCGTATCTCTCCGCCGGCCGCGTCGACGAGGCCACCCCGTGGCTCGAGCGCTTCGTCGGGCAGGCGCGCGCTGCAGAGTGGCCGTGGGTGATGGCGCGCGCGGCGCACCTCGAGGCGTTCGCCGCCGGCGACGACTTCGAGCACCTCTACGACGTCGCGCTCGAATGGCACGAGCGCGCGCGGCAGCCGTTCCTCCGCGCGCGGACCGAGCTCGCCTACGGCGGCCGGCTGCGCCGCGACGGCCAGCGGCGGAAGGCACGCGATCAGCTCCGCCGAGCCGTCACGACGTTCGAGTCGCTCGGCGCACGGCCGTGGGCGGACCGCGCGGCGGCGGAGCTCCTCGCGACCGGCGAGCACGTCCGCCGCCGAAACGACCCCGATACATCGCAGCTGACGCCGCAGGAGCTGCAGGTCGCGCTCCTCGTGGCGCGCGGCGCGACGAACAAGGAGGCTGCAGCACAGCTCTTCTTGTCGCCGAAGACGATCGAGAAGCGGCTCGGGTCGACGTACGCGAAGCTGGGGCTTCGCTCGCGCTCCGAGCTCGCCCGCGTGTTCGCGGCACAGGAGCCAGAGCCCAAGGTGGCCGCTTAGTGAACGAGGAATTCGATGCCGTCGTCGTCGGCTCGGGCTTCGGCGGCTCGGTGATGACCTACCGCCTCGCCGAGGCGAAGGTGAGCGTCTGCCTTCTGGAGCGCGGGAAGCCGTGGCCGCCGGGCACGTTTCCGCGCACACCGCTCGAATTCTCGCGCGCGACCTGGGACCCGAGCGAGGGCAGGCACGGGCTGTACGACTTCTGGTCGTTCCGTGGCCTCAGCGCGCTCATCTCGAGCGGGCTCGGCGGCGGCTCGCTCATCTACGCGAACGTCCTCCTTCGGCGCGACGAGCGCTGGTTCGCGGACGGGCCGATCCGGCAGCGCTGGCCGATCGACTATGCCGACCTCGACCGCCACTACGACCGCGTCGAAGAGATGCTCACCCCGGCGGTCTATCCGCCGCACCTCGTAGCGATCACGCCGAAGACGCGCGCGTTTGCCGCCGCCGCGGAGCGTGAGGGCCTGGAGCGCGTCGAGACGCCGCTCGCGATCACCTTCTCGGGCGACGGCGAGGAGCTCGGCGCGCCGTTCGGTGACCCGGAGCGGAACGTGCACCGCGCACAGCGCTACACGTGCAGGCTCGTCGGCGAGTGCGACCTCGGCGGCTGCAACTACGGCAGCAAGAACTCACTCGACTTCACGTACATCTCGGCCGCCGCGCGGCTCGGCGCAGTCATCAGAAGCCGGCACGAGGTGAAGGCGCTCACGCCCGTCCGCGACGGCTATCTCGTCGACGTCGTCGACCACTCGCATGCCGAGGAGGGCGCGCCGCCGCTGCAGCGGAGGATCCGCGCGCGCCGGCTGATCCTCTCCGCCGGCGCGCTCGGCACGCCCTACCTCCTGCTCACGAACCGCGGGGCGTTCCCGAAGCTCTCGCCGAAGCTCGGCACGCGCTTCTGCGGCAACGGCGACTTCCTCACGTTCGCCGCACGCTCGGCGGAGGCCCTCGAGCCGGCGCGCGGCCCCGTGATCACGTCGGCCGTGCGCGTCTACGACGCGGACGGCGCCGACCCTCGTGACGACCGCCCCGGCCACTACGTCGAGGACGGCGGCTACTCGGCGGCGTTCGCCTGGATCGCCGAGATGCTCGCCGCGCCCCGCGTCGTCTGGGCCGAGAGACGGCTCCTCGCGAAGCTCGCCTGGGGCTCGCTCACCGGCAACCGCGGGCGTCACCTCAGCGGGGAGCTGTCGCAGCTCTTCGGCGGGCCGCGCCTGTCGGCGGGAACGTTGCCGCTCCTCGGCATGGGCCGGGAGCCGCCGCAGGGGCGCATGCGAATCGTCGACGGCAAGCTCGACATTCGCTGGTCGTTCCAGCTCGCGCGGCCGTACTTCGAACAGGTGCACAAGACGATGGCGCGCCTCGCGGAGGGGATGGACGCGACGATCGCGGACAACATCCTCTGGCGGCTCTCGTCCGTGATCACGGTGCATCCGCTCGGCGGCTGCCCGCTCGGCGCGAGCGCGGCGGACGGCGTCGTCGATCCGCGCAACGGCGAGGTCCACAACTATCCGCGGCTGCACATCGCTGACGGCTCGGTGATGCCAGGCCCGGTAGGTCCGAACCCGAGCCTCACGATCGCCGCGCTTTCCGACCGCTTCGCCGACGCGATCGTCGCAGACGGCGCATGAGCGATCACGCGCCTCGCAGACGTGGCTTGATCCTGGCCGGCGGCGGCCTCAAGGTCGCGTTCGAGGCGGGCGTTCTGCAGGTCTGGCTCGACGAGCTCGAGGACGAGCGGCTGCGGACGTTCGACCTCGCCGACGGGGCGAGCGGCGGCGTCTTCAACCTCGCGATGTGGTGCCACGGGATGAGCGGGACGGAGATCGCTGATGCCTGGCGACGCACGAATCCGCTCTCGTGGTTCGCGCTCAACCCGCGCCCGTGGCAGGCGTTCTCCTCGCTCGACCGCTTCGCCGACAAGGTCCTGCACGGTGTGTGGGGGATCGACAGGGACTGGCGGCGCGTGCGCGAGCTCGACCGCGACGCGAACTTCAACGTCTACAACTTCACCGATCAGCAGCTCGAGCAGCGCCGGCCGCACGAGATGAACGACCAGTGGCTGCTCGCGTGCGTCTCGCTGCCGTTCTGGTTCCCGCCACAGAAGATCGACGGGAAGCTCTACATCGACTCCGTCTATTCCACCGACGCGAACCTCGTGAGCGCGATGGAAGGCGGCGCGGACGAGCTGTGGGTCGTGTGGACGATGAACAGCGACGGGGCCTGGGGCGCCGGGCCCGTCAATCAGTACTTCGCAACGATCGAGGCGGCGGCCAACGGGCGGCTGAACGAGCTCAAGCGGCGGATCGACGCGAGCAACGAGCTCGTCGCGACGGAGCGGGCGGGCGAGTTCGGGCGGCCGATCGAGCTCAAGATCCTGCAGGCGGAAGTACCGATGAACTACATCTTCAGCTTCAACCCCGACACGCTGCACGAGGCGGTCGAGCTGGGCGTGCAGCGTGCGCGTGCGTGGTGCGACGAGCAAGGCTTCGCACGCCGACAGCCGCCCGTGCCGGCGCCGGCGCCCACGCGCCTCGTCTTCAGGGAGACGATGGCGGGACCGCTGACGTTCGAGGCGGACGGCGCGCCGGCGAGCTCGGAACAGCTGACGGCGCGGCTCGAGATCGAGGCGGACGACGTCGGGCGGTTTCTGACGGACCCGCATCACGAAGCGTCGATCTCGGGGACGATCGAGAGCGACGCCTTCGGCGGGAACGTCCCTGTGGACCAGGGAACGTTCAACCTCTTCACCTACGGCGACAATCCGTGGGAGCGGACGATGCGCTACCGCATTGAGTTCCGCGACCCGGCCGGCCACCCGCTGCTCCTCGAGGGCGAGAAGTACGTGCCGGGCGGCCCGGGGTTCCAGCCGTGGCGCGACACGACCACGATGCACACACGTATTCGCGCGCAGGGGGAGGATGGTGACGCGCCTGCGCTCGCGACGGGCGCGTTGCGCATCACGCCGCTCGCGTTCCTCCGGCAGCTGACGACGTTCCGCGCCCAGGGCCGCGGCCCACTCGGCGACGCCGGCCTCGTGCTGCGCTTCTTCGTCTTCTTCGTCGGCGTCTGCCTGCGCGTCTACCTCGGCGGACGGCCGTTGCCGGCCAGGCCGCGCGCGCCGCGCAGCGACGACTCGCAGACGTAGGCGAAGTGCGCGAGCCAGAACCCGCGCGCGACGCGGTAGAGCGCGCCCTCGGCGGCCTCCCACGAGCCGTACCGGCACGTGTCGTCGTCGAGCCGCTCGAATCGGTAGGAGTGGAGCGCGTGGAAGCCGGGGAGCTTCACCTCCCACGTCAGGCGCTCGTACGGCTCGAGCTCGACGATCTTCGCGACGGCCGGCAGCCGGTACGGGAAGCGCCGCTGGATCGGGTTGAAGACGAACAGCAACGTCTTGCCGAGCGCGACGCGGCCGCCGACCATCGTTGACCACGCGAAGCACGTGTTCCATTCGTGCCACCGCGGGACGTCGAGCTGCGCGCTCCACAGCCGCTCGACCGGCAGGTCGACCGTGGTGTAGCCCTCCACCGGCAGGCCGAGAGTCGGAACGATCACCGCACCGGCAAGTATCGCGTCAGCCGTGGACGTTCAGGAGCAGACCGGTGAGGCTGCCGATGAGCGGCGTGAGGATCGCGACGCCGGTCTTGAACGACGCGCCGGCGCCGATCTTCAGCGACAGCGCATCCTCGAGCAGGGCCCGGCGCTTCCACTCCTCGGCCCACGCGCCGTCCGCGTCGAAGTCGGGCACGGGCGCGTAGCGGTCGCGCAGCCGCGAGGCGAGCGCGAGCAGCGTCAGGTGGGTCGGGAAGTAGACGAGCGCCAGCAGGCCGGAGAAGAACAGCCCGAAGATCAGCACGTACTCCATCGGGAAGCCGCCCGCGACGTGGAAGTCCGCGGTGTACGCGCTGATCATGTTGCGCTCCGCGCCCGCCCCGAGGATCGCGAGCCCGATGATCGACCCGCTGACCGCGAGGAAGCGCTGCAGCTTGTCACGCAGTGCAAGGAGCTCTTCGAACTCGCGCGGGCCGGGAACGGGACGCGCCAACAACTCCTTCATCTCGCCGTGGAGCAGCCAGATGCCCGAGGCGGTGATGCTCCCGGCGATCCAGCCGAGGCCGCTGACGAGGAGGAGCTTCTCGCGGTGGTGGGGGAGGTAGTCGGGGATTCTCGGGCCGAATGAGGCGGTGAGCAGGCCCGCCCAACTCGCCAGTGCGACGATCAGCAGCGACTCGACCAGCTCGCGTGCGTTCCGCCGCCAGCCGCGCGCGAGCGCACGCAGGTCGCCCCACAGCCAGGCGACCGCGACGGGCCAGACGGCGACCTGGCCGACGATCAGGAACACGTAGAGCAAGAACGAGCCGTTGCGCGCGAACTCGACGTTGCGCGCCGGCCACTCGAGCCGGTCTGCGAAGAGGATGGTTCCGGCGACGGCCGCGCCGCCGCAGGCAAGGAGCGCAGCCGAGGCGGAGTCCACCGCAGGCGCCCGGGCGCGCAGGGTGTGGGTGGCGCTGGACGCTAGTCGCATGCGCGCCGCGCGTGACCGGGGCGGAACGAGAACGCGACGGCTGCAACGACGAGCGCGACCGGCCAGTAGAGCAGCGTCGAGGCGTGGGGGACGCCGAGCAGCGAGCCGGCGACACCCGCCGCCGTGACCGCGGCCAGCGCGGCGAGGAGCAGATGCGCGAGCGGCTCGGCCGGGCGCGGGCGGGCGAGGAAGTTCGAATCCATGCTCGCAAGAGCCGCCGCCAAGGGCGCAGATACACCGAGTCACAAGTGACGCGTTGCCTACGAGCGAGGATCGGTCTCTTCGGCGATCTCGCGCGGCCCGCCCGCGTTCTTGCGGACGATCAGGTGCCCCGTGCCCGTGTCGACGACCTCCTCGACGTTCGGGTCCTCGTGGCCCTCGACGACGAAGAACTCGTCGGGGTGCGCCCGCACACCCTCGTACGTCTCGACGCTGACCGTGATCCTGCTCGTGCAATCGAGCTGTGCGCACTCGCAGACGATGTGGAGCGGCTGGTTCTGCGTCACGGCGAACCCGCGCTGGAGATCCTCGATGCGCTCGTTGACCTCGCGGAAGACCGCTTCGTTGGCGGCTTTCCGCCGCCGGGCTTCGTCCATCGCCTCGAACCTACTCGCCCTGGGCGTCCGATGCGAGCTTGGCGGCCAGCTCGCCCGCCTCCCCGACCTTCTCCACGACGACGAAGCCCTCGTGTTGCTCCACGAGTCGCACGACGGCGGGGATGTCCGCCTCGTGCCCGTTCGCGTGTGCGAACCAGCGCGGGTTGTCGCGGATGCGCCGGTAGTCGTGGAGCGTCAGCCGGATCACCTTCGTGCAGGCGGGGTCAGAGCACTCGCAGACGAACGGCACGACGCGGCCGTCGTCGAGCCCGTAACGCGCGGCCGCGTCGGCAATCGACTCGTTCGCCTTGCGAAAGACGGCGTTGTTGTACGCGATCTTGTCGGGAGCTGCATCGTCGGGCATCCCAGTCAGGCGAGTTCCGCGATACGGCCGCGAGAAAACCAGCCGGCAAGAGGCTTGATGTGGAACTGCGTGCCCGTGGGGATGGCTCAGACCAAGCAGGTCGCCCGGGGCGGGCGCAGGACATAGCAGTGCCTACGTTCAAGCCCGCACACGTCTTTGAACTGCGCCGCGAGATGCGCCGCGTCTGAGCCACCAGCCACGGGTGCGCCCGTTTCACATCGAGCCTCTACTAGCAGGCGGGCGGGCACACGTGCGCACGCGTGCCCGCAGTCCGAGCCTGAAGCTGGCGCCCGACCGGAGTGGCGACCAGGACCAGCGCCGTCGCGAAGAACAGTGCGATCGAGCCTGGAAAGAAGCGTCGGTGCATCGGAAGACTCCTGTTCGTTGACCCCTCCGACGGTAGGAGTCATGCAACGCACCGGTAACCGGGGCGACCCGGTTTTCGGCCGAGGGTCTCCCCGGATCTCTAGAGCGTTATCCACTCCGTCTGCACCGTCGCACCACCGGTCGCGAGACGAACGCTGAGCGAGACCGGCCCGGCGGGAATCCCTTCGGTACGGAAGCGGCCGTCGTCGTCCGTCTCCACTTCGGTCGTACCTTCCGCGTGACCGACCACGATCACTGCGCGCTGTCCCGGTGCGAGCTCGCCGACCAGGCGCAGCTCCCGGTCCGTGCCTTCGACCTCGACGTCGACCGTCAGGCCGCCGGCTTCGAAGGTCAGCAAGCGCGTCGTCGCCGCGCCGCGGACGAGTGATCGCCGCTCGTCGTCGAGCGCCGAGTCGTACGTCAGCTCTGCGAGCTCGGCGTCGATCGTCCGCCACGAGAGGCTCGACTTCGCTGAGAACACCACGCGCTCCGGGACGGGATCGACTACGAGCCCGGCCAGGCGCAGCTCTTCCATCAGGTGGTCGTCGTTGCCCGTCATCTGTTCGTTCCTCCCGCCGTGCCGTTCGATGCTGCCCGCCCGAACTCGGTCACGATCGCTCCTTGTGGTTGCAGTTCCGTGTCGTCACTCGACAAGAGCGCGCAGCGCCCTCCTAGATACCGACAATTTCGGGCCGCCGTCTCAGCTGGTCGAGACACCGCGCGCGGGTCGGCCCGATGCTCCCGATGGGGATGCCGAACGCCTCGGCGATGTCCTCGTAGCTGGGCGCCGGATCCGCCATCAGCGCCCGAATCAGCAGCCGGCAGCGCTCCGGCAGCGCGTCGACGGCCCGCCAGAGCGCGGCCGTTCGCTCCGTGGCGACCAGGAGGGTGGACGCCTCGGGCTCCGTCGCGACCGCGTCCAGGTCGACCTCGCCGTCCGCGACGAACCGCCCGGCATGCCTGATCACCCGCAAGCACTCGTGCCGCGCCGTCGCCGCGAGCCACGCCCCGACGCGCTCGGGATCGCGAAGCCGGCCGAGATTCTCGACGAGCCTCAACCAGGTCGTCTGGCTCACGTCGGCGGCATCCGTCGCGGACAGCCGATGCGCGCGTGCGATCGACCACACGAGACCCGCGAAGCGGTCGACGATGGCATCCCAAGCATCCTGGTCGCCGTCGGCAGCGGCATGCACGAGCTCGGCGAGCCCGGTGGTCGGCCGCGGATGGGGTTCGGGTCGGCTCATGGCGGCGGCAAGTCGCGTTGCCCGACGCCTCTCGTATTATCACAGCGCCGAGAGGCGAGAAAGCGGCGACGGCCGGCTGCTGCGGCACGAGTCGGACTTCGTCGCGCTCGCCGTCGCGCTCGACCATCCTGGCCGATAGGCCAGAATGATCTTGGAACGGAACGCCGGAGAGGGAACGATGGGGTCATGATCCGTCTCGGAGCTGCGCTCGTGCTCGCTGTGGTGCTGGTACTCACCGGCTGCGGCGGCTCCGCGCACCAATCCGGGAGCGGAGCCTCGGCGGTCGCGCAGGAGCGTGGTCACGGCACGGCGATTTTCGCGTCGGCGGGCTGCGCGAGCTGCCACACGCTGCGCGCTGCAGGCGCGCGCGGCCAGATCGGCCCCGATCTGGATCAGCTGCGGCCCGATTACGCGACGGTGCTCCGCCAGGTGCGGCGCGGCGGGAACGGCATGCCGAGCTTCAGCGGCAAGCTCTCCGCGTCCTCAATCCAGGCCGTCGCCGCCTACGTGTCGCACGCGGCGGGCTCGGGCGGCGCGGCGATCCCGGTCGCGACCTTCGTGCCTGACGGCCGGCGGCCCGCCGGGTGCCATGACGACTTCGCCTGTCTCCGGCAGGCGTTCGGGAACATCGCGTATCGCCGGGGGCCGCAGGTCGCGCTCCGCCAGCTCGACGAGCTCCAGGGCAGGGACACCGTCGTCGCAGGCTTCTGCCACCAGATCACGCACGAGATCGGCCACGCGGCGCTCGCGCGCTACCACGGCGACGCAGCCAAGGCGCTCGGCCAGGGCGCGATGACGTGCTGGTCGGGCTACTACCACGGCGTGATCGAGCGCGCGTTCGCCGGTATCCCGCGCAACCAGGTGCAGGCGAAAGCGCGGTCGATGTGCGCGAGCCTGTCCACCGCCGCGACGTTCGTGCTCTACCAGTGCGTCCACGGACTCGGCCACGGGCTGATGATCTACAGCGGCGGCGACCTGACGTATTCGCTCCGCGTCTGCGACGCACTCCCGGATGGGTGGAACCAGACATCGTGCACGGGCGGCGTGTTCATGCAGGCGTTCCTCCCCGCGATGCCGGGCATGCAGGCGGCGGAATTGCCGATGACGAA
>Ga0075424_100005392_pt1 | contig 12205 bp, 10 predicted proteins | sample SoiMethybrSBSTD3_FD_75301 | JGI IMG/M metagenome (GOLD analysis project Ga0075424, IMG submission 75301) | Bulk soil microbial communities from a Populus tree surrounding site in Tennessee, USA - Soil MetaG P. TD hybrid SBSTD3 | ecosystem: Environmental > Terrestrial > Soil > Tree plantation... | reverse complement strand
ATCACCGGGATCAATCGCAGCATCAGCCAGATTCTCGAGGCCGCCGGCCCGAAGACCTTTTTCGTGTTCCGGTTTTTCCAGGGCGGCATAACCGTTTCCGATGGCTCGGAGGAAACTCAGCCCTGGCGCCGCAATCCGTGGCTCACCGTGGAGGAGGCGGACATGCTGCGGCAGCTGCCGGCCATCCGCGATGTGAACGTCGACGAGCACGCCCAGGGACCGGTCAGCTGGGGGGACGCAAACCTGAAGGGTGTCTCCATGGCCGGCATGGGACCGCACTGGATCCAGGTGAATGGGGGCGACATCCTCGAGGGCCGCAACTTCACCGAAGCGGAGTATGCCGCGAACGCGCGGGTCGTGGTCATCAACGACCATCTGGCAAAGGCTCTCATGCCCGGCGTCGATCCCATCGGGAAAGAGGTCAAGATCTTCGGCGAGCCCTTCACGGTCGTCGGCATGCACGCAGAGGCCGCGTCTCTCTTCTCCAATGCCGACAAGCCGAGACTCGCGATTCCTCATACCACGTTCGTGAGAGTCGCCGAGTACGAAAAGGGTTTTATGGACTTTGCGGTCGTTCCCACCGACTCGGCCACGTTGCAGGAGGCTCAGGACGAAGTCGTGGCGGCCCTGCGAAGCGTGCGCGGCCTGCGACCCGGCGAGGACAACAACTTCGCGGTCGTGACCCAGAATAAACTGCTGGACACGTTCAACAGTATCACCGCCGGGTTCTTCATTGCCATGATCGCCCTTTCGAGCGTGGGCCTCATGGTCGGCGGCGTTGGCGTCGTCGCGATCATGATGATCTCCGTTACCGAACGGACCCGCGAGATCGGCGTCCGGAAGGCTCTGGGCGCCACCCGGGGCGAGATCATGTTTCAATTTCTGGTTGAAGCAGCGACCCTGACCCTGGTCGGGTGCCTCATTGGAATGGCGCTCGGGTCGTTGGCTGCGTGGGCGGTACGCTCCTTCAGCCCCGTGCCGGCGACGGTGCCAGTAGCCTCGGTGGTGGCCGCGCTTGTGGCCTCCATTCTCACCGGTGTGTTGTTCGGGATCTATCCTGCCAGCAAGGCGTCCAGACTGGATCCGGTCGAAGCGCTGAGATACGAGTAAGAAAAAGCGTGAACAGTGAACGGTGAACGGGGCTCCGACGCACGCGAGCCCCTGTTCACCGTTTACCGTTTACCGTTACGCTTCTATTCATGCCTCTCTCCGAAGCCCTGCGCCTCGCAATCGGGTCTATTCTCAGCTCCAAGCTCCGTTCCTTCTTCACTCTGCTTGGCATCATCGTCTCGGTAGGGTTCCTGGTCGTGGTTGTCGCGATCATCCAGGGGATGAACGCCTATGTGAAGGAGAACCTCACCGGGGCAATGATCGGAACCAATGCCTTCCAGGTGCGCCGTAATCCGATTTCCGTCGGCCTGATGGATGACGAGCAGCTCAAAGCCATCGCCAAACGTCCGCTGGTCACGCGGGAGGACGCGGAAGTCGTGCAGCGGGCGGTGCCGGATGCCCAGGCCGTGGCACTGCAGTCCGGCTGGCCCACGCCGGCCAGCGACGTGGAGTATGGCAATCGAACGGTCACTAACGTGCTCACCTTCGGCGTCACCCCGCCCTATCAGCTGGTCCAGGATTACCGCTTTGCCTATGGGTCTCCGCTCACGGATCCCGACGTTCACGAGCGCCGGTACGCCGTCGTGCTTGGGTGGGACATTGCCCACGAGCTGTTCGACGATCCCGCCATCGCGGTGGGAAAGAAGGTCCGGGTGGCCGGCTACGAGCTCGAGGTAAAGGGTGTCATCGCGAAGAAGGGTCGGGTGCTCGGGCAGTCGTTCGACGGCTTTGTGCTGATTCCCTTCAGCACATTCGAATCGATGTTCGGGCGGCGAAAGACGACAGTCGTCTCAGTCAAGATGGCCAATCCCGACGCAATCGAAGACGCCATGGCCCGTACCGAGGAAGCCATGCGGGTCGCGCACCGTCTTCGTCCCGGCGAGGCCAATGATTTTACCGTCGATAAAGCCGATGCCCTGGTGGCGTTCTGGAAAGGGCTCACTCGCGTGTTGTTCACTGCAATACCGGCCGTCGTTGGAATCGGAATCGTGGTGGGCGGCATCGTCATCATGAACATCATGCTGATGAGCGTGAACGAGCGCACTCGCGAGATAGGCCTGCGCAAGTCCCTAGGCGCGCGGCGGCGGGATATTCGGCGTCAGTTTCTGGTGGAGTCGGTAATACTCTCCGCGCTGGGAGGCCTGTTCGGCATTCTGGCGGGGTGGGCGCTGGCCGTGGCCGTCGCGCAGTTCACACCCCTCCCCGCGAGAATCACGGCCTGGTCCGTGGGCGTGGCCCTGGCCCTTGGCGCCGGCACCGGGATCATCTTCGGGGTCTATCCCGCCGGACGCGCCGCCCGGCTCGACCCGATCAGCGCGCTCCGGGTCGAATAGTCATGGTTCTGCCCAACGTTCGAGAGGGCGTGGTCATTGCGCTCGACGCGATGCGCGCCAATAAGCTCCGGTCGCTGCTCACGATTCTCGGCGTCGTCATCGGCGTGACGACGGTCATGGCCATCGCCTCGATGGTCCAGGGCATCCGCACTCAGATATTCAACGCCATAGAAGTCGCCGGGCCAACGGCGTTCTATGTCGTCCGGTTCTTTTCCCAGACCCCGCTCAATCCCGATCGCCTGCCGTACGAGGTCCGCATCAGGCCGGTACTCGAAACGACCGACGCCGATGCCATGCAGCGAATCCCGCAGATCGGGTACGCCGGGATGTGGGTTCAGCTGTTTGAGCGGGTGGAATACGGGGGAGAGCGAACCCAGACGGTAACCGTGTTCGGCGCAGACGATGGCTTCATGAATATCCAGGGTGGAGCGTTGCTCCGCGGACGCTTTTTCAGTCGCGCCGAATTGGTGGGTGAGCCGGTGGTGGTTCTGGACAACGAGATTGCGGAACGGCTATTCGGCCAGATCGATGCCGTAGGCCGGTTCGTGAGAATCGGCGGCAAGTCGCTCAGGGTGATCGGCATCTGGGAACGGCCAGGCAACATCTTTGAGCCGCCAGGCCAGCAGACTGCGGGCGTGATGCCGTTCGAATATGCGCGCCAGAATTACCGATACGACAATACCAACGCCCTTTTCATCGCGGCCAAGCCACAGCTTGGGGTGTCAGTCGACGACGCCAAAGACGCAGTCATTTCGGCACTGCGGCGGGTGCGCAACCTGCGCCCGGGTATGCCCGACACCTTTGACCTGATCACCCAGGATCAGATCCTCGCCGTGGTGAGCAACTTCACTTCGTACTTCTTCATTGCGATGGTGGCACTCTCCAGTGTGGCGCTTCTGGTTGGTGGCATCGGTGTCATGGCCATCATGATGGTATCGGTGACCGATCGAACCCGCGAGATCGGTCTCCGCAAGGCGCTGGGCGCCACCCGTCGAGAAATTCTGTGGCAGTTCCTGGTCGAAGCGGCCACACTCACCTCCATCGGCGGAATCATCGGGATCGCTATGGGGCTTGGCACCGGCGAGCTGCTCAAGTTGGCCCTTCGAATCGAATCGCAAGCGCCGCTCTGGAGCGCCGTCCTCGCCGCCGGCGTCAGTATCGGAATCGGACTCACGTTCGGTTTGTACCCAGCGAATCGAGCCGCCCGAATGGATCCGGTGGAGGCGCTGCGACACGAATGAGCAGCGCCGCCGGCAACGCTGCAGCATTTTCACAGCGCCTCCAAACACTTCCTCAATCCGGCCTCCACCTGTGCGACGCGCGACTCCTCAACCCCCCAGGTGGCCACCCAAAGCTTGGCTCGTCCGCCGTACAACTCATAACGCAGCAGCGCATCGTTCAGGTTGCTGACAGTGCCGGAGAACTCGAACGGCGGTCCATTCACCAGTACGGTTCCCTCGAAGAATCCGGCGGCACCCGAGATTTGGTAGGGATCGCCTTCGTTGAGCCCCATGATCTTCGGAGTTGCACCCAGACCACTCGGGCCCATGATGCGTTCGTAGCTCGCTTCCGGCGACAGCGACGTGGGGGTCTCCGCGATAGCGACTCGCCGGTTGGTCCCCACGTGGCTGGCCAGGTAGTGGCGCAGACCGCGAAGCTCATAGCGCCATCCGCGGACGGTGCCGTCATACTCCTCGTTCCACCCAGTGCTCGCACCAAAGCCAGAATGAACTACGCGGAGGACTGTCTTGCCGCCTTCGCTCTGGATCAGAAAGTCCACTGCGATTTCAACGACGCGGCCGGCGGAGTCGCGGCGGCGCTCTACCGTGCGCAACCGGCGATCGGGCTCCCAGACTTCGATCACCGCCTTTTCGAAGCCTTGTCCCCATGACAGGGCAACGCTGCCCCCTACTCCGGGTTGCACGGTCGCAGCGAACGGAAACCAGCGTGTTAGTTCCTCTGCATCGGTGAGCGCACGCCACACCAGTTCGGGCGGAACATCCAGGGTGACCGAGTCTTCGATCGGAGTTCGCAGTCCACCGACAGTTCCTTGCTCGTCCGAACGTGTCTGGTCAGGCATGAGAGTCTTGCTCGGCATTGGACCGATCCTCTCGTTTGGTGATGGCCGGATAGCCTCCGAGCACAAAATGGAATCGCCGCCCGCCCGGCTGATCTCGATGGTATTTGGCCGCGAGGGCCGCCAGCGTGCCGCTCAGCTCTTCGGCAAAGGCAGCCCGGTCACCCGCGGATGCGAAGGTGATGTCGGCCTCGAAGGCGAGGGTTGCGAGCGGTTTGCCCGCCTCGTCGGCCCGATGTCGTAGCAGAGCGACGTCACGCAGCACGCGAGCCACTGCCGTTATCAGGTATGCCGTTGAGAACCGGTCCTGGACAGCCGTCGCACCGGCTGCCGGTCCGACCGCCCCGAGGACCTCAGGACTGATCAAGAACGAGCGGGCGGAAGCGCGGAGAATGCGCTCGGTGCAATTGCCCTTCCGTCGCTCCTCCACCAGCTCGACCAGCCCAGCCCGCTCGAGCTCACGCAGGTGGTAGTTGACCCGTTGCCGGGTCATCCTTACGCGGGTCGAGAGAGCCGTGGCCGAGGCCGGATCCCGGAGGGCCTCGAGGATGCGCACGCGATCGGGATTGAGCAGCGCGGCCGCTTGCCCTGCCCCACGCACGACGTGGATAGGATCGGTGGTCGGGGCCGGCTTGCGGACAGTTGCAGGCATCACGGATCACAGAATATTGCCGACAACTATTCTTGTCAAGACAGGATTAACGGTCGGCGTGCAAGTTTCCGAGCATTTCGCATCTCCTTGCGACCTTCAAGGAGGCAATTGTGCGCTACCGCCTGGCCATCCCGCTCGCGCTGGTCCTCAATACTCTTGCATGCCAAACCGAACGGGCCCCGTTGAGCCAGCTCGGGAAAGACCGCCCGAGCACACCAGCCGCAAATCACGCAGTCGAAGAGCGCAAGACCGAACCATTTCGGAGGAACGCCGGGCTCACCGGAAGCGCAGCAGCCGGAGAGCCAGAGGCCAGTCCTGCGGAGCTGCCTCAGTCCCTTCACCAGAGCGAGCCATGGTCCACCATGACGAGCCCAATGGTGATCCGCACTGGAAGCGCGAGTATCCGCATCGATTCGCTGGAGCTGGCCCTGACGACGGTGCGAGGGCTCGCCGGCCGGCTGGGTGGCTACGTGGCGAACACGTCGATCCAGGCCGGTCCTGCGCAGTACCGTCAGGCCACTCTGGAAATCAAGGTTCCGGCAGCGCGCTTCGACGATCTGGTGGCCGGACTCGAGCCGATCGGTAAGGTCGAAGGCGTGACCGTGGCCGCGGAGGACGTCGGCGAGGAATTCGTGGACGTGAGCGCCCGGGTGACGAATGCCAAGCGGCTCGAGAGCCGTCTAATCGACCTGCTCGCCACTCGTACCGGTCGCTTGCAGGATGTGCTCTCGGTCGAGCGCGAGCTGGCCCGGGTCCGGGAAGAAATCGAGCGCTACGAGGGGCGGCTGCGCTATCTCCAAACTCGCGCCGCAACCAGCTCACTCTCGATCACCGTCCACGAGCCGATTCCGGTCGTCGGGCGCCCGGGGTCGAACGTCCTGGTACGTGCCTTCGAGCGCGCCTGGCGAAACTTCGTCGAGCTGGTCGCTGCTTTCATCGCCTCACTCGGGGTGCTGGTGCCGGTGACCCTGGCCGGCGGCACGGTGGTGTGGGGGATCCGCCGCTGGCGGAGGCCCAGGCTCGCGTAGAGCCCGGGCATCGCGCGCGGTGCGGGAGCATGAGTGGCTTGGGGCGCTCTCGATCCAGTGAGCGCCCAAGCCACTCGTGCCTCGAGGGCGCGGCCCGGCCCGCGCGATGCCAGGGCTCACGCTACATTCCCCGCCATGCCGGTCGATATCCTTGCCATCGCCGCCCACCGTGACGACGTCGAGCTCACCTGCGCGGGTACCCTGCTTCGCGCGCGCGACGCGGGGTATCGCACGGCCATCCTGGATCTGACGGCGGGGGAGATGGGGACGCGCGGCAGCGCCGAGCTGCGCGCTCGCGAGGCCGCCGAGGCGGCGAAAGTCCTCGGCGTCCAGGAGCGACGCAACGCAGGACTTCCCGATGCTCACCTGCAGAACGACGACGCCGCGCGGCGGGTACTGGTCGAGCACATCCGCCATTTTGCGCCCCGGGTGGTCATTCTCCCATTTTCTATCGGGCGCCACCCGGACCACCGAATCGCGTCCGAAGTTGGCCGCGATGCCTGCTACCTTGCCGGGCTGGCGCGCTATCCGGCGCCAGGAACGCCGCATCGCCCAGTAAAAATCCTCTACGCCCTGGCCTATCGCGAAGACCCGGTGAAGCCCACCTTCGTGGTCGACATCTCCGCCCAATTCGAGCGGAAGCTGAACGCAATCCGCTGCTACTCGAGTCAGTTCGATGGCGTGAAGGGCGCAGGCGAAATCTTCCCGACCGGCCAGGACCTGTATTCGCTGGTCGAAACTCAGAACTCACATTACGGGTCTCTCATCCGGCGCCGCTACGGCGAGCCGTTCTTCACTTACGAGACGATGGTGGTGGACGACGTAGTGAAGCTGGAAGGCCAGAGCATGTGACCCGTCGATTGACCGCTTAGGTTTCCTCCATGCAGCCATTCGTCTACCTCGATCACGCCGCTACGACACCGGTCCGGCCCGAGGCCCGGGACGCCATGCTCCCATACCTTGGCGAGCAGGCTTTCGGTAATCCCTCGAGTGCGCATCAGGCCGGAAGGACCTCCCGGGCGGGCCTGGATCGAGCACGCCGGCAAGTCGCCCAAGCCATTGGCGCCGAGCCGGGGCAGGTGTTCTTCACATCCGGCGGAACCGAAGCAGACAACCTGGCCGTCCTGGGCGCGGCGCTTGCGGCGCGCGACGGCGGCAAGCTGATGCGGGCGGCCGCGTCTGCGGTCGAGCACAAGGCAGTGCTTGCGGCTGCGCACGCCGTTGCCCATTTCGGTGGCAGCGAAGAAAGCATTCCAGTCGATCGGAACGGAGTAGTCGATCTCGATCATCTCGACCAGGCCCTGACTCGGCGCCCTGCTGTTGTCTCGGTTATGTGGGTGAACAACGAGACGGGAGTCATTCAGCCAATTGCCGAGATTGGGCGGCGCTGCCGGGCTGCGGGTGTCCTGTTTCACACCGACGGAGTTCAGGCATTCGGCAATCTGCCGCTCCGCCTGAGCGAGATCCCCTGCGATCTCCTTAGCCTCTCTGCCCATAAGGTCGGGGGCCCTAAGGGCGTCGGCGCGCTCATGGTGCGCAGCCGGGACATGGTTCATCCCCTGATCCAGGGCGGATCGCAACAGGCCGGAATCCGTCCCGGCACCGAGAATATCTCCGGCGCAGTGGCCTTCGGTTGCGCCGCGGAGCTCGCAGCCCGGGATCAGCCCGAACACGCCCGTCATCTTGCCGGTCTCCGCAATGAGCTTCGCGATCGGCTGAGGGCGGCTGTCCCCGACCTCTTCGTAGTCGGGGAGAGCGCCGAGCGGGTGCCTCACATTCTGAACGTCTGCGTGCCAGGCGCCGACTCGGAGACTCTGCTGATCCATCTGGACCAGGCCGGGATCGCTGCGTCCAGCGGATCGGCCTGCACCACTGGAGCCGTAGAGCCGTCCCATGTCCTGGTCGCGATGGGTATTCCTCGGGACCTCGCCATTAGCGCGGTTCGCTTCAGCCTGGGACGCACCACGACCGAAGCCGACATCGAGCGAGTCGTGGGGGAGTTCCCGCGCGTGGTCGCACGAGTGCGCTCGGTCGCAGGAATCTCGAGCCATGGCTGAGCGCGTGCTGGTCGCCATGTCGGGCGGCGTGGACAGCTCGGTTGCCGCCGCCCTGCTGGTCGAGTCCGGATACGACGTGGTCGGAGCTACGATGAAGCTCTTCTGCTACGGCGACTCGGTCCCGGACCGGCCTTGCTGCTCGCTGGATTCCATCGAGGATGCGCGGAACGTGGCGTACACGCTGGGAATCCCGCACTACGTGCTGAACCTGGAGGATCGGTTCAACCTCCACGTGATCCGGAATTTCGTGGACGAGTACAGTCGGGGACGGACGCCGATTCCCTGCGTCCGCTGCAATTCGTTCACCAAGTTTCGCGATCTCCTGGCTCATGCCGACGCGCTTGATTGTCGTTACCTCGCGACCGGCCACTACGTCGTTGCGCGGGACGGCGCGTTGTTCCGGGGGCGGGATCCCAGGAAGGATCAGAGCTACTTCCTCTGGGGGATCGACCGCAGCGTGGTCGCCCGGATGCTCACGCCCGTGGGCAGTCTCACCAAGAGCGAAACCCGAGCCTATGCTCGCCGGCTGGGCCTGGTCACGGCAGACAAGAAAGAATCAGTGGAGATCTGCTTCGTTCCGGACAACGACTACGTCGCCGTGCTGGAGCGGCACCTGCCGGCCGGCGCTGCGGCGCTCGAGCCGGGCGCATTTGTCACGACCAGCGGCGACGTAATTGGTGAGCACGCGGGCTTTGCGCGATTCACCGTCGGGCAGCGAAAGGGACTGCCCGGAGGTGCCTCAGAGGCGCGCTTCGTCGTAGCGATTCGCCCGGAAACGCGCGAGGTCGTGGTAGGTACCGGCCGGGATCTGGCGGGTTCGCACGTCCGCTTGGACGAGATCAATTGGCTGGCCGACCCGCTTACGCCCGGAGACACCTGTGCCGTGCAGCTCCGCTACCGCGCGGCGGCGGTTGGGGCGACTGTACTCGCGTCGGAGGACGGCGGGCTCGAGCTGGCTTTGGCCCAGCCGGTTCGTGCGATCAGCCCCGGGCAGTCGGGCGTGCTGTACGGGCTCGGCGAGCGGGTATTGGGCGGCGGGGTCATCGCATGAGAATCGGCGGGGCGCTTGCCCTGCTGGTCTCCGCCATTGGTCTTAACCCGAATCCCGTCCTGCCTCAGACGGGTGCGCGGCATCCGCTCGGAGTCGACGACTTCCTCGCACTCAAGCTTGCAAGTGATCCGCAGCTTTCCCCTGATGGAAAGCTGGTTGCATTCGTTGTCTCCGTCCCGTCACTCACTGAAAATCGAAATGTCGGCAGGATCTGGCTGGCGCGCACCGATCGAGACAGTGCGTGGCAAATCACCGACGGCACCGGAACCGATCGGGCACCCCGGTGGAGTCCGGATGGACAGCGCCTCGGCTTTCTCTCGACCCGTGACGGCGTCACCCAGGTCTGGGAAATCCCCGTCCGCGGGGGTGAGCCCACCAAGCTGACATCGGTGTCGAGCAGCGTGAGTGATTTCCAGTGGTCTCGCGACGGGCGTGATCTCTTTCTCGTCTCCGACCTCAAGTGGCCGTCGCAGTCCGAAGTTGAGCGGCGAAACGGCGAATATCCGACTGATGCCCGGATCTGGACCTCACTTTTTTATCGCCACTGGAACGAGTGGCGTGTCGGTCTCCGCCAGCACGTGCTTCGATATTCCCTGGCGACGCAGACCCTTACGGACCTGACGCCGATCGATCGAGACGTTCCGACCCTGGCGCTCGGCGGGCACGATCTCGCCCTGGCTCCATCCGGGCGAGAGGTGGCGGTGACATCCAACTCGGACTCGAGTGTAGCCACCAGCACTAACAACGACATCTTTGTCATTTCGCTCGACGGGGACGGATTCAAGCCGATTACCACGAATCCGGCCAACGACCACAGCCCCGCGTACTCGTCCAATGGTCGGTACATCGCGTACCTCGCGGCCCAACGACCGGGGTTCGAGTCCGATCGGCAACAGCTCATGCTCTACGAGCCGGCCAATGGCCGGCGGCGCTCGCTGACCGCCGACTGGTCGCTGAGCATTTCGGCGTTTACCTGGCTCCCCGATTCGCGCGGTGTGGTGGCGGAAGTCGAAGAACGCGGGCAAGGCGTTCTGTATAGGATCGATGTCCCGGGGGGAAAGCGAAGCAGGCTGATCGCCGGGGGCAGGAACAGCTCGGTTCAGGTGGCCGGAAAGGGAAGCCTTCTGGCTTTCCTTCACCAATCCGCCACCGCGCCGCCAGAGGTCTGGGCGATGAATCCGGATGGGAAGGATCAGCGGGCTCTTACCGCCCTCAACCGAACTGCTCTCGCCCAGGTGGACGTGAGGCCGCTCGAATCGTTCGGATTCGTGGGCGCCGGTGGCGATTCCGTGTTTGGCTGGCTACTCAAGCCACCTCAGTTCGATTCGACCAAGTCCTATCCCCTACTCTATCTGATCCACGGCGGCCCGCAGAGCGCCTGGGCCGACGAGTGGCATCAGCGTTGGAACTACGCCATGTTCGCGGCCCGTGGGTACGTCGTCGCGGCGGTGAATCCGCACGGGTCCACCGGATACGGACAGGCATTTACCGATGCGGTCTCGCGCAATTGGGGCGATGGTGCATATGACGATCTGATGAAAGGCCTCGACGCCGTCTTAGGAGGCAGATCCTACATCGATCCCAAGCGACTGGGAGCTGCAGGCGCCTCCTACGGCGGCTATATGATCTATTGGATCGCCGGGCACACGACCCGCTTCAGGGCCCTGGCCGCCCATGACGGTGTGTTCAATCCCGTCTCGATGAGCGGCTCGACCGAGGAGCTCTGGTTTCCCATTTGGGAATTCGGGGGCTCGCAGCTCTCGCCCAACGCGCGAGCGATCATGGAGAAATGGTCGCCCACGAGCTCGATCGCCAACTGGTCCACTCCCATGCTGATCGTGCATGGCCAGCAGGACTTTCGAGTGGATGTGTCGGAAGGCTACCAGGCGTTCAGCGCGCTCAAGCTCCGTGGCGTTCCGGCCAAGTTCCTGTACTTTCCCGACGAGGGCCATTTCGTTCTCAAGCCAAGGAATCGCAGGCTCTGGTGGGGAACGATCCTCGACTGGTTCGACAGCTTCCTTCGGTGAGCGTCTACTGTGCGCCATCTATTGATTCGTCTCATCATCAATGCAGCCGCGCTCTTCATCGCGGTTCAGCTCATTCCGGGGATGCATTTCACCGGCGGGATAGGAAAGCTCCTGCTGGTCGCGCTGGTGTTCGGATTAGTGAATGCCGTCGTACGGCCCGTGCTTACGATGCTTAGTTGTCCTCTCATCGTAGTCACGCTGGGGCTATTCCTCCTCGTCATCAACGCCGCGATGCTGGGTATCACTTCCTGGCTCTCTACCAGGCTCGATCTCGGGTTTCATGTAGACGGCTTCGTTGCGGCCCTGCTGGGCGGCCTGGTCATTGGCCTGGTGAGCACCCTGCTCACGCTCTTTGTGGGCCGGGCGGCACAGGGCTGAGGGATGGCCTGATCGGGGACATCGGCATAACCCCTTGTCCCACCGTCTGTTACGAAGCCGTTACAGGCGATTCCCCCAAGCGGGCCGCGGTGGGTACATTGGTAGGCATGACCCAGGTATCGCCTCCACCCCAGCTCGCGGCTGAGCCGCCGGTCCTCGATCTTCGGCATCCGTCGCTCTATCTGAATCGAGAGTTGTCCTGGCTCGAGTTCAATCGCCGGGTCCTCCACGAAGCGTTGGACCAGCGCACTCCCCTTCTCGAGCGCCTCAAGTTTCTCGGCATCTTCAGCAGCAATCTGGACGAGTTCTTCCAGGTCCGGGTGGCGGGTCTCAAGCAGCAACTCGCTGCCGGAATCGTAGAGCGGACTGCCGACGGCATGACCCCGGAGGATCAGCTCCGGGCGATCTGCTCGACCGTACGTGAGCAGTTCCGGTTGCATCAGGATTGTCTCATGCGCGACGTGATTCCGGCTCTGGCTGAACACGGTGTG
>Ga0075424_100005389_pt1 | contig 12206 bp, 9 predicted proteins | sample SoiMethybrSBSTD3_FD_75301 | JGI IMG/M metagenome (GOLD analysis project Ga0075424, IMG submission 75301) | Bulk soil microbial communities from a Populus tree surrounding site in Tennessee, USA - Soil MetaG P. TD hybrid SBSTD3 | ecosystem: Environmental > Terrestrial > Soil > Tree plantation... | reverse complement strand
CGGAATGACGTCGCGGATGTTCGCCATTCCTGTCGCATAGATGATCGTGCGCTCCAGGCCGAGGCCGAAGCCGGCGTGCGGCACGGTGCCGTAGCGCCGGAGATCGCGATACCACCAGTAATGCCGCGGATCGAGGCCGAGCTCGGCGAGCCGTCGATCCAGATAATCGAGCCGCTCTTCCCGCTGTGAGCCGCCGATAATCTCGCCGATGCCGGGCGCGAGGACGTCCATTGCCGCCACGGTCTTCTCGTCGTCATTCATCCGCATGTAGAACGCTTTGATCTCCTTCGGATAGTTCATGACGACGACGGGTGCCTTGACGTGGTCTTCGGTGAGCCAGCGCTCGTGCTCGGACTGCATATCCATTCCCCAATGCACCGGGAACTCGAACTTCTTTCCGCTCTTCTCCAGCGCGGCAATTGCATCCGTGTACGTCATCCGCTGAAACGGTGACGACACGAACTTCTCGAGCCGGTCGATGCATTCCTTGTCGATGCGCTCGACAAAGAACTTCAGATCGTCGCCGCGCTCGTTGAGCACCGCCGTGAAGACGTACTTGAGAAACGATTCCGCCAGCTCGGCATCGTCCGAGAGATCCGCAAACGCAATCTCCGGCTCGATCATCCAGAACTCCGCCAGGTGCCGCGAGGTGTTGCTGTTCTCGGCGCGGAAGGTCGGCCCGAACGTGTAGACCTTCGACAGCGCGCAGCAGTAGGTCTCCACGTTCAGCTGTCCGCTCACCGTGAGAAACGCCTCCTTCCCGAAGAAGTCCTGCGTGAAGTCGGTTCTGCCCTCGGGCGTGCACGGCAGCGCGCGGCAGTTGACGATGTCCAGCGTGCTGACACGGAACATCTCACCCGCGCCTTCGGCATCGCTCGCCGTGACAATCGGCGTGTGCACCCAGAAGAAGCCGTGCTCGTGGAAGTAGCGGTGGATGGCCGTGCTCAGCGTGTGACGGACGCGCGCAATTGCGCCGATGGTGTTGGTGCGCGGCCGCAGGTGCGCGACTTCGCGGAGGTACTCGAAGGAGCTCTTCTTCGGCTGGATCGGATAGGTCTCCGGGTCCTCGACCCAGCCCACCACCTGAATTGAATCGGCCTGCACTTCCACCGACTGTCCCTGCCCCTGACTCGGCGTCAATGTCCCTGTCGCGATCACCGAGCATCCCGACGTCAGCCGTTTCACGTCGCTCTCGTAATTCGGCAGAGCGGCGGGCGCAACGATCTGGAGGGGATCGAAGCAGGAACCGTCGTGCACGTGAATGAACGACAGGCCGGCTTTGGAGTCCCGGCGTGTCCTCACCCACCCTTTCACCGTTACCTGGGTGCCGGGCGGGACCTTCCCTTTCAATATCGACGCGACATCCACGTCCGTGATTATCGCTTGCCCCGCCGCGGCCCTGGCGTAGGCGGGCGTCGGGTATTCTTAGATCTCCGCAATGAAGATTGGAATGGTCTCCCTCGGCTGCCCGAAGAATCTCGTCGACTCGGAGGTGATGCTCGGGCTTGCCCAGCAGAGCGGCCATCAGTTGACTGGCGACGCCGCCGATGCCGACGTGCTCGTCGTCAATACGTGCGCGTTCATCGACAAGGCGAAACAGGAGTCGATCGACACGATCCTCGAGATGGCCGAGCTGAAGAACACCGGCAACTGCAAGCGGCTGGTCGTCACGGGCTGCATGGCGGAGCGCTATCGCGACGAGCTGATGGCGCAGATTCCGGAAATCGACGCCGTGCTAGGTACGGGTGAAGTGCCACAGATTGTGGATGCGATCGGCGGGTCCGCGTTGCCGGGCAACGGTGCTTCGCGGAACCTGTACGTTCCGCTGTTGCGCTCAAACGGCGAACCGATCGAAGCCCGAGTCCCGAATCCCGGATCCCGTGACCTTCCGACCTACATCTACGACGCAGAGACTCCTCGCCTGCTCGCCACGCCCCGGCATTACGCCTACGTGAAGATCGCCGAGGGCTGCGACTACAAATGCGCCTTCTGCATCATCCCCAAGCTGCGCGGCAACTACCGCAGCCGGCCGGCGGATTCGATCGTCCGAGAGGCGCGCACGCTCGCGGCACGAGGTGTCAAGGAGCTCCTCCTCATCTCGCAGGACACGAGCTTTTACGGCGTCGACCGTGGGGAACGGGGTGCGCTCGGCCGCTTGCTGCGCGGGTTGAACGAAGTCGACGGCATCGAATGGATCCGGATGCTCTACCTGTATCCGACCACCATCGGCGACGATGTCCTCGACGCAATGGCGGAATGCGAAAAGGTCTGCAACTACATCGACCTGCCGCTGCAACATGCGTCAGACGACGTCCTGAAGCGGATGAAGCGTCCGGGCACCCGCGCCGGTTATGAGCGTTTGCTGCGTCGGATCCGCACTCGCATTCCGGCCGTCGCCTTGAGGACGACCTTCATCGTCGGGTTCCCCGGCGAGACCGACGCGGACTTCGCCGAGCTGCAGGATTTCGTGAAGGCGGTCGGCTTCGACCACGTGGGCGTATTCACCTATTCGCACGAAGAGGGAACGAGTGCTCACGGCCTTGACGACAACGTTCCGGCGAAGGTCAAGAAGCAGCGGCAGGCGGCGTTGATGGCGCTGCAGAAGAAGATTGTCGCCAAAGCTCAGCAACTCCGTGTCGGTCAAAGGGTTCGGCTGCTTGTTGACGGGCCGTCGTCCGAGCACGAGCTTGTGTTGCGGGCGCGGCTGGAAGGTCAAGCGCCAGATATCGATCCGGTCGTCTATCTCACCGACTGCGATCCGACGCAGCTGAGCAGCGGACAGTTCATCGATGCGCAAGTAGTCGGAAGCCGCGACTACGATCTGCTGGCGTCGCCCTTAACTGTTTCCGTGTGATATTCTTAGGGGCTGCTACGCGGAGAAAGTCTCCAAGTGGGCTCGTGCCCACTTTTTTTATTTGCGCCGACGGATATGGAGCCGTTGGATCAGGTGCGCGCCATTGCTGAGCGCGTCGCGACGTCGCACGGGCTCGAAGTCTGGGATGTCGTGAAGCGTCGCGAGACTACTGGTCACGTCGTGCGGGTGTTCATCGACCGCCCCGGACCAGCGGCAACGCCCGAAGAAAGCGTCAGCATCGAAGATTGCGAGCTGGTGAGCCGCGAAATCGCGACGATTCTCGACGTCGAGGATCCGCTGCCGTTCGCGTACACGCTCGAGGTTTCGTCACCCGGACTGGATCGGCCACTCCGCGGTGAGGACGATTACCGGCGGTTCGCGGGCCGGCTGGCGAAGATTGTCGTGAGCGAGGCCGTGGACAACCAGAAAGCATTCGAGGGGCGGCTGCGCGGCGTCGAAGACAACGCCGTCCTGCTCGAGGGACCCAAAGGGCGTACGCATCGGCTGCCGTTGCGCCTGATTACCCGGGGACGTTTAGAGGTGGAGTTTTAAGAACGACGATGCAAAACCCGTTGATGCAGACGATCGAGGCGCTCGCCAAGGAAAAAGGGATCGAGGCCGACACGATCATTACTGCCATCGAAGACGCGGTCCTCACGGCCTCGCGCAAGTACTACAAGACGAACGAGAACCTGAAGACGCGCTTCAACCAGGAGACCGGACAGGTCGACCTGTTCGCCATCAAGCACATCGTCCAGGATGTCGAAGATTCGGCCACGCAGATCTCGCTGAAGGAAGCGCAGGAGCTCTACGGCGACGAGGCGGAAGTCGACATGGAGATCGAGTTCCCCAAGCGCACGGACGTGCTCGGGCGCATCGCGGCGCAGACGGCGAAGCAGGTGATCTTTCAGAAGGTGCGCGAGGCGGAGCGCGAGAACATCTTTGCCGAGTACAACCAGCGCATCGGCGAAGTCATCAACAGCACCGTCAAGCGCTTCGAGAGCGGCGATCTGATCGTCGAAATCGGGCGCGTCGAAGCCGTGCTGCCGCGCAAGGAACAGTCGCGCGCCGAGAGCTACACGCCCGGCGAGCGCATTCGCGCAGTCATCAAGGGCGTGAACCGCAGTGCGAAGGGGCCGCAGATCGTCCTCTCGCGCACGGACCCGGCGCTTCTCATCAAGCTGTTCGAGCAGGAAGTGCCGGAGATCTACGACGGCACGGTGATGATTCGCGGTGCGGTCCGTGAAGCCGGCGACCGCGCGAAGGTTGCCGTCTACTCACGCGAGCGCGACGTGGATCCCGTGGGCGCCTGTGTGGGTATGAAGGGAACGCGTGTCCAGGCGATCATCCGCGAGCTCCGCGGCGAGAAGATCGACATCGTCGAGTGGTCGGAAGATCCCATCGTGTTTGTGACCAACGCGCTCAGCCCGGCGAAGGTGCAGCGCGTATCGATCGTCGATGACAAGGAACGCGTGATGGAGGTCGTTGTCGAGGACAAGCAGCTGTCGCTCGCTATCGGCAAGAAGGGACAGAACGTTCGTCTTGCGGCGAAGCTGACCGGCTGGCGCATCGACATCAAGAGCGAGGAAGAGAAGCGCAAGGAAGTGGAAGCGCAGTTCGGAGCGCTGGAAGCGGGCGACGCACAGGCGCAGATGGACGCGCTCTTCCCAGATACGCCGTCGAACACGGAAACCGCAGAGTTGTCCGCCGAAGCTGCCGAGGGCGAAACTAGCGAGGCAGCGAAGGCGGAGACCGAACCGCAAGAGAGTTAGTTAAGGGAAACGATTGGCAACAGTCCGGATCTACAAGGTCGCCGAGCTGCTCGGCTCCACCAGCCAGGAAGTGCTCGCGCTGTTGAAGCGCGATCACGGCATCGAGCTGAAGAGCGCGTCGAGCACGATTGAAGAAGTGGTCGCACGCTCGTTTGTCGAGCGCATCGCACGGCAGCGCGGCATCTCGCTGCCAGGCGGCGACATGTTCGCGGAAACGCCGGCGCCGCCGAAGGCCGGCGCCAAGAAGGCCACGGCGCCGAAGAAGGCGGAGCCACCGAAGCCGACCGCGCCCGTGCTCGGACCACCGCGTCTGGTGAAGACGGTAAAGCCCGTGCAGCCGGCAGCGGAACCCGCTGCTCCGGTCGCCGCACCGCCTCCGCCGCCAGCAGTTGCGGAAGCGCCGCCGCCCGCGGCTCCGGTCGAAGCGCCGCCGCCGCCCGAGCCTCCGCGCGTCGAGGCACCTCCAGCGGTTGAAGCACCGCCAGTCGCCGCAGCGCCACCAGTCGAAGAAGCACCAGTGGTAGAAGCACCCGGCGCCCCTGAACCACCGCCCGCGCCACCGCGCGTCGTACCGCCGACGATCCGGTTGCGCATCGAGGAACCGGGCAAGCCGACGCAGCCAGCGCGGCCGCTGACGCCCGCGAAACGTCCTGTCGTCTCCCAGGCGAAGATGGTGCGTCCGCCCGCGGCAGCACCGCCCGCGAAGCCGACGCAGCCGCCGGCCGGTGCGCGCGCAACGACGCCGGCGCCGCGCCCGGGGACGCCGGGTGGGCAGCGCCCCGCATATCCGCCGCCGCCGCGTCCGACGACGCCGAGCATGCTCGGAGGACCGCGGCCGCTGCCGTCTCAACCCGTTCGCACGCAGCCAAGCGGTGTGCAGGCGCGTCCGGGGATGCCCGGAAGCCGTCCGCCGACCGGCCCATCGCGTCCGCCCATGGGGCAACAGCAGTACCGCCCCGGTCAGCGACCCGCAACGACGCGGCGAGAGCGGCCGGCAGCGCCGGCGGTCGCCGCACCGGCACCGCCTCCGCCGGTCACCCGCACCATTACGCTCGCCGAAGGCATGACGGTAAAAGACCTCGCCGACAAGCTCGACGTCCGCGTGAAGGACGTGCTCGGCAAGCTGTTGATGAAGCGCATGATGATGACCATCAACAGCACGCTCGACATGGATACCGCGCGCGACATCGCGCGCGAGTTCGGCGCCGAGATCGAGATGCGGAGCTTCGAAGAGGAGCTCGTCGCCGAGCAGGAAGAAACGAAACCCGAAGATCTGCAGACCCGCGCTCCGGTCGTCACCGTCATGGGCCACGTCGATCACGGCAAGACGTCGCTGCTCGACGCGATCCGCGAAACGAAAGTTGCCGAGCGCGAGGCCGGCGGCATTACGCAGCACATCGGCGCGTATCACGTCGATGTGGGCGACGGCCGCACGGTGGTCTTCCTCGACACACCGGGCCACGAGGCGTTCACGATGATGCGCGCCCGCGGCGCGAAGGTCACCGACGTCGTCGTGCTCGTCGTCGCCGCGGACGACGGCGTCATGCCGCAGACACGGGAGGCGATCGATCACGCGAAGGCCGCGAACGTGCCGATCGTCGTGGCCATCAACAAGATCGACAAGGCGGGCTCGAATCCGGACAACGTGAAGCGGGAGCTGGCGGAGCTCAATCTCGTGCCGGAAGACTGGGGCGGCCAGACAGTCATGGTGCCGGTCTCGGCGAAGAAGAAGCAGAACCTCGATCAGCTGCTCGAGATGATTCTGCTTTCCACCGACATCCTCGAGCTCAAAGCCAACCCGAAGCGCAGCGCGTCGGGCACGGTGCTGGAAGCGAAACTCGATCGCGGCCGCGGCCCTGTCGCGACCGTGCTCGTGCAGGACGGAACGCTGACCGTCGGCGACAACTTCATCGCCGGACCCGTCGTCGGGCGCGTGCGCGCGCTCATCGACGATCGCGGCCGCTCGACGAAAGCCGCCGGCCCCTCCACGCCGGTCGAAGTGCTGGGTCTGACGAGCCTTCCGCAGCCCGGCGATCCGTTCCAGACCGTCGCGGACGCGGCGAAAGCGCGGCAGATTGCCACCTTCCGCCAGACGCAGGAGAAGGAACGCGCGCTCGGCGCGCGCGGCGGCCGCCTGACGCTCGAATCGCTGAAGGAACAGATTGCCGAAGGCGGCGTGAAGGAGCTGCCGATCATCGTCAAGGCAGACGTGCAGGGCTCGGCGGAAGTGCTGGCCGATACGTTGACGAAGCTGTCCGACGAGAAGGTGAAGATCCGCATCATCCGCTCGGGCGTCGGCGCCATCAACGAGTCGGACGTGCTGCTCGCTTCAGCGTCGAACGCCATCATCGTCGGCTTCAACGTGCGGCCGGACCGCAACGCCTCGGACATGGCCGAGCGCGAGCAGGTGGACGTTCGCCTGCACTCGGTGATCTACAACGTCACCGAGGAGATCAAGAAGGGCATGGAAGGTCTCCTCGAACCGACGTTCAAGGAAGTGCGCATGGGCACCGCCGAAGTGCGCGAGGTATTCCGCGTGCCGAAGGTCGGCTCGATTGCCGGCTGCATGGTGACGGACGGCCGCATCACGCGCGCGGGCGAGACGACAGCGCGTCTGCTGCGCGACAACGTCGTGGTGTTCGAAGGCAAGATCGGCTCGCTGCGCCGCTTCAAGGACGACGTCAGCGAAGTGAAGTCCGGCTTCGAATGCGGCATCGGCCTCGAACGCTTCAACGACATCAAGGTTGGCGACATCATTGAAGTCTTCACCATGGAGCGCGTGAAGGTAGCGACCGCGTGATTCCATGGCGCAAAGCTATCGTCCAGATCGCGTAGGCGATCAGATTCGCGAGGAGCTGGGCGACATCCTCAGCCGCGGCGAGGTGCACGATCCGGGCATCGGATTCATCACGCTGACACGCGTGACGGTCACCGGGGATCTGCAGCTGGCCCGCGTTTTCTACACCAGCCTCGGCGATCAGAAGGCGCGCAAGGAAACGGCGCGGGCGCTGGCGCGCGCGACCGGCTTCTTCCGGCGGCAGGTCGGCGCGCGACTGCCCCACCTGCGCCGCGTGCCGGAGCTGGAGTTCCGGTTCGACGAATCGATCGCGAATCAGGACCGCATCGAGCAAATCCTTCGCGACATTCACGAGCAGGACGCACAGCGTTCCTCCGACAGCGGATCCCGGATTCCGGATCCCGGATCCGGTGACGATGACAGCGACGACTGACGTGTCCGCGCGCGCCCGGGTCGCGGACGAAATACGCAGGCGGCAGCGCTTCGTGCTGTCGTCGCATGTGCGTCCAGACGGTGATGCCATCGGCTCGCAGCTGGCGATGGCGTATGCCCTGTGGCAGATGGGCAAGGATGTTCGTCTCGTCAACCGCGACGCGCCGCCAGGTCCGCTGCGCGTGTTCCCAGGTGTGTCCAGGATCGAGGTTGCCAACCGCATCGACGATCCGGGCGACGCCGTCATCGTCATGGAATGCGGCGACCTGACGCGCACCGGCGTCGAAGGGTTCGACCGCGGCTTCGTCATCAACATCGATCATCATCTCGGCAACGCCAATTACGGCGCCGTGAACTGGTTCGACGCGAGCGCAGCGGCGTGCGGCGAAATGGTGTTCGACCTGGTGAAGGAGCTCGGCGTCCCGTTGACGCTGGAGATCGCGACGCATGTCTACATCGCGATTCTCACGGATACGGGCTCCTTTCACTACTCGAGCATCTCACCCCGGACGTTCGACATCTGCCGGCAGTGTATGGAAGCGGGCATCAATCCACCGGCTATTGCCGGCGCCATCTACGACAGCAACAATCTCGGACGGCTGAAGCTGTTTGGCGCGGTGATGAGCAAGATGGAGCTCGATAGCAGCGGCCGCGTCGCGACCGTCTACGTGGATCAGGCGCTGGCGCGCGATTGCGGCGGTACCTACGAAGACACCGAAGGGATCGTCAATCTGCCGCTGACGGTGAAAGAGATCGAGGCAGTCGCCTTTTTCAAGGAAGCCGGCGCCGATGACTGGCGCGTCAGCATGCGCTCGAAGGGCGAGGTCGACGTCAACGCGATCGCGAAGGAGTTCGGCGGCGGCGGCCACAAGAACGCCTCCGGCTGCAGCGCAACGGGACGATTCGAAGATCTGAAGCTGCTCTTTCAGCGCAAGCTCGTTGAGCAAATCGAAGCAGCCGATAAGGCGCGCGCATAGCGACCATGGATGGTGTTCTCGTCGTCGACAAGCCCGAAGCCCTGACGTCGCATGACGTCGTGGCGACGGCACGGCGGCTGCTCGGCGAGAAGCGGATCGGCCACACGGGCACGCTCGATCCACTCGCGACCGGTGTCCTGCCGCTTGCCTGCGGCCGCGCCACGCGGCTGGTGCGATTTCTCACCGCGTCAGACAAAGACTACGAAGCGACGATTCTCTTCGGCGTGACGACGGACACGCTTGACATCACGGGAGAAGAGACGAGTCGAAGCGGACGTACACCCACATCCGAGGCTCTCGCCGCGGCGCTGCGAAGCTTCGAAGGCGAGCACATGCAGGTCCCGCCTGCCTACTCGGCGAAGAAGGTGGGCGGCCGCCGCGCGTACGAATTTGCGCGGCGCGACGAGCCGGTCGAGCTCGCAGCCGTGCCCGTTCGGGTGTCGCGCCTTGAACTGCTCGAATGCGCGCGCTCGACTGCGCTCGGGGGAAGAGCGCGCATTGCGCTCACCTGCTCCGCCGGCTTTTACGTCCGGGCGCTCGTCCGTGACCTCGGAGAACAGCTCGGCACCGGCGCCACACTCGAAGCGCTGAGGCGAACCCGCAGCGGAGAGTTCACCCTCGACGAGGCGATTGACCTGAACGGCCTGACGCGAGGCCGGCTCGACCCTTCGGATCCCGGATCCCGGATCCCCGATCCCGTCCTCGAGACGCTACTGATTCCCATGGAAAAACTGCTGACGGGCTTTCCATCCGTCATCGTCACCGCCGAAGGGCTCACTCGGGTCTCTCACGGCCAGCACGTCCGCCCCGCCGACGTTGCTGGAACGCTGCCGTCCAGGGCGGCGGCATGGGTGCGCCTGCTCGATGGCGGCGGGACGCTCGTCGGACTCGGCACACCGCAGCCTGTCTCCGGATTTTTGCACCCCGAGGTTGTACTGATTTAGAATGTTAAGTCTTTGACTAAGTGGTAATTAGCAATACGGCGGCCCGGTGCCCGACAGCGGTTCCTGGGCCGTGCGTGGAGGACGCCATCGTGGCATTAAGCAAGGATCGCAAGACCGGAATCATCGGGGACTATCGCACGCACGACAGCGATACAGGGTCCCCGGAAGTGCAGGTTGCACTTCTCAGCGAGCGCATCAACTACCTCACGGAACATTTCAAGGTCCACGCGAAGGACCATCATTCACGTCGAGGACTGCTGAAGCTGGTTGGCCAGCGCCGGCGTCTGCTCGACTATCTCAAGAGCAAGGACTCGGATCGCTACGCCGCGCTCATCCAGCGCCTCGGCATCCGCAAGTAGCTGCTCCTTCCGCCATGCACAACGTCAATGTTCAGAAGCGCGAGGTCCGGATAGGACCTCGCCGTATTTCCATAGAAACCGGCAAGCTGGCCAAGCAGGCCGACGGCTCGGTTCTGGTCCGATCGGGCGACACCGTCGTCCTCGTGACCGCATGTCATGCCGCGAGCCCGCGCGAGGGGATCGATTTCCTTCCTCTCACGGTGGACTATCGCGAATACGCCTACGCCTCGGGGCGCATCCCCGGCGGGTTCTTCAAGCGTGAAGGCAAGCCGCCCGAAAAGGAAGTGCTCACGAGCCGCCTCATCGATCGTCCTATCCGGCCGCTGTTCGCGCCGGGTTGGAACTACGAAACGCAGATCATCGCGCTGCTCATGTCGGCGGATACGGACAACGATGCCGATGTGCTCGCCATCACTGGCGCATCCGCGGCGCTGGCGCTGTCCGAGATCCCGTTTGAGAAGACGATCGCGGGCGTGCGCGTGGGCATCATCAACGGCGAGTACGTGATCAACCCGACCTACGCCGAGCGGAAAGAGAGTCTGCTCGACCTGATAGTTGCCGGCAGTAAGGATGGCATCCTCATGGTCGAAGCGGGCGCAAAGGAAGTGACCGAGGCGCAGGCGGTCGGCGCGCTGGAGGCGGCGCACGCCGCCATCAAACAGATCGTCGCGGCGATCGACGACCTCAAGAGTGCGGTCGGCAAGAAGAAGCTGGCGGCAAATGCCACGCCGGTCAACGAAGAGCTGCACAAGACCGTGCACGACCGTTCATTCGGTCCGCTCGGCGACGCGATGCGCATCCTGCACAAGCTGGAAAGCTACAGCCGCGTCGACGAAGTGCTCGACGACCTGCTCGAGGCGCTCGACGAGGAGCACCATGCCGAGGCGCGTCACATCTTCCACGAGATGCAGGAGAAGGTGCTGCGCGACGAGGTGCTCAACAAAGGTCACCGGCTCGACGGCCGCAAGTTCGACGAAATCCGTCCCATCTGGACTGAAGCAGGCATTCTTCCCCGCGTGCACGGCTCGGTTGTCTTCACGCGCGGCGAGACGCAGGCGCTCGTCAGCTGCACGCTCGGCACCGCCGACGACGAGCAGAAAGTCGAGCATGTGAGCGGCGAGTTCTACAAGCGCTTCATGCTCCACTACAACTTCCCGCCATTCTCGGTCGGCGAAGTGGGCCGCTTCACCGGCCCGGGCCGCCGCGAGATCGGCCACGGCGCGCTCGCCGAGCGGGCGTTGGCGCCCGTCGTTCCCGGCGAGGACAAGTTCGCGTACACCATCCGCGTCGTATCCGACATCCTCGAGTCGAACGGCTCCTCGTCCATGGCATCGGTCTGCGGCGGATCGATGGCGATGATGGATGCAGGCGTGCCCTTGAAGGCCCCGGTCGCGGGCATCGCGATGGGCCTCATCATGGACGAGAAGAGCGGCAAGTGGGCCGTGCTCTCGGACATCGCCGGCGCCGAGGACCACTACGGCGACATGGACTTCAAGGTTGCGGGCACCGCGCAGGGCATCACAGCGCTGCAGATGGACATCAAGGTCACCGGCATCACGTCCGAGATCATGGCCAAAGCCCTCGAACAGGCGCGCACCGGGCGCATGCATATCCTGTCCAAGATGGCCGAGACCCTCTCGACGCCGCGCACGAACATGTCGATGTTCGCGCCGCGCATCATCACCATCAAGATTCCGGTGGATAAAATTCGCGACGTCATCGGCCCGGGCGGCAAGATGATTCGCAGCATCATCGAGCGGACCGGCGTGAAGATCGACGTCGAAGACGATGGCCGCGTGAACGTGGCGTCGGCGGACGGCGAGTCCGCGCAGAAGGCGATCGGCATCATTCAGGAGCTGACCGCCACGCCGGAGCTCAACAAGACCTACATGGGCAAGGTGCAGCGGATCACCGATTTCGGTGCATTCGTCGAAATCATGCCCGGCACCGATGGTTTGCTGCACGTCTCCGAGATCGCCAATCACCGGGTGAAGGACGTACGGGACGAACTAAAGGAAGGCCAGCAAATCCTGGTGAAGGTCATCAATATCGACCCGACCGGAAAGATTCG
>Ga0075424_100005387_pt1 | contig 12208 bp, 9 predicted proteins | sample SoiMethybrSBSTD3_FD_75301 | JGI IMG/M metagenome (GOLD analysis project Ga0075424, IMG submission 75301) | Bulk soil microbial communities from a Populus tree surrounding site in Tennessee, USA - Soil MetaG P. TD hybrid SBSTD3 | ecosystem: Environmental > Terrestrial > Soil > Tree plantation... | reverse complement strand
CGTACTCGCAATTGACTCCGGGGATCTGAAGCACGGCGGCGCGGGCCATTCTCACTCCACGTAGGGGCGGAGCGCGTCGCGCCTCAGGCGCGCGATCTCCGCGAGGTCCACGTCGACGAGCGCTAGGCCGGCGTCCAGGAGCCGAAGCCGGGGCTCGGGAATCGTGCGGCCGACCATGGCCGCGTCGACGCCGTGGCGCTGGAAGAGCGCGAGCAGCGCCTGGAGGCGATCCTTCGAGGTCTCCATCAAGAAGCCGGGCGCCTCGGAGTAGAGGCGAACCTCGGCGGACTGGTCGCCCAGGGCCGAGACGGGAAGCTGGAGGCCGAACCCCTGGCTCGCGAACCCGCCGAGCGCCATCTCGAGCGCCGTGATCGCGAGCCCCCCTTCCGAGACGTCGTGGCAGGAGAGAACGAGACCCGACCGGACCGCTTCCCGGACGGCGTTCAGGCGGCGTCGCTCCGCGTCGAAGTCGAGCGCGGGCAGCTCTCCGCCGGTTTCTCCCGTGAGGAGGAAGCGAAGCTGCGAGGCGCCCGTCTTCTCACCCCGCGGGCCGCTCAGGATCATCACGCTGTCCGGCCGGCGGAGCGCGGTGCTGACCGCGACGCTGTAGTCGTCGAGCACGCCGAGCGCCGCGACGATCGGCGAGGGCTCGATGGCGCGTCCCGTCGACGACTCGTTATAGAAGGAGACGTTCCCCGAGACGATCGCGACGGGCGGCCCCGACGGCCCCTCCGGCGAGAGCGCCCGGGCCGCGTCGCCTAGCCCGCGCACGCTGCGGACGAATTCGTCGAAGACCTCCGGGTCCTCGGGATTCCCGAAGTTGAGGCAGTCGGTGAGCGCGATCGGGCGGGCTCCCACCGCCGCGAGATTTCGAAGCGCCTCGAGGACGACGTGTGCCGTCCCCCAGTACGGATCGGCCGCCACGTACCACGGGTTGCCGTCCACGGTCAGGGCGCACCCGAAGCGCGCGCCCGGAACCGGTGCTAGCACCGTCGCGTCCGCCTCGCCGGCGCGGATCACGACCCGCCCCTGCACCTCGGTGTCGTAGTAGCGGAGGATCGGCTCGCGCGAGGTCACGTTGGGCGACGACGCCATCGTCCGGAAGAACGCCGCGTGGTCGCGCACGGGCGGGAGCGGCCCCGCCGCCGGCGCGGCCGGGCGGGGCCGCTCGGCCCGCTTGTGCTCGATCCCCGCGGTGATCACCTCGACCGGGGCGTCGCACACCGCCTGGCCGGATCGGAGGATCCGGTAGCGGCCGTCTCGGCGGACCGATCCGACGACCGCCGCGCAGGCGCCCTTGTAGACGAGCGGGAGCGCGTAGTCTTCATTATAGATTTTGAGGAGCGCCGCGGCCGCGCGCTCCGGAACGACGAGCGCGAATCGCTCCTGCGTCTCCGAGCACGCGATCACCTCCGGCGGGAACTCGCCCGCGGCGGTCGGCACCCGATCCAGGTCGACGTCCATCCCGAACCCGCCGGCGGCGGCCAGCTCGCTGCTCGCGCAGGAGATGCCGCCGGCGCCGAGATCCTTGAAGCCGAACTCGATCCGGTTGGCGTCAAGCCATTCCAGGGCCGAGCGATTCGCCTCGAAGAGCACTCGCTTCAGGAACGGGTCGGGAACCTGGACGTGGCCGCGCTGCCCCTCGGCGTTCTCGTCCAGGATCGCGGACGCGAAGGACGCGCCGCCGAATCCGGTCTCGTCGGTGGGCTTGCCCACGAGGAGCAGCACGAAGGGCTCGCGCTTCGCCGCCTCGGGCACGCGGCTCCGCGCCACCCGATCGGCGCGCACGAGGCCGAGCGCCACGACGTTGACCAGGCAATTCTCGTCGAATCGAGGGGAGAAAAAAACGTCCCCGCCCAGGTTCGGCACGCCGAGCGCGTCGCCGTACTGCCAGATGCCGTCGACGACGCCCCGCATGATCTCCCGAACGGAGGCGGCGCGCGGCCCTTCGGGGTCCCCGAAGCGAAGCGCGTCCATCACGCCGATCACCTCGGCCCCCATGCAGTTCACGTCCCGCACGATGCCGCCGATCCCAGTCGCCGCCCCCTCGACCGGCACGACCTGGGACGGGTGGTTGTGCGACTCGTGTCCGATCACGAGCGCGTAGTCGACGCCCGCGTGGGTCCCGAGCCGAACGACCCCGGCGTCCTCGCCGGGACCGAGGATCACGTCGGGACTGTCTGTCGGAAGGAAGGCCTTCAGGACCCATCGGCTCGACTTGTAGGAGCAGTGCTCGCTCCACATCGTGTTGAAGATCGTCGCCTCGACCCGGGTCGGGTCGCGTCCCAGGAGTTCCAGCATCCGACGCACCTCGTCGTCCGAGAGGCGAAATCCCTCGGTCGCGAGAAGGCGCTTCAGCTCGGCCGGCGAGGCGCCGGAAAACGGGAGCGTCTGGGCGTCAACGATTGGCTGCAATTGATGCTCCCAGAACACGATCGAAGATTTGATTCACGTGTCGAACGAAGTATGACGGGTCGAAGCATGCCTCCACCTTGGCGCGCGGCAGGAGTGCCGCGACGGCCGGATCGGCCAGGAGGCGCGCCTTCAGATCCGGTTCCTCTTTCCAGGCGGCCATCGCGTGGCGCTGCACGATTCCGTAGGCCTCCTCGCGGGAGAGCCCGCCGGTCGTGAGCGCGAGCAGGACGCGCTGCGAGTACACGAGGCCGCGCGTCCGGTCCAGGTTCGCGCGCATCCGTTCCGGATAGACGTGGAGGCCCTCGAGCACCTCCCGCATCTGGCTCACGATGAAGTCGGCGACGAGGAACGAATCCGGAAAGATCACCCGCTCGACGCTCGAATGGCTGATGTCGCGCTCGTGCCAGAGCGCCACGTTCTCCATCCCGGCGTGCGCGTTCGCCCGGAGGATCCGAGCGAGTCCGCAGATCCGCTCGCAGTTCACCGGATTCCGCTTGTGCGGCATCGCGGAGGAGCCCTTCTGTCCCTCGCGGAACGGCTCCTCCGCCTCCAGCACTTCCGTGCGTTGGAGGTGCCGGATCTCGAGCGCCATCTTCTCGACCGAGGCCCCGAGCAGCGCCAGGGCGGCCAGGAGCTCGGCGTGCCGGTCGCGCTGCACCACCTGAGTCGCGGCCGGCTCGGGCGTCAGGCCGAGCGCGCCGAGCACCTCCTCCTCGAGTTCGGGGCTCAGGTGCGCGTGCGTGCCGACCGCGCCCGACAGCTTCCCGGCGGCGATCGCGGCCCGCGCGGCGCGCAGGCGGACGAGCGCGCGGCCCAGCTCTTCGTACCAGACGAGAATCTTCAGGCCGAACGTGATCGGCTCGGCGTGGATCCCGTGCGTGCGCCCGACCATCACGGTGTCCTTGTGCCGGAGCGCGAGCGAGCGGACGACCGCGCGCAGCGCCTCCGTCTCGGCGAGGAGGAGATCGGTGGCGCGAACCAGCGTCAGCCCGAGCGCGGTGTCGACCAGGTCCGAGGACGTCATCCCCAGGTGGAGAAAACGCGCGTCGGGTCCGACGGTCTCGCCGACCTGGGTCAGGAAGGCGATCACGTCGTGCCGGAGGGTCGCCTCCAGCTCGTCGATGCGGGCGGGGTCCACTCGGGCCGCGGCCCGGATCCGGGCCGTCGCGCCGGCCGGGACGTCGCCGCGCCGCTCCATCGCCGCGCACACCGCGAGCTCCACCTCCATCCACGTGCGGTAGCGCGCCGGATCCTCGAACAGCGCGGCCATCGCCGGGCGGGAGTAGCGCGGGATCACTCGGGCGCCTCCTCGAGCAGCAGCTTCATCGTGAGGGACTTCCCGTCCCGCTCCACGGTGAGGCTGATCGTGTCGCCGACGTTCGCGCCGAAGAGCGCGCGGTAGGCCTCGTCCACGTCCCGGATCGGCGTCCCGTTCACGCGGCGGATGATGTCGCCCACCTTCACGCCCGCCTTGTCGGCGGGGCTGCCCCGCTCGATCACCGACACGTAGAGGCCGTTCCGGTCCGCCGTGCCGAGCCGCTCCGCGACGTACGGCGTGATCTCCCACGTCCGGACCCCGATCCAGACGTTCCGCACCTTGCCGTAGCGGATGATCTCGTCCACCACCTTCTTGGCCGCGTCGATCGGAATCGCGAAGCCGATGCCCTCCGAGCCGCCGCTCTTCGTGAAGATGAAGGTGTTGATTCCGATGACGTCTCCCCTCGCGTTCACGAGCGGGCCGCCCGAATTCCCGGGGTTGATCGCGGCGTCGGTCTGGATCATGTCCTTGTAGATGCCGCCGCCCTCTCCCTGGGCCTTGATCTGGCGGTGCGTCGCGCTGACCACGCCGGCCGTCACGGTCGGCTGCGTGTCGTTGAGCAGGAATCCGAACGGGTTGCCGATCGCGATCACCCACTCGCCGACCATCAGGTCGCCGGCGGTGCCGAGCGGCGCGATGGGCAGGTTCTTCCCGTCGATCTTCACGATGGCGAGGTCGTACTGCGGATGCGACCCGACCAGCCTGCCCTCGAAGCGGCGTCCGTCCGAGAGAATAACGGTGATCTTCTCGGCGCCGTGCACCACGTGCTCGTTCGTGAGGACGTAGCCGTTGTTCGAGATCACGAACCCCGAGCCCATGCTCGGAATCTGTTCCCGGTAGCGATACTGCGGGACCATGTCCCGGAAGAAGGGCTCGAAGAATTCGTCGCGGAACGGGAGCGGCGCCGTCTGGACGAGACGCGTCTGGACGACGCTCAGCGTCACGACCGCGGGGCCCGCGCGCTCGGCGGCGGCCACGATCGCGGTCCGGCGCGAGGCGTCGATCGCGCGGGGCGCGGCATTGGCCGCGGCGGCCGAGTCGGCGGGCCCGGCGGCCGAGGCCAGCTCGCTTCCGCCGCCGCCGTCACCCGAAACGACCGCGGGGCGATCCGCCGCCGCGCGATCCACCGCGCGCCGCGACGCAAGAAGGAGTGCCGCGAGGAGCAGGAATCCGAAGAGGACGCCCGCGAGCAACGTCGAAACCGACCACCCGCGCGGGCGCGGGGCCATCGGTACCGCTTCACGGGACGACATTCATTCGCTCCTTGGGCACCCACCCCACGCCGGGGTAGCGCACCCGCATCAAGTAGAGGCCGTGCGACGGGGCCGGCGGTGCTGCGGCGCGGCGGCTCCTCGCGTCGAGGATCGCCTGGACCGCGCGCGCTCCGCCGCCCGACTCCGCGGCGCGGACGACGGTGGAGACGACGCGACGCACCATAGTGTACAGGAATCGGTCCGCCTCGATGTCGAAGCGGAGCGAGCCTCGCGATCCGCGCCAGCGGGCGCGGGTCACGCGGCATCGCGGCGACGCCTCGTCCGCGCCCTGGCGAGAGAACGACGTGAAGTCGTGCGCGCCGAGGAGGGGCCGGACGGCGGCGTTGAGCGAGGCCGCGTCGGCGCGCGTCGCCCTCGCCCACGCGCGCCCGCGGTGAATGGCGGACGGCGGCCGGACGATCAGGTAGCGGTACGCGCGTCGCATCGCCCGGAATCTCGCGTGGAAGGACTCGGCGACCTCCGCCGCCTCCACCACGCGGACATCCGCCGGGAGGTGCGCGTTCAGGGCCATGCGGAGGCGATCCGCGGCGAGCCGCGTCCTCAGGGTCACGCTGGCCACCTGGCCGGCCGCGTGACACCCGGCGTCCGTCCGCCCGGCCCCCGCGATTCGCACGGGCGCGCCCGACAGGCGCTGCAACGCGGCCTCCACCTCGCCCTGGACCGTTCGCTCCGACCGCTGAACCTGCCAGCCCGCGAAGCCGCTCCCGTCGTACTCGATCGCGAGGCGAAAGGTCGCCACCCGCGGCTCAGCCGGCATGGAGCAGCCATGCGGCCGCCGCCGCCGTGACCGCGACCGCCGCCACCTCCCGCGCGCCCCAAGGAAGCGCCGGACCGCCCCGCCGCGCGGCGCCGACCGTCACGCCACGCGCCGCCAGCGCGTCGCCGTACGACTCGCCGACCCGAAGCATCGTTCCCAGAAACGGAACGATCCACGCCGCCAGGAACCGCGCACGCCCCGCGGCGCCGCGCCCCGGGCGGATCCCGCGCGCGCGGAGCGCTACGTGCTGTTGCTCGCCCTCCCGAAGCGCGAGCGGCAGGAGGGCGACCGTCATGCGGCCGCTCTCGAAGAGAAGCGTCGCGAAGCGGGGGCGTCGGGGGGCGCCAAGCGAGAAGAGCCAGCGCGCCGCGCGCGGCAGAAAGGAGCGCGCGGCCCAGCGGGTCAGGTAGAAGAGCGCCAGGAGCCGGAGCGCGATCCGGGCGGCGGGCGCCAACGCGTCACGGAGCGGGTGGCCCGACAGAAAGAGGTGCGCCGCGAACACGATCAGGGTGAGGAGGAAGAGCGGCGCTTCGTCGCGAAGCCGCTTCCCCTCCACCCGGAGGGCGAGCGTCAGGAGCGCCGCGGCGGAGAGCCCGAGCCAGAGCGGCGAGCGCGTGAAGGCGAGCGCGAGGCCCGCCACGAGGCATGAAACGAGAAGCGCCGCCGGGTGGATCTGGCGAGGCGCGTTTGTGTCTTTGCTTGGGGTCTTCGACCGGGGCGTGCCGGGCACTGTCGGTGCGCTTCCTCCGTGCCGTCGGAGGCGGGCCGTCCCTGGGACGGTCCACCTAAAGCATCACGATACAAGGAAGGGCGGCGCCTGTCAACGCCCGACGATTCCCGGTTCCTCCACGCCGTGCGCTCCGATCGGACGGAACCAGGCCACCGCGACCAGCACGAGCATCAACGCGACGGAGAGCGCGGTCAGCCAATCGCCCCACTCGGTGAAGAGCGTCGGTCCGATGCCGGCTTTCACTTCACCGATCAGGACCGCCTCGGTGAAGAGCGGCGTCCGCGCCTCGACGCGGCCGTAGGGGTCGATCAGCATCGAGACACCCGTGTTGGCCGCGCGCGCCATGCCGAGCCCGAGCTCCACCGTGCGGAGGACCGCGAGGTCGGCGTGCTGGATCGGCCCCGCCGACTTCCCGAACCATTCGTCGTTCGTGATGTTGACGAGGTATTGGGCGCCTTCCAGCGCGAACCGCCGCGTGTGACCGGGAAAGATCGCCTCGAAGCAGATGAGCACGCTGAACGCGGGACCGGCGTGCGAGAAGACGACCGGACGGGTTCCCGGCGTCCACTCCGCCTGCCCCAGGTCGAGGCTGCCCAGGAAGGGAAAGAGGCCCTGGAACGGGATCCTCTCGCCGAACGGCACGAGATGGATCTTCTCGTACTGGCCGGAGATGGCCCCGGTCGGAAGCACGAGCCCCGCGGCGTTGTGGGTCTGCACGCTGCCGTTCGGGTCCAGGCGCGCGTCGGGATATCCGGCGAGGATCGGCACGCCTCCCTGCCGCGCGAGTTCGAGAAGACGGCGAAGCTTCACGCTCTCGAGGCGTACGTAGAACGGAAGCGCCGTCTCCGGCCAGACGATGACGGCCGGCTTGGGCTGCGACGCGGCCGCCTCGCGGGTCAACCGCTCGAGACGGCGCACCACGGAGTCTTGGAGCGCGGCGTCCCACTTTTCGTGGCTCCCGACGTTCGGCTGGATGATCGCGACGCGCGCGAGCGGCGCGGTCTTCGCGGCGGCGAGCCGGCCGGTGCCCCACCAGACCGGCACGAAGACGAGCGCGGCCGCCGCCGCGATCCACCCCGCGCGACGCGGCCATCCGCGGGAGACGACGGCCCCCGCGGCCAGCGCGTTTACCGCGACCACCCAGATCGAGAGCCCGGGCGCGCCGATCGCCGAGGCCATCTGGATCCAGGCCGGCTCGGGCGCGAGCGCGTAGCCCACGTTCGCCCACGGGCAACCCATCTCGCCGGCGGACTTGAGCCACTCCGCGACCCCCCAGGCGAACGGCGCCGTGACGAGCACCGGCCAGCCGAGACGCCGCCTTACGAATCGCACGAGCCAGCCGAAGAAGGCCGTGAAGAGCCCGAGGTAGAGGCCGAGCGCCAAGAGGCCCGGGTAGATGAGCCAGGGCACCGTCATGGCGGTGGCGGGAAGCCGCACGATCCACCAGAAGGAGAGGGCGTAGAACACGATGCCGGTGAGCCACGGGCCCCATCGGGCGCCGCGCGGGGTCGGCCGTTCCTCGCGCGGGCCGGGCGACTCGGTGTGGAGCAGGACCAGGAGCGGGACGAGCGCGACGAAGACGAGCGGCCACAGCCCCGCCGTCGGGAAGGAGAGGCTCAGGAGGATTCCGGACGCGGCCGCCGCCAGCGGCCCGCGGAGCGCCTTAATGGAGGCGGACCTCGCGGCGCGTCTCTGCGGACTGGTAGATCGCGTCGATGACGCGCATGAGCTCGACCCCTTCCTCCGGCGTCGTCAGGGGCCGCTCCCCCTGCGTGATGCAGCGAACGAAGTGGTCCAGCTCCGCCTCGTAGGATTGCTTGTGCATGCTCTTCGACGGGTCGATGGACGGGGTCACGTCAAGGAGATTTCCGCTCAGCTCCTTGAGGACGCGAAACGGCTTCAAGTGGGCCGCCCCGTGTGTGCCGAACAGGTTCAGGTACGGGAAGTTCTTCTCCAAGAGTAGCGCCCACGACACTTCGAGCGTGAGCGACGCGCCCGACTCCAAGATCAGAAACGCGGCGACCGTGTCCTCGACGTCCTCCCGCGGATCGGAGACGTACTTGGTCGCGGTCGCCGAGACGACCTTGGGATAGCCGAGGAACCAGAGCGCGAGATCCAGCATCTGCACGCCCATGTCGATCAGCACGCCGCCGCCCGCGCTCCGCTTGTTGCGGTACCAGGGGGAGCGTCGGGTCTCGGTCCGACGCAAGAGCCAGCCCGTCTTTGCGTAGAAGATCGTCCCCAACTCCCGTCGCTCCATGTACCCGCGAAGCATCTGGACGTCGGTCCGGAAGCGGAAGTTCATCGCGTAGAGGAGCACCGTGCCGGCCCGCTTCGCGGCCTCCGCCATCTGCTCCGCCTCGGCGGCGTTTCGCGCCGGCGGTTTCTCGCAGAGGACGTGCTTGCCGTAGCCGAGCGCGGCCAGGGTCATCGGGGCGTGGAGGTGGTTGGGGGTGGCGATGATGACCGCGTCGACCTCGTCGCCGCGGAGGAGCGACTCATAGTCCGCGGTGACGCGGGGGATCCCGAAGTGCTGCGCGACCAGGCGGGCCCGCTCGCCGTCGTCGTCGCAGATCGCGACGACCTCCAGATCGCGACGTTTCTTCAGCACCGGCAGGTGGCTCACCTGCGCGACGCTTCCCGCCCCGATCACCCCGAGACGCAGGGGACGCTTGGCCACGGCTTCCTCCTCCCGATGACGGCGCCGGATCGATCGATCGCAGCGCTCCTAGGTCGGGCGAGTATAGAAATCGGCGAGGCGAAATCAAGGTCAATCGGGTGCGGGCTCGCCGCGCAACCGCCGAAGCTTCTTCCACAGCCCCTGCCGCGTGAGTCCGAGCGACCGCGCGGCGCGCGTGCGATTGCCGCCGCACCGATCGAGCGCGCTCCGGATCAACTCCGCCTCGTAGGCGAGCGTCTGACCGCGAAGCGTCTCCGGCCGCTCCCGGAGGAGCCCGTCGCGCGGCGGCGCGATCTCCTCCCCCAATGCCTCCTCCCCCAGGCGCCCGTCGCGCCCGACCAGGTGCGCCGCGCGCGTCAGGGTCGCCTCGAGCTCCCGCACGTTGCCCGGCCAGTCGTGCGCGAGCAGTCGGTCGAGGGCATCGTGGCTGATGGCGCGCACGTCGAGCCCGTCCCGGCGGCGCACGCGCGAGAGGAGGTGCGCCGCCAGGAGCGGAATGTCCTCGCGGCGTTCCCGCAGCGCCGGCGCGTCGAGCGTCAGGACGTGAAGGCGATAGTAGAGGTCGGAGCGATAGCGGCCCGCGCGCGCCTCGGCGGGAAGGTCGCGGTGCGTCGCCGCCACCACGCGAACGTCGACCCGTCGCGCGCGGCCGTCGCCGACCCGCCGCACCTCCCCCTCCTGGAGCACGCGCAGGAGCCTGCTCTGCACCGAGGGGCTGGCGTCGCCGATCTCGTCCAGGAAGAGGGTCCCTTCGTGGGCGAGCTCGAACAGACCCGGACGGTCCGCGTGGGCGCCCGTGAACGAGCCGCGGGCATGTCCGAAGAGTTCGCTCTCGACGAGCGAATCCGCGATGGAAGCGAAGTTGTGCGGCAGGAAGGCACGGTGCGCGCGAGGCGAGAGCGCGTGGATGGCGCGGGCGATCAACTCCTTCCCCGTGCCGGTCTCCCCGCGGATCAGCACCGTGGCCGCGCTCCGCGCGTGGGCCGCGATGCGCTCGCAGAGGGCGAGCAGCGCGGCGCTTCGCCCCACCAATCCCAGACGCTCGGCGTGCGGTCCCAGCCCGTGCGGCGCGAGCGCCTCGAGGGCGACCTCGTCCCGGAATTCCGATCGCGGCGGGCGACCCGTCTCCGTCCCGACCACCCCTCCCCCTTTCCCCGCTAGGCGCGGGTCAGCCGCACCTCCCTCGGTCCGGCCTCGATCGATCCGACGCGATGCGCCGCGTGCCCGGCCCGAGCCAGGGCGCGCTCGATCGAATCGGCGTCGTCCTTCTTCACCACGAGAAGCATGCCGAGGCCCATGTTCCAGACGTCGAACGCCTCGGCTTCGGGGACCTTCCCCGCGTCCGAGAGCACGCGGGTGAGGGGAAGCTCGGGCCACGAGCCGACGGCGATCGATGCCCTCGTCCCTTCGGGCAGCACGCGCACCAGATTCCCCGGGATCCCACCGCCGGTGACATGCGCCATGCCGCGCACCTCGCCCGCGGCCCGCGCCGCCTTCACCGCGGGGCCGTAATAGGGGTGGGGCGCCAAGAGGAGATCGGCGACGGTCCCGTCGAGGCCGGGGACCCGATCGGACACGCCGAGCCCCAGCGTGTCGAAGAGGATGCTGCGCGCGAGCGAGTAGCCGTTCGTGTGCAACCCCACGGCCGGGAGTCCGAGAATCGCATCCCCCGGCGCGATATTGGCGCCGGTCACGAGGTCCTTCTCGGACGCGATGCCGACGATGGCGCCCGCCAGGTCGTAGTCGCCCGCGGCGTAGAGCCCGGGCATCTCGGCCGTCTCCCCGCCGATCAGGGCGCAGCCCACCTCGCGGCAGCCGCGCGCGAGGCCAAGGACCAGCTGCTCGACCCGCGCGGGATCGAGCGACCCCATCGCCACGTAGTCGAGAAAGAAGAGGGGCGTGGCCCCGTGCACGAGGATGTCGTTCGCGGAGTGGCAGACGAGGTCGGTGCCCACCGTATCGTGGCGGTCCGCGAGGATCGCGACCTTGAGCTTCGTTCCCACGCCGTCGATGCTCGAGAGGAGGATCTGGTCCGGCGCGCCGGGCACGCGGAACGCGCCCGCGAAGAGGCCCACGTCCCCCACGACGCCGGGACCGAACGTGGACCGGCAGAGCGCCTTGATCCGCGCGACCGCTTCCTCCCCCTTCTTGATGCTGACGCCGGCCTGCTCGTAGCGACTCACGGCACCGCCTCTTCGAGCGCTTCCGGCTCGGGCAGCAAGGAGGACGTCGGGAGGGCGCCCCTGTCGTTCAGCTCGACCAAGGCGGCGACGATTTCCTCGTCGAACTGGGTCCCCGCGTGCCGCGTGAGTTCCGCCAGGGCCCGCGCCACCGGGAGGCCTCGCCGATAGGGACGATCCGACGTCATCGCGTCGAACGCGTCGCACGCGTGGATGATCCTCGCCCCGAGCGGCACGTCCGCTTCCGTCAGCCCGGGGGGGTATCCCGACCCGTCGGGACGCCAGTGGTGTGTTCGCACCATGGCGGCCGCGTCGCGGAGCGACCGGATCTGGCCGACGATCCGCGCGCCCGCCTCGGGATGCCGCATCATCAGGCGGCGTTCGTCGTCGTCGAGGCGCCCCGGCTTCCGGATCACGTCGGGGCGCTGCGCGATCTTGCCGATGTCGTGCACGAGCGCCGCGTAGTGAATCGTCTCCACCTCCGATTCCGGGAGCGCGAGATGGCGCGCCACGCGCACCGAATAGTCGGCCACACGCACGGAGTGCTCGTGCGTGTAGGGGTCGACGGCGTCGAGCGCCACGCTCAGGGCGCGCACGAACGACACGAGGTCTTCCCTGAGGTCCGCGTAGAGCCGAAGCGCGTAGCGGGCGAGGAAGAGCGGGACGATGAGGAGCAGCACGCCGGGAATGCCCGCGACGACGCGCACCTGAGCGAAGAGGAGCCCGAAGCCGATGGCCAGGAGATGTTGCGGCAGGCCGTCTCGAAACTGCTGGCGCCAGATCGTCCCCGCCGGCTCGCGGGTGCTCGCGCCGAGGACGAGGCTCACCCAGCCGGTGTTGAGCGCGAAGTAGAG
>Ga0075424_100005385_pt1 | contig 12211 bp, 5 predicted proteins | sample SoiMethybrSBSTD3_FD_75301 | JGI IMG/M metagenome (GOLD analysis project Ga0075424, IMG submission 75301) | Bulk soil microbial communities from a Populus tree surrounding site in Tennessee, USA - Soil MetaG P. TD hybrid SBSTD3 | ecosystem: Environmental > Terrestrial > Soil > Tree plantation... | reverse complement strand
GACGCCGGATTGCGTAACCACGAACGCTTGATTCTCAATTCCAGATTGTCAATGGCGTTCATTCCGACCGCAGCGCGTTCACCGGCGAGATCGACGATGCCCGCGTGGCGGGAATGATCGCCGCGATGAACGCGCACGCGGCGAGCGAGCCGGCGGCGATCGTCAGCGCGAGAGGATCCCAGAACGAGACGCCGTAGAGCTGCGCCGCGATCAGGCGGCCGGCGGCGACGGCGAGCGGCAGGCCGAGGACGAGCCCCGCCGCCACGCGCCTGAACGCGCTCCGCAGCACGAGATCGACGACCTTGCCCCGGTCCGCGCCGAGCGCCATGCGGATGCCGATCTCGTTCGTCCGCTGCGCGACGGTGTACGCCGTCATGCCGTAGAGGCCGACCGCCGCAAGCGCGAGCGCGACGATCCCGAACAGCCCCGCCAGGCTCGCGACAGCGCGCTCCTGATCGAACGACAGATCCACCTGCTGCTGCATCGTGCGGATCGAGGTCAGCGTGAGATCCGGATCGGCGTCCGCGAGCGTCCTCGCGAGCAGCGGCTCGACCGCGCCGGGCGCGGCCTCGGTGACGAGCATGATCCCGTTGATGAAGTGCGAGCCGAGCTCGAGACGCTGCATCATCGGATTCCTGTAGTCGACGTTCTGCGCCAGCGGCACGTAGAACATCGGACGCGCGGGCTGGCCGAGCGCGAAGGGCGCGAACTTCGCGTCGCGCACGACGCCGACGATGCGGAACGTGCCGACGTTCTCGGGCAGGTCGAGCCCGAAGTGCTGGTCGAGCGGATCCTCGTCGCTCCGGAAGAACCGCTTCACGAACGCGTCGTTGACGATCGCGACCGGCGCCGTCGTCTCGTTGTCGGCGGCGGTGAACGCGCGGCCGCGCACCATCGTCATGCCGAGATTCTGCAGGTAGTTCGCGCTCACGCGATCCCACGACGCGCCGACCTGCTCCTCGGGCTTCGGCGGCGGATGGCCGGCCACCAGGATCATCTCGCCCCAGTTGTTGGTGAGCGGGTTGTAGAGCGCGAGGCCCGCTCCGCGGACGCCGGGCAGTTGTTCGAGCTTCGCCTCGAGCGTGCGATAGAGCGCCGCGAGCTTCGGCCGCGTGTAAGTGACCGGCGGCCGGTTGATGTTCGCGACGATGCGGCCTTTCACCTGGTAGCCGAAATCCTGTCCCTCGAGGTTGCTCAGGCTTCGCGCGAGCATCGTCGCGCCGGCGACGAGGACGACCGACAGCGTGGCCTGCACGACGAGCAGCGTCTTGCGCGCGACCGACGATCGATCGCCGATCGTGCGGCCGGCCCCGCGAAGCGATTCCACCGGATCGGTCCGCGTCGCGAACCACGCCGGTGCCGCGCCGAAGACGATGCCCGTGACGAGCGCGAGCAGGAAGGCGAAGGCGAGCACGGGGAGCGACGGACGCGTGTCGATCGGCAGGAACCGCGCTGCGCTGAACGCGAGCGACAGCAGCAGCCGCGCCGCGCCCATCGCGACGGCGAGCCCCGCGATCCCGCCGGCGAGGGAGAGCAGCACGCTCTCGAGCAGCGCCTGCGAGACGATCTGCCGCCGCGACGCGCCGATCGCCAGCCGCACCGCCGTCTGCGCGCGGCGCGCCGCCGCGCGCGCGAGCAGCAGGTTCGCGACGTTCGCGCACGCGATGAGCAGCACGAGCGCGCACACCGCCAGCAGAATCTGCAGGCTGCGGCCGTACTGCTCCTTCATCACGCCGACGCCGGCGCCGGCGGGCACGACGGCGATCGTCTGCCGCGGCAGCGCGCGGATCACGCCCTCCATCCAGTTGGCGGGATAGCCCGAGTCGTGCTGCAGCCACTGCCGCAGCACGCCGGTGAGCCGCGGCCCGACCTCCGCGATCGACGCGCCGGGCCTGACGCGGCCGATCACCCGGAGCCACGCCGAGACCGGCTGCCGCAGCATCGAGTTCTGGCCGTTGACCAGCGGCTCCTGCTGCAGCGGAATCCACATGTCCGGCGGATCGCCGCGCAGCGTCTCGCCGAAAAATCCGGGCGCCGTCACGCCGACGACGGTGAAGGGATGGCCTTCGACGACGAACGTCGAGCCGACCACCGACGGGTCGCCGCCGTACGTTCCGGCCCACACGTGGTGGCTGAGCACGAGGACCGGCGCTGCCGCCGGCCGATCGTCCTCGGCCGTGAAGACGCGTCCGCCGATCGCGCCGACGCCGAGCGTCGTGAAGTAGTTGCCGGTCACGAACTCCGCGCGAATCGGCCGCGCCGCCGCGTCGGTCCGCTCGCGGCGCACGCTGAAACGCGGGCCGCCGGCCTGGAACGCCGCGACCTGCTCGAACTCCGGCGTTTCCTCCACCAGCCGCTGGTACAGCGGATACGAGAACATGCCCCAGCGATCCTGCGGCCCGCCCTGCACGCAGCAGGCGTCGCCGTCGCCGATGCGGTAGAGACGCGCGGGATCGGAGACGGGCAGCGACTGCAGCATCACGGCGTGAATCAGCGTGAAGATCGCGGTCGTGCCACCGATGCCGAGCGCAAGCGTGAGCACGGCCGCGGTCGTGAAGACGCGCGAGCGCCAGAATTGACGCGCCGCATAGCGCAGCGCCGCGAACGCATCTCTCATGCACTGGGGTTAGACGGAAGCGCGCGCGCTTCCGTTGATGGCAGGCGTGTGTACCGCGACGTGAGCGTCGATCGCCCGCCTGAAGGCTTCGCGCGACGTCCGTCGTCGAATCAGCCGCGCTTGGGACGGAAGACGTGCGTCGCCTGGCCGAAGAACACTTCGGCCGACTCCATCATCGTCTCGGTGAGCGTCGGATGCGGATGGATCGAGAGCTTGAGGTCGGTCGCGTTGGCGCCCATCTCGATCGCGAGCACGCCCTCCGCGATCAGCTCGCCCGCGCCGGGACCGACGAGGCCGACGCCGAGGAGCTGCTCGCTCGACGGATCGAGAATCAGCTTCGTCAGACCGTCCGTGCGGTCGAGCGTGATCGCGCGGCCCGACGCGCCCCACGGAAACTTCGCCACGGCGACGTGGCGGCCATCCTTCGCGGCCTGCGCCTCGGTGAGGCCGGCCCACGCGAGCTCGGGATCGGTGAACACCACCGCCGGGATCGCGCGCGGCGAGAAGGCGACGTTCTCGCCCGCCATCACCTCGACCGCGACGCGTCCCTCGTGCGACGCCTTGTGCGCGAGCATCGGCTCGCCGACGACGTCGCCGATCGCGAAGATCGACGGCTCGTGCGTCCGCCGCTGCTCGTCCACCATGATGAAGCCGCGCTGATCGACCTGCACCTGCGTCTTGTCGAGGCCCGGAATCTTCGAGTTCGGCCGGCGGCCCACCGACACGAGCACGCGATCGAACCGCTGCTCCTTCTGATCGGCGTTGCCCTCGAAGACGACGCGCACGCCGCCCGGCTCCGGCTTCATCTGCACGACCTTCGTCTCGAGCAGCACGCTCTTCATCGTCTGCTTGACGCGTTTGGCGAGGATGTCGACGAGATCGCGATCCGCGCCGGGCAGGAGCCCGGGCGTCATCTCCACGACGGTCACCGCGCTCCCGAGCGTCGCGTATACCGAGCCGAGCTCCAGGCCGATGTAGCCGCCGCCGACGACCAGGAGCGACGAGGGAATGTCGGGCAGATCGAGCGCCGACGTGGAATCCATCACGCGCGCATCGTCCGCCTTCAGCGCCGGCGGGATCGCCGGCACCGATCCGGTTGCCAGGATCGCGTGCTCGAACTGCACCGCCTCGTCGGCGCCGCTCGCGAGCTTCACGCGCAGGTTGTGCGCGTCGACGATCTCGGCGTAGCCCTGGAGGTAGCGGATCTTGCGGAACTTCACCAGCTGCCCGGTGCCGTTCGTGAGCCGCTTGACGACGTTGTCCTTGAACGCGCGCAGCTTGTTCAGGTCGATCTTCGGCTCGCCGAACTCGACGCCCCATTCTTTGGCATGGCGCGATTCGTCGACGACCTTCGCGACGTGCAGCAGCGCCTTCGACGGAATGCAGCCGCGGTACACGCAGACGCCGCCGGGATTCGGTTCGGGATCCACGAGCGTTGTCGAGAGGCCGAGGTCGGCGGCGAGAAACGCGGCCGCGTACCCGCCCGGTCCGCCGCCGACGACGACGAGCTGTGTCGATGCCATATCAGCGATGGTCACTCACGAAGCCGCGAAGATCCACGAAGACACGAAATCTCTTTGTACAACGGTGCTTCGTGTCGTCGTGTCTCTTCGCTTCTTCGTGAAGAGCCGTCATCCCTGCAGCGAAAGCAGGAACGGCTGCTCGAGCGCCTCCGCCACCCAGCGCAGGAAGCGAATCCCGTCGGCGCCGTCGATCGCGCGGTGATCGTAGGACAGCGAGAGCGGCAGCATCGTGCGCGGCGCGAACTGCGCGGCGTCCTTCTGGTACACCGGCTCGACGCGCGCGCGCGAGATGCCGAGGATCGCCACCTCGGGCGCGTTCACGATGGGCGTGAAGTAGGTGCCGCCGATGCCGCCGAGATTCGAGATGCTGAAGCAGCCGCCCTGCATCTCCTCGAGCGCGATCTTGCGCGTGCGCGCCTTCTCGGAGAGCTGCGCGAGCTCCACGGCGAGCTGCACGATGTTCTTCTGATCGGCGTTGCGGATCACCGGCACGAGCAGGCCGCGATCGGTATCGACCGCGACGCCGATGTTCACGTACTTCTTCATGATGATCTCGTCGGCGGCGAGATCGATCGACGCGTTGAAGTGCGGGAACACGCGCAGCGCGGAGGCGACCACCTTCACGGCGATCGCGGTGACGGTGAGATTGCCGCCGGCCGTCTCGACCTGTTTCGCGTACTTCTTTCGCAGCTCCTCGAGCGCGGTGATGTCGGCGAGATCGAACTGCGTGACGTGCGGGATCGTCTGCCACGCGGCGCTCAGGTGCTCCGCGGTCTTGCGCCGCACGGCGCGCATCGGCTGGCGATCGATCTCGCCCCAGCGCGAGAAGTCGGGCAGCGGCACGGCCGCCGCGGCGCCGCGGCCCGGGCTCGCCACGATTCGCTTCGCGTGCGCCTTCACGTCGTCCACCGAGATGCGGCCGGACGGCCCGCTGCCGGGCACTTCGTTGATGTCGACCCCGAGCTCGCGCGCCATGCGGCGCACCGACGGCGCGGCGGGGGCCGGCGGCAGCTCGGGCGCCTGCGCCTCGGTCTGCTGGCGCGCGCCGCGGCTGATGTCGACGACCTTCTGGCCGCGCTGCGGCGCTTCGTCCGCCTGCCGCGATTCGCCGTACTGCGCCGGCTCAGGCGAAGCCCGTTTCGTTCCCGGCTTGTCGGCCGCCTTCTCGCGCCGCGTCCCCTCGACGTGCTGCTCGAGCCCCGGTTCGTCAGACGGAACCTTCGCGTCCGTATTCGCCGCGACCGCGGCGCCTTCCGGCCTTCCGGCCTTCCTGCCTTCTTCGGCTTCGGCCTTCCTGCCTTCGTCCTTGCCTTCTGGCCTTTCTACCTTTCCGCTTTCCTGCCTTGCCTTTCCGCCCTCCTGCCGCTCAGCCTTCCTGCCTTCGTCGCCTTCATCAGCCTTCCTGCCTTCGTCCCTGCCTTCCTGCCTTTCTGCCTTCCCGCCTTCCTGCCTTGCTTCTTTCCCGCCTTCTTGCCTTGCCTCTTTCCCGCCTTCCTGCCTCGTTCCCGCGCCGTCGCCCGTTTCGGCGACGGTGAGAATCACCTGCCCCACCTTGACCTTGTCGCCCTGCTTGACTTTGATCTCGCTGATCTTGCCCTCGACCGACGAGGGCACTTCGATCGTCGCCTTGTCGGTCTCGAGCTCGACGACCGGCTGATCCTTGGCGAGTTGATCGCCGGGCTTCACGAGGACGCGAAGCACGTCGCCGGCGGTGATGTTTTCGCCGAGTTCAGGAAGAGTAAAGTCTGTAGCCACTAAGAGACCTTCGCGTCAGGCGTACGTCATCGATCAGGAAGTTGCGGGGTTCACCTTCTCCGGATTGACGCCGTGGGCCTTGATCGCCTGCTCGACGACGGACGCCTCGAGCTTGCCGTCGCGCGCGAGCGCGCCCAGCGTCGCGACGATCACGTAGCGATAATCGACCTCGAAGAAGTCGCGCAGCGCGCCGCGCGTTTCGCTGCGGCCGTAGCCGTCGGTCCCGAGCGAGGTGAGCGGGCGCGGCACCCAGCGGTCGATCGCGTCCGGCATCGCCTTCACGTAATCGGACGCCGCCACGAGCACGCCGGGCGCGCTCTTCAGGCACTGCGTCACGTACGGCACGCGCGGCGCCGCGCCCGGGTGCAGCATGTTCCACCGCTCGCACGCGTGCCCCTCGCGATAGAGCTCGGTGTAGCTCGTCACGCTCCAGACGTCCGCCGACACGTTGTACTTCGACTCGAGGATCTCCTGCGCCTTGATCACCTCGGGCAGGATCGCGCCGCTGCCGAACAGCTGCGCGCGCAGCGGCGCGTCGGGCTTCGACGCGCTGCGGAACTTGTACATCCCCTTCAGGATGCCGTCGCGGGCGCCCTTCGGCATCTCGGGCATCGCGTACTGCTCGTTCATCACCGTGAGGTAGTAGAAGATGCTCTGCTGATCGACGTACATCCGGCGGATGCCGTCCTGGATGATGACGGCGATCTCGTACGCGAACGCCGGGTCGTAGCTCACGCAGTTGGGATAGGCGAGCGCGAAGAGCTGGCTGTTGCCGTCCTGGTGCTGGAGCCCCTCGCCGGCGAGCGTCGTGCGGCCGGCGGTGCCGCCGAGCAGGAAGCCGCGCGCGCGCGCGTCGCCCGCGGCCCAGATCAAATCGCCGATCCGCTGGAAGCCGAACATCGAGTAGTAGATGAAGAACGGAATCGTGTTCACGCCGTGCGTCGCGTACGCGGTGCCCGCCGCGACGAACGACGACATCGATCCGGCTTCGGTGATCCCTTCCTCGAGAATCTGCCCGTCGGAGGCTTCCTTGTAATAGAGCAGCGTGTCCATGTCGACCGGCTCGTACACCTGGCCGGCGTGCGAGTAGATGCCGACGGCGCGGAACAGCGACTCCATGCCGAAGGTGCGCGCTTCGTCGGGCACGATCGGGACGACGAGGCGGCCGAGATCCTTGTCGCGCAACAGCTTCGACAGCAGCCGCACGAACACCATCGTCGTCGAGGCCTTGCGGCCTTCGGTGCCCTTGTAGAACTCCTCGAAGGGCTCGTTCGGCACCGACTCGAGCGGCGTGCTGCGCACCTTGCGCGTCGGCACGTACCCGCCGAGCGCGCGCCGGCGCTCGCGCATGTACTTGATCTCGATGCTGCCCTCGGGCGGACGGTAGAACGGCGTCTTGCCGACGTCGGCGTCGGAGATCGGGATGCCGAAGCGCGTGCGGAACGCCCGCAGCTCGTCTTCGTTCATCTTCTTCTGCTGGTGCGTGATGTTCTTGCCCTCGCCCGCCTCGCCGAGCCCGTAGCCCTTGATGGTGCGCGCGAGGATCACGGTCGGCGATCCCTTGTGCTCGACTGCCGCTTTGTACGCGTTGTAGACCTTGATCGGATCGTGGCCGCCGAGCGTCATCTTCTTCAGCTGGTCGTCCGAGAGGTGCTTCACCATGTCGAGCAGCCGCGGATCGCCGCCCCAGAAATGCTCGCGGACGTAGGCGCCGTCCGACACGGCGTACTTCTGATACTGCCCGTCGACGACCTCGCCCATGCGTTTGACGAGCAGGCCCTCGCGATCCTTGGCGAGCAGCGGATCCCACTCGCGTCCCCACAGCACCTTGATCACGTTCCAGCCCGCGCCGCGGAACGCCGACTCGAGCTCCTGGACGATCTGGCCGTTGCCGCGCACGGGGCCGTCGAGCCGCTGGAGGTTGCAGTTGATCACGAAGATCAGGTTGTCGAGCTTTTCGCGCGCCGGCAGCGTGATGGCGCCGAGCGCTTCGGGCTCGTCGGTCTCCCCGTCGCCGAGGAAGGCCCACACTTTCGCGTTCGACGCCGGCTTCAGCCCGCGATCCTCGAGGTAGCGGATGAAGCGCGCCTGGTAGATCGCCATGATCGGGCCGAGGCCCATCGACACGGTCGGGTATTCCCAGAAATCGGGCATCAGCCACGGATGCGGGTACGACGACAGCCCGCCGCCCGTCTTCGTCTCGCGGCGGAAGTTCCCGAGGTGCGTCTCGTCGATCCGCCCTTCGAGGTACGCGCGGGCGTAGATGCCTGGCGCGGCGTGGCCCTGGAAGTAGACGACGTCGCCGTCGCTCGCGGCCTCGGCGTTCCCGTGGCCGCGGAAGAAATGGTTGAAGCCCACTTCGTAGAGCGTCGCCGCCGACGCGTAGGTCGAGATGTGGCCGCCGATCCCCTCTTCCGCCTTGTTCGCGCGGACGACCATCGCCGCGGCGTTCCACCGCACGAGGCTCTTGATGCGGCGCTCGAGGTCGGGGCTGCCCGGCATGAGCACCTGCTCGTCGGCGGGGATCGTGTTGATGTAGGGGGTCTTGGCGGAGAAGGGAAGCTTGACGCCGTTCTGTCGCGCGTGAATCGTCAGCTCGCGCAGCAGGCGGGCGACTTTTGCCGGCCCGCCGCTCTGCAGCACATAATCAAGGGAGTCGAGCCATTCCCGCGTTTCGGTGGCGTCGAGGTCGGCTGCGTCTTTCGGAGAGATGTATCTCACGGGACAGGGTTCCTTTCGAGCTCTGTCGGACCAACCATCAATTGTACATTGGGTTAGCGCGAAGGAAAACCATGCGTCGCCTTATCTTCGCCCTGACGTTCGTTTCCCTTCCGCTCGGCGCGGCGCTGACGATGGCGCAGTCGCGCCAGGCGGACGTGAAGGAGGTGAAAGGCGTCGACGTCGACGCGCTCGACCACAAGGCGGATCCGTGCGTCGATTTCTACCAGTTCGCGTGCGGCGGCTGGGTGGCGAAGCACCCCGTGCCGGCGGATCGGCGATCCTACGGCCGCTTCGCGGAAGTGCAGGACCGCAACCTCACCATCCTGCGCCGCATCCTCGAGATGCCCGGTGGCGAGGGCGATCGCGCGAAGGCGTCGGACTACTACGCGGCGTGCATGGATGAATCGAAGGTCGAGACGGCCGGCCTCGCGCCGATCGCCTCCGATCTCGCGACGATCGACGAGCTCGTCAACCCGGACGATCTGCCGGTCCTCGTCGCGCACCTGCACGCGATCGGCGTCGCGGCGCTCTTCCGCTTCGGCGCGCAGGCGGACGTGCTCGGCGACGCGACGCAGCAGATCGCCGACGTCGATCAGGCCGGCTTGAGCCTGCCCGATCGCGAGTACTACCTGAAGAGCGACGAGCGATCGGTCGATCTGCGGAAGAAGTTCGCGTCGACGATGGAGAAGATGTTCGCGCTCGCGGGGGCGAACGCCGATCAGGCGGCGGCCGACGCGCGCGCGGTGCTGTCGATCGAGACCGCGCTCGCGACGGCGTCGCTCGACCGCGTGCAGCGCCGCGATCCGAAGAACCGCCTCCACACCATGGCGCTGAACGATCTGCAGGCGCTGACGCCGAACTTCAGCTGGCGCAAGTACGCCGCCTCGGCGGAGGCGCCGAAGTTCCAGGTCCTCAACGTCGCGGCGCCGGACTATCTCAAGGCGCTCGATCGGCTGATCGCGACATCCGCCGAGACGCCGGCCATCAAGGCGTACCTGCGGTGGCGCGTGCTCCATCAATCGGCGGATCTGCTGCCGAAGGCCTTCGCCGATGCGGAGTTCGATTTCTTCAGCCGCACGCTCGCCGGGCAGCAGGAGCGGGAGCCGCGGTGGCGGCGCTGCGTCAGCGAGGTGGACGCGCGGCTCGGCGAGGCGCTCGGCAAGGCGTTCGTCGAGGAGACCTTCGGCGCGCAGGCCAAAGCCGACACGCTGAAGATGGTGCAGGACATCAAGAGCGCGATGCAGCAGGACATCGACGCCGCGCCGTGGATGAGCGGGGAGACGAAGAAAGCGGCGATGGCGAAGTTGAACAAGGTGGTCGATCGGATCGGCTACCCCGACGCGTGGCGCGACTACTCGAGCGTCCGCGTCGCGCGCGACGATGCGCTGGGCAACCGCGAGCGGGCGCTGGCGTTCGATCGGGCGCGGACGCTGGCCAAGATCGGACAGCCCGTCGATCGCACCGAGTGGAGCATGACGCCGCCGACCGTGAACGCGTACTACAGCCCCGATCGCAACAACATCAACTTCCCCGCCGGCATCCTGCAGCCGCCGTTCTATCGCGCCGGCCGCGACGCGGCAATGAACTACGGCGCGGCGGGCGCCGTCATAGGACACGAGTTGACGCACGGCTTCGACGATCAGGGGCGGAAGTTCGACGGCGACGGCAACCTGCGCGACTGGTGGACCGCCGGCGACGCGAAGGCGTACGAAGAGCGCGCGACGTGCCTCGCCGATCAGTACTCCGGCTACTCGGTGGCGGAGGACACGAAGATCAACGGCCGGCTGACGCTCGGCGAGAACACGGCCGACAACGGCGGGCTCCGGCTCGCGCTGATGGCGTACCTCGCCGGCCCGGGCGCGAGGGCGAAGGAGAAGATCGACGGCTTCACGCCCGAGCAGCGCGTCTTTCTCGGGTGGGCGCAGGTGTGGTGCGAGAGCGCGCGGCCCGAGGCCGAGCGGCTGAAGGCCGCGACGAATCCGCACGCGTCGAACAGGTACCGGGTGAACGGCCCAATGTCCAACATGCCCGAGTTTTCGAAGGCGTTCTCGTGCAAACCGAACGCGCCCATGGTACGGACGTCGGCTTGCCGTGTGTGGTGAACATGAAACGATCAATTTTCGCGCTCGTCTTCTTCGCGCTGCCGATCGCGTCCGCGCTCACATATGCGCAACCGGGTGTTCGATCGGAATCGGGGCTCGATCTGTCGCTGCTCGATCGCGCGGCGGATCCGTGCGTCGATTTCTATGCGTTCACGTGCGGCGGCTGGACGAAGACGCAGCCGATTCCGGCGGATCGCTCCGCGTGGGGCGTCGCCGAGCGGCTGCAGGAAGAGAACGAGACGCGCCTGCGCAAGATCCTCGAGGACGCGTCGAAATCCGCCCCCGACGCCGAGACGCGCAAGATCGGCGACTACTACGCGAGCTGCATGGACGAAACGCGCATCAACGCGCGCGGCGCCGCGGCGCTCGATCCGGCGCTCGCGAAGATCGCCGCGCTCTCGAGCGCCCGCCAGCTCGCGCCGCTCGTCGCCGAGCTGCACACGATGGGCGTCAACGCGTTCTTCAGCTTCGGCGCCGAAGCCGACTTCAAGGACGCCTCGCAGGTCCGCGCGATTGCGGATCAGGGCGGCATCGGGCTGCCCGACCGCGACTACTACTTCCGCGACGATCCGAAGTCGGTCGAGCTGCGCAAGCAGTACGTGGAGCACGTCGGCCGGATGCTCGCGCTCCTCGGCGGATCCGCGGCGCGCGGCAAGACGGACGGCGCCGCGGCCACGACCGACGCCGACACGGTGATGAAGATCGAGACGGCGCTCGCGAAGGCGTCGCTCGACGTCGTCGCGCGGCGCGATCCGTCGGCGCTCTATCACCGCATGGGCCCGACCGAGCTGCAGCTGCTCACGCCGGACTTCGTCTGGAGCGAGTACTTCAAGGGCGTCGGCTCGCCGGCCATCGACGCGCTCAACGTCACGGTCCCCGAATTCTTCAAGGCGTTCGATCAGCTCGTCGCGTCGACGCCGATGGCCGATCTCCGCACGTATCTCCGCTGGCAGCTCGTGCACGCGTCGGCGGCGGTGCTGTCGCAGCCGTTCGTGGACGAGAACTTCCGCTTCTACGGCACGACGCTCACCGGCGCGAAGGAGCTGCGCCCACGCTGGAAGCGCTGCGTCCAGTACACCGACAGCGATCTCGGCGAGGCGCTGGGCAAGGCGTTCGTGCGCGAGGCGTTCGGCCCCGCCGCGAAGGAAGACACGCTGAAGATGGTGCGCGAGCTCGAGTCGTCGATGGAGACCGACATCAAGGGCCTGTCGTGGATGACCGACGCGACGCGCCAGCAGGCGATTGTCAAGCTGCACGCCGTGGCGAACAAGATCGGCTATCCGGACAAGTGGCGCGACTACAGCGCGCTCAGCATCGTCCGCGGCGACGCGCTCGGCAACTCGCAGCGCGCGAACCAGTTCGAGTTCCGCCGGCAGATGAACCGGATCGGCAAACCGCTCGACAAGGGCGAGTGGGAGATGACGCCGCCGACCGTGAACGCGTACTACAACCCGCTGCAGAACAACATCAACTTCCCCGCCGGCATTCTGCAG
>Ga0075424_100005384_pt1 | contig 12211 bp, 6 predicted proteins | sample SoiMethybrSBSTD3_FD_75301 | JGI IMG/M metagenome (GOLD analysis project Ga0075424, IMG submission 75301) | Bulk soil microbial communities from a Populus tree surrounding site in Tennessee, USA - Soil MetaG P. TD hybrid SBSTD3 | ecosystem: Environmental > Terrestrial > Soil > Tree plantation... | reverse complement strand
CTGTTCGGCGCGGCGCCGACCTTCCCGGCCCAATCACCGGAGCTCCCGCGCGTGGTGCTCGACACGACGTATGCGTCGCCGGGCGGCCGCCAGACCAGCGTTCCAGCCGGCGGCGACCTGCAGGCCGCGCTCAACGCGGCCCAGCCCGGCGACACGATCATTCTTCAGGCCGGCGCCACCTACACGGGCAACTTCACCCTCCCGGTGAAGAGCGGCACCGCATGGATCTACGTGCAGAGCTCGGCGCTGTCGAGCCTGCCCGCGCCGGGAACCCGTGTGGCTCCGGCGCAGTCGAGCCTCATGCCCAAGATCGTCAGCCCCAACACCGCGCCGGCGATCAGCACCGCGGCCGGCGCCCACAACTTCCGGTTCGCCGGGATCGAGATCACCACGACGTGGGCGTCCACGAACGGCACCAACTATGTCCTGGTCCAATTGGAGGCTCCGGGTGGCAATACCACGCTCTCGCAGGTGCCGACCGACCTCGTCTTCGATCGTTGCTACGTCCACGGCACCCCGACCGGCAACGTCCGGCGGGCGATCCTCATGAACAGCGCCCGGACTGCAGTGGTCGACTCTTACCTGGCCGACCTCCATGAGGTCGGCGCCGACAGTCAGGCGGTGGCCTCCTGGAACGGTCCAGGGCCGTTCAAGATCGTCAACAATTACCTGGAGGGCGCGGGCGAGAACGTCATGTTCGGCGGCGTCGATCCGGCCATCCCGAACCTCGTGCCGTCCGACATCGAGATCCGCAAAAACTATCTCTTCAAGCCACTGTCGTGGATGGCCGGCAGCGGGAGCTTCGCCGGCATCCACTGGTCGGTCAAGAACCTGTTCGAGCTGAAGAACGCCCAGCGGGTTCTGGTCGACGGCAACGTGCTCGAGAACAACTGGGCGGACTCTCAGAACGGCTATGGCATTCTGTTCACGCCGCGCAACCAGGAGGGCACCGCGCCGTGGTCCGTCGTGCGTGACGTGACGTTCACGAACAACATCCTCCGTCACAGCGGCGGCGGCGTGAACGCGATGGGCGCCGACTACAACTATCCGAGCCAGCCCACCCAGCGTATTCTCATCCAGAACAACCTCTTCGACGACATCAGCACCACCACCTGGAACGGCACCGGGACATTCTTCCAGCTCCTGGACGGCGGCAGCGACATCGTCATCGATCACAACACCGTGCTCCAGGGCGGCAACATGATCACCGCGACCTACTCGTCGGCGCTGATTCCGGCGGCGAGCTTCGTGTTCACCAACAACATCGTGCCCTACAACCAGTACGGAGTGTTCGGCGACTATGGCGTCGGGATCGGAATGACGGCGATCAACGCCTACTTCCCCGGCTCGTCGTTCGTCCGCAACGCGATCGTCGGCGGCCCCGCGTCGAATTTCCCCGCTGGCAACTACCTCCCATCGGCGCTCGCGGCGGTGGGCTTTGTCGACCTCGCGAACCGGAACTATGCGCTGGCTCCGGGCACGCCCTATGTTGGAGCGGGGACCGACGGAAAAGACGTCGGCGTCGATTTCACCGCGATGGCGGCGGCCATGGCTGGCTCGTCCAGCTCGCCACCCGCGCCGGCCGCCCCATCGGCTCCGTCCTCCGCCCCCACGCCACCCCCGGCGCCGGCGCAAAGTACCGGCGCCGCGCAGGGCGTCGCCTGGACCAATCTGGTCAATGCGACCGCGAACGGCAATTCGGTTACGAAGATTGCGGGCTGCGACGGCTGCAGCGATGCCGGCGCCATCTCACAGCAGCAAATCATGTCGGGCGCCGGGTACGCGCAGTTCACCGCCGGCGCCAATGGATCACTGAGTTTCGCCGGCCTCACACAATCCTTCGCTGTCTCGAATCCCGCCACGATCGCATGGGGACTGCGTTTCCAGGGCAACGTCGTCGAGGTCCGCGAGGGCGGGAACTACCGCGCCGATACTTCGTTCGTGCCCGGCGATACGTTTCGCGTGGCGGTCCAATCCGGCGTCGTGAGCTATGCGAAGAACGGCTCGGTCTTCTATACGAGCACGGTCGCTCCCGCCTATCCCATCGTCGTGGCGGCGGCGCTGCTCAACAGCAATGCCACGGTTGCCAACGCGATGATCAGTGGTGCGACCGGCGCGGCAGCATCTGTCTCGAGCAGCTCGGGATCCGGCTCCGTCGGGTCCGCGGGGAGCATCACCTGGAGCAGTCCGGTCAACGTGACCAGCAACGGCAATTCGCTCACCAAGACCGCAGGGTGTGACGGCTGCAGCGACGCTGGCGCAGTCTCCCAGCAGCAGATCAGCGGCAATGGGTATGCGCAGTTCACGGCGGACGGGAGCGGCCTGCTTCGCCTGGCCGGCCTGACCCCAAGCTTCAGCACGAATCCCGCCTCGATCGCCTTCGGGATTCGTCTACAGGGCAGCTATGCCGAGGTTCGCGAAAGCGGAATCTATCGCACGGACGTCCCGGTCGCGGCCGGTGACGTCTTCCGTATCAGTGTTCAGGGCGGCGTCGTCAGCTATTCCAAGAACGGAACCGTCTTCTATACGAGCAGCCAGGCGTCGAGCGGATCACTCTTCTTCGGCGTGACGATCGCCAACCTCAACGGCGCGATCGGCAGCGCGGCCCTGGCCACCGGGGGCTAGAAACCTGAGCACCGAGCGCTCCGGCCCTCTAGGCGGAGCGCTCGGTGCTCAGGTGCAGCGGCTTTCAGTGTGGTAGATCGACTGCCCGGCTCAAGCTCCCCGTGATCCGGTAGACCTTGAAGTCGGTATTGGCGTATACCTCCCGCAGTTGACCGGGATAGTGTCCGACAAAACGCCTGAAGTAGGCGTAGTAGTCGCGGTCCAAGTCTTCGGGCCCCAATATCAGATGGGTGCCCCGTATCTGGCGAAAGTAACTCCAGAGTTCATGGTCGTCCGTGGGTTGATGCGCTGCCGCGCTCTTTCTTCCGGTCGCGAACGCGATCGCCCGAGGTTTCCTGAAGATAAGAACGTCATCGTTGCTTGTGTTGGTCTTGAGGTAGTCAAAAAGCTGACGCGTCTCGCTCTTGGCGAGGCCCTCGCGGATAGGCCCAAAATCCTGTGTTGTGTACCGCGCCGCGTAGACGGCCAGAATGACGCCGACCATGAGTACGAAGACTCGGCTCTGCACCTCCTCCCGACGACAGACGGCTTGGACGCCTCGGAACGCGTAGAAGAAACAGAGAGGTAGGAGGGGAAACAGGTAACGCGTCCCGCCCGAGATCGGCGTAACGACTATTGCAGCGAGATACAGAGCGGCAAAGATTTCGTTCTGAGTGATCTTGTTTCGAACTCTTGCCACGTAACCGGCGATGGCCAGGCCCGAGATCGAGAGGGAAAGAGCAACCCGCAGAATTTTGCTGTAGCCGTTCTCCAGAAAATCCGAAAACGCCCTCGCGTACTCAAGCAAGTTGTTGAGGGACGCACCCAAGACCAATCGCAAACGCGTCGCATCGCTGCCCGTTCCGACACCAAACGCGACCAGATAGCTGCGGTCGCTGTGGAAAAAGAGATTTTGCGCAATGATGGCGACGCCCGCAACACCGGTTACCTTGACGGTAAATGCCGTGAGCCTCCGGAATCTGATCAGGTCGCAAATCCAGAGGCATGGCAGCAGTAAGAACCCTAGACTCCTTGTGCCATAAGCCAGGTAGATTGTTGCGGCGAGAAGGAACACATCCCGGGTTCGTTTCTGGTTGACGTTTTCGGGTCGATAAGCTCTTTGGATGAGAAGCAGACCCGCATAAACGACTAAAAGAAAGGGCAGATCAGACACGACGCTGTCCTTGAAATCCCAAACGGAAGGGCTGAAAGCAAGCATCGCCACCAGGGCGACAGGGTATGGCCCTGGCAGATCGTCTCTGAACAGGAGGAAAATTATCGGCAATGACAGCATGAAGGTCAGGATGACCAGCACCTTCATCGCAGTCAGATTCATTCCGAAAAACTCATACACGGCCGCCAGGAGCAGTGGGAAGACCGGAGGATATGTCTGCGGGCCGATCGCCGGATAGGCGGGGTTAAAGATATAGCCTGTCTCCCGATAGGTCGCGCCCTCGGCGAGGTTCTTGGCATGGAGGATGTAGAGACCGAAATCATCTCCCCACACGTGCCCTTCCCTTACGGTCGACAGGAAGAATACGAGAGCGGCCACAATGATTGAACACACCGGGACGCGTGCATCAACACCACGTCTCGCCTCGAGAGAGGCCAAGCCACCCGCTCGTGTCATCCCCAGATGTCAGCTGCCTACGGGATTGATCGCGATGATGCCATACTGTGCGCCGAAGGGTAGGCGCGCGAGCCGTCGCTCGAGAGGTCGCAGCGCCCGGAGACTCCGCGGGAAGTAGAAGAGATAGTGCGTCTCTACGGGCCGGAGACCAGCCACTCGGAGCCGGCGGCCCGCTTCCCAGGGCGGAACCTTGACGGCGTCACGATCGAATTCGATGCGGGCCATCACCAGATGCACACCGGGGTTGAGCGGGTTGTTCTCGAAGAGTGCGACCACGCCACCGGGCGCCACTGCCGCGGCGACCGCTCGGAAGAGACCTGGGCGAGCCTCGCGACGGACGTGGTGCACCACCCCGTTGACGTGGACGAGATCTGCGCGTTCGGTGCCGTGAGCTTCGAGCCCCTGGAGAACGTCGAAGTGCACTCGATCCGCGGTGTAGCGCGCGGCGGCGCGGGCCACGCAGCGCGGCGAAGGATCGAGACCGATGACCTGCGAGGACGGAAAGAATTCGGCGAGCAGGGCTGTCACATCGCCTACACCACATCCGTAGTCGATGATGCGACGGGGTTGCGCTCGGGCGTTCAGCTCCCACCAGCGTCGGACGAACTCGATCCGCCCGCGCGCGAAGAACTCTTTCGACTCCCCACTGATCTGGAGTCCGTGATTCAACTGGGTTTCATATGCATCAGCGTGGGAGTCGAAAGCTGGGCGCTGAGTCATTCTCGCTTGCTCACCACCGTCGCATCCCGAGCACACTGACAAAGAAGCTCGACAGGATGGTTTGGAATGCGAGGGCCGTCACCGTGACGCCCGGGATGACCAGCCGCATGGTGTGGACATAGTCCAGATGACCGAAGTTCACGAGGCGCCACTGGTTCACCGCCGCCAGGAGCAGGCCACTGCCGAGCAGCAACGCCACGCTCGCCACGATGAGGCCCCGTTCGAGGTTGGCCACCTGATAGAACCGGCGCATGAACGCGTCTTCCGGCATCAATCCTTCATTGATCGCGAAGGTCTTCGTGAAGACGTGAAACAGGATGGATTGATACCCGCACAGGATCGCCAGGCTCGCGAACAGAAGTGTGTGCGCGTCGAAGCTCACCCCGGACAGTGTCACGCCGGGCATCGCGACGCCGTAACCGACAAAGCCCGCCAACATCAGAAGAGCTCCCGGTATCAGAAAGAGCCACCGTGGACAGTACATCAAGAAGAACCGGAGGGTACGCCAACCATCGCGGAACGTCTTCAGGTGCGGCGCGTGAGCTTTCCGGCCGTCGGGGTGGAGTGTGATCGGCACTTCGGCGGTCCGCTCCGAGTGGAGGCTCGCCTTGATGATCATTTCCGTCGCGAACTCCATCCCGGTGCACCGCTGGTTGAGTCTTGTGTACAAGCCCTTCGTGAAGCCACGCAGACCGCAGTACACGTCGTGGATGTTGCGGGCTCCGAACCAGCGGCGAGCCATCAGCGAGAACATCGGGTTGCCCCACCAGCGATGCAGAAACGGCATCGCACCAGGCATCACACGACCGCCGCCCGTAGGCAGCCGACAGCCCTGCACGAGCTCGAAGCCTTCGCGCAATTTCGTGACGAATCGGGGAATCTCCAGAAAATCGTAGCTGTCGTCGGCGTCGCCCATGATCACGTATTTGCCGCGAGCCGCCCTGATCCCGCCCATCAGCGCATTGCCATAGCCGCGGGCTTCTACGCTGACGAGTCGGGCGCCCTCCTCCTCGGCGATGTCCTGCGAACCATCCGTGCTGCCGTTGTCGGCCACGACGACCTCGCCGGCGATGGTGTTCTCGCTGAGCGCGCGCTTGGCCTTGCGGATGCACGTGGCCAGCGTATCGGCCTCATTGAGGCATGGCATCACCACCGAGACTTCCAGCGTTGCGCGATCATCGCCGTGCGCCGAGTCCGTCGGCTCGGCGATCCCGTGTTCCGAACGAGCCGGGGCGGCGCCGAGCTCAGAGGCGCTCATGTTCAAGTCTCCCTTCCGCGACGATTCGCGGCGAACGATTCAGGAGTGACCTTCGGCCGCGGCGTCGCGCCCCACCACCGGCCCGCGATGGTCCTCGGGCAGGAGTGAGACCGCATCGGTATCGCTCGCAGCACGATGCGGTCCTCCGAGTCCGCGTCGCAATCGGAAGAATCCCTGAATCGACAGGGGGCAATCAGATAGGCGGCCAGAGCCCGCCGGGTCAGCTCCGGCACGGCGACGACAGGCGATGATTGTCGAGCGTGTACAGACACACATCGCCGGAGCAATGGAACTCGCGCAAGAATCCCGCGCCCACCAGCGCCGACACGGCATCGACCGGCCCGCGGCTCGTTCGGTTCACGTACAGCAGGTCCATCGGAAGCTGTGAAAGCGCCGCCTGCAGCGCACCGGGCGTCGGCGCGAGACCGATCGACTCGACGGCCCGACGCCGCGCATCTCTCGCCCGTTCCTCGGCTCGGAACAGGAACGGATGGTAGTCGTCGCCCCAGAGCGTTCGTCGCTCGCCGAGCGCGGCGATCACTGAATAGAATGTGTCCTTGTACTGGTCGCCCGGCTGGACCGCGGCAAGATCCTGCACGACGATGTCTGGGTTCGTGCACCGGCGCAGCCAGTTCATCGTCTCCATCTCCGACGTGGAGATGTAGCTCACGTAGGGCGGGATCGGATGCCAGTAGTGACGGATGTCGGTCACGACCATCAGGCCCCCCGCGAGGCACACGACCGCGACGAGCACGCGCCTCGCCGGCGTCTTCAACAGGTACGCGCACGCCGCCGCCGCAAAAACGACCAGGGGAATCTGGAGCACCTTCAGGGCCTTTCGCAAGATCAGGTTCAGCTCGGTCGGCACCAGAACCACGAACATGGTGAACAGGCAGACGCCGGCCAGGCCCAACCACGCCGAGCGCTCGGGCGTTGCGGCGCCTCTCCGGGATACGAGGAACCCGATGAGGGCAAGCAGGACAAGAGGACCGGCGTCGATCACCAGGTAGAAGGGGGCGATACGTCCCATACGATGCAGCCCGATCGTCAACAGGCCTCCCTGGACCGGGACCGCCCCCACCGCGATGGTCAGCAGGACACTGGCCGCCAGGGCCAGGCCCAGGAGCACCGTCGAGCGCCGGAGCTCGGGTTTCCGCCACATCCACAGCAAAGACTGAAGACCGCAGAAGGCCGTGACGATCAGCGCGATGACCGCGTCGGTCATGAACGTCATGCCCATGATCACGCCCCGTACGATCGCGGTAGCGCCGTTCATGGGCTCCGACGGCCTGCGTCCCAGATAGAGCACGGTCAACGCCATCGAGAGCGCCGTCAGGGCATGCGATTCGTAGAGTGCGTCGCGAAACCACGAGTGCGAGATGAACGAAAAACTTCGCGCGCCGGCGACCGGCAGCCCGCCGAACACGCGCTCCCAGGCGTGGCTGTGGAGCGCGGGCAGGATGAGCGCGGCCGACGCCAGCACGCCGACGAGGCTCGAGGCAAAGAGGGCCACGGCGACGGCGAGCGATCGGGCACGGGTATCAGGATGGCTCACGCTCATCATCAGCACCGCGACGAAGACCAGGGCCACGAACGGCGCGGTGGACGTCATCGCCTGGAGCGCCGTGATATGGCCCGTCGCCAGGATCGCCGCCGGCCAGAGGTGGTAGAACCAGTAGTAGTGCATCGGCGTTCCGGCCAGGTACGGGTTGGCCGGCGGCACGCCGCGTGTGAGCTCGCTGGCGACCGAGACGTGATGCAGAAAATCGTCGTTGAAGTAGGACGGAAACGCGAAGCCCATCGGGGTCGGCACCCCGACGCCGTTGAACGCCAGGCCCATCACGACGAACAGCCCGGCCACCAGCCAGAGAATCTGCCGCGAGACCACGGCCTCGGAGGTCGTCAGCGCCGGACGATTCGGACCTAGAACCAGAGGAATGCTCGCGGCGACGGCCGCGCCGAGAACACCGTAGGCGACCACGTCGAACCGTACGACCATGCCAGTCAGCATGATCAGCATCCGGCCCAGCGTCTGGGCGATGACCGCTCCGAACACCAGCTGGTTCAAAACGGATCGTTCCGCCGGGATCACGTATCGCAGCAGGCACGCCCCCAGCACGGCCGAGCTTCCGGTGGTCGCGATGCCGATGGCGAGCCCGCGCAACGGCGCGCCGCTCAGCAGCGCGAAGACGAGCAAGCCGAGCCCGCAGGCTGCCGGGGCGGCCCATCGACTCAGCACGTCTCGAGCTTGCAGCGCGAAAGGAAGTCGACGATCTTCTAAAACGCGCATTGAAATAGGTACCTAGGACAGCAGCCGGCGTCGGAGGTCTCAATCAGGAGAACGCCTGAATCGACCCCTGGAAATCTATGGGCGACGGCGGCGCGCGCCCCCGCATCGCCGGCCTCCGGACGATCGACTCGCCGACGACTCATGCCAGATTGAGTACGGATGACGGAAACTCGGGACGCGCTGTCACGTCCCGGACCGTGGCGCTTCCCGTGGCTCGCCCCCTCCACGTCGTGCCTCGCCGAGTCTCGCGCGATTTCCACATCTTCACATTGCAGGACGCGCATAGGCGCGATGGCGCCACGTGGCACCCGCCCTGCAATTTCTTCAGACGCAGAGAGGCGAATCGATGACAAGCCAGCGCGCCTGCGTCTACTGCCGCACCGCCTTCAGCGTCACGGCCCTGATCGCCGAGCCGGTCCTACCGGCCGCGTTGGGGGGCCGGATCTCGCTGAAGCGCGCGACTTGCGCGGCGTGCGCAGCGCGCGTCCGCCAGCTAACCGACGATTTTCTCGCGACACGCTTCGCGCTCACCGCCGGGGCCAGGGCGGCCAGACGCGCCCCGCGTGCCGGTCGCGCTCCAGCGCCGGTTCCGTCGCCCGCCGACTGGCGGCATGCCTCTCGCGCCGCCGCCAAGATTCTCTACTGCTATCTCTTGCTCGAGCTCGGCCGGACCATCCTGTCGAGCCCGCCGGCCGAGACATTGCGCCGGCTCGTCATGGACGATGACGCCGAGGTCTCGCCACCGCGCTGGGAGGTCACCCAAGCCTCGCAGTCGCCGTCGGCCAGCTGGCACGTGCTGATGTTCGATGCGGTGCGCTCGGTTGCGGCGATCGGGCTCTTCGGCAGGGTCTGGTTCAGGTTCGATCTCGATCTCGCCGCCCTGGCGCCCCAAGGGCGGCTCGTCGCCTTCCACGCCTTCAAGGGAGCACGCGGCATGGCGACGTGCAGGTCCCGCAGAGGCTGGCGATACCGCTCGGCGGTGCGCTGGGGCTGGAAGGTCTAGCCGGCGACTCGGAGCAGCGCGCGCCGGACGACTCGCTTGATGCTCTCGACGGTGAACGGCTTCTCGAGCTGAGGGGCCCCGGTGCTGGCCAGGAACGCCCGCGTCCTCGGATTCAGAATGTCGCCGGTCACGAACACGAACCGTCGCGTCAGCCGCGGCTCACGCCGCTCGACCTCGCGGTAGAGCTCCGGCCCGCTCAGGACCGGCATGCCGCTGTCGCTCATGATCAGGTCGTAGTCCCGCGCCCCGAGCATCCGCAGCGCGACCGCGCCGTTCGCCGCCATGTCGACCTTGTAGCCGTCGCGCGAGAGCGCCTCGGCCAGGAGCGACGCGACCGCGGGCTCGTCGTCGATGACCAGAATGGTCTTGCCGGGAAGGGGCGGCGCCGCCGCGAGGTCGTCCCGATCGTCCAGCGCTCCCGGCGACGTCTCCACCGGCAGCTCGATCACGAAGCGCGCTCCCTCGCCCGGCGAGGACTCGATGCCGATGGCGCCGCCGTGGCCCTCGACGATGCCGCGGGCCAGGGCCAGTCCGAGCCCAGTCCCCTCACCGTCGGGCTTGGTGGTGAAGAACGGGTCGAAGACCCGCGCGCGGATCTCGCCCGGAACACCCGGGCCGCTGTCGGCGACCTCGATCCGCACGCGCTGATTCGGCGCGTCGTATCGCGTGCGCAGGCGCAGACGGCGCGGCGGGGTCGCATCTTGAACCGCCTGACGCGCATTGGTGACCAGATTCACCACGACCTGCTTGAGCTGGTGCGCGTCGGCCCACACGAGCGGCAGATCCTTCTGCAGATCGAAGCTCACCTCGACGTTCGCGATGCGGAGCTCGAACGCCAGGAGCTCCACGACGTCCCGCAGCAGATGGTTCAGCGACACGTGTCCGCGCTCCGGCGGATGCCGCCGCGCCATGGTGAGAAAGCTCCGGACGATGCGCACGCAGCGCTCGGCGGCCTCGCCGATGTCCTTGATGCGGGCGCGGGCGTTGGGATCGACGCCGCTGGTCGCGAACAGGCCGACCTGGCCGAGGATGACCGACAGCGGGCTGTTGAGCTCGTGCGCGACGCCCGCCAGCAGATTGCCCATCGTCGCGAGCTTCTCGGCCTCGAGCAGCTGGTGCGTCCGCTCCTGGATCTGCGTCTCCAGATTGTCGTTCCGCCGGCGCAGGTCCTTGTGGAGGAAGCGCATCTCGAGCAGGTTGCGCACACGCAGCAGGAGCTCGATCTGCTCGAACGGCTTGGTGACGAAATCGCTCGCGCCCGCCTCGAGAGCCGCGCGCTTGCTCTCGCGCGACACGTCGGCCGTCAGCACGAGCACCGGCAGGTAGGCCTCGGCGCGGCGCACCTTGAGCCCGCGCAGCACCTGCACACCGTCGAGATTCGGCATGCGGAGATCCAACAAGATGAGATCGGGCTGGAACTCGCCGCAGAGGTCGAGCACCTGACGCGGATCGGTCGTGCTGCGGAGCGCTCGATAGCCGGCGTGGCCGAGCAGCTCCTCGAGCAGACGCACCATCGAGCGCTCGTCGTCGACGATCAGGATCCTGGCGTCGCGAAACTGCTCCGGCAGCATGACATCCTCTCGAGCGTGCTCTCGGGCATCAGTGTTCATCCTCGTGACGTCCGCGTCAATGCGGCGAGCATCGATGATGCCAGCCGTCGCACGCCGGCAGGCGGGCCACGTTCAAGGTGTGGAAATCGTGTCGACCCGGCGGTCAGGCGCGAGAGGGACGGGCGTGCGCGGAGCGGAACAGCCCGGTCGAGCGGAGTCGAGGGCGTGACAGTGCGATTCAGGAATCTGACAGCGGCCGAGCCGTCACGGAGCCGGCGATCGCGTGACCAGCACCCACCCGCGCGTCTCCAGATCGGCACTGATGTCGCGACGGCGGCGGTTGCTTTGCCGCCGGCCGCCCACCGACTCGGCCGCTGATCGCCGGCGCTCGGCGATCCGCCGATCGACGATCACCTCAGTCAGCGGGCCGGCGAACATGCTGTGGAGACTCTCGTAGCGCGCCGCCCCGTCGCGCGCGACGATGACGAGACAGGCACCGGCCGCCGACTCCGGCTCCGGCGACGCGCCGGCCTCGTGCGCGCTCGATCTTCTCAGATCCAGAATCGGGGGAAGACTCGGGGTGCCCTCCGCCAGCTCGACGTGCGTCAGGTGCCGCATGCGGGCGACGATCGCGCGAATGCGGTCGATGGCCTCGAGAATCTCGGCGATGCGCTGGCGCGGCGACCCGGCGACCTCGTCGGTCATGAGCTGCACCTGGCCCATCACCACCGCCAGCGGGTTGTTGATCTCGTGGGCCGCGCTGGCGGCGAGGCTCGCCACCGAGCGCAAGGTATCGCGCTCGCGCCGCGTCGCCTCGATCTGCTTGCGATGCGTGATGTCGCGAGCAATCGACGAGGCGCCGACGACCCGGTCGAGCGCGTCCCGGACGGGTGAAACGGTCACCGAGACGTCGATGCGCCGCCCATCCTTCGCCAGCCGCACCGTCTCGAAGTGCTCGATCCGCTCGCCGCGCCGGAGATGATCGAGGATCTCCGTCACCTCGTGGCCGAGCTCGCGGGGGACGATCATCGAAATCGGCCGCCCGACGGCGTCCGCCGCCTCGTATCCGTAGAGTCGCTCGGCCCCCGTGTTCCACGACGTGATGACGCCGTCGAGCGTCTCGCTGATGATCGCGTCGTCCGAGGAGGCCACGATG
>Ga0075424_100005382_pt1 | contig 12213 bp, 16 predicted proteins | sample SoiMethybrSBSTD3_FD_75301 | JGI IMG/M metagenome (GOLD analysis project Ga0075424, IMG submission 75301) | Bulk soil microbial communities from a Populus tree surrounding site in Tennessee, USA - Soil MetaG P. TD hybrid SBSTD3 | ecosystem: Environmental > Terrestrial > Soil > Tree plantation... | reverse complement strand
GGTGTGCAACAGATCGCGCAGCGATTCGACTTCGCGCTTCATCTCTTTCCGGTCCCGATCGAGCTCGCGCATCACCCGCCGGTACCAGAACCAACCGATCACAACCAGTACGGCTGCTCCGGTGAACACGGTCGCGAGAATGTACCGATCGACGATGAACAGCAGAGCCGCGTTCAGTAACAGGAAGCCGACGGCGAAAATCGTTACCCCGCGAGTGAACGCGTAGCTGCTCATCGCACCGGTTGCCGCCGTCCCGGCAGCACGATGAAGGGAGCGTTGGGCACCGCACCCAGCGCGCGCAACGTGGTGGACTCGTCGAGAACAGGCGCGCCACGGAACTTCACCACATACGCCTGTTCGTCGCGGGTCGTCTTCAGGGCCGCGCGAAGCGCCTCATGCTTCAATTGCCCGACCGTGGTCCCATCATCGACCTGGACCGAAACGGTCTCCCACGCGCTGGTCACCATCACACGGACCGGAAATCGCTCCGTGGCCGGTGGTGCGCTCACGCTACCTCCACGCCGGATGCCAGTGGCAGCGTCGAAAAAAACCGGTCGATCGCTTGGTCGAAGAACAGCGTCGAGGCGCGGACGCGGGTGAGCGACTGGTCCTGCCACGCGCTGATCACGAGCTCCTCCCCGCCCTGGCCGCGCAGATTCAGAAAGTTTGGACCTTCCTTTTCGACGAAGGCGGAGCTGGCCGGCACGCGCTCGGCGAAGAACTCCCTGGCGCGGGTCAGAACGTCGGCCGGGGGCAAGGAGACAGTGGTGGTGTGGATCATGGTGCGGACAAGATAGCGCGCACCCGAACCGGTGTCAGCGCGTCGCGGTGTCCGGATTCGGCACGCAGGCCTCCGCCGCGGCAAGAATCTGCTGCAGCACGTTGAACTCGACCGGCTTAGTTAGGTGATGATTGAATCCGGCTTCCGCTGACCGACGCCGGTGCTGCTCCTGTCCCCAGCCGGTCAGCGCCACAAGCACGAGCTCGCGCGCCCACGGCCGCTCCCGCATCCGTTTCGCGAGGTCGTACCCGTTCACCTTGGGCAGACCGATATCGAGAATGGCCACACCGGGCTGGAACTCATCCGCGACTTGGAGTGCGCGTTCGCCATCCTGCGCGATCATGACCTCGTGCCCGAGCATGCGCAGCAGCATGGCGAGGCTGTCCACCGAATCTTCATTGTCGTCTACGACGAGAATACGGCAGCGCTGCTCGTTGGTGATCGGGGGCACGGGGCGATGCTCCACAACCGGCGGGCGCTGTGGCGCCAGTGCCGGGAGCCGGATCGTGAAGGTGCTGCCCTGTCCGAGGCCGCTGCTGTAGGCCGATACCTGGCCGCCGTGGAGCTTCACGAGCCGCTCGACCAGGGAGAGCCCGACCCCGAGCCCGCCCTGCGACCGCTCCACCGACATCCCCGCCTGCGTGAACATGTCGAAGATCCGCGGCAAGAGCTCGGGGGCGATGCCGATCCCGCTGTCGCGCACGCGGATGACCGCGTCGTCGCCTTCTTGCTCGGCCGACAGCCAGATCCGCCCGCCTGGATCGGTGTACTTCGCGGCATTGTCGAGGAGATTGGTGACGATCTGGATCAGGCGCGTCGAATCGCCCTCGACCGCGAGCGGCTGGGCCGGCGGTGACACCATCAACTGATGGCGCGCGCGCTGGACCAGCGCGCCGCTCGCTTCGACCGCGGCGTTGAGAACCATCGCAACGTCGACGCGCTCCCGCCGCAGCTCGATCGTTCCCCGCGTGATCCGCGCCACGTCGAGCAGATCCTCCACCAGGCGCGTCATGTGCTCGGTCTGGCGGTCGATGATGCTGGTCGCCCATTGCAGCTCCTCGGGACTGGGCGCCCGGGCGCGCAGGATCTTCACGGCGTGGCGGATGGGGCCGAGCGGGTTCCGCAGCTCGTGCGCGAGCAATGCGAGGAACTCGTTCTTGCGCTCGTCGGCCTCGCGGAGCTCGCGCTGCGCGCGCTTCTGGTCGGTGATGTCGCGCGCGACCTTGGACGCGCCAATCAGGTCGCCGGCCTCGTTGCAGATCGGGGAGATGGTCAACGAGATGTCGAGCAAGCGTCCGTCCTTGGTGACGCGGACGGTCTCGAAATGGTCGATGCGCTCACCCCGGCGCAGCCGGGAAAGAATCATCTGCTCTTCGCTCTTGCGGTCATCCGGAATGATCAGGAGGACCGACTGGCCGATCGCCTCGGCCGCCGGGTAGCCGAACAGGCGCTCGGCGCCGCGGTTCCACGACGTAATGATGCCCTGGAGCGTCTTGCTGATGATGGCGTCGTCCGAAGACGCAACGATCGCCGCCAGCAGCTCCTGCGGTGGGAGTGGAGCGAATTGCGACGTCTGATCGCGTGAGGAAATCAGCGGCTCCGCATCTGCCGGGACCCCTTCAAGAAGTGGTCCCCGCCCGATGACTGTCAAGGACCTACCGGGTATCTTGGCATGTGTCCTCCGTTCTAGGCGTGATCCGCGACGGTGCTTACGCCACTTTCGCGCGCACAGTGCGCGCAGCAGTAGAACGTCCCGTCCGCTTCGATCCCGTGTCCGATGATCTTGCAACCGCAGTGATCACAGGTCGGGGCGAGCTTGTGGATCGCACACTCGAAGCTGTCGAAGGTGTAACTGGTACCATCGCGGACGACGTCGAATGAGAGGTAGTAGTCGTTACCACAGACTTCGCACTTTGCCATGACGGTGGAGACCCCGGCAGGAGTGCGGAGTTCCTGCATCCTTGGCATTAACCCGATAGGACTATGCCGGAGTTGGCGGGGCCGACGGGTGCGCGTCGGGATCGCGGCGCGCCAAATGATTCGGCGGCGGCGGCGCGCCCCGCCGCGACTCGGCGTATACGCGTGTGAACTCCGCCCCGAGCAGAATGATCTGCGCCGAGTAGTACACCCAGACCAGTAGCACGACGATCGAGCCCGCCGCGCCGTAGCTCGAGGCCACTCCGGAATGACCCAGGTAGAGCCCGATCAGGAATTTTCCCACGGAAAAGAGCAGCGAGGTGACGAAGGCACCGATCCAGACATCGCGCCACGCGAGCCGGACATCGGGCAGCAGGCGGTAGATCAGCCCGAACAGCAGCGCCATCACGACGAGGGAAAGGACGATGTTGATAACCTGCAGGAGGACGGGGCCTCCGATGTTGCTGTGTTGAATCCGCGCACCCAGCGCGCTCAGCGCGGCGCTCACGATCAGTGAAACGAGCAGCAGAAAGCCGATCGAAATCACAAGCCCGAATGAGCGCAGCCGGCTCAGGATGAGCCGCTCCAGACCGGATTTCTTCGGATCGGTCTTGACGCGGAAGATCGTGTTGAGCGCGTGCTGCAGCTCGAGGAAGGCGCCGCTCGCCCCGAGAATGAGGGTGATCGTGCCGATCACGACGGCAAAGCTTCCTGTCTTGTTCTGATGGGCGCTCTGCAGGATCGACTGGACGGCCTCGGCGCCCTGTTGACCGATTAGGCCGCTGATTTCACCCACGATTTGCCCGCGGACCGCGTCGGCGCCGTAAAAGGCGCCGGCGATGGCGATGGCAATGACCAGGATCGGGCCGACCGCGAACAGTGTGTAGTATGCGAGCGACGCGCCGAGCCGCGGGACATTGTCCTTCGACCACCCGCTGATGGCGGCCCAGAAGAGCTTGAAGAACGTCGGGACCTGCAGTCTCACGCGATCTGCGCTTCGAGCCGGGCGGCGTGTTTCGCGATCATCCCGTTCAGCGCGGCGATGTCCACCGGCTTGACCAAGTGCGCGTTGAATCCCGCTTCGCTCGAGCGCCGCCGATCCTCATCCCGCCCATAACCGGTGAGCGCGATCATGAGCATGTCGTCGAATTCCGGCTCGCGCCGCAGGCGCTTGGCCAGCTCGATCCCGTCGATGCCGGGCATGCCGATATCGAGCAGCGCCACCTGCGGCCGAAACACCCGCGCGGCTTCGAGTCCCGCCATGCCGTCGTAGGCGACGCGGACCTGATGCCCGAGCAGACGGAGCAGCGTGGCGAGGCTGTCGCCGGCGTCGTGGTGATCGTCCACAACCAGAATCCGGAACCGCGCGAGATCGCTCTTGCGCCGCTCCGTTCCAGCGGGCCGTGCCGCGCCTCCGCCGCCCGCGCCGCCGGCGGCGCCGAGTCCGCTTCGTTGCCCGGGCGCCGCCAGGACGCGCTGGTCCGCGAACGCGGGCAGGCGCACGATGAACTCGCTCCCCAACCCCGGACCTTCGCTGTGGGCGACCACGGTCCCGCCGTGTAGCTCGACCAGGCGTTTCACGAGCGTCAGTCCGATGCCGAGACCCTGCCGGGTCCGCTCCGGCGGCAGGTCGACCTGCACGAACATGTCGAAGATCCGGCTCAACATGTCCGCGGGAATTCCAACGCCGGTGTCACGAACCCGGATGACGGCCTCGGGCCCCTCGGCCTGGGCACTGATCACGATGCGTCCGCCGCGGTCGGTGTACTTCGCGGCGTTGTTCAGCAGGTTCGCGATCACCTGAATCAAACGCACAGGATCGGCATGGAGCAGCAACTCGCCGGGCGGCTCAACCACGACGAGCTCGTGCCCTGCCGCTTCGACGATGGGCGCGCTCGATTCGAGCGCGCTGCGCAGCACCGATGTGAGCTTGACGCGTTCCTTCCGGAGCACGATGCGACCCTCGTTGATCCGCGACAGCTCCAGCAGATCGTCCACGAGGCGAATCACATTCCCGGTCTGCCGCTCCATCGTGTCGATGACGCGGGCTCGCGTCTGCGCATCGTCGCCCGCAAGCCGCAGCACGTGCAGGGCATTCCGAATGGGGGCGAGCGGATTGCGCAGCTCGTGGGACAGGGTTGCGAGAAACTCGTCTTTTTGCCGGTCTGCCTGATGCAGCGCTTCCAGCCGATCGCGCAGCTCATACTGCCGCTGGCGCGCCTTGACCGCCGTCCGCAGCGTGCTGACGAGCGTCATGACGCGGACCGGCTGGTCGAGCACGGTCACGTTGCCGAGCATTTCCATCGCCCACACGGCGGTAGGCGAATCGGCGCCCAGCGGCGACAACAGGATGATGGGAATTTCGGACCACGCAGGCTGCTCCCGGAGCGCGCCGGCCAGGCGCTCCGGATTGCCCTTGTTGAGCGAGACATCGGTAAGCAGGATCGCGCCCGCGCCCGCGGCCATCTCGCGGCACAGCTCTTCGAAATCGTGACAGACATGGGCGCTCAACCCCGCTTCCGCGAGGATGGCGTGCCCGAGCTCGGCATCGCGAGACGTGGGAGCCAGCAGCAGCAACCGCTCCTTCATCTCAGCTCCGGCGCGCGCGACGCCGCTCCGGACCGCGCACCCGCGGGCGGGGAATGTCCCCATCCACGCGCTGTGGTGCTCCCGACAATACCCCCACGAAGTCGGTGATCGGTTCGCCGACGACGATGGTTCCACCATCGAAGCGCAGCTCGCGAATCGTTCGCTCGTGCCTGCCCGTGCGTTTCTTGATGACGGAGATCGCGATGCACACCTCGGACCGCGCCTCGAAGAACCGCAGCAACACGACGGTGTCGGCAAGGTAGCTCGCGTCGACCGGTGTCTCGCCGCTCGTTGCAACGAGACCGTGCTGCGCCAGCAGCATGATGGTGCTGACGCCTTTCCCGCCGAGGTAGCCGAGCAGCTCATGTAAATGCAGCGCCAGCAGCTTCTCGCTCGGCATGGCATTGAGATAACCGGTGAGACTGTCGATGACGACGATGCGCGTGTCGAACTGTTCGACGGTGGTGCGCACCAGATGCGCGAATTCCCCGGCGGTCAACTCGGCGGGATCGACCTGCCGGAGCATGAGCCTGCCCGACTCAACCAGCGGCTTCACATCGAAACCGAGGCCCGCCGAGCGCTCCAGAAACGTGGCGATGGATTCGTCGAACAGGAAAACCGCCGCATGCTCGCCGCGCGTCGCCGCGGCGCGCGCGTATTGCGCGGCGAGCGATGATTTCCCTGTGCCGGCGGGGCCCAGGAACAGCGAGCTCGTCCCGCGCGCGAGGCCGCCGCCCAGCAGCGAATCGAGCTGCATCAGCCCGCTCTTGATGGTCTCGCGCGGGTAGGAGATCACGTGCTCGGCGGCGACGAGCCGGGGATAGACCTCGAGCCCGCCGCGCAGGATGCGGCAGTCGTGGTAACCTTCCCGCACCTGTCGGCCGCGCATCTTCAGGACCTGCAGCCGCCGCCGGAAAGCGCCGTACTCCGTGGCCTCGCGATCGAGCGTGATGATTCCCGTCGCGATACTCGCGATCGCGAGGTCGGCGATCTCGGCCCGGGGGTCGTCCACCATCAGCACCGTGGCGCCGAGCCGGTTGAAGAACTGCTTCAGCGCCAGCACCTGCCGCCTATAACGCAGCGAGGACTGCGCGAGGAGCCGCAGCTCGCCGATGGAGTCGAGCACCACGCGCCGCGGCTTGATCCGTTCGGCGGCCGCCAGGATGGCTTGCGTCGTCTCGGTGAGCTCGACCTCCGACGGATGAAACATCGTGTAGTGGCCTTCGGAGGAAATCGCGTCCGACGGAATCAACTCCAGGATCTCGATTCCCTCGAGGTCCCAGCCATGCGACCGCGCCATGGCGCGCAAATCGTCGGCGGATTCGGAGAGCGTCACGCACAGGGATTGCTCTCCCTGCTCGCGCCCCTTCATGAGAAACTGAAGACAGAGCGTGGTCTTGCCGGCTCCGGTATCGCCTTCGACGCTGTAGAGGCCTCCGGCGCTGAGTCCGCCCTGCAAGACGTCGTCGAGGCCTTCGATCCCGGTAGACAGGAGACGCGGTGCGGCAGCGATGGTCGCGGTCATGAAGTAGTGTACCCGATAATTCTTGCGATGAAGCGGGAACTGTTGTGTAGGGGCGGAGCCTGCAACGGCGCGCCCCTCCGTGGTGAGCGAAGGCCGACGCTCAGATGGGCGGTGTGCCGGTGCGGCGCCCGGCGAACAGCAGCGCCACCCCCGCGAGCAACGCCACGCCTCCTACCCATGGTGGAACGAATCCACGCCGTTCCACGGTCACCGTCGCGATGCCGAGATCCGTTTTGTCCCGGTCTTTCACATAGGACACACCGCGCAGCACCAGAACGATGGCACCGAAGACGATGAGCAAGACTCCAATGATGCCGGCCGGCCGCATAGCACTTTCCTCCGGTGGGAAGGTTTCACCCTATATACCCGGAGGAGCGATTCCGGATGCGCAGGGATATATCACTCCAAAGGTTGAGACTCGCGGTGCTCGGCCCGCTGGCAGCCTGGTTCGCCCGCCCGGTCGTGAGCTACTTTGCGGTCCATGAAGTCTGTCGTGTGGCGCTGGCTCGCGCTCGCGCTGCTCTTTGTCCTCGGCTGTTCACGATCTTCCGTGATGGATCACGAGCAGCTGGCGAGCGAGCGGAAGCAGCTCCATTCGCTCGACGCGGAAACGGCGCTGCTCGACCGCATCATCGCGACGAAACATGCGACGCCCACGTTCGTGCACGCGCACGCGGAGTATCTGCGCCGCGCGTCGCACGAGCTGGCGCAACAGCTTGGGAAGGCGCGTGCCGCGCCCGGCGCGGAGGCGGAATTGGAGCGCCTGCGGGCGGACGCCACCAGACTGGAAGAGCGCTTCATCGCGCGAATGCTCCTCTAATGAAGAGAATCGTGCAGCTCACGCTCGGGATCATGACGGCGCTGGGCGGATTCGTCGATCTCGGACAAATCGTCTTCACGATGCAGGCTGGGGCGCGATTCGGGTACGCGCTGCTGTGGACGATCGGGCTGGGCGCGATCGCGATCATTCTCTACATGGAAATGTGCGGGCGAGTGGCGGCCGTCGCGCACAAGCCCGTCTTTGCGGTCGTGCGACAACACCTCGGCAGCCGCCTGGGCGTGCTGACCCTCGTCGGCTCCAACCTGCTGAATCTGATTACCTGCGCCGCCGAGCTGGGCGCGATCGCGATCGTGCTGCATCTGTTCTTCGGCATCAACGAACGGATCGCCTTGCTCGGCGGGACGCTGGTGCTGGGCGCGATGGTCTGGCTGCTCCGTTTTCAGTGGATCGAGCGCACATTCGGGCTGTCGGGTTTGACCATGATCGTGTTCGCAGTGGCCGCGTGGAAACTGCGTCCCGACTGGGGCGCCGTCGCGGCCGGCCTCGTGCCCCGGATGCCCGGTCACGGCAGCACGGACGTTCTGCTCTACGCTTACTTCGCGGTGGGAATTTTCAGCGCCCTCTTGATGGAGTACGAGGTCCACTTTTACTCGTCAGGCGCGATCGAGGAGGGCTGGACTGCCAAGGATTTGCCGGAGAATACGATCGTTTCAACGACCGGCATCGTGCTCGGTTCGCTACTCACCTGCGCACTGCTGATCCTCGGCGCCATGGTATTCCTGCCTGACGGAATCTTCCCGAATCAGCTCTCCACCACCGCCCTTCCCGTCGCGTTGCCGATGGGCAAGCTGGCCCTGAAGGTCGCGCTGCTCGGCATTCTCGCCTGTGTCGCCAGTGCCGCGGTCGAGACGGCGCTGTCGGCGGGCTACAACGTATGCCAGTTCTGCGACATCAAGTGGGGTAAGAACATCCCGCCCAAGGAGGCTCCCGTTTTTACCGCCCTGTGGGTGGGGACCCTGATCGTTGCGCTCTTCATCGCCATCACCGGCATCAAGCCGCTGACGCTGGTCAACTTCTCGATCATGTTCGGCATGGTCATGATGCCGCTCACGTACTATCCGATTCTCACTTCCGCGCGCGACCGCACGCTCATGGGCGAGCATGCCACGAAGAACGTCCAGCTCATCCTCGGCTGGGTGTTCTTTGGGGTGATCGTGATCGCGGCGGTCGCAGCCTTCCCGTTGATGATCCTGACCCACTCGGGACAACCGTAGTCAGCGCAAGCAATACCGTTTCGATCCCTGAAGAATTACTTGGGCGCCTCCGGCCAATGCTGGTCCGGGCGCGCCGGCGGCGGCTGGTCGGCTTGCAAGCGATCTGCGCGGATATCGGCGTAGATGAAGTTCTCGGGCGCCACGGGCGAATCCGCCAGACGGCGCAACATCGCGAGCTGGCCGACGTGCGTCAGCGTATCGGCGAACGGCCCCTGCAGCAGCTGCTCGGTCGAGAGCGAACAGGGCGCGCCGGTCGAGAGCAATTTGCCTACGACTTCGAGCAGGCCGTGGAAGCGGTCGACTTCTTCCTGAAAAGTCGGTAGCGGCTCCGGTCTGTACGAGCCGCCCTCGAAGAAGGTACGCACGTAGCCCATCAGTCCCGCCATGTGCCGAACCAGCTCGGTCGGAGTGCGCACCCGATTGCCGGCGCTGAAATTCGCGTAATGCTCCGGCGCGTCGCGCAACGCTTTCTGCGTGCGATACGCGATGGCGGCGAGCACGTGGCGGAGAAGTTGCCGATCTCGATCCATAGCCTAGCGACGAAACATGAAGTACACGGCGCCGCACATGCACACTGCCGCCCACAGATAGTTGAGCCGGACCGGCTCCTTCATGTACAGCGCGGCGAACGGCACGAACACGCTCAGCGTGATGACTTCCTGCATGATCTTCAGCTGGCCGAGCTGCAGCTGGGTGTGGCCGATGCGGTTGGCCGGGACCTGGAGGAGGTATTCGAACAGCGCGATCCCCCAGCTCACGAGCGCCGCCACGATCCACGGCTTCTGGCTGAGGTGCCGCAGGTGTGCGTACCACGCAAACGTCATGAACACATTGGAAAACACCAGCAGGATGATCGTCCTAGCGACCACCGGCATGCGCGAGTCCTCGGGAGGGGTCGCTCTATTGTAGCACCCTGAGGATTTCGCGGGCGGCGCGGCGCCCACTGGCGATTGCGCCGGCCACCGTTCCGATCTGCTCGCCGTTCGTCGCCTCGCCCGCGAAAAACAGCGTGCCGTCGACCGGCCGCCCCAACGCGCGCGGCGCCGCCATGCCGTTGACGCCGACATAGCTGTAGGCGCCGCGCGCGAACGGATCGGCGCGCCAGTCGTGACTCGTCCACGCGTCGAGCTGCATCTCGAGCTCGCGCCGCGGCACCGTCAGGACGTTCGACAATGCGACGAGTGTGCGTTCGAGCCGGGAGACTGGATCCTCCGACAACAGGTTCTCGGCGGCAACGCCGCCGACCCAGCCGGTCAAGATCGGCGCATGCACGGGCGCGGCTGTCCACCAGGTGGGCAGCTCGGTTCCAGGCGCGTGCAGAAAATTCACACTCTTGCCCGCTCCCTCCCGGTTACTCCGGCGGCGGCGTTCTTTCAGGAACTCGGATTCTTCCCAAAACGCCTCGCGAAACCGCAGCACGATCTTGAAGATCTGGCCGGTCTCCAGGTGCGCGAGCGCTCGCTGCTTGGCCGGAAGCGGCGGGTGGAATCTGAGCGTTCCCGCCTTGAGCACCGCCAAGGGCAGCGTGACCAGAGCGGCGCGGGCATTCAGCGCCGGCAGCTCCGCGCGGTCTCCGCCCTGGCAGACCGTACTCGCACCGCCGCGCTTCCACTGTATGGATTGCGCCACCGTGCTGAGTCGCACGTTGCAGCGCTCGGGATCGAGGCCGTCGCGCAGCCACTTCAGCAAGGCATCGTTGCCGTTGACGATGCGGAACTGCTTGCCCTCGATCTCGCTCTCCTCGTTCCCGCCTTCCGCTTCTTCCGCCAGCGACCGGGCGCTGATCCGCTCCGGAATCGCCGCATAGAAGCCCTCCACGAACGAACGCAGCATTTCCTTGTGGGAGCCGGGCACGCGCGCCGATTCCAAGTATTCGCTGACGGGAAAGTCTTTGCCGCGTGCGCGCACGCGTTTCGCCAAGTCCTTGTTCATGCGCTCGACGATTTTCCAGAAATCGCCCATCGGCTTGAAGCGACCGCCGGTTACAACCTCATGCACATCGGGAAGCTCGACGACCGCGAGCCCCGCAGCGCGCGCGACGGCCAGCGTCTCTGGCGCTTCGCCGTGGACGAACTCGGCGCCGAGCTCGAGCGGCACGGGAGAGCGAGGATCGTGGACCGTGAGCACGCGACCACCGACGCGGGGCCGCGCCTCGACGACCGTCACGCGCAGGCCAGCCTGCGACAGGTCGCGCGCGGCGGCGAGTCCCGCGGCGCCGGCGCCAAGCACCAACACGTCTACGCGCTTGCGATCACGAGTGGGAGGCATGCGAGTACCTCTTCGGGCCTAATTCCAAGCCCCAAACCAATCCAACGACGCATTGTGGCGGCTTGACGGCGTAAGGATACTGGGGCAGGAGGATCTATGCCTACACCTGACTTCAGCAACGTGCAGGGCGGTAGCTCTTCAACGGCTCCAAGCGAGACGAGCAATACCGGCGGGCGCACCTACGTCGTCGCGAAGGGCGACAGTCTGTCCGCCATCGCAAAACGTGAATACGGCGACGCGAAGGAATGGCGCCGCATTTATGACGCGAACAAAGACGTCATCAAGGACCCTGACCTCATTTACCCTGGCCAAACGCTGCGGCTGCCATGAGGCCGCGCGCGGCAAGGAGATATCTATGCGCACCCGATTGATGCCTTACGCCAGCCTGTTCGTGGCTGCGGCACTTGCCGTCGCCGCGTGTGGTCCCAAACAGGCCAGCGGCGGCACGGCCGTGAAGGTCACAAACGTCGACCTCGGCCGTTCGCTCAAGCCCGATCTCAAGATCGACGACAACGCCACCACGTTCAAACCGACCGACGTGATTTATGCTTCGGTCGAGACGAAGGGAACGGGCCCGGCGACGTTGGCAACCAGATGGACGTATCAGGACAACCAGACTGTCAACGAGTCGTCTCGGACGATCTCGCCCAACGGCGACGATCCCGTCCGCACCGAATTCCACATCTCCAAACCCGAGGGGTTCCCCGAGGGCAAGTATCATCTCGTCGTGCTGATCAACGGAACGACGGCCGGGACGAAAGATTTCGAGGTGAAGAAATAATGCCTGACAAAGAGACACTCGAGCGCGCCGCGCAGGACAAGCGCCAGGGAAAATCGCCGAGCACGCAGGCGGGCGAGTTCGTGCGCGAAGAGATGCATCACGTCCGCGAGGGCAAGCACGGCGTCCGGAATACGAAGCAGGCGATCGCGATTGGGTTGTCCAAAGCCCGTCGCGCCGGCGTCAAGCTGCCGCCGCAATCGAGGCGGCGGAGAAAGAAGTCGTAGGAGCTACAACAGCGCGCGCAGCGAGTTTTCTATTTCGGAATTCGGGACTGCGCGCGCTCCGCAGTCGCGCGCG
>Ga0075424_100005381_pt1 | contig 12213 bp, 8 predicted proteins | sample SoiMethybrSBSTD3_FD_75301 | JGI IMG/M metagenome (GOLD analysis project Ga0075424, IMG submission 75301) | Bulk soil microbial communities from a Populus tree surrounding site in Tennessee, USA - Soil MetaG P. TD hybrid SBSTD3 | ecosystem: Environmental > Terrestrial > Soil > Tree plantation... | reverse complement strand
GAGAGCTGCATCATTTCGCCCGTTGTGCTGGCCGGTGCTCCGGCTATGAGTGGCGGCGTCGACCAAATAATCGGAGGGACGCCGCTTGGCCAATGCCATGACGCCGCCGGTCATCGCTGCCGCCGGCCCGCTGCTGGCGCGCTACGACGTGGTGTTTTGCGACGTGTGGGGGGTGATGCATAACGGACGGCGCGCTTATGCAAAAGCCGGTGCGGCGTTGGCCCGCTTCCGAGCGCAGGGCGGCACCGTGATCCTGGTCTCCAATGCGCCGATCCCGGCCTCCGGTGTGGAACGGGTGCTGGAGAGGACCGGCGTGCGACGCGACGCCTGGGACGCCATCGTAGCCTCGGGCGATCTCGCGCTCAGCCACATTGCCGAAAAGGGTTACCGCCGGTTGCACTGGGTGGGCCCGAGCGAACGCGACTATGCGCTCTATGTGCGGCTCAACCAGCCGAGCGCCGCGCTGGCCGAGGCGGATGCCATCGTCTGCACCGGTCTGAGGGACGATCGCCATGAGACAGTCGCAAACTATCGCACGTTGATCGAGGAGGGTGTGGCGCGCGCGCTGCCCTTTGTGTGCGCCAATCCCGATCTCATCGTCGATGTCGGTGCGCTGCAGCTTCCCTGCGCGGGCAGCATCGCTGCGGAGTACGAGCGGCTCGGTGGGCACGTGTTCTGGGCCGGCAAGCCCCACCCCGCCGCCTACCGCGCAGCGCTTGCGCTGGCGGCCCAGCTGCGTGGGGCTGCCCCGAGCCTTGCCCGCATTCTTGCCATCGGCGACGCGGTGCGCACCGATCTGGCCGCCGCCCAGGGCCTTGGTGTGGACGGCCTCTTCATCGCCGCCGGAATTCATAAGAGCGAGCTCGTGAGGGACGACACCATCGATGCGGCGAGGCTCGCTCGCCTGTTCGCCGCCCCAGATACCCCACCAGCGATTGCCGCCACTCCTGAGCTGGTGTGGTAAGCCTTTTGCCCAATCCCTCACCGACGCCGACAGGACCGCTCCTTCGGCGTTCTATCCGAGCGCCTTGTTGGCTGCCTTCACCTTGTCAGCATCCACGTAGACCTCCCCGCCCATCTCCCGGAACTTGGTCGCCATTTCGGCCATGCCGGCCTCGCGCGCGGCATTGGCTTCGGGATCGATCTGCGTTGTTTCCTCGGCCAGCTCCACGTCGCGCTCATTGAGCTTGGCCGCATAGTCGCGCACGTCCTGGGTGATCTTCATGGAGCAGAACTTTGGGCCGCACATCGAGCAGAAATGCGCCACCTTGTGCGCTTCCTTGGGCAGCGTCTCGTCGTGATACTGGCGTGCCGTGTCGGGATCGAGAGACAGATTGAATTGGTCCTCCCAACGGAAATCGAAGCGCGCTCGGCTCAAAGCGTCGTCGCGCAGTTGCGCCGCCGGGTGTCCCTTGGCCAGATCGGCCGCGTGCGCCGCGATCCGGTAGGTGATCACACCCTGCTTCACATCATCGCGGTCGGGAAGCCCCAGGTGCTCCTTGGGCGTCACGTAGCAGAGCATGGCCGTGCCGAACCAGCCGATCATGGCGGCACCGATGCCGGAGGTGATGTGGTCGTAGGCCGGCGCGATGTCGGTGACGAGCGGTCCGAGCGTATAGAACGGTGCCTCGCCGCATTCGGCCAATTGCTTGTCCATGTTGATTTTGATCTTGTGCATCGGCACGTGGCCGGGACCCTCGATCATGACTTGGCAGCCCTTGGCCCAGGCGACCTTAGTGAGCTCGCCCAACGTCTCCAACTCGGCGAATTGGGCGCGGTCGTTGGCATCGGCGATGGAGCCCGGACGCAGGCCGTCCCCCAGCGAGAACGACACGTCGTAGCGGCGCATGAGGTCGCAGATCTCATCGAACCGCTCGTAGAGGAAGCTCTCCTTGTGGTGCGCCAGGCACCACTTGGCCATGATGGAGCCACCGCGTGAGACGATGCCGGTCACGCGGTTGGCGGTAAGTGGCACATAAGCCAGGCGCACGCCGGCGTGGATGGTGAAGTAGTCGACGCCCTGTTCGCACTGTTCGATGAGGGTGTCCTTGTACATCTCCCAGGTGAGCTTGACGGGATCGCCGCCGCACTTCTCCAACGCCTGGTAGATCGGTACGGTGCCGATCGGCACCGGAGCGTTGCGCAAGATCCACTCGCGCGTGTTGTGGATGTTGCGGCCGGTCGAGAGGTCCATGACCGTGTCGGCACCCCAGCGGATCGCCCACACCATCTTCTCGACTTCTTCCTCCACCGAGGACGTGACGGCCGAATTGCCGATGTTGGCATTGATCTTAACCAAGAAGTTGCGACCGATGGCCATCGGCTCAAGTTCGGCGTGGTTGATATTGGCCGGGATGATGGCCCGACCGCGCGCGACCTCGCTGCGCACGAACTCCGGCGTGATGCGCTCCGGGATTGAGGCGCCGAAGCTCTCGCCATCCCCGATCTTGGCCATGGCCGCTTCTAGGGCAGCATGGCGGCCGAGGTTTTCGCGGTGCGCGACATAGATCATCTCCTTGGTGATGATGCCGGCACGCGCGAACTCAAGCTGCGTCATGGGTTTGCCGGGCAGCCCGCGCAGGGGTGCCGGCTTGTTGGGAAAGTCCCGCGCCAGGTGCTTGCCAGCGACGTTGCCGTTGTCCTCGGGCTTGATCTCGCGGCCTTGATATTGCTCGCAGCCGCCGCGTTCCCTCACCCAGGCGCCGCGAATGCGCGGCAGGCCCTTCTCGACGTCAATGCTGGCATTGGCGTCCGTGTAGGGCCCGGAGGGGTCGTACACGCGGAACGGCGGCTCGCCGCTTTCTTTGCTGAGGGCGATCTCGCGCAGCGGCACCCGCACGTCGGGATGGCCCTCGGGAGAACCATAGACCTTGCTGCTGGCACTGATTGGTCCGGTCGTGACCTTCGGAACCATCAGCTCCTGGCTGCGCGTGATCTTGTTCATGTCGCTCTCCTCGGGCGCTCTTGCCTCGCTCTCCCCCCGTTGCCCAAGATGCATGGGGGACGGAAACACTTGGCGCTGATCGATGATGCTGGTGAGGGGAGTGTCTCGTCCGTCCCTTCGCCGGCATGACCCGGATCAGGTTCTAAGGGTGGCGGCGCGGGTTTAGCACCATCTCAGCCGGTTCCCACCGGCCCCCCTGGAACGGCAACACTGTGCGCCGATCCCACGGTCCTTGCAAGCCCGGCGGCAGGTTCCGCAACGCCAAGGATCGCCGCCGGTCGAATGGGACAAGATGCAGTCCCAGCGGCGGAATGGCTCGCAACCCCTCGGTTGTGGACCTGGCCGCTTTGGGATTGGAACCTGGCGGGTCTCGTCAAGTCCCCTTCGACGCACATGAGACCCTCGCACGTCGCGGGCCAAGCGCCGGGTCGCCCAGAGGCATGATAAGGCATAGATCGCTGACAATGGCGGTCCTTGCCTGTAAGAGACGCGCAGGGCAATTCAGGGCAGGAAGGGACGCGTGCGCGACACCAGCAAGCCAAACCAGGTTGCGGCTGAAAACCGGCTGCACCATGAGGATCTCGAAGTCGGGACGGCCGTGGACTGCGGCAGCAGGGGCCTGCTCAAGGACGAGATCGTCGCCTTCGGTCGCGCCTGGGATCCCCAGCCCTTGCACGTCGACGAGGAAGCAGCCAAGGCCACACTGGTCGGTGGTTTGTGTGCTTCGGGCTGGCACACCTGCTGCATCATGATGCGCCTGGTGGCCGACAACATGCTCAACCGCGTCGCATCGCTGGGAGCCCCTGGCGTCGACGAGGGACGGTGGATGGTACCGCTTCGCCCCGGTGACGTGGTCAACTGCCGCTACACCGTGTTGGAAAAGCGCGATCTCCGTTCGCGACCGGACGTGGGCATCTGCAAAGCGCTTGTGGAGCTCTTCAACCAGAAGGGCGAGACGGTGGCCAATTGGCGCACCAATCAGCTTACCCGGCGCCGTTATCCCGGTGCGGCGCCCGGCGCTCCCGCGGTCAAGCGCGAGCGCAAGGGGGACGCTACCCTGTGGGAGGTCCCCGGCGGCAACCCGAGCTTGGTTCGTCCTGACCTTTACTTTGAGGATCGCCAGATCGGCGAGCTCACAGATTTTGGGTCACACACTTTCACAAGCGACGAGATCGTGTCCTTTGCCAGCGCCTTCGATCCGCAGCCCTTTCACCTCGACGAGGCGGCTGCCAAGGCGTCGCTCTTCGGGGCGCTCTGCGCGTCGGGCTGGCATACGGTGCTGTTTGCCGTGCGCGGCCACATCCTCGCGCGCCTGGAGGGCAATCGGCAGGCGCGGGCGCAGGGCATAAAGCTTGCGGCCTACGGACCCTCGCCGGGGTTCCGCAGCCTAAGCTGGTATAAGCCCGTGTACGTGGGCGACACGCTCGACTACCGCGGGCAGCTTGCCGCTAAGATCGACCTCAAGTCCCGCCCCGACCGCGGCTTGCTTGCCACCGAGATCGAGGCGCGCAACCAAAGGGGTGAAAGCGTATTGCGGCTAACGTCGCAAATCCTGGCAGAGCGGCGCAAGCCCTACCGGTCCGAGTGAGCGGAAAGCGCCGGCTGGCAAGCACCAGATGATCCGCCCGTCCAGGATCGACCGCTCTTGGACGTTATACGGGTGCGGAAAATGCGACGGATGGGAGCTGGCGCTCAAGGCTTGGCGGTCTCGCGTTCCGTATGGCGCGCATGTGGAATGGCAACCTTGCGGGCACGCCAATGTCGGTGGGTTCTGCGGCTAACGGATGCGCATCACAACACCGGAACCCGAAGCATCGTTGGCTCGCGCTCGCGCCATTCTTGATGCTGGCTTGATGCTGGCCTGAAAGAGCAGGAACGTCGCTGATGCTCCGGGCCACCAAAGTCCGCGTGTATCCGACGCCCGAGCAGGCCGAGTTCCGCAATCGGCAGTTTGGCGCCGTGCGGTTTGTGTGGAACAAGGCGCTCGCGATCAGAAGGCACCGCTATCGCGTACACGGCGCCAAGCTGTCGGCCAAGCACGATCTCAAACCTCTTTCTCGCCGTCGCCAAGCACAGCTGCACGTACGCCTGGCTTGCTGGCTTCGACGGGCACTCGCTACAGCAGGGTGCCTCAATCTCGACCGAGCCTTCACCAACTTCTTCGAGGGGCGTGCGCGCTTTCCGCGCTTCAAGCGCAAGCACGGGTCGCAAGCGAGCTATCACTGCACCGGCAAGATCAAGGTCGGCGCTGACTAATCACGATCCCGAAGCTCCCCGGCCGTATCGCTGCCGTCATGCACCGCGAGCCGGTGGGCAAGCTCAACTCGATCACGCTGTCGAGAGGCCTGCGTAAGCCGACCCACGCGGTCGCTGCGGCCGATGAAGCAGGCAGCAGAGCGACGCCAGCCGCCTGCAGCCGCCGGATTTATCCGCGGGGAGCAATCACCTGCCAAGGCGTGCAAACGGGGCATCGCCATTCGCCACCGGCTAGTCTACCAATAGCGAGCAAAGGGAGCGGCCGGGCCCCCCCGCGAGGCTCACAGTGCCGGCACAGACAATGTCCGACGCCGACATCGCCCTCATTCCTGAATTTGCGCCCGCGACGCGCGAGGCGTGGCTGGCGCTCGTCGACAAGGTGTTGCGGGGCAGTGGTTTCGAGCAACGCCTCGTTGCGCACACCGCCGAGGGGCTCAGGGTCGAACCGCTCTATACGCGCAAGGACGCCGTCGCCGGGCTCTTGGCCGGCCGCGCGGCGTATTTTCCTGGCGGCTGGGATATCCGCCAACGCTGCGCCGAGCCGGATGCGAAGGCCGCCAACAGCGCCCTTCTCGACGACCTTGCGGGCGGCGTGACCTCACTCGCCTTGCAGATCGTGGCGCCTGGCCAAGCTGGGCTCTCCTACGCGGCCGAGGCGCTCGCAGTGGCCCTCGATGGCGTCTTCCTCGAGGGGTGTGCCATCGCGCTTGATGCGCGCGAGAACACGATGGATGCGGCCGGAAGCCTGATCGAGATCTGGCGCCAGCGCGGGGTCGGCGAAAACCGGCGCCGCGGCGCCTTCAACCACGACCCGCTCGGCGTGTTGGCCCGCACGGGCACGCTCTATTATCCCCACGCGCGCGCGTGCCAGATCGCGGCCAAGTTCGTCAGCGACTGCCGCACGATGACCAATGTGACGGCGTTGCTGGCCGACGGCCGCCCCTATCACGAAGCCGGGGCTGGCGAGGCCCAAGAGCTGGCGGCCATGTTGGCGACCCTGGTGGCCTATCTGCGCGCCTGCGAGAGCGCCGGGGTGCGACCGCGCACGGCCTTCGCAAAGGTCGGCGTGGGCCTGGCGGCTGACGCAGACCTCTTTTTGACCATTGCCAAGCTGCGGGCCGCCCGCAAGCTCACCGCCCGCGTCGCGGAGGCTTGCGGCGCGAGTCACGCGGCCGATCGCCTCAATGTGTGGGCAACCACCTCCGAGCGCATGATGGCCAAGCGCGATCCATGGGTGAACATGCTGCGCAGCGCGATCGCTTGCGCGGGTGCGGCACTCGGGGGGGCGGATGCCGTTACCGTATTGCCCTACACCTGGGTCCTGGGCCGACCCGATGCCTTCGCCCGCCGCGTCGCGCGCAACACGCAGCTGGTGCTGCAGGCGGAGAGTTCGCTCGGCCGCGTCTCGGACGCGGCCCACGGCGCCTTCTTCATCGAAAAGATGACGGAAGACCTGGCGCGGCATAGCTGGGAGCAGTTCCAGGCCATCGAGGCCAGAGGAGGCATGGGTGCGGCCCTGGAGAGCGGCTACATCCAGGGCGAGGTCGCACGGGTTGCGGCCGCGCGCGCGGAGCGCATCGCCACGCGCCGGCAGGAGCTCACCGCGGTGTCGGCGTTCCCGCGCCTGGCCGAGGATGGGGTTGAGGTCGTCCCGCATCCACCCGCCCCGCCCATCGTCAAGGGCGGGACATCGGTGACACCGCTGCTGGCGCAGCGGCTGGCCGAGCCGTTCGAGGCGATGCGCGACGTCGCGGATGCCCAGTTGGCCGCAACCGGCAAACGGCCGCAGGTGTTCTTGGCCTGCCTGGGCGACCTTGCGGTCTATTCGGAGCGTGCCACCTGGACCCGCAACTTTCTTGCGGCCGGTGGGATCGAGGCTATCGCCGGCGATGGTCTGCGCAGTTCGGCCGATGTGGCAAGCGCCTTCAGCGTCAGCGGAGCGCGCGTTGCCTGCCTCTGTTCCTCCGATGCGGTCTACGCCGAGCTTGCAGAGGCCGCCATTGGCGCGCTCAAAGCGGCGGGAGCGCGCCAAGTGTTGCTCGCCGGGCGGCCGGTGGGCCTTGAGGCCGTGTTCAAAGCCGCCGGGCTCGATGGGTGCATTTTTGCTGGTGGCAACATGCTCGCAAGCCTTGCCAGTATCTATCAAGCACTAGGCATAGGCCATCCCTTGCGGCTATAGGATGGGGTGTGTTGGGGGGTGGGGTCATCGAGGGAGGGGTTCCATGATCTCTAGGACCGCACGCGCGCTCGCCGCCAGTGCCTGCGCTGTTATGGCCTGCGCCGTGACGATCCCGGCCTCCGCCAAGTGCCAGCGGCTCGCCTACTCCGTGAACGACTACGGCAAGGAAGGGCCCACCAACGACGCCAAGAAGCTGCTCGACAAGTACATTGCTGATTGGACCAAGGGGCAGGGCATCGCGAAATACACAGTCGGCAAGAAGGACGTGAAGTGCGACCTTTTTCTCAACTTCATCGTCTTTGACGAGCACACTTGCCAAGCCAGCGCGCTTGTGTGTTGGGGTGACGGCGCTGGCGCTCCCCAATCGCCCGCGGCGATCCCGCCGCCTATCTCCAGGCCGCCTGCGGCCAAGAAGGCGCAGGTGCCGGGCTGAGCGGGCTTGCCGCCGGCGCGCAGTCTTTCCCCTGTGGGAGCCTGGTGCACCCCCCGGAACTGGCGCGCAACCAGCCGCCCGCCGTGCGCCCGCAGGTGCCGGGGCCGTGGCGGCCCAAGTGCCTTGCCCCACGGCCACCCAATTTGCGCGCGCTTTAACCCAGGGAACAGCGCGACCGTCCCGGCATGGGCTATAGGGGCTCATTGCCCCCGTCAGTTGCTCTGAGGGGTGGCCTTGACCATGATGGACGGTGCTGGTGGGCCCCGCAAATGAGGGCTCTTGAAGATCCCCGAGGGATGTCTTGGACACCCGCTTCGCTTTGCCGGCAGAGACGCGTCTTGATGGCGCCTACCGCATCGTGCGCGTCGTCGGGACTGGAGGTTTTGGCATCACCTACGAGGCGGAGGACATCAATCTCTGTACCTCGGTTGCCATCAAGGAATACTACCCCGACGAGTTTGGCGACCGCGACGCAGGCATGAGCGTGCGCGCCAAATCCGAGCGCCACAGGAAAACGTTCGAATGGGGCCGATCAAACTTCCTCAAGGAAGCGCGCACCCTGGCACGCTTCGAGCACTCCAGCATCGTGCGTGTAAGCCGCGTCTTTGAGGCCAACTCCACCGCCTACATGGTGATGAGCTTCGAGCGGGGTCAGAGCTTGGAGGCCTGGCTCAACGGGCTGGGTCGGCCGCCCACCCAACCGGAGCTCGACGCCATCGTCGTCCCGCTGCTCGGGGCTTTGGAAATGATGCACGCGGCCAATTTCCTGCATCGCGACATCGCGCCCGATAATATCATCGTGCGGGGTGACGGCACGCCCGTGCTGCTCGACTTTGGGGCGGCGCGCCGGGCGGTAGCGGAGATGAGCCGGTCGCTCACCGGCATCGTCAAGGCCGGCTATTCGCCGCACGAGCAGTATTCCTCCAACAATCGGCTGCAGGGTCCCTGGTCCGATCTTTACGCCTTGGGTGGCACGTTCTATCGCGCGGTCACCGGACAGGCTCCTGAAGAGGCGACGCTGCGCGTAGACGAGGACCGCATGGCCCCCGCCGCGCTGGCCGCGAAGGCGGGCTATCGGCCGCAATTCCTGCGGGGCATCGACGCGTGTCTCAAGATCAAGCACGCGGACCGCCCACAATCGGTTGCCCAATTGCGTTCGATCCTCTTCGAACCTGAACCGCAGGGCCAGCTCGGTGCAGCGGTGGGGGGCAGACGTGCAAGCTCTGCTGTTGTCCGCGACCGCCGCACGCAGGCGCAAGGCCGAGTGCGGAGCGGGCCGCGAAACTGGCCACTCCTCGGCGCGGCCTTCCTGATGGTCGTGGGCGGGGCCTACGGCGGATTCCAATTCACGCGCTGGCATCCAGAGGGCGACCAAGGGCAAACGAAGGCCCACGATAGCGTTTATCAGGGCCAGCAGGGCACCGAGGCCGAGCGCCAACTAAGGGAAAAGTTGGAAGCGGCCCGACGCCAGGCCGAGCTTGAGGCAGAGCGCAGGCGCCTTGAGGAGCAGCGCATCGCTGAGGCCGCCGCGCGGGCAAGGGCGGATGAGGAGAGGCGCCAAGAGGAGAGGCGCAAAGAGGAGGAGCGTCGGCGGATTGCCTCGCAGCAGGAGACGCCGCCTGCGGCCGCCCGACCGGGTCCGAACGAGCCCGCCGAGCCGCGTGGCCAACTGGTCAAGGTCAGCGTGAAAGTGGGGCACCCGCCAGCCGACGCGGAGAAGGCGTGGCTGGGCGTCAATGCGGAGGCTGTGGAGCCGGCAGTGGCGCAGGCGTTGGGCCTCACTCACACCAGCGGCGCGCTGATTTTCAACAAGACGCCCGGTGGTCCCGCTGATCAGGCGGGCCTCCGGGCAGGCGATGTCATCCTTGGCATCGACGGCAGGTCGATCGCCGATAGCGGCGATCTGCGCCAGCGATTGTCCGCGCTCGCACCCGGCAGACTGGCCCTGGTGGAGATATGGCGCGCTGCCAGCGATGAGGGCAATTATCTGCAGCTCCTGCGCCGGCTGGCCGACGCAGGTGATGGGGCGGCGATGTACCGGGTGGGACGCATGTACGCCGGCGGCATCGGCACCACGCGCGACGATGCGGAGGCGGCCCGCTGGTTCCGAAAGGGTGCCGATAGCGGCAACCGGGACGCGACGGCAGCGCTTGGGATCGCGCTCTTGGATGGCCGGGGCGTCGGCAAGGACCAGTCCGAGGCCCTGCGCCTGCTCAGAACGGCTGCGGGACAGGATCAGATCGAAGCGCTGAGCCGGCTGGGCCACATCGTGCTCGAGGGCAAGATCGCGGCGAAGGACCCGCTCGAGGCGGCACGCCTGTTCACGAAGGCTGCCGAATTGGGGCACCTACCGTCGATGGTGGAGATCGGTCGCATGTACGCCCACGGCAGCGGCGTTGCGGCCGACCCCGACAAGGCCGCGATGTGGTTCAGACGGGCCGCCGATCACGGTAATGCAGGTGGAATGGCAGGGCTTGGCTGGCTTTACAGCCAAGGCAAGGGCGTCGAGGCCGACATTGGCAAAGCGGTCATGTGGTACAAACGCGCAGCGGATCTCGGCAACTCGATCGCGATGGCCGATCTTGCGCTGCTCCATATCCAGGGCAAGGGCGTGGAGAAGAGCGAAAGCGCCGCGGCGGCGCTCTTGCGGAAGGCCGCCGATTTGGGCAACTCCACGGCGATGAACAACCTGGCCTGGATGCTGCAGGGAGGGCGCGGCGTACGCAAGGACCCCGAGGAGGCCGCCGATCAGATGATGAAGGCGCTCGCTCGTCGCAACGAGTTTTCGCTGAAGCAGATGACGCAGAGCTCGCATGCCTGGAGCAAGGAATTCCGCCGCGCCCTGCAGACGAGGCTGCGTGAAGCCGGCGTTTACACAGGACCGATCGACGGGGAATTCCGCCAGTCGACCCTCATTGCCATAACTACCTTCGCCAATCGCAATCGCTGAAGATCGGCTCGCGCTGGCGCCGGCGCGCCGCTTCCGGTTTGCGCACCTATCGGCGGCCGGCGAGGCGGAACTCCGGACGCCTCGGTAGGTCATTGATGCTATCGACAACGAGATCGGCCAATGCCTCGAGGTCCTGACGCCGGCTGGTGCCAGACAGGACGCCCACGTTCATGGCCACACCCGCCGCCCGGCCCATGACGAGGTCGTGGGGGGCGTCGCCGACCATGGCGATCTCATCGCGGCCGAGGCCCACCGTGGCGCAGAAGCCCTGCACCATGCGGGGGTCTGGTTTGGAGCCGAACCCTGCATCGCATCCCGCGGTAAAGTCGAAGAGACCGAGGATGCCGTGCGAGGCCAACGACGCTTCGAGCCCCGCGTGGGAATCGTTGGTGGCAAGCCCAAGGCGGAAGCCCCGGCGCTGGAGCTCCGCCAGGGTGTCGCCGGCGCCGCTGATGAGCGCGGAGTGTTGCGCCCCGCCGGTGCAGAAGATGCGGTCGATGCCGGCAACAAGACGATCGGCGGGGCCGATCCCGGGGTGGCTCGCGAAGGCTTCGGCGATGGCGAGAGCATCCCCGGCAGCCAACGGCGAGCCCGCCAGGATGCCGTCGGTAGCAGGATCGTGCCCGCCGAGCCTCAAGAGGGCGTCGGCGACTGCCTTGTCACCGCCTGCCGCATAGAGCGCGGCGGCACGGTTGATCGGCACCCAGGTGCGCCAATAGTCGATGATGGTCCCGTCCTTGTCGAACAAGATGCCGCGAATGGCCATGGCTCTCCCGACGGTTCGCGACTGCAATTGCGCTCCGGGACCCTCAGGCGACGCACTCGGCCGCTTGTGGGGTGCTCGCATGGATGCTCAGGTCTTGGATGGTCGGCGCTCGGCCCGACAGCGGGTTGGCCGGGTCCCACGCAATCTTGATTTCGTTGAAGCGCGCGCTGCGGGCGTCGTAGAGCATCAGCCGTCCCGCCAGTCCCTCGCCCACGCCCAAGATCTCCTTCAAGACTTCGGTTGCCTGCAGCGTGCCGATGACCCCGACGGCTGCGCCCAACACACCCACCTCGGCGCAGTTGGCGACCGTCCCTGGCGGGGGCGGTTCCGGGAACAGGCAGCGATAGCTTGGGTAAGGCTGACCGTCTGGGCCGGTTGCGTGCGGCTTGAAGGTGGTCACATAACCGTCGAAGGGACCGACCGCCGCAAACACCAGCGTGCGTTTGGCAAGGTAGCAGGCGTCGCTCACCAGATAGCGGGTGGCGAAATTGTCCGAGCCATCGGCGACGATGTCGTAGCCGCCAATCATGCCTAGCGCGTTGCCGGCGTCGATGCGCGCATCGTGCGTCTCGACCTTGACGTGTGGGTTCAATCGCGCAAGCGTCGCCTTGGCGCTCTCGACCTTGGCCGTGCCAACATGGGGGGTATCATGCACGATCTGGCGCTGCAGGTTGTCGAGTGAGAC
>Ga0075424_100005379_pt1 | contig 12215 bp, 10 predicted proteins | sample SoiMethybrSBSTD3_FD_75301 | JGI IMG/M metagenome (GOLD analysis project Ga0075424, IMG submission 75301) | Bulk soil microbial communities from a Populus tree surrounding site in Tennessee, USA - Soil MetaG P. TD hybrid SBSTD3 | ecosystem: Environmental > Terrestrial > Soil > Tree plantation... | reverse complement strand
AATACCCTCGGTCCTTAAGAGCCATTGCCAAACACATCCAGCCAGGCCACCTTCCTCGTGTGGCGGCCCACAGACCACGGATGGCCAAAACATGCCCACCGGGACTCCTCAAGACCTCCAATGCGATTCTACCGGCTACCCAGGAGTTTGCCCTTGGGATCTAAGTAGCTGTTTGCGCTTCTGTCGGTTTGGGATGAGTTATCTCAACAAACTCTACATGGTTCGATTTGGAAGTAACGGAGTGTTTCTTGAACTTCTGTTCGTTGCGGCAAGGATAGTCCGACCGGTAATGAGCCCCCCGACTCTCTTCTCTGGCCATGGCAGAGAGAATGATGAGCTCGCCGACAGTCATGAGGTTGATCAATTCGTATTCAACCCGCTCCGCGCTGTGTGACTTGAAGTGAGCGCTTAGATGCACGAGGTGGCGCAAGGCCTCCTTGAGTTCTTTCCCCTCACGCAATATCCCCACCTTCTGCCACATCAGATGTTGCAGGGCGTTTCGTGTCTCCTTGATTTTGCGCGGGTCAGGCGGCCGAAGATCGGAGGGATAGCTCGTACGGTCGACTTCTGGAATGGAGCCATGCTCATCAGAAATGGCCGCCAGACCTGCCCGGGCCCCGTAGACGAGCCCTTCCAGCAGCGAGTTGCTGGCCAGGCGGTTCGCCCCGTGCACGCCGGTGCAGGCGACCTCTCCTGCGGCATACAAATTCTCCACGGACGTTCTGCCGCTCAAATCGGTTTTGATTCCGCCCATGAAATAGTGAGCGGCCGGGTGCACTGGAATCATATCTACTGTTATATCGATATTATAGTTCAAACACGTACTACAGACGCGAGGGAAGCGGTTTCGAATAAAATCGGCGTCGAGATGAGTAAGGTCCAGATACACGAAACTACTGGAGGTTTTCTTCATCTCCGCTACAATGGCGCGCGACACAATATCGCGAGGTGCCAGCTCTCCCATGTCATGGTACTGCCGCATGAAACGAGAGCAGTCGACATTTCGCAAGTAACCCCCTTCACCGCGGATAGCTTCGGTCAGGAGGAAGCGCGGGGCACCCGTGAGAAACAACGCCGTCGGGTGAAACTGGAAAAACTCCATGTCTGAGAGTAATGCACCCGCCCGATAGGCCATGGCGAGACCGTCGCCGGTGGCCAGATCAGGGTTGGTCGTTTCCGAGTATACTTGGCCGGCTCCACCTGAAGTGAGAACTGTGCTCTTTGCCAAGACCCTCTTCACACGCTTGTCCTGCTCGTCTAGAAAATGAGCTCCCCAAACTGCGCCGTTCTGGACAACCAGGTCCATCGAGAAGCAGTGGGGCTTGAATGCAATATTGGGATTGGCGGAGGCCTTCTTAAGCAAGACCCTGATGATCTCGGAACCCGTAGAGTCCCCTTTGGCATGCAGGACTCTGGATCGACTGTGAGCCGCTTCTTTGGTAAAGCTCAATTGAGTGCCCTCGCGGTCAAAGGCTGTGCCCCACTCGATCAGTTCGGAGATATACCTGATGCCCTCCTCGACCAAAATTTTCACCGCCTCAGGATTGCACAACCCGTCGCCTGCTCGAAGTGTGTCTTCAAGATGCAAACTCACTTCGTCCTCATCACTCAATGCCACGGCAATTCCACCCTGTGCCCACTCTGTATTGGACTCGTCCGGCCGGTCCTTGGTGAGGATCGTGACCTTGCCTGAGTTCGCGAGCTCGATCGCCGCTCGCAATCCGGCTATGCCGCTGCCGATCACGAGAAAGTCAGTCTTGATGTCGTCCACTTCCGAATTCATCTCAACATCCAGACCCAAATCTTCAAGCCCACATTGCTCTTCATCAAGCCAACCAATTACAAGATGATCGCGTGAAACTGCAAACTTACTCAGATGTTACTGTACCCGCGCGCGTCCTCACAAGACAATTGTGTTATAGTTGTCGGTCTTATAGGAACCACGGCAACTCATGAAGACCGTCCACGTTGCTCTCCAAGAAAGAAGCTACGACATCTACATCGGACGCGGACTGCTAGATCGCGCGGGAAAGGTGCTCGCACAGCAAGATCTGTCCAAGCGGGCTGTTGTCGTTTCGAGCGCCGGCATATTGTCGGTGCAGGGAAGTCGCTTGCTCAATTCTTTGCGCCGAGCGAACTTTTCCATTGAAGTCGTGACGAGTGTGGAGGGCGAGCGTTTCAAGACGCTGGCAACAGTGCAATCTCTTTGCAGAAAGCTAGCCAAGGCCCGAGTTGACCGAAAAACCCTATTGATCGCACTCGGAGGAGGGGTGATCGGCGACATTGTAGGATTTGTGGCGGCAAGCTACTTGAGAGGTGTTCCTTATGTGCAGGTACCAACCACTCTTCTCGCCCAGATTGACAGCTCCATCGGCGGTAAGACCGGAGTGAATCTCGCCGAGGGCAAGAATCTGATCGGGGCCTTTTATCAACCCAGAGCGGTGATTGTGGACCCCTCGGCACTTCTGACCTTGCCGCGAAGGGAATTCCACTCAGGAATCTATGAGGCAATTAAGTATGGCGTCATTCGAAAGGCTGCGCTCTTTGATCTTGTCGACCAGCACAACGGGTACTTTCCCGAAGAACACCAAACCGCCCTGGAGAGAATGATTGTCGAATGTGTCGCATTAAAGGCAGAGATTGTCTCCCAGGACGAGCGCGAAGGCCGGTTGCGAATGATTCTCAACTTTGGACACACGATTGGGCATGCGTTGGAGGCAGCAACGCATTATCGGTTGCTGACACACGGCGAGGCCATTGGGCACGGAATGATCATGGCCACGCAGCTAGCCAGAAGGCTCGGCAAAATTAGCGACCCTGACGCCAGGAGGATTGAAGAGGTCGTCCACGGAATTTCGCAGTTGCCCAGCATATACAAACTCTCGTGGAAGAGAATCTTGCTCCCTTTGCTCGCAGACAAGAAGTTTGTCGGCCAGCGCCTCAACTTCGTTTTGCCGCGCAAGATCGGACGGGTCGAGATCCAGGAAACCACACAAGAGGCCGTTGAAGAAACGGTGCGATCCTACCTGCGATCGGAAGCGAACCGGTCTCTGTCGTAATGCTCTCCTCTCAAGCGATCCAAATCCGAAACATGTTTTCGGCCATAGCTCATCGCTATGACCTACTCAACCACCTCCTGTCATTTAATATCGACAGGCTCTGGCGACAGCAGGCCGTGGCAAAGCTCGCCAGCATGGTCGAAACACGTAACGGGCTATGCCTGGATCTGTGCTGCGGGACAGGCGATCTGGCTTTAACCATGTCACGGCGGGGGGTCGGTCGAATAATCGCCTGCGACTTCAGCCATCCCATGCTGCAGCTGTGCCGTCAGAAGATTTCGGAACAGAATCAGAATGACCGCATCCGAATCATTGAGGCGGATGGGCTGAGGCTGCCCTTTCGCTCCCAGATATTCGATGCCGTTGCCATTGCTTTCGGGCTGAGGAATCTTGAAAGTGTGACGAGCGGCCTCACCGAAATGGCGCGCGTGCTTAAGCCTGGCGGCGCGCTGATTGTGCTTGAATTTTCAAAACCAACCAACGCTTTGTTTGATAGGATTTTTCAGTTCTACTTCTTCCGAATTCTTCCTCAAATCGGAAATCTTCTCTCAAGACACCGGAATGCCTATAACTATTTGCCGCAATCCGTGCGAAGGTTTCCAGATCAAATGGGGTTGGCCAAGGCTCTGACGCTGTGCGGATTCGACAAGGTCAGCTACGTTAACCTGAGCGCCGGAATCGCAGCGATCCACAGCGGCAAGAAGCGATGATGCCGAACGACCGTTCGCATTGCGTTTGACATTTGGGCACTTCGCGTTGCCACGAAGGGGATAGGGCTTTGGACTGCAGCAGATCGAGGGCTGTTTCCGGTTGCGGCTGACCGAAGGGAATAACGAACCAGAAAGCTACCGACCACGAAGCTGGGCATCATTTCCAGGTTAGATTTGACTTGTCCCACCGGAAGACTTTCATCCTGCCTGCAATGTTGAAACTGATGGCCGCAGCGTCGCCCACGTAGTTCCGCAAGTAGATGCTCCCCAATCCACTGTTGAGTTTCCCCTGGGAATTGAGAACGATTCGGTCATTGCTAAAACTGATCGGGTCCGTGACCGGCCCAGTAGGACCTGAAGGTGGCCCCAATAGCCCGTTCCCCGCAAACTGGACTTGAGTTGGCAAGGGAAAAGGTCCAACCAGCAGCTCGTTCCCCTCGTGTATTCCATTCTCATTCTTGTCCTCAAAGAATTGATAAGAAGACCGGGCGACGTCAAACGAAACAACCACCTCGATGTTTTTGGAAATCGCCGAATATCGCGCAATTTCCAGGTTGGAGGCTAAGGTCTGAACCGCAGAGTCCAAACGGTAAGCGTGCCGGTAGCGGTTCAACTGGGGAAATGCGAAAGCGCTGATCACCAAGGTAAGTCCCACAACTGCAACCACCTCCACGAGGGTGAAGCCCAGTTCTTGAGTATCAATCCGCCAGCAAAGCCGATCTGTCACTGCTTTATCTGAAATGTGCGTTCGTCGAATCAATTGAGTTGCAAAAGCGCTTTGTCACTTCCACAGGGTCGTGACCAACTGATTGCCACCGGACCAGCGCCGACTTCAGCCTGTACTCTTTGTTTCTGGCCGCAGCCGAGAGTCCGTGCCACCTACCTCTGAAACTAAGACTTTACTCGGAAAATCGATTGACAATATATGGGATTCTTCTATCATAAGCAAATCGCATTACATTTTTCTCCGTAGGTTTCGTCACTCAATCTCTCTATCGCTGCCAGGTCCGTACTCTCGCATGGTCTTGGAGACGGCAAAATAATCTGGTACTGCGGAACCAAATTTCGTGGTAATTCTCCGATGAGAGCCGACAGCGCTGACACTTTGGCAACGGGATTCAGTCTAATCGAACTGATGCTCGCAAGTACCATTCTGTTGATAGGCGTTGTCTCGGTCATTTCGATGGTGCTGTTCGCCTTGTCCGAGAACTACCTGTTCAGGGTCGAGTCTGCCGCCTTGCGGCTGTCCCAGCAGAAGGTGGAGGAACTCCGCTCGCTGCCGATGGACCACACGAAATTGACCGGTCCAGGAAATCCGCTAGATGAAGACGGCAAAATTGACTTCAACGCAAACTTGGAGGCTGCCTACTCTTCCAGTACTTCCCTAACCTTGAACAAGACAAAGAATACGACTTTTCATTTCGAAACCCGTTGGAGTATTGTGACGCAAGGCACTCGAAAAATCATTACCGTTGCCACGCGCAAAAGGGACGGAAATCTTCCCGGGGCAGAGCCGGTAAGTCTGAAGGTCGTCAAATACCCATGAGGAACATTTGGAGACTGGTCTTGATATGATCTTGCCGCCCGTAGATCGCGATCTTCAGGGTTCCTCACCTCCTGGATCCAGCACCAAAGCAGTGGGACTGCGTCAGGTCTGCAAGGAGCGCTTCTCCACTGAAGGTTTCAGCTTAGTTGAACTTCTGATGGTGCTAGTGATTTTCAGCCTGTTGCTTGGCGGAGTATTCTCTTCACTCAACGAAGGCCAGCATAGCTCTCAGATCTCCAGAGACGAAGCGGAAATGCAGCAAGAGCTCCAGGATGTTCTCTCTCTTATGACTAGCGAATTGAGGACGGCCGGTTTTCCACCACTGAGTTACTATGATGCGCAGTACCTGCTTAACCCGGGGACGCGAAAGAACCTGGTTGCACAGGGATTGATCTTGGCCGCGCCTCAGGAGATCCGCTTTCAAGGCGACATCGACGGAGACAACACGGTCGACTATGTGCGCTACTATCTGAGCGGGTCGTCCCCGCCGTACAGTCTTAACCGATTTGGTGGGGCTATCAAGCCGGATGGGAACCTGCCCGGTGGATCGCCACAGAAGCTCTCCGAGATGATGGAAAACTTTGAACTTCGCTACTTCACCAGCTCAGGCGTGGAAACATCCAACTTGCCTGACGTTACCAGTATTCAAATCCAATTGACGCTGAGAGCTAGGCACCCTGATCCCTTGTCGCGCGTTTACCGCACGGTGAGCGAGTCCACTCGAATTCAGCCGCCGAACTTGTGAGCTTAAGATGATTGACGAAAATGAGCGATCTCGTTCCTGGATCAGGAGGGGTTTTTTCAGGGACGGCCAAACTCCGCGCTGTTACTACCTTGAGCTATCGCTCGCTCTCCGTGAAGCTGTGAAGGAAATCCAATTTGAACTCTTTCACAACTTCGCTCCTCAGGGATTTGTCTATTTTCGGGCGAGAGCGCTCCCTCAACGCGGCATCGCATTGATCACTTCCCTGGTGGCGCTCTCGATTCTGACCTTGATCGGAATGACCATGATGTTCGTCAGTTCCACCGAGACCTTGATCCATCGAAACAGCAAGGCGAAACTGATAAACCTTTACGCGGCCGAGTCGGCAGCGGAGGAAGCACGGGACCGCATTAAGCTCTTCTTGAAGTCGGGACTGCTTTCAGTCGCCGACCCAGATACCGTCGTGTACATTACCTCAGGCCAATCGATCAATCCAACAGCAGGAGATCCCACAACCAACCTCTATTTCGACAAAGACTACTCCGCAACTCTTTCCACAACGCTGGTCTCCACGGAGCTAGACAAGGTCAAGTTTTCATGGGTGAAGATCATTCGGAAATCTGAAGTTCGAGCTGGTTACGATTTGGATGGCTCCGGAAAGCGAGACACCGTCCCCATCTTCTTTGGATACGATCGCTTTCAGCCCAACGCCATCCCGAGCCAATACGTGAACTCGGGGACAAACCCCACAACTCACACCGGGACTCCGGTGTACCAGATCACCGCTCTGGCACAGGATCCTTCGGGTTTCAGACAAATGGTCCGAACCGATATTTCCATGGTCCCTCAACCCCCATTAACGGCTGCGGTGTTTTCCAAAGATACCATTTCCGTTGGGGGAGATACGGTAGTTGTTCAAGGAAGGGATGAGGACCAAACAGCATCGAAGGACCTGAATGGGCTGGAGTCGAATAGTCTGATCAGTGGCAGCATGGCAAACATTCAGGGATCGCCAGTGCCTGCAAGATCTAATTCCACTTTTGCTTACAGCATCGAAAGCGTGATCAAAACTCTGAAACCTCCCGTGACTCGCGAGATTGAGCAAGTGGCGCCTACGATCTCCAAACTCCCGGACGGAAGTTACGCCGGCACTGGCCTGAGTCTCGGTCAAATTCCTACAGCCGGCAATATTTCTCAGCCCATTTTTGTAGCTGGCGCCTTAACCCTCTCCGACTCAAGCGGACAAGGCCTGCTGGTCGTCAATGGTGATCTCTCCGTCAGCGGTTCGTTCGTCTATTACGGTCTTATCGTAGTCAAAGGGCGAGTCAACTTGAATGGAAGCAGTACACCAGGAATAGAAATCCACGGGGCCATCATTGCGGGTAGCGCACTGGGTGACCAAACAACCGTCCTGTCAGGCAATGTGACGATCGTGAACAACAGTTATTTTGTTGAAAAACAGTTTGGATCTCTTCAATACGTCCGCTTGGCTTCCCGGGATATTCTGCGTTAGGCATTCAAGCCTAACAGGGATGAGTAAAAGCTTTATGCAGTGGCTCGCAAGCGCGAAGGGTTTCACAACGTCTGCTGCAGAATTCAAGCGACACAACTGTGAGCAGGAACTGCCGTGATCGATTTCCACGTTTGATACCGGAGCTGAACGATTGGGAAGAACCGAAAGCTCTTCGATCAGCGAGGCTACTCGGCGATTTTCGAAACGACAAGAAATTCCTGTAACATCGCACATACTGGGCTAAAGCCCATGCACGATTCGTGTGTAGCCCCCAATCATCTGCCGACCCCAGAGCGCAGAAATGATGGTTGCAAGACCGAGGAATGAGCCAAAGGGCAATTCATAACGGGAATCTTTGCCTGTCAGTTTGATGAAGAGCATTCCAATCACCGCGCCCATCATGGAACCCAGCATGATCGTGAGCAGTGTGAGCTTCACCCCCAACAGTGCTCCCACCATTCCCATCAACTTGATATCCCCAAAGCCTAGCCCCTCAATCTTTCTAATTCGAAGGTAGAGTTCTGCCACAGCCCAGAGGAATCCCCCACAAACCAGGGCGCCAAGAACAGAGTCCAGGAAGGAGCTCAACATTTGACTTGAGGTGCTCCAGCCAAAGAGATTCAAGAGAAATTCAGCTGTACCATCCCGCACGGGAGCCAACGGACTGCAGACTAAACCGAGCGCAATCCCCGAGAGTGTGATCACATTGGGAAGGATCCGATGGTTCAGGTCTATGAAGACCAAAACCCACATTGCGGAGAAGAAGATGAGGAGGATGGCTGTTCGGAGGTCGAGACCGAGACAGCGATAGGTGAGCCAAAAAGTAAGTGCCGTGAGCGTTTCGACCACAGGATATTGCCACGAAATTTTTGCTTTGCAGGAGCGGCATTTGCCCCTCAGCAAAACATAACTGATTACAGGAATGTTGTCATAGGCTTTGATGGAGTTCCCGCACTGGGGACAGTGAGAGTTGGGAAACACGATCGACTCTCCAAGAGGAATCCTCGCGATACAAACGTTCAAGAAGCTTCCCACCATCAAACCTACCAGAAGCAATGCGAGATCTGTCACAAGCATGGTCTCCTGATCGATTTCAGCTACTCAGGACATTAATGTAAATTTTGTATGTTTCACTCACCATGCGCTCAACAGCAAAGTCCGCCCTGACGCGACGACAAGCTGTCTCAGCCATCCTTGGCGTCAACGCTTTGTCTCGTGCGCATCGCAAAACCGTCTCTGCTAAGGCCTCCGGGTCGCCCGGCGCAAAGAGCGAGCCCGTCTCTCCTTCAATTACCAACTCTGGAATACCACCAGTTCGACTGGCGCACACCGGTATCTGCTGAGCCATTGCCATGAGCAGAGTTGAACCCAGACCCTCATTCAACGAGGGAAGGACGTAGAGGTCAAATGCCGGCAGCAGGCTGCCGGGATCAGCAACAAAGCCAGGAAGGATGACGTGGTTGGCTAGTCCCAGTTCACCGATCAATGTCTGGTAGCGCCTACGGAGGGGGCCGTCCCCCACCAGCACCAGCCGAGCCCCGGAGGATTTATCCCGTAGTATCTTCAATCCGCGGATCAAGCATTCGTGGCCTTTCTCGGAGGTGAACTGGCCGATGCAGCCGAGCACCCAGTCCCCCTCCGCAATTCCCAGACTCTGCCGGGCTCGCATGCGACCTTCTTCGCATTGAATGGCTCCAAGAGCATAGCCGTCGTAGACCAGTTCGACTTTACCAGGCGCAATCCCCGCACGTATCAATTGATCACGAATGAATTTGGAAACAGCAACAATTCTATCAACCGCCTTCCCATATTTGAGCTCCCAAAACGGGTTTTTCCGAATAGGAAAGGCGACTCTTCGGGCTGCTGCAATTTTGGCCTTCTCGCCAAGAAACCTGAGCAAGGCCGCCATCCCAAGCGTTCGCGAATCATGAGCATGAATGATGGCGGGCTGAAATTGACTGATAAGCTTTCTCAACTTGAGGACTGATAAAGGAGCCAATTCAGAGGAGAAGGACAGAGTGGAGATCGGTACGCCCAATTGCCGAAGGCGGCAGGCGAGCTTGCCCTTCCGGCGAAGCACCAAATACTGCTGCACCCCGAGCCTCTTAAGACCATCAACCAGATACTCGATTTGCTGCTGGCCGCCGCGCCAGTCAACACCTGAATCGAGATGCAGAATTCTCACCTTGTTTCTCCAGCTCCCACAGCTTGGCGTACTTCAGGAAATTGTAGTAGGCAGCAAAACAGGCTATCAGACAGCCTTGAGTCCCGTCCAGGAGACCACCCTTGAACAAATAGCTTTTGAAGAATGCGGAAATGGCGCTCCCCAGCAGTTGGGACAGATGGAAGTGCTTTCCGTGAGCATACAGATCCTGGGCTGCCAAAGCGGTGTAACGGTCCAGACTTTGAATGTGATCCCTCACGGATTGGCAACTGTAGTGGAGGAGATCGGCTTCAACTCTGCGTGTGTCCCCATCCACTGCCAGTCTTTCGTGGACGAACTCTCCCACCCAGCGAGCGTTTTCCTTGCGATAGAGCCTGGTTTTGTAATCAGGGTACCAGCCGGAATGATTAATCCAGCGACCCAGGTAGAAGGCCTTGCGGGGAAAGGAGAAGGCGGCGGCCGTTGCAGGCTTCTGCCTCAGTTCAAGAAGGGCGTCGCGTAAACGAGTGCTCAGACACTCATCAGCATCGAGACTCAATACCCACTCATAAACGGCTTGACTAGCAGCAAAGTTTTTCTGATCCGAGTAGTTGGTCCAAGGGCGGATCAGGAACTTGACCCCATGGGATTCCGCAATCTCCCTGGTCCTGTCTTGGCTGCCCGAATCGACGACGATGATTTCGTCGACAATTCCTCGCACAGACTCCAAACACCGCGCCAGGTGCATCTCCTCATTGAGTGTGATTATGGTTGCCGAGATTTCCATACGAGAACAAAAAAGCCGTTTCGATCTCATCGAAACGGCCTCAAAAGTAACACAGGGAAAATCAAAATGGTAGGCACGCCCAAATCCAACCGGCTCGCCCCTGCAAAATTTGCTCAGTTGGTCGGCGCTGGCGCTGGGTTGGTCAGCGCTGGCGCTGGGCTGGTAGTCGTAGGCGGCGCGGTCGTCCTGGATGTCAGAGCCTCTTCGACTTGGATGTGGTTGGCCTCCAAAGTCTTCCCCATCGCCTTTTCCAAATTATTCTTCGCTTTGGTGAAGTCCACTAAGGCCTGAAGCTCATTCGATTGAGCCACGGCTAGATTTCGTTGCTCCTCCAACACAAACCTTATCGTGGAGGTCCCCAATTTGAACTTTTTCTGCTCTGCATCGAGCGTCTTCTCCTGAAGCTCTCGAGCCCTCTGCGTCGCCTCGATACGAGCCCGATCCATTTCCAAGGCGGTATGGGCGTTGCGAACTTCCAAAGCAATACGCTGTTCCAGAGCCTTCAAAAACCTCTCTAACTGCCTTTTGGCAATGCTGGCACGGGCGTAGTCGCCTTGCGCCGCGCGATTCTTGATGGGGATCTCGACGGAAAGCTGACCCAGATAGGTATTAAACCGGCCATGAAACATATCGCTGAGGACGTCGCCATAGCTGCTGCTCGGACCAGGAATAAACGTTCCGTCACCGACAGGAATCCTCGAGTCGCCGCCCAAGCCCGCTGAGCCGTAACTGCCAGTAAGATCGACCCGGGGGAGCAGTTGGTTGCGGAAGTACTGCACATCAATCTCGCCATTTTCGATTTGCTTTCGAGCCTGCTTAATTTCAGGGCGAGCTTCCACGGCATAGCTGATGGCTTGCACCAAGTCAAAGTCCTTCAGCGCTGAAGGCGAGAGAGTCGAATCGGTCGGATCAATCTTGCCGGCGACCTGGGCTGGATCTCCCAGAGAGGTGATGAGTTTCTTCATCTGATCTTCCATCTGTTGCAGATTGAATTGGGCTACGATCAAGTCTTCTTTGCGATTGGCAATCTCCGTCTCCGTCTTGACGAGTTCAATGGGAGCCATGGTTCCGATTTCCACCTGACGCTTGGTATCCTCGTGGACCTTCGTCGCCAAGTCCAGGGAACGCTGCTTCACCTTGATATCTTCACGTCCAAACACCAGGTCCCAATAAAGGTTTTGGGTCTGGTTCACCAAATCTATCACGCGCTGTGCAAAAAGGTTTTCGCTGATGTTCCTATTGTTGCGGTTGATCCGAATAAGCCGAGTGTTCGGCAGCTTCCCGAAGTTTCTGAGCAAGGGCTGAGTGACAGAAATTTGAATATTAGATTGGATATAGGGATTGATGAGATTAAAACGACCATTGTTGGACTGTCGCAAGTTGTTGAACTGAACCTCGTATTGGGTGCCGGTTGGGAAGAGCTGGCTATAACTGAAGTTGGCTTGATAGTTCAGAGCCCTGAGTGAGTTGACTCCCGCGATGACAGTGTTGGGAAGAGGTTCTGCGCTGCGACCGGCGGACAAGGTAAACCGCAGTTTAGGGTCAAAAAGGGTGTAGGCCCGGTCGATGTCATAGAATGCCAATGCGGGGTCATACCGGTCCACCACTACGTCCAGGTTGTTTTCCAAAACTAACCGCACCGTGTCGGCTTCGGTCAAGCTTAGTCTTCCTTCTTTGCTCAAGCTCTTCAAATAATCTGCGTATGCCTTGCTCCTTTCATCCACAGCAGGACGGCTGACGTTGTTTCTGAACCA
>Ga0075424_100005378_pt1 | contig 12217 bp, 7 predicted proteins | sample SoiMethybrSBSTD3_FD_75301 | JGI IMG/M metagenome (GOLD analysis project Ga0075424, IMG submission 75301) | Bulk soil microbial communities from a Populus tree surrounding site in Tennessee, USA - Soil MetaG P. TD hybrid SBSTD3 | ecosystem: Environmental > Terrestrial > Soil > Tree plantation... | reverse complement strand
GCGGCGATCGTCTACGTTCCGCTCAGCCAGGGGCGGCACACCGTTGGGGCGCGAACGCTCGTCGCCCGGATCGATGATGCAGGTTCGAGCGCGATCATCAATCAGATCCGGCGTGCCGTACAGCAGGTGGATCCGACCATGCCGCTCGCGGATGTCTGGCTCATGCAGTCACGACACGATCCGGAGGTTCGACCATGGCAGCTCGGCGCCACGATGTTCGGGGCGTTTGGGGCGCTCGCGCTCGTGGTCGCCGCGCTCGGGCTGTACAGCGTCATCGCCTACAGCGTGGCTCAACGAACTGGCGAGATGGGTATCCGGATCGCGTTGGGGGCCCACGCCGCGGATATCGTGGCGCTCGTCGGGTCGCAGGGGGCGAGGCTGGCTGGCGTCGGCATCGTGATCGCGGTGGCTGGCGCGGCGGCGATCGCACCACTCGTGCAGCCGCTGCTGTTTCACGTGTCCGCGCGTTCACCAGGGACGTACATGGCGGCAGGCGTCGTGATGATCGTCGTCGCGGTCGCGGCGAGCATGGTTCCGGCCGCGCGCGCGGCGCGTACCAGCCCGATGAGCGTCATACGATCCGAGTGACGCGCTGCCCGTTAGGCGCGGTCCTGGTCATCCTGGGCGCAACCTCGGCTGCAGGGCAGGTTGGCGACTCCGCTCGATTGCCTCCGGGGCGCATCATCGGAGTCTTCGACGCTGATGCTGGAATACCGCTGGAGGGCGTGCGGATCGTCGACGCGTTCAGTGGCACGTACGCTGTGACCACACAGACCGGCACGGCCCGCCTCGAGTTTCTTACCTTTCGCGGCGCGGCTGCCTTCGTGGAGCTGCGGAAGCTCGGCTACGAGCCAAAACAGATCGTCGTGAGCCGGGATGACACGCTGCCGATCACGGAGACAATGCAGCGCCTGACGATCCTGCCTCAGGTGACGACGACGGCGAAATACCGGATCGATCGCGACGCGGGTCGATGGGACGGCTTCGAGGATCGGTGTCGGTCGGGATCTGGCACATGTATTCGAACCGCGGATCTCGAGCAGAAACCGGCGGCGAATATCGCCGACTTTCTCATTCGCGCGCCGGGCGTGACGATGGGTGCGTGCAGCGTTGTTCGCGGGCGCAACACCGAGTGCGGACACATCGCGATGAAGCCAACGGTGTCGCCGTCAGCGTACTGTCTGCCCACGTTCTTCGTCGACGGCATCGAGTGGAACCCGAAGATGGGACCACCAGTCGATCTCACGCCGGGCCGCGCTGCCGAAGGTCCCTACACACCTACGAACGTGAAAGCCGTCGAAGTCTATCCGCCGGAGCGGGTGCGGCCCCTCCGGTTTACCGGCGACCCAACGTGTGGGGCGATCGTGATCTGGACGAAGTGATCCGACCTTAGGCGTCCCGCAACGCCACGGCTGGATCCACACGCGACGCGCGCCGCGCCGGAAACCAGCTCGCCAGAGCCGCGACCACCAGGATCACGAGCGCGGCGCCGAGGAACGTGGGCAGGTCGGTGGTCTCGACACCGAAGAGCAGTGACCCGAGCAGTCGCGAAGTCATGAAGCCACCCGCCAGGCCGAGCACGACACCCAGCGACGTCATCCCGAGTGCCCCGCGGATGATCAGCCTGACGACGTCTCCCGTGTTGGCGCCGAGCGCTACACGCACGCCGATTTCCCGCGTGCGCTCATTGACACCATACGCCATCACGCCGTAGACGCCGATCGCCGCGAGCAACAGCGCGACGAGCGCGAACACGCCAATGAGTGTCGTGCGGTCGCGTGGCTGCTGCACCGCCGCGGCGACGATGTCCGACATGGCGGCTGCCGACGACACGGGCTGGTCCGGATCGAGCGCATGCACCGCCGCGCGAATCGGATTGATCAACCACACCGGGTTGCCGCCCGTGCGCACGGCCAGCGTCAGATTCGAGACCGGCCGCTGCGCGAAGGGCACGTACATCGCCGGCAGCGCCGGGTCGGCGATCGCCGAGGCACGCACGTCGGCCACGACGCCGACGATCTCCCGCGCCGAGCCCTCGAAATCCAGCCGAGGTGGGGCGTTGGGGCGATCGAACCGCAGTGACTCGATGCTGAGCGCCACCCGCTTGCCAACGGGGTTCTCGTTAGGCCAGAAGCGCTTGCGCATCGCCTCGTTGATGACCGCAACGCGAGGCGCGGCGGCGCCGTCCGACGCATTCAATACGCGGCCGCGACGAAGCACGAGTGCCATCGACGCGAAGTAGCCGGGCGTGACGGAACCGTACACGACGTCTGGCTCATCGCCCGGCGGCGGTGGCGGCGCCCCGATGATCCGGAAGTCGGTCATCTGCTGCGGCCCCGAGAGCGGCAGCTGCTCGACCCCGCCAACGCTCCGCACGCCCGGCAGCGCACTCACGCGGTCGATGAGCGCGTCGTAGAACTGCGCCTGTCGGATCGGCGTTTCGTAGCGCGCCCGCGGCAGATTGAGATCGACCGTGAGCACGTGGTCGGCGCGGAATCCCGGGTCGATCGCGCGCAGGTTGGCAAAGCTGCGAAACAGGAGCCCGGCACCGACCAGCAGCGTGAGCGCCAACGCCACCTCGGCCACCACAAGCACCTGGCGCGTGCGGACGCGGGTCGGGTCGCTCGAGCCGTGCCCACGGGTCGTGAGGGCCGAGTAGAGCGATGGGCGCGATACGCGGAGAGCGGGGACAATCCCGAAGAGGAGCCCGGTGACCAGCGACACGCCGAACGTGAACGCCAGCACGACGGCGTCGAGGCCGACCTCCTCGGCGCGCGTCGCGTACGGGACAAACACGCTGGGCGCCGCGAGCGACACGACCGCAGGCAGCTCGACGAGCCAGGCGGCCACCAGCAGGCCGGCGGTGCCTCCCGCCACGGACAACACGATGCTCTCCAAGAGGAGCTGCAGGACGAGTCGCCGGCGACTGGCACCTAACGCGGCGCGGATGGCGATCTCCTGGTGGCGCGATGAGGCCCGCGCCAGCAGCAGGTTCGCGACGTTCGCGCAGCCGATGAGCAGCACGAGCGCCACAGCGCCCAACAGGATCAGGAGACCGGCGCGGATGCCGAGCGTCGCCTGATCGCGAAGCGACACGAGGTGCAGAGTAGTCCCGCGGTTGAACTCCGGAAATCGCTGCTCGAGATCGGCCGCGATCGCCGTGAGCTCCCGCTGTGCCTGTGGCCCCTCGACACCGGGGCGGAGCCGCCCGACGACGCCTAACGCGTTCGCGCCGCGCGCATACACGCGGTCCCGGAACGGATCGAGCCCGAGCGGAAGCCACACATCGGGCTCGCGCGGTGCGTTGACGAAGCGAAACGCCGCCGGCAGGACGCCCACCACGTCCAGCGTGTTGCCATCGAGCGTGATGGTGGCGCCGGTGACGGACCGCCGGCCACCGTACCGCCTATCCCAGAGACGCTGGCTGACGATGACCCCGTGCGCGGTCGCGCGATCGTCGTCCCTCACGTTGAACGTGCGGCCGATTTGGGGCCGCGCGCCCAGGACGTCGAACAGATTCGACGAGACGATCGCGTACTGGACCTTCTCCGGCTCGCAGTCGGCTGCCGCGCACTCGCCGGTCACGCTGAACCGCGAATCGTTGAACGAGGTCCAGACGGCCAGGGACTGGAACGACCGTGCGCGCTCGCGCACGTCGAGGAAATTCGGGAGCGACAGCGGGAGCTGCGGTAACGCGCTCGTCGCGCGGTACGCCCAGACCAGGTAGAGGCTCGGCGAATCCGGGAAGGGAAGCGGCCGGAGAAGTGCGGCGTTGACGACGCTGAAGATCGCCGTGTTCGCGCCGATGCCCAGCGCGAGCGTCGCGACGATGACCGCCGCGAACGCGCGATGCTTGAGCAGCGAGCGGATGGCAAAGCGAAGGTCGTTGACGACACTGTGCATGGTCGCCCTCGTCCGGGGGCCGGATCATGTGTCGAGACGAAAAGCCAGATCCGTGCCCGGCACGAGGACTCATTTAACTCGTTATGGTATCGGCGATTAGCCCGGATTGCCGTCTGGCCGTTGCGAGGTCGACCCGTCCACGGGCGGGACGGAACGTTCGAATCCGGACACTCCGTTGGGCCGATTTTCGGCATCGCGTAAGGCAAGCCTTTTTCATTTACTGCAATGAAACGGATCCGGGCGAAACTGCCGGATCCGGCTTTGCATTCTCGTGAGCTTCTCGCAACGAGCCGGTTTGTCATCCCGAGCCGTCAGGCGAGGGATGACAGCAAGGTGAGGAGGTTGCCCGTTCAGGTTTTATCCGGCAGTTCCGGCCGCATCCGCTTCATGTTGGTTCGTGAAAAGGCTTGCCGTTCACCGATACCTGTAGGGTCAATCCGCGCGCAACGCCACCATGGGATCGGTTCTCGCAGCCTGGCGCGCCGGGAGGTAGCTCGCCAACGCAGCCACGCACACCAGGAATAGCGACAGCCCGACGAACGTCGCCGGGTCCGTCGTGCTGACGCCGAACACCAGGCTCCGCATCAGCCGCGTCACGGCAAAGGAGCCGACGAGCCCGAGCGCGACTCCCAAGGCGGCGTAGCGGACCCCTTGTGCCAAGACCCAGCCTGCCACCCTGCCCGGCTCGGCGCCTAACGCGATGCGCACACCGATCTCACGGTGCCGCTCGCCTACCGCGTAGGCGATCACGCCGTACACCCCCACGGCACCCAATACGACCCCGACGCCCGCGAACACGAGCAGGAGCGACATGATCAGCCTCGGCCGCGCTACCGACTCAGACATCACCTGTTCCATCGACCGCACGTCCGAGATGGGGACGTTCGCGTCGGCGGCGCGGATCGTCTCACGCGCCAGGCCGCCTAACGTCATCGGATCGGCGGTCGTCCGGAGCGCGAACGACACCGCGCCCATCGGTGACTGCGCGTGCGGCCGATACAGCTCCGGCTCGGGCCGGGCATCGAGTGACACGTGCCTGACGTCGCCGACCACACCCACGACCGTCACGGCACTGCTCCCGCGCGTGGCGTTCCCCGCCGTGAAACGCTTGCCAATCGGATCCTCACCCGGCCACGCCGCGCGCGCGAATCCCTCGTTCACGATCACCACCGGGGTTCCGGCGCGCGTGTCCGATGCCGAGAATACGCGGCCCCGCAACAGCGGGATGCCCATCGTCTTGAAATAGTCACCCTCGATCACGCGCCATCCTGACCGCAGCGGCGCTTCGCCCGGCGCGCGCACGTGCCCCTCGAGATCGATGTTCGCGTACCACGCGTAGCCCGCGAGCGGGAGATGATGAATCATCCCGGTTGACTGCACGCCGGGCAACGAGCCGAGGCGCTCGAGCAGCGTCTTCACGTACTCCACGCGTGCTTCGTTCGTGTTGTACCGCTCGCCGCTCGGCTGCACGCGCAGCGTCAGCACGCCCCCCGGGCGGAAGCCGGCATCGACGTGCCACAGCGACCAGAGCGTCCGCATCATGAGCCCGGCCCCGATCACCAGCACGAGTGTCAGTGCGACCTCGGCCACGACCAACGTGCCCCGTGCGTGCTCACCGCCCGCACGCCCCGCGACCCCTCGCGCGCCCCGGAGCTCGTCTTGCGCGTCACCGCGACTTGCCAGAAACGCCGGGGCGAGACCGAACCCGATGCCGATGAGGATCGCCAACGTGGCGCACACGCCGAGCACGGTCGCGTCGAGCGTGATTGAGGCGAGGCGCGGGGTGTCTGCTGGCAGGGACCCGCGCAGCACTCGGACCCCGACGGCACCCAGCACGACCCCCGTCACCGCGCCACCTAACGCGAGAACGACGCTTTCGACGAGCATCTGCCCGACCACCCGCGCGCGCGAGGCGCCGAGTGCCGTGCGGACCGCGATCTCGCGACGGCGGCCCGCGGCGCGCATGAGCAGGAGGTTCCCGACGTTCGCGCCGGCGATCAGCACGATGAATCCCACTGCCGCGAGCAGCACCAGCAGCGCCGTTCGAACGCTGCCGACGGTCCGGTCGCGCAGCGGCACGAGCGAGACGTTGCGATAGTAGTCGGGCGCGTACTCGAACGCCTCGCGCATCCGTGGGAACAACGTCGCGAGCTCGGCACGCGCCTGTTCGATCGTCGTGCCGTCGCGGAGCCGTCCCACGAACCACGACACGGAGCCCTTGTGGAACCACGCCGTTGGGTCGATCACGAGCGGCGTCCAGAGATCGGCGGGGCGCCCGAGCACCTCGAAGCCGGGCGGCAGGACGCCGACGACGTTGTAGGGGGTGCCATCGAGCACCACGTTGCGGCCGATGACCGACGGGTCGCTCCCGAACCGCTCGGCCCACAGGGAGTGACCGAGAATCGCGACGGTCTCGCGTCCCGGTACCGACTCGTTCTCCTGAAACGTCCGGCCGATCATCGGGCGGACGCCCAGCACGTCGACCAGATTCGTGGACACGCGCGCGGTGGTGAGCTGCGTGGCTTCGCCAACGCCGGTCAACGCCATGCCCCACCCGGGACTGATCGCCGCGATGCCGTCGAGCGTCCGCGCGTTGTCTCTCAGGAACAGCATCTCGGCGTTGGAAATGAACTGCTCGGCGTTGAACGCGACGAGCCGGTCGGGTGCGCGGAAGGGCAGCGGGCGGAGGAGGATCCCGCGCACGGCACTGAAGATCGCGGCGTTGGCGCCGATGCCCAGCGCGAGAGTGAGAACGGCGACGATCGTGAACCCGGGTCGGCGGATGAGTCCACGAACGGCGTAGCGAATGTCACCAGCGACCATCATTGCCTTTCTCCGATGGAGATAAGGCAATAGACACACGTCGCGCGCGCGCGGTTGGTTTGCGCGCAGCGAGCAGCTGCGTGCTGCGTGCAGCTGCTGGCTGGTAGCCGACGGCTGCGCGCTACTGCCGCGTGCTGCGAGCTGCTGCTATTACCTCAACGAGCCAGCCGCCCGTCGCCCGTCCCCGTCCCCGCCGCCTACAGCCGCCACCCCAGCAGATTCCACGTATTGAGCGACCAGGCGAACAGCACACCCGCCAAGACGACCGCCGAATAGCGCAGCCGTTCCCACATCGTCCCGGTCCCACTGCGCCACAGCCTGACCGCAACCACCAGCGCCGCGATCGTCAGGAGCGCGCCGATCACCGGGAACAGCAGCGCTGTCTTGATCATGCCGAGCTTGCCGTACAGCAAGTCCTGGATGTTCGCGACTGTCGCCACGATCAAGCCGACGCCTAACAAGAACGCGAGGGACAGTCCCACCGCGAGCGCGCGTCCGGGCAGCCGAGGCGGCCGGCGTTCCTTGGGCGTGAACCGCCGGACGAGTGCCGCGATGACCGTCAGCACGAACACCGCGATTCCGAATCCGAGCACGACCAGGTGGAAGGTCGGCGACCCCAATCCGGCTCGCTTCTCCATCGTCTCCATGGGTACGAAACCGATGAACGCATGCGTGATGCGGCCATCCTTGTCCGCCTTGAACGCGACCGGTTGACCGGTGAGGACGTCGCGGAAGAGCAGCGAGTCCACGGGCGCGAGATGCATGGTCTGCCCGAGCAGGCTCGCGGTGAGCATGCCGGAGTCACCGACCGCCACCTTCGTTACGCCGGCGAGCGTCCCCACCTTGAGGAACGTCGAGTAGTTCGTGCGATTCGCGGTGTACTCTCCCGCGTATTTCGCGAGCTGCTCCTTCGTCGCCTTCGACGTCAGCGTCGGACGCTGCTCGGGGTAGTAGTGATCGAGGAACTCCGAGAGGAACGGGAAGAAGCTCAGCTCACCGCCGGTGTTCGTGTTGTACGAGACGAACACGCCGACCTTCTCGCTCGGGATGAGCGCGAGGTCGCTGTGGAACCACTGCGTGTCGCCGCCGTGGCCGATGATGCGAACGCCATGGCCCGATTTCTCGTAGAAGCCGTAAGCGAATCCGTTGAGCCGCGGGTCGTGCGTGAAGACGCGCGTGTGCATCTTCTCGGCCGTCGCGGCAGAGAGGATGCGTTGGCCGTTGTACTCGCCGTCGTTGAGATGCGCGATCATGAACTTCGCCATGTCCGTCGCCGTCGACGATACCGAGCCGGCCGGCCACGCGCCGGTGATGATCTCCCACTTGTGCGGGTTGAAGGCGCCGCCCTTCCACTCGTAGCCGTTCGACATCTGGGCCGTGTAGCGTGCCGGCAGCGGCTGGCGCGTCGAGGTCTGCGTCATGCCTAACGGCTCGAGGATGTTCTTCTCGACGTACGTATCGAACGGCATGCCGCTCACGCGCTCGACGATGTATCCAGCAGTTGCCGTCGCCCAGTTCGAGTATGCGGAGTAGGTGCCTGGCGGCCGCACGCGCTTCGGCATGTGCGCCGGCAGCCACTTGCCCATCGGCGTGATGTGGGTCGAGTCCTCGGTGAACAGGTCGCGCGGGTCCTCCTCGAAACCGGGCGTGTGCGTCATCACGTGCGTGAGCGTGATCGGCTCCGGGAACGTCGCCGGGATCTTGAAGTCGAGATACTTGTTGATGTCGGTATTGAGATCGAGCTTGCCCTGTTCCACCAGCTGCATCACGGCGGTCCATGTGAACAGCTTGCTGATCGACCCGATGCGGAACATGGTCGAATCGCCGCTGACCGGGCGCTGCTTCTTGACGTCGGCCGACCCATAGCCCTTCGCGAAGAACAGCGCGCCATCGCGGACGACCGAGACCGTCGCCCCCGCGATGTGATGATCGCGCAGCTGTGCGGTCATTATCCCGTCCATGAACGCCTCGAGCTCGGCGCGGTCGCGCAGGCCTCGCGTCAAGGGCGTACTGGCCGGCGGAATCTCGGCTGCCGGCGTCGCGACCGGGCGCGTAGGGCTGACCTTCCGAGGGGGCTCTTGCTGAGCCGAGGCCTGCCTAACGAACGCGAGCAGCGACAGTCCGCACACGAGGGAGCGAATGAGCACAGATCCTCCGGAAAAAATGACCGGTACGTCAGGCTCAATGGATAGCAGTCCGCAGGTGCCCGGGGCAATGCTCGAATCCTCCCGAATGCTGGGCCCGTAGGGCGGATTAGCACGCATCAATCGCGGAGATCCCATCATGATCATGGCCGACGTGTGGAAGATCGTCTTCCTCATTCTGGGTACGCAGGCGGTGATGGTGAGCTACTGGCTTCTGGCCGCCGCCCTCTTTCCCGACGCCCTGCGGCGCTCGCGAGCGGCCTACGACCAGCGCAGCGGTCGGGTGACGCTCACCGGCTTGGCGACGGCCGTGCCTACCCTCCTCGTGGGTGCGGGGCTGCTGCAGGGGCCGCACCCACTGCTCAAACTGATCGGTGGAGCGATGGTGAGCGCACCGGTCGCGCTCGGGCTCGTGGGGTCGGCCGGCCTGTGCGACCGCATTGGCGCCGGACTGCCGGGTGATGCCGACGGGCGCCTGCCGTGGCGGCGCGTGCTGCGAGGCGGGATCGTCCTGTCCTTCGCGTTCGTGCTGCCTGTCATCGGCTGGTTCGTGCTCCTTCCCTGGACGCTCGTGAGCGGTGTGGGTGCATCGTTAGGCAGCCTGCGCTGGCGGCGAGCTGCCGCGCCCCGCGAAACGCCCGTCACCGTCGAGGCCGAGCCGATCCGATGATCACCCGGCGCCACTTCGTCGAGCTCGGAAGTACGCTGGCGGCGGCGTCCGCCATCGCGTGCGAAGAGGTTCCGCCGCAGCTGGAGTCGCTCCTGACGTCCGCCGACCCGGTTTCCCCACCAGCGACCGACGACGTGGACCTGGTGTCGCACGTGGCGGGCCGACTGTCGTTCGGACTGCGTCCGGGCGATCATGCCCGCATCCGCTCCGTCGATCCGGACTTGGGTCTTGCCGTGGAGCACTACGTCGACGCGCAGCTCTCGCCGGACGCGATCGATGACACCGCCGCCGAAGCCCGGCTGCGCCGCTACGTGGAGCTCGATGAAAGTCCTGGCGAGTTGTACGAGTACAAGGAACAGGTGCTGCTCGCGAGCCTGACGAGCGCGGCAATCCTTCGGGCGCGCTACAGCGAGCGCCAGCTCCACGCTGTGATGGTCGAGTTCTGGACCGACCACTTCAACATCGACAGCGGCAAGGGCGACTGCCGCTGGCTCAAGGCCGCGGATGATCGCGACGTGATCCGCACCCACGCGTTAGGCTCGTTTCCGGAAATGCTGCGCGCTTCTGCCGTGAGCCCGGCCATGCTGTGGTACCTCGACGGCCGCGTCAATCGCTACGGCGCGCCGGGCGACCGGCCGAACGAGAACTACGCCCGTGAGCTACTCGAGCTCCACACGCTCGGCGTGCACGGCGGGTATACGCAGCAGGACGTCATGGAAGTGGCGCGAGCGTTATCCGGATGGACGGTCCGCTCGAGGCGGGAGGTCGTCTTCGGGCTTGGAAAGGTCGAGTTCCATCCCGAATGGCACGACGATGGTGAGAAGCACATCCTCGGTCGGGTCATTCCGGCCGGCCTCGGAAGCCGCGATCTCGACGCGGTGATGGACCTCGTTTCGCTGCATCGGTCCACCGCGCAGCATCTCGCCACCAAATTGTGCCGGCGCTTCATTACCGATGACCCGCCAGCCACCGCCGTCGACCGCGTCGCGACTGCCTTCGTGTCCTCGCGTGGCAACATCGCGAGCGCGTTACGCACGCTGTTCGCGACGCCGGAGTTCACCCGCGTACGGCGAACGAAGCTCAAGCGTCCATTCCACTTTGTCGTGTCCGCGATGCGTGCGACGGAGGCTAGGACGGATGGCGGCCCGGCGCTTCACGAGATGCTCCGGCGCATGGGCCACGCGATGTATCAATACCCCACGCCGGAGGGCTACGCCGACCATGAGGCGTCCTGGCTCGGCACACTGCTCTGGCGGTGGAACTTCGCCGCCGCGCTCGCCGGAAATCGCGTCGATGGAACTCGTGTCGAACCGGCGGCCCTGCGACGGACGCTGGGCGGTGAGGATGGCCTCCGCGCTCACGTCCTTGGCAGGCGCCCAACCGCTGCCGAGCGCGACATCTTCGCGGCCGCGGCGGACTCGCTCCCGCTGCTCCTCGCGTCTCCCGCCTTCCAGCGGTACTGACATGGCCGGCCTGGGCTTCGTCACTCGTATCGCGCCCCGCGACCGGGCAATCGTCGTGATCTTCCTCCGCGGCGGTGCCGACGGCCTGACGCTCGTCGCCCCCGTCGCCGATGATGCCTACCACCGCGCACGACCCACGTTGCGCGTCAGGGAGCAGGACGGCGTTAGGCTCGACGACGTGTTCGCGCTTCACCCGCGCCTCGCGCCGCTCGTCCCGCTGTGGGCGTCGGGCGAGCTGGCCATCATTCACTCCGTCGGGTCCGAGGATGCGACGCGCTCGCATTTCGAGGCGCAGGATCTCATGGAGCATGCCGGCACGGCCGCCGGAGGGTGGCTCGGTCGGTTTCTGCGGCTGCGTGCGATCCGGCAGCCGGGCGCGCTGTCGGCGGTCGCCTTCGGCACCGAGCTCCCGGCGGCGCTCCGCGGTGCTCCGTCGGCCACCGTCCTCCGATCGTTAGGTACGTTCTCGCTCGGTGACGGTGCGCAGGGGATGCTCCGTGCCCTCGCGGACCTGTACGCGATCGAGCACAACGCGTTGGGTCAGGCGGCCGGCGATACGGTGGACGCGCTGCGGCGGCTCGAGCGGCTGGCGAGCGCGCCGCGTCCGATCACGGCGGCTGACTACCCGCGCGACGACTTCGGTGAAGCGCTGCGCCAGACGGCGCAATTGGTGCGTGCCGGCGTCGGTCTCGAGGCAGCCACGATCGACCTCGGCGGCTGGGACTCACATTTCACCCAGGACCAGCTGCTCGAGCCGGCGATGGATCGCCTGGCCCGGGGGCTCGCCGCGTTTCGTCGGGACCTCGGCCCCGACATGGCGCGCACCACGGTCGTCGTGATGACCGAGTTCGGGCGGCGCGTGGCGGAGAATTCCGCGTTAGGCACTGATCATGGCCGCGGCAGCGTCATGTTCGCGCTCGGCGGCGGGGTGCTTGGCGGGCGCGTGCTTGGTGGCTGGCCTGGTCTGGGCCCGGACGCGCTCGAGGGCCCGGGTGACCTCCCGGTGCGAACGAATTACCGAAACGTTCTCGCACCCATCCTGACGACGATGGCCGAGGGGTCCGTCGTTTCCCGGTCATTCCCGGGCTTCTCCCTCGACCCGATTCCGCTCGTCGGCTGAACCGCGCCGGACGAACGTCGGCGCGGCCAGGGGGCGGCATCGCGCCGGCTAGCGCCGGTTATTGCCGTGTCCGGCGCGCGAGCTAATGTTGCAG
>Ga0075424_100005377_pt1 | contig 12219 bp, 11 predicted proteins | sample SoiMethybrSBSTD3_FD_75301 | JGI IMG/M metagenome (GOLD analysis project Ga0075424, IMG submission 75301) | Bulk soil microbial communities from a Populus tree surrounding site in Tennessee, USA - Soil MetaG P. TD hybrid SBSTD3 | ecosystem: Environmental > Terrestrial > Soil > Tree plantation... | reverse complement strand
CCACGTCAGCGGGCGCTCAGCGGCGTGAACTTGTAGGCCGCGAAAATCCTGGCCGCCTGTGGCCCTCGGAGGAATGTCAGGAACCGCTGCGCCGCTTCACGGTTCTGCGAGCTCCTGACGAGTGCGGCCGGATACACGATGTCCGGAGCCCCGCTCCCGGTGACGATGAACGCCTGCACATCGACTCCGACCGTATCGCTCTGATAAACGATCGACGCCTCGACGCTTCCGTTCGTGAGGGCCGCGAGCGCCGCGCGGACGTTCGCAACGGGCACGATCCGCTGCCGCACCGTTTCCCACACATGCAGGCTCTCGAGGTAGCGCCTGGCGTACACGCCGGCGGGGACTGCCTCGGGATCGCCGATGGCAATCCGGCGAATGGCGGGTTGCGTGAGATCCCGCCCGCCGGCGATGGACGGCCCTCCGCGCCGCGTCGCAATCGCGAGGCGGTTCGTGAGCAGCGGAACCCGCGTCGATTCGTCGATCACGTGCGCGAGGACGGCGACATTCATCTGCTCGTCGTCCGCGCTGATGAACAGATCCGCCGGGGCGCCGTTCGCAAGCTGCCGCGCGAGCGTATTGGAGCCCGCGAAGTTGAACCGCACAGGGCCTCCCCCGCCCGCCTCGTACTCCCTGGCGATCGCCTCCAGCGCATCCGTGAGGCTGATCGCGGCACAGACCGTCACCGGCGGCGGCGCAGCCCCGAGGAACGCTGCACAGCAGGCCAGACACAACGCAGCACGACGCAGCATGCGTGTTCGATTTTATACGAATATCTATTGATCGATTGACGGTTCAGAGCGATTCTATCGCCATGGATCTTGTCACCCCACGGGAAGCCGCGCGGCGGCTCGGCGTCAGCTACCCGACGCTGAAGCAGTGGATTTACAAGGGCAGCGTGCGCACCCGGCGGACCGCCGGGGGCCACCATCGGATCCCGGCGTCTGAGATCGAGCGGCTGCTTGCCGCCGGCGGAAAGGTCCCGCGGGGCCGCCGGCGCGCCGCCGGCGGCACGATTGTGATGCTCAGCGGACGCAACCAGCTGCGCGGGTTCGTCGAAGAAGTACGCGTCGAGGGGCTGCTCGCCCAGGTCAGGCTCCGTGTCGGCGATCAGCGCCTCACGGCGATCATCACGCGCGACGCGGTCGAGGAGCTGCGGCTGCGCCGGGGCGATGAGGCGCTCGCGGTCATCAAGGCGACGGAGGTGATGGTCGGGCGCTAGCGTGTCCGGCGCGCGCGCCGCTTCCGACGGAGCGCCCGGGTGATTCTCGCGGCGAGGCGGTTCGTCTCGAGCGTTTCGATCGGTTCAGGAAGCGCGAGCGACCAGTTCGGCCATTCGTCCTTCGTCGCAGGCATGTTCGGCCGCTCCTCGACGGACATGGCGTCGTCGAGCGTCGCGGTCAGAATGCGCGACGGCGCGCGCGCGAGCGCCTCGTAAACGCGAGCGATGACCGCGGCCGGGGGTGTTCGTGACGCCGCCTTCGTCAAGCGGCGGATCCGCGCGGCGATCTCGCGCGTGCCCTTCTCGTTCGGCGCCAGTCGGAGCTCCTTCTGCGCCGCGAGATCGGATCCCGTCCACAACCCAGCGATCGTCGGCAGATCGTGCGTGGTGACCGCCGCAAGCGCCTGCTGCGGATATCGTGAGGGCGATTCCTGCTCGAACCATAGCACGCGATACGACAGCACGCGGCGTGCGGCGAGCTCACGGCGCGCCTCCTCCTCGACCGTGCCGAGATCTTCTCCGACGACAATCGCGCGCGCCCGCACGCTCTCGAGCGCGACGATGCCGAGCAGATCGCGCGCCTCGCTCCGCACGTAAGCTCCCGCGCGCGGCTCGCGGCCCGCGGGTATCCAGAACAGCCGGAACAATCCCATCACGTGATCGATCCGAAGCCCGCCCGCGTGGCGGAGGCACGCGCGAATCGTCTGGATGAACGGCTCGTAGGCCGCCTGCTGCAGCCTGTGCGGCACGAACGGCGGCAGCCCCCAGTCCTGCCCTTTCGTGTTGAACTCGTCAGGCGGCGCACCGACGCTCATACCTTGCGCGAGCACGTCCTGGAACTCCCACGCGTCCGCGCCATCCGGATCGAATCCGATTGGCAGATCCTGCATGACAGCGAGCGTCTTCGACGCCCGCGCAAGCTGGCGGTCCAGCTCGAACTGGACCCACGTGTGAAACCGGATGCGGTCGGCGATCGGACGCTGGCGCGCGAGATTCCCTACCGCCGCCGAGCCCGGATGCCGGAGCTCCTGGGGCCACGCGTGCCAGCCGCTCTGGAACCGTTCGGCGAGCGCGCTGAAGATCGCGAAGCGCTCGAGGCCCTGCGCCTGTTCTCGTACGAATGCGTCGAGCTCCGGTGAGTCGCGGCGCCGGACGCTGTTCCAGATCCGCTCGAGCGCGGTCATCTTCAGCGTGAAGACGGCATCGCGATCGATCACGCGGTCCCTGTTCAACGCCCGCGCGCGTGCCGCCACCGTCGAGAGATCGTCGAGCGCGTTCGCACCGTCGACCTCCTCGATCCGCAGGTACAGCGGACTGCGAAACCGCCGGCTCGATGGAAAGTACGGACTCGGCTGCTGCGGAAGAGTCGGCGTCGGCGCCGCAAGCGGGTTGATGAGCGCGATCCCGGCCCCGTCCTTTGCCGCCCATCGCCCGAGCCGGCGCAGATCCGACAGGTCGCCAATCCCCCAGCTCCGCCGCGATCGCGCGGCATACAGTTGAATCGCCCATCCCCAGGTGCGCAAATCCTCGGGAAGAAAACACGCCGCCGGCGCGGCAATGAGCCGCAGCGGCTTCCCATCGTCCGGGATGAAATCGTGGTACCCCGGCGGCAGCGGCGGGCACACGCCATCCGTGGTCAGGAACGAGCCGCCGTCCTCGAGGCGGATTCTGCCGCGGCCGAGCACCACCACGTCGCCCTCGGTGATGACCCGCGAGCCGCCAACGCCGTCTCTATCGCGATTGCCGATCGCGCGATGGATGACGTCGAGCGTTTCCTTGGGGGCCTCGTGCCGTTTACCGAAAGCGTCGACGTAGTGGTCCTGGATCGATGCGGCCTGCCGGCTCATTTCGGCGCAAGTCTCCTCAGCAGCACGAGCGACCAGGCCTGGACGTTGTACGGGCTGCCTGCGTCGACCGCCGGACCGTTCTCTTCCTCCTGCATGAAGTCCTTGGCGTCGACGGTGTTCACCACGGCGGCCCACCGCTCGCCCCACTTCTGCTCGGGCAGCTTGAACTCGACGGCCTCGTGATGCGCGTTGAACATCAGGTAGTAGCTCGTGTCGACGACCGGCTCGCCGCGCTCGTTTGGACTGTGCAGCGCCCCGCCGTTCAGGAACACGCCGAGCGATTTCGCGAACCCTGCGCCCCAGTCCTCTTCCGACATCTCGGTGGCTCCCGGCGTGAACCACGCGATGTCGCTCATCTGCGTTCCGTGAATCGGACGCCCCTGGAACCATCGGCGGCGGCAGAACACCGGATGCTTATGCCGAAAGGCGATCAATCGGCTGACGAAGTCGAGCAGTTCCTTGTCCGCGTGCTCCCAGTCGTACCAGGAGATCTCGTTGTCCTGGCAGTACGCGTTGTTGTTTCCCTGCTGCGTCCGTCCAACCTCGTCACCGCCGCACAGCATCGGGACGCCCTGCGAGAGGAACAGCGTCGAGAGGAAGTTGCGGCTCTGCCGCTTGCGCAGGGCAAGCACGTCCTGATTGTCGGTCGGTCCTTCCGCGCCGCAGTTCCACGAGCGATTGTGGCTTTCGCCGTCGCGGTTCTCTTCGCCGTTCGCGTCGTTGTGCTTCTCGTTGTAGGAGACGAGATCGCGCAGCGTAAAGCCGTCGTGCGCGGTGATGAAGTTGATGCTCGCGTACGGACGACGCGCGGTCCCCTGATACAGGTCCGAGCTGCCCGTGAACCGCGACCCGAATTCCGCAAGCGCGCTTTCGCTGCCTCGCCAGAAATCGCGGACCGTATCCCGATACTTGCCGTTCCACTCCGACCACAACGGCGGGAAGTTGCCGACCTGATAACCGCCTTCGCCGATGTCCCACGGCTCCGCAATCAGCTTCACCTGGCTGACGACCGGATCCTGCTGAATCAGATCGAAGAACGACGAAAGGCGATCGACATCGTGCAGTTCGCGCGCGAGCGTCGCAGCCAGATCGAACCTGAAGCCGTCGACGTGCATGTCGAGGACCCAATAGCGCAGGCTGTCCATGATGAGCTGCAGCACGTGCGGATGCCGCATGTTCAGCGTGTTGCCGGTGCCGGTGTAGTCCATGTAGTACCGCCGGTTGTCCGCGACGACGCGGTAATACGCGGGGTTGTCGATCCCCTTGAACGAGAGCATCGGCCCGAGGTGATTGCCTTCGGCGGTGTGGTTGTAGACGACGTCCAGAATCACTTCGATGCCGGCCTCGTGCATCGTCTTCACGAGACCCTTGAATTCGAGGACCTGCTCGCCCCGCTGGCCTCCGGCGGAGTACTCGTTGTGCGGCGCGAGGTACCCGATCGAGTTGTAGCCCCAGTAATTGCGGAGGCCGCGCTCCATCAGCGACGAATCCTGCACGAACTGATGAACAGGCAGCAGCTCGATGGCGGTGACGCCCAGCGTCTTCAGATATTCCACCGAGACCGGATGCGCAAGCCCGGCGTAGGTTCCGCGCAGCTCCTCCGGAATGTTCGGGTTCCTCCGGCTGAACCCCTTGACGTGCGCCTCGTACACCACGGTGCGGTGCCAGGGTGTGTTCGGCTGACGATCGTTGCCCCAGTCGAAAAACGGATTGACCACGACCGATTTCGCGACGAACGGCCCGCTGTCCAGCTCGTTCTTCGAGTTTTCCGGCTCCTTGAAGTGATACGGAAAGACCGCCTCGCTCCACTCCCACAGGCCGTCGATCGCCTTCGCGTACGGATCGAGCAGCAGCTTGGATGGGTTGCACCAGAGTCCCTGCTCCGGCGCCCACGGGCCGTGGACGCGAAAGCCATACCGCTGGCCCGGCCTGACGTTCGGCAGATAGCCATGCCAGCACAGTGCGGTGCTTTCAGGAAGATCGACGTGTGTTTCGTGGCCGTTATCGTCGAACAGGCACAGCTCGATGCGCTCGGCGACCTCCGAGAAGACCGAGAAGTTGGTGCCGCTCCCGTCGAACGTCGCGCCGAGAGGATAGGGCTTGCCGGGCCAGATCTGCATTCATGCTCCGATTCGCGAATTACGCATCGCCTATGGTTCAATTCCCGTGCCCAGGGTGTTCCCGTGGCTGAGGTGCCTTCATGCGTCGAGTCCTTTTGATTCTGAGCCTCGTGGCGATTCCGCAGATTGCGACCGAAACCGCGCCGGATCCTGGCGTTCGCGGGACCGACGGCCTCGTCGTCTGCACGTCGGCTCCGGCCTGCGATGCAGGCGCGGCCATCCTTGCGAAAGGCGGCAACGCGGTGGACGCCGCTGTCGCGACGGCATTCGCGCTTGCCGTGACCCATCCGAGCGCAGGGAACATCGGCGGCGGCGGTTTCATGATGGTGAGGAAGGCGGATGGCAGCGTGACCGCGTTCGATTACCGGGAGCGCGCGCCGCTGAAGTCGACACGGACCATGTATCTCGGTCCCGACGGACAGATCGTTCGCAATCTGACCGACACCGGATACCTGGCGCCGGGCGTACCCGGCACCGTGCGCGGACTCGAGCTCGCGCACAAGCGTCTCGGCAAGCTGCCGTGGAAAACGGTCGTGATGCCCGCCGTCACGCTCGCGGAGAGCGGGTTCCAGATGTCCGCAACCCTGGCGCGTTCGCTCAACGCTCAGATAGCAGGGCCCATGCATGCGTTCCCCGCGTCGGTCGCCGCGTATGGAAAGCCTGGAGGCGGACAGTGGGCCGCGGGCGATCGGCTGGTTCTCGCAGATCTCGCAAAAACGCTGCGCGCAATCGCCGACGACGGTGCGTCGGCTTTTTACAAGGGGTGGATTGCCGATCGGATCGCGGAGGAGATGAAATCGAACGGCGGCCTGATCACGAAAGACGATCTCGCGGCGTACGAGGCAAAGGAGCGCACTCCGGTGAAGGGCCGGTATCGCGACTTCGAGATCGTCTCGATGCCGCCGCCAAGCTCCGGCGGCGTCGCGCTCATCGAGATGCTGAACATCGTCGAACCGTTGGACCTCAAGGCCAGGGGGCTTCTCACGCCACCGGCGCTGCACCTGCAGATTGAAGCGATGCGGCGCGCGTATCTGGATCGCGCACGTCATCTCGGCGATCCCGATTTCGTCCAGGTGCCCGTCGACAAACTCATCTCGAAGGAGCACGCGAAAACCGCCGCCGCAACGATCGACCCGGCGAAGGCTTCGAGCAGCGTGGAGCTGGGGCGCGATATCGTGACGACCCCCACGGCGCAGGAGCCGGATGAAACAACGCACTTCTCCGTCATGGATCGCAGCGGGATGGCCGTGTCGAGCACCTACACGCTCGAAGGCGGATTCGGCTCGCACGTCGTCGTCAAGGGCGCCGGCTTCATCCTGAACAACGAGATGGGCGACTTCAACAAGAAGCCGGGCGACACGAACATCCGCGGCGACATCGGCACCGACGCGAACGTGATCGCGCCCGGCAAGCGGATGCTGAGCTCGATGACGCCGACGATCGTAACGAAGAACGGAAAGGTGGTGCTCGTGACCGGCTCCCCGGGCGGGCGCACGATTATCAATACGGTGTTCACGGTCGTGCTTGGCGTCACTGAATACGGACTGACGGGACGCGAAGCGGTCGACCTCGCGCGGCTGCACCACCAGTGGCTGCCGGATACCGCGACGATCGAGGATCGAGGGGTGTCCCAGAGCGTGCTGGAGAAGCTGCGGTCGATGGGCCACACGATTCGAACCGGCGCCGCCCAGGGAGATGCGGAATCGATCTGGGTCTCCGCGGACGGCGTCGCCTACGGCGTCAACGACCCGCGCAGCCCTGTTTCGAAGGCCTCCACGCCCGCGCATTTGACAGCGCCGACCGCGGGACGATAGGCTTTTACCCGAATGGTCCGCGCGCAGCACCATCACCGGCATCATCATCATTCCTGCTTCGGCGGGCCGGCCGTGCTGCACGCGCGCTAGACCAACTTCGAACGAACAGAGTCTCGCAGCCACCAGGCCCCGCCGGATACGAATCGGCGGGGCTTTTTCTTTTTGTCCGGCTTTCTTACAGACTTATGGATTTTTCGAAACTGAACGGCCTCGTTCCGGCGGTGATCCAGGACTCCGGCACTCGCGAAGTCCTGATGGTGGGCTTCATGAACCAGGAAGCGCTCGACCGGACGGTGTCGACCGGCTTTGCGACGTTCTTCAGCCGCACGCGCGGCAAGTTGTGGACGAAGGGAGAGACGTCGGGAAACCGGTTGAAGGTCGAGCAGGTGCTCGTCGATTGCGACGACGACACGGTGCTGGTCATGGTGACGCGGCTCGGGGACGGCAACGTGTGCCACACGGGCGAGCGGTCCTGTTTCTATCGCGAGTACAAGGCTGTATGACGACTGCGCAATCGCTGAAGCTCGGGATCCCGAAAGGATCGCTGCAGGACGCGACGATCCAGCTGTTCGCGCGCGCCGGATTCAACATCTACGCAAGCGCGCGATCGTACTTTCCCGCGATCGACGATCCGGAGATCGACTGCATGCTCATTCGCGCGCAGGAGATGGCGCGCTACGTCGCGGACGGCGTCCTCGACGCCGGGCTGACCGGGCAGGACTGGATCGCGGAACACGCCGCGGCAAGCGGCAGCGGCGCCGCTGTGGTTCCGCTCGCGGACCTCATCTACGCGAAACAGAGCTTCGGAAAAGTCCGCTGGGTCCTGGCGGTCCCTGAAGAATCCCGCTACCACAGCGCGCGCGATCTCGAGGGGGCCACGATTGCGACGGAACTGGTGCGCGCGACGCAAGCGTACTTCCAGCAGCAGGGGGTGCGGGTCAACGTCGAGTTCTCCTGGGGTGCGACGGAGGTGAAGGCGCCCCGGCTTGCCGATGCGATCGTCGAGGTGACCGAGACCGGCTCGTCGCTGCGCGCGAACCGGCTCCGCATCATCGACACGGTGCTCGAATCCAACACGCAGCTCATCGGCAACCCCACGGCGCTGCAGGATTCCTGGAAGCGGACGAAGCTCGAGAACATCGCGCTCCTGCTGAAAGCGGCGATCGAGGCGCAGGGGCGTGTGGGCATCATGCTCAACGCACGGCGCCAGGATCTCGCCGCGGTGCTCGCGCTGCTGCCGGCGCTGCAGCGGCCGACGATTTCACCGCTCAGCGACGACGACTGGGTGGCGGTCAACACCATCATCGAAGAGCGCACGGTGCGCGATCTGATCCCGCGGTTGAAGGCCGCACGGGCGCAGGGCATTGTCGAATATCCCCTCAACAAGATCGTGATGTGATGCGATTCGAGCCGCGAATCATCGAGTCGTCGGACGAGCAGGCGATCGGCGAGCTCCTGGATCGGCGCGCACGGCGAGACGAAGCAGCCGCGCGATCGGCCGCCGAGATCATCGAGCGCGTCAGGCGCGAGGGAGATGCCGCGGTCCTGGATTATGCCCGCCGGTTCGACGGGCTCGACGGACCGATCGAAGTCGCGCCGAAGGAGATTCGCGACGCGGCCCGGCGCGTGCCGCGCGACGTCCGTCAGGCGATTGCGCTCGCCGCCCGCAATATCCGGCGTGTCGCCGGCCGTCAGGTGCCGAAGCGCTGGGCGATCTCGTCCGCCGGCGGCGTCCGCATCGAACAGCGGGTGCTGCCGCTCGATCGCGTCGGGTGCTACGTGCCCGGCGGACGGCATCCGCTGCCGTCCTCGCTGTTGATGACGGCGATACCGGCGCGGGTCGCCGGTGTACGCGACGTGATCGCCGCGTGCCCGCGGCCCGATGCGACCGTGATGCTGGCGGCGCTCGAAGCGGGCGTCTCGCGGTTGTTCCGGCTCGGCGGCGCGCACGCGATCGGGGCGCTCGCCTACGGCACCGCGACGATCCCGCGCGTCGACAAGATCGTCGGACCCGGCAACGCGTACGTGGCTGCGGCGAAGGCGCTGGTCTCGGAAGACTGCGCGATCGATTTTCACGCGGGGCCGAGCGAGATCGTCGTGGTGTCGGCGGCAGGACGCGCCGCATGGATTGCTGCGGACCTGATCGCGCAGGCCGAGCACGATCCGGATGCGCGGGCGATTCTCCTGACGCCGTCGCGGCGGCTCGCAGCTGACGTCGCGCGCGAGCTGTCCGTTCAGATCCCGGCCGACGGACCGGCGGCACAGGCGTTGTCGAACAACGGCGGAATCGTGCTCACGCGCACGATGGGCGAGGCCATCGATCTCTGCCAGCGGATGGCGCCCGAGCACGTCGTCTGCGACAACGACCGGATTGCCGCGAAGGTCACGCGCGCCGGGACTGTTTTCGTCGGCGACCACAGCGCGCAAGCGTCAGGCGACTACGCGACGGGATCGAATCACGTGCTGCCGACGAGCGGCGCGGCACGGGCCCGCGGCGGCCTGAGCGCGGCGGATTTCGTGCGCGTCACCACCGTTCAGCGTCTTACCGCGCGCGGGATACGGCGCATCGGCCCGGCGGCCGTCGCGCTGGCGCGCGCGGAGGGGCTGTCGGCCCATGCCGCGTCGATTGAGATGCGACTATCGCCGGGGCTGAAAGCCCCGGCCTACAAGAGGCCGCGGTGAGCTACGAATACGAGCGCGTCGCGCCTGCAGCCGGACTGCGGCTGCACCTCAACGAGAATACCGCCGGCTGCTCGCCCGCGGTCGTGGCGGCGCTCCGGCGGCTGACGGCGCAGGATCTCGCCATCTATCCCGATTACGACGACGCGGTTGCCTCGTGCGCCGCGCGGCTCCGCGTCGATGCCGATGCGTTGGTGCTCACGAACGGCCTCGACGAAGGCATTCTCGCGGCCGCGATGGTAGCTTTCCGCGGCAGTGCGCCGACCGCGCCGCTGGAAGGGACCGTCGTCGTTCCCGCGTTCGACATGTACGCCGCGTGCACCGATGCCGCGGGCGGCAAGGTCGTCGAAGTGCCGCTCGGCCCGGCGTTCGAATTCCCCGTCGACGCCGTGCTGTCGTCGCTGAACGCCCGGACACGGATCGTCTGGCTGACGAACCCGAACAACCCGACGGGCCAGAGCATCCCCCGCGATGCAATCCTGCGGATTGCGCGTGCCGCGCCGCGGGCAGTCGTGTTCGTCGACGAGGCCTACGTGGATTTCGGCGGCGAATCACTCGTGAACGATGCTGCTCTCTCCGGACTTCCGCACGTCGTCATCGGACGGACGTTTGCGAAGGCGTACGGATTGGCCGGCATCCGGGCCGGCGCCGTGATCGGCCATCGCGACACGATTGCGAAGCTGCGGCGGGTGATTCCGCCGTACAGCATCAACGTCTGCGCGGCGGCCGCGCTGCCCGCGGCATTTGCCGACACGGCGCATTACGACTGGTACGTCCGGCAGGTCGCGGAATCGAAAGGGCTGCTCTATCGCTCGTTCGAGGCGCATGGACTTGAATACTGGAGGAGCGACGCAAACTTCGTGCTGGCGCGCTTCCCCGGACGCGGCGGCGCAATTGCCTCGGCGCTGGCCGGGCGCGGCGTGCACGTCCGCGACCGCTCGCGCGATCCCGGATGCGCCGATTGCCTCCGCATCACGGCCGGCGTCGTCGATCACACACGCCGGCTGCTCGCGGCGCTGGAGGAGGTGCTGTGAGGCGGGCCACGATCAGGCGGGTTACGAAGGAGACGGCGATCGTGCTGCGCCTCGGGCTCGACGGCAAAGGCCGGTACGACGTGCGCACGGGAATCCGTTTCCTCGATCACATGCTCGAGCTCGTGGCGCGGCACGGCGCCTTCGATTTGAAGATCGACGCGACCGGCGACCTCGACGTCGATCAACACCACACGGTCGAGGATCTCGGGATCGCGTTCGGCGAGGCCGTTTCGGCGGCGCTCGGCAATCGCCGCGGCATCAACCGCGCCGGCTACTTCGTGATGCCGATGGACGAGACGCTCGCCGTAGCCGCGATCGATCTCGGCGGCCGCATCCACACGTCCGTCGATCTCAAGCTGAAGGTGCGGACCGTTGGCGACCTGCAGGCGGAGCTGGTGACCGATTTCTTCGAGGGATTCGCACAGGGCGCGCGGGCGAACGTGCACGTGAAGGTACTGTATGGCCGATCGAGCCATCATCATGTGGAGGCGGTGTTCAAAGCGTTCGCGCGAGCGCTTCGCGTCGCGTGCGCCCGCGACAAGCGGCTGGCGCGGATGCTCCCGAGCACCAAGGGGCTGCTGTGATCGCGCTGATTGACTACGGCGCGGGAAACCTGACGTCCGTGAGGAAGGGCTTCCATGCCGCCGGCGCCGAACTGATGACGCCGGCGGTTCCGGCGGACCTGGAACGTGCGTCGGGCATAGTCGTGCCGGGCGTCGGAAACTTCGGAGCGACCCGGGCGCTGGCGGGCGACTGGATGGATGCGATCCGCCGCGCCGTGGCGCGCGGCGTGCCGCTCTTCGGCATCTGCCTTGGCATGCAGTGGCTCTTCGAGGGAAGCGACGAAGCGCCCGATGTGCCAGGCCTCGGAGCGATGGCGGGACACTGCACGCGATTGCCGCAGACGGGCGGCATCAAGGTGCCGCACGTCGGCTGGAACTCGCTGCATCGGCCCCGAGACTCGCGGCTGCTCGGCGGGATCGGCGAGGCGACGCAGGTCTATTTCACGCATTCGTACGCCGCGCCGGTGACGCCCGAGGCGGCCGCGACGTGCGCGCACGGCGATTCATTTGCCGCTGCGGTCGAGCGCGACCACATCTTCGGCGTTCAGTTCCATCCGGAGAAGTCCAGCGACGCGGGGATTCGGATCCTGAGAAACTTCGTCGCCGCGGCGCGCTGACGCCCATGCTGTCCAAGCGGCTGATTGCGTGCCTCGACGTTCGCAACGGTTGTGTCGTCAAGGGAGTGAATTTCGAATCGCTCCGCGAGGCCGGCGACCCTGCCGCGCTCGCGAAGCGCTACAACATTGAGGGCATCGACGAGGTCGTAGTGCTCGACGTCACCGCGACCATCGAGGGGCGCCGGGCGTTCGAAGACACGATCCGCGCGGTGTCGCGCGAACTGTTCATCCCGCTGACGGTTGGGGGTGGTATTCGAAGCGCGGCCGACGCAGCAGCGGCCATCGACGCGGGGGCGGACAAGGTGGGGGTCAACAGCGCGGCG
>Ga0075424_100005375_pt1 | contig 12222 bp, 12 predicted proteins | sample SoiMethybrSBSTD3_FD_75301 | JGI IMG/M metagenome (GOLD analysis project Ga0075424, IMG submission 75301) | Bulk soil microbial communities from a Populus tree surrounding site in Tennessee, USA - Soil MetaG P. TD hybrid SBSTD3 | ecosystem: Environmental > Terrestrial > Soil > Tree plantation... | reverse complement strand
CGGCCTTCGGAGTCGGTCAGGCCGCCCCGCTGCGCCCCGACCACGGCGACGTTCGCGAACGGGAGTGCGTGCCCCGTCCGCCTGTCGGTCACCTTGCCGGTGATGGTGCCCTTGTCCTCCGCAAGCGCCGGGTGGGCCACTGCGACCAGGAACAGGCAGGTGGTGAGGAGGCGCGCGAAGGTTCTCATGGAGTGGTGAGGTAGTCGGTCACCTTAGGGCGCTGCTCGAATCAGCGTCAAGGGACGAATTGGTAACGGCTTCCGCGTTCGTCGCCATTCACTCGCGGTCGGATTTCACGACCAGCAGCTTGCCGCGCTGGACCGGCCCGCCGGTGTGGTCCTCCACCGTCCACAGATAGAGGCCCGACGCCACGGCCTGGCCTCGATCGGTGATCAGGTCCCATGCGAAAGCGGATCCGGAGAGCGTCGGAGCCCCGGTGTCGGGGTTGCGCTCCGGCGTCCAGACTCCGCGCACATTCTCCGTATGGTAAATCGTGCCATCGAACTCGCGCCGAAGCACCTGATCTCCAGCAAGAGTAAATACCCTGATGGTGCACTTGGCAGGAAGCCCCGCGAACCAGACGATCTTGTCGCGAGTCACCTTGCCCGCGTCCCACGCCGCCTCAACGCGATAGGGATTCGGGAACACGACGACCCCGGGGTGCTCCGCTTCGTTCGCCATAGGGATAACTAGGAACTTGTTGAGCCCGAAGCCGCTCTCGAGGCTCTCGATGGCCGGGTCCCCCGTGTCGTAGCTGGTGATCGCTCCCCAGTAGCGAAACCCGTCCTTCAACCCGTCGATCCGGTAGCGATAGCGGTAGACGATCCCGTCGCGGATGAGGGGGGCCGGGGCGAGCGCCGGCTCGAGCCCGGTGTTGAACCCGGTGGTGTCGCGGACGTCGAACTGGGCGATCCGCGTGGGCGACTGCTGGTCGAGCCCCAGGTAGAGCCGGTAGCCCTCGAAGTCGTGCCCGCCGGGAGCAGGGCTCGTGGGATCCACCGCCGACTCCGGCGAGTCGTCCCACCACAGCACCGCGTGCTGCGAGCCCGTCTCCACGAGCACGCGCGGCGAGGGCGGCGCGCTCGGCAGCCGGTAGTTCACGTCGTGCGCGAACTGCGCGTAGTCGGCGTGCGCGCGCAGCGCCGCCTGGTCCTCGCCGCCCACGAACGCCACGTCGATCGAGACGCTGTCGCCGGAGTCGATGCGCGCGAACGGCCCCACGCCGATCAACTGGATCGGGGAGCACTGGCCGAGGAGCGCGCAGCCGGAGGGATCGTCCACGGCCGGCTCGGACAGGAGCCGGTACTTCTCGATGTCCTCGTCGCGCGTCGTGTCCCCCGGCGAGAATGTCCACCAGTGCCAGTTCACGCGCTTCCCGGAGAGGTCGCCCGGCGTCACGCCCAGCACCTCGAGCCCTGCCCAGGGCGGCACCGCCGCGGTGGCGCAGCCGCCGGGGTAGGGCGGCGCAAGGCAGTAGCGCTCGGAGAACAGGCGGCGCGGGGCGTCGTATTCGATGTGGGCCTTGAAGTACCACGAGCCCGGTCCGGAGCTGGACGTTGGCGGCCAGACCGAGTAGCGATTCTTGTCGCCCGATGCGAACTGCGCGTAGAGCCCGAGCCAGGCATCGCGCAGGGGCGCACCGTCGTTCGTGATCACGAAGCGCGACACCACGAACGCGTCGGCCACGCGCAGCGTGAAGCCCAGCGTGGTCTGGTGCACCCGAATGTGGAGCGGCTGGTGGCGCTCGCGCTGGTTACCGCGCGCCCCCTTGGCGGGCGTGTCGGCGTAGTCGCAGATCAGGTCCTGGTCGGAGATCGCGTCTGGCGCGAACACGCGGCTGTTGGGGATGCGCGAGCGCTCGCTCACCACGTCGGAGAGCGGCGTGAACTCCGTCTCGTCCCCCGAGGCGTTGCCCTGAACCGCGTCCACGAGCGCCGTCGAGACGCCGGTGAACGCGCCGGTGTCGGCGAGCGCCCGCGCGCCCACCCACAGTCCGGCCCGCGACATGTGCTCGAAGCCCGAACCCAGCGGGAACTCGAGCGACGACGAGCGCGAGGTGAAGTTGTTGCCGAAGAAGCCGTAGTTGGTGACCGTGAGCCCGACGCGATTGCGGTTCGTGAGGCGGGCCACGTAGCGCACCCCTTGCGCTCGGGCCGGCGGCGGGGTCACGGCGAGCGCGCCGGCGATCAGCAGGGCCAGCGCCGAGCGAGCGCCCGCGGGGCGACTCACGCCACGGCCCCGCCCATGCGCGGCTCAGTGCGTGTCGTGCGGGTACCGGACGCCCAGCGTCCAGTTCATGTAGCCGGGCGAATCCCCCTGGGTCCACAGCGCGCCGTCGCCCGAGAGGCTCCCCGTCCAGCGCCAGCCAGCCACCACGTCGGCATTCCAGCCCGCGGTGACGGCGATACCCGCGCCCGCCGCCCACGAGGGGTCGAGTTGCACCCCCACGGCGCTCGCCTTCTCTCCCGTGGCGCTCGTGAGCACCAGTCGCTCGCGAGCGGACACGACGCCTCCGCCCGCCTCGAGCACCAGCTCCACGCGCGGCCCGACGCCGCGGCGATACTGCAGCAGCCCGTGCACGGCGGTGGCGCGCAGCCGGCGGTTGAGGCCGAAGGGGCCCGCGCCGTCCGCGAACGGCTGGCCGTTCGTGTTGAGCTGGTCCACGAACCGGAAGCTGCCGTCCTTGTCGCTGCTGTAGTAGGCGACGCGCGCGCCCACGACCCAGTGCCGCGTGAGCCCGAGCGTGCCGGTGAGCGCGAACCCGGGACCCGAGGAGAGGAGCGACGACAGCTTCGCGTCCCCTGCTGCGGACACGGTCCCGTGCGGCGAGTAGAGCAGGCCGTCGGCCTGGAGCTGGAAGCCGGGCGTGCGCGACTGGGCCGCCGCCACCACGGGCAGGAGTAGAAGGGCGGGGAGCAGCCGGCGGACGAATCGCCAGGGCACGGTGGTGGCCTCCGGTAAGGGTGCGGGAATCCAGCAGGGATGGCTCGAGAGCCGATGCTCCAAGGAACACGTCGCGAGCCGTGAAGGCTAGCGCACCGCGCGCCGGCAGCCAACGACTTCGGCCGGACGCCGAATCCCGCCGCACCAGCGAAAACGCCCCCTCCGCGCTTGCGCCGCGTTCGTCCGCCTCGTTACAGTCCGGCGCCCCCTTCTCCTGGCCGCCGTTCCCAAAGGACCCGCATGGTCGTTCGCCGCCGCCTGCTCACGCCGCTCGCCGCGCTCTGCGCCCTCGCACTGGGGCTCGCGTCGTGCTCCGAGAACCCGATCACCGCGCCGGGGCTGGACAGCGAGATCCTCGTCAAGAACGGGGGCCCCGTGGGCGTGGCGCCGCCCGACCAGTTCGGTCCCTATGCGTGGGCGGTGAACACGATCGACTCCGTGCTGTTCACAGACGACATCGATTCCACGCGGCTCGAGGTGACGAGCTTTCGGATGAGCGACCCGCAGGGGCAAACCGTGGCCGGCACCGTGCGATTCACGGCCGGCAACGCCTTCATCTACTACACGCAGCCGTTCCCGAGCCCGGCCTACGCCTTCAACGTCAAGGATCCGCCGCCGCGGAGCACGCTGGGCAAGATGTACTTCATCCCCGACGCCCCGCTCCACGGCCACACCGAGTACACGTGCCGGCTCTCGACCGGGATCCGCATGTCGAAGGGCACACTGGTCCGCGACGTGTTCCAGTTCCAGTTCACGACCGGCGACTCCGTCGCGCCGCCCTCGCCCGCGCGCTGAGACGAGCGCGCCCGCGGCATCGCGTTAATAGCTCCCCCTGAGGTCGTACTCGCTCGGGAACGCGTCCATGAACACGCGATCGATCTCGAGGTTCACCTCGCGCAGCATGCGCGCCTTCTGCGGGTAGGGCATGAACGCGCTCTTGAAGCCGTTGAGGACGATGCGCTTCACCTCGTAGGGCGAGAGCCGGAAGCCCCGCACCGCGAGCGCGATCTCCTCGCTCACCGTGGTCGCCGACATGAGGCGGTTGTCCGTGTTGAGCGTGACGCGCAGGCCCTGCCGGAAGTAGTCGCCGCACGGGTGCTGCGTGATGCTCTTCACGGCGCGCGTCTGGATGTTGGACGACAGGCACATCTCGAGCGGAACGCGGTGATCGCGCACGTAGCGCATGAGGTCCGGGTCCTCGCGCAGCCGTGTGCCGTGGCCGATGCGGTGGGCCCCGCAGTAGTGGAGCGCCTGGGCGATGCTCTGCGCGCCGAACGCCTCGCCCCCGTGCACGGTGGAGTTGATGTTGTGCTTGAGGATGAGCTGGAACGCCTCGCGGTGCGCCTTCGCCGGATAGTCCTTCTCCTGGCCCGCCAGGTCGTAGGCTAGCACGCCGCGGCCCTTGTAGGCCACCGCCAGCTCCGCCAGCTCCATGGACACCTTGGGCGCCATGCTGCGGATGCCGCAGATGATGACGCCGGTGGACAGGTCGTACTTGGCGCCCGCGTCGCGCAGCCCGGCGATCACCGGGTCCACGATGTCCTCGAACGGCAGGCGCTTCTTCTGGTGGAGGATCGGGGAGTAGCGCACTTCCAGGTGGCGGATGTTCTCGTCGGCGCAGTCCTCGACCAACTCGAACGCGGTACGGTAGAGCGCGTCCTTCTCCTGCATGACGGACAGCGTGAGGTCGAAGATCTGGAGATAGTCGGCGAGATCCCGCGTGCGCTTTCCGGCCTGGAGCAGGCGCGTGAGCTCCGCGAGCTTCGTCGTCGGGAGCTTGACGCCCTGGTCCTTCGCCAGCTCGAGCACCGTCTTCGGCCGAACGCTGCCGTCCAGGTGGCAGTGCAGCTCCGCCTTGGGCAGCCGCCGGATCGTGTCGAGCGCCAGCTTCACCGGGGTCGCTCCAGGGCCATGATCTTGTTCACCCTGCGCTCGTGACGGCCGCCGGCGAACGCCGTGGTGAGGAACAGGCGCACGAGGCGCAGCGCGGCACCCCGATGCACCACTCGGGAGCCGAGCGCCAGCACGTTGGCGTCGTTGTGCTCGCGCGCGTTCTTCACCGTGGCGTCGTCGTGGCACAGCGCGCAGCGCACGCCGGCAATCTTGTTCGCGGCCATCGTCGAGCCGATGCCCGCGGCGTCCACGACGATGCCGCGGGCCGAGCGCCCGCTCGCCACCTCGCGCGCGACGGCCGCGGCGAAGTCCGGGTAGTCCACGGCCTCTTCCGAATGGGTGCCGCAGTCGTGCACCTGCCAGCCCAGGTCCTCGACGATGGCGCGGCGCAGGACCTCCTTGAGCGCGAAGCCCCCGTGATCGGAGCCGATCGCCACGCGCCTGGGCGCGAGCGGGCCCGGCGCGGCCTGGCTCCCCGGCGACGGCGTGCTGCGCGGCGAAGCTGCGGGCGCGGCCGGCTGACCCGAAGCGGGCGTGGGCCCGAGCGCGCGGTCCACGGCCTCGCGCACCAGACGCCGGACTTCGCTCTCGCTGGGGGTCCGCATGGGCAGCGGAGTCTAGCCCGGACCATTCGCGAGCCGCTACCTCCCAGCCCGGGGGCGCCGGGTCCGCGCGCCGCGAGCGGAGGCGCGCGAGCGGCGCGCGCGGGCGTCGCGGCCATGCGCTACACTCGTTCGCCCTTACCGGCCTCGTCCACTCCCTCTGGAGCACGCGTGAACCGCTCGCGCCGAACCCACCTGCTCGCCGCCGCCGCCCTCTGCCTCTCGCTCGCCGCCCCCGCACGGGCGGGCGCCGGTCCCGCGCAGGGCCCGGTCACGCGCTCGGACAGCACCGTCGCCGAGTCCTGGCGGCTCGACAACGGCCTCGAGGTGCGCACGCTGCACGTCCCCCAGGCCGCGGGGGTGTCGGTCACGCTGGCGTTCCGGGCCGGCTCGGGCTACGACCCCCCCGGACGCGAGGGCCTCTCGGAGCTCCTCGCCGAGCTCCAGTTCACGAGCGCCGCCGGAGACGTCCCCGAGCGCTCGCGCGAGGAGATGGCGAGCCTGCGCCCGCTCGGCTGGGAGAACCGGCCGGGCACGCGGCTCGTGCGCTTCACCGAGGTGGCGACCGCGTCTCAGCTGCCGGGCGTGCTCAAGCAGATCGCCACGCGGCTCGCCGGTGTCCAGCTCACCGACGCGGGCGTCAAGGCGGCCTTGGCGCGGGTGCGCCGCGACAGGAGCTCGCGCCTCTTCGGCGAGACCGGCGACGTGCTCTACTGGCGAGCCCAGCTGCTCGCGCACGGCGTCACCGACGAGCAGCTCGTGCTGCGCGCGAGCCTCGCGCCGCTGGAACGGCTCGCGGCCCGCGACCTGGAGCCGACGCTCAGGCGCTGGTACCAGGCCGGCAACGCCTCCCTCGCGCTGGCCGGCGACCTCTCGGGTGTGGACGTGTACGCGCTCGTGACGTCCCTCTTCGCCCCTCTGCCCGGGGGCCCCGCCATGCCCGACACCGTCCAGTTCGACGTGCGCGGCAGCAAGCGCACGGCGCCGTGGAAGGGCCTCGCGGCTCCCGTGGGCGTGGTCGCGGTCACCTCGCCCGCGCTCGCCGACAGCCTGCACCCCGCCTTCTACCTCGGCATGCTCGTCACCGGCCCTGGCCTCACCGAGGCGTGGGGCAGCCCCACGCCGCCGCTCACCTCGCGCTTTCAGTACTCCCTGTTCGACGATCCCGAGCTGGTCCGTTTCTACCCGCCGGTCGCCCGGGACACGGCCGACCCCGATGCCGTCGCGGAAACGCTCGAGCGGGGGCTCGAGACCCTGAGCGGCCAGATCGTCGAGATGAGCCTCCTGGACACGGTGCGGCGGGGCGTGCGCTGGCTCATGGGCGGCGAGTTGCCGCTCGAGGTGCGGCGGCGGTTGCGGGCAGACGCCCGCGGGCTCGGCACGCTGTCGGACGTCATGGCGACGCGCGCGCTGTGGAAGGGGGACGCGTTCTGGAGCGATTACCTTCACCGCCTCGATGAGCTGAAGATCGGGCACACCTTCTTCTACGGCTGGGTCGCCAACCCGTCTCACCAGACCACGCTGCTCCTGACCCCGGCCCGCTGATCTCGGGAGCGCACATGAGCGACCGGCCGCAAGCAGGAAGCGCCATCCGAGACGTCTCGGACACGGCGCTGTGGGTGGCCATCTATCGCGCCCAGGAGAGCGAGCGCAAGGACGCGCTGTTCAACGATCCGTACGCGCGCCGGCTCGCCGGCGAGCGCGGCCAGCAGATCGTGGACACGATCCCGCACGGCCACGCCATGAGCTGGCCCATGGTGGTGCGCACACACGTCTTCGACGAGATCATCCAGCGCGTGCTGGCCGAGCAGGGCGTGGACACGGTCCTGAACCTCGCCGCCGGTCTCGACGCACGGCCGTGGCGGCTGCCGCTCCCGCCCGAGACGCACTGGGTGGACGTGGACCTGCCCGGTATGCTCGCGCACAAGCAGCAGGGCATGGCGGGCGAGACGCCGCGCTGTCGCTACACCGCTCGCGCCGCCGACCTGCGCGAGCCCGGCGCGCTGCGGGCCGTGTTGGACGAGTTCGCGCGCGAGCCGCGGCGAGCGCTGGTGATCACCGAGGGGCTGCTCATCTACCTGGAGCCGGCCCAGGTGGCGACGCTGGCGGGCGAGCTGGCGAGCGGGACCGGCGTGCGGTTCTGGCTCATGGACCTGGCGTCGCCGATGCTCCTCCAGTGGATGGAGCGCCGCTGGAAGGGCCCGCGCGGGCTCCAGAACGCGCCGTTCCGCTTCGCCCCCGCAGAGGGCACCGCGTTCTTCGCGCCGCACGGCTGGCGCGAGCGCGAGTTCCATTCCACATGGGAGGAGGCGAAGCGGCTCAAGCGCATGCCGCCCAACAGCTGGGTGTGGGGGCTGTTCGCGCTGTTCATGTCGCCCCGGAGGCGCGAGGCGATGCGGCGCTTCAGCGGCCACGTGGTGCTCGAGCGCGCGGGGCCGGCCGGCGCGTAGCGTCACGCGGGCGGCGCGGGCCCTCGCGGCGGCAGGCTCAGGCGGTCGGGAAGCGCGCCGCGATCGCCTCCATCACGCCCGCCAGCTCCGCGTCGCGCGCCGTGATGCCCTGGGCATCGTGAGTGACCAGCTCCACGCGCACGGTGGAGTAGACGTTCGACCACTCGGGATGATGGTCGAGCGCGTGGATGCGCAGCGCGCACGCGGTCATGAACGCGAACGCGTCGGCGAAATCGCGAAAGCGGTAGGTGCGGGCGAGCTTGCCGTCGCGCACCTCCCAGCCGGGGAGCTTCTCCAGCGCGGCGGCGAGCGGTCCCGGATCGAGACGGGCCGGCATGGGGCCTCCTTCGTGAGAACGTTCTCGTGAGCGGCACGGGGCCGCGGGCGATGCGGCCGCCGGATTGTACCCGACACCCGCGCGCTGCTAGCCTTTCGCTCGGCATGTCTCGGCGCATTCTCATCGGCATCGCCGGCGGGTCGGGCTCCGGCAAGACGCTCGTGGCGCGGACGATCGTGCGCGAGCTGGGGTCCAAGCGCGTCGTCGTCATCGACCAGGACAGCTACTACAAGGACCTGGACCAGGTGCCGTTCCGCGACCGGGAGGCGCGCAACTTCGACCACCCGGACGCGTTCGACACCGAGCTCCTCGCCCGCCACCTGCGCGAGCTGCTCGAGGGACACCCGATCGAGCAGCCGATCTACGACTACGCGCAGCACCGGCGCTCCGGCGACACCCGGCTCATCAGCGATCACCTCGTGATCGTGCTGGAGGGGATCCTGATCTTCCACGAACCCGAGCTGCGCGCGCTCATGGACATCAAGCTGTACGTGGACGCAGACTCCGACGTCCGCCTCGTCCGGCGCCTGCGCCGGGACCTCCTCGAGCGCGGCCGCTCGGTGGACTCGATCCTGCGCCAGTACGAGGACAGCGTGCGCCCGATGTACCTGGAATTCGTGGAGCCGACGAAGCGATTCGCGGATGTCATCATCCCGGGCGGCGGCCACAACAAGGTCGCCATCGACCTGGTGAAGACCAAGATCCGCGAGCTGCTCCGCGAGCGCGGCGTGGACGCCGCCGCGACCGTTCCGCAGGCCTGAATTCCGCCATTCCGGCGTTGACACCCCCTTCGCGCTCCGCGTAGCGTCGCTGCTCCCGATGAGCGAACCCACCCGCACCCTGCCCGGCACCGGATCCATCGAGGTGATCGTGGGCAGCATGTACAGCGGCAAGACGGAAGAGCTGATCCGCCGGCTGCGCCGCGCGCAGATCGCCCGCCAGCGCGTCGAGATCTTCAAGCCGACCCTCGACGACCGCTATGCGAAGGACGCGATCGTCTCGCACAGCGACCTGCGCATTCCCTCGCGCTCCGTCCGCAAGGCGTCGGAGATCCTGGGCTACGCCCACGAAGCGCAGGTCATCGGCATCGACGAGGGCCAGTTCCTGGGTCCGGACCTGGTGGTGGTGTGCGAGCGACTGGCCCGCATGGGCAAGCGCGTCATCGTGGCGGGGCTGGACCAGGACTACCTCGCGCGGCCGTTCGAGCCCATGCCGCAGCTCCTGGCCATTGCCGAGTACATCACGAAGACGCTCGCCATCTGCGTCGTCTGCGGCGCCCCCGCGAACCGCACGTACCGCAAGGTGCAGCGCGGCGGCCGCGTGGTCGTGGGCGGGGCCGAGATCTACGAAGCGCGCTGCCGGCGGTGCTACGACCTCGGCCGCAGGGCGCGCTCCGCCACCGAACCCATGGGGGAAACGAATGCCAAGCCGAAAGCCGCTCGCGCGCGCGCTCACCGCCCTCGCGCTGCTCGCCGCAGCCGGGTGTAGCAGGCCCGCGAAGCAGCCCGCGACCGCCGGCGGGGCGTTCCCGGTCGGGCTCGTGTTCGACATCGGCGGCCGCGGCGACAAGAGCTTCAACGACGCCGCATACGCCGGCCTCGAGCGCGCGAAGAACGAGCTGGGCGTGCGCTTCAGCACGCTCGAGACGAGCGAGGGCTCGGACCGCGAGGCGCAGCTCCGCCAGCTCGCGGAAGGCGACGCGAAGATCGTGTTCGCCGTGGGCTTCCTGTTCACGGACGACGTGCGCGCGCTGGCGAAAGAGTTCCCCGACCGCAAGTTCGGGTGCATCGATTACACGGTGGATCCCAAGGACACGATCCCGCCCAACCTGGTGGCGCTCAAGTTCCGCGAGGAGGAGGGCAGCTTCCTGGTCGGGGCGCTCGCCGGGCTGCTCACGAAGACGGGCAGGGTGGGCTTCGTCGGCGGCATGGAGATTCCGCTCATCCGCAAGTTCCAGGCGGGCTACGTCGCCGGGGTGAAGGCGGTGAACCCGGGAGCGCAGGTGATGGTGAAGTACGCCGGCACCACGGGCGCCGCGTTCAAGGATCCCACCAAGGGGAAGGAGCTGGCGCTGGCCGAGTACCACGGCGGCGCCGACATCATCTTCCACGCCTCGGGCTCCACCGGGCTCGGCGTGTTCGAGGCGGCGCGCGAGCTGAAGAAGCTGGCGATCGGCGTGGATTCCGACCAGTACGACGAGGCGCCCGGCGTGGTCCTCACGTCCATGGTCAAGCGCGTGGACACGGCGGTGTTCGACACGATCCGCGAGCTGAAGGACGGCCACTGGCGGGCCGGCGTGCGCGATTTCGGCCTCGCCGAGCAGGGCGTGTCGTGGGTGTACGACGACCGCAACAAGGCGCTCGTCCCCGATGCCGTCAAGGCCCGGGTGGACTCGCTCCAGGCGCTGATCGTGGCGGGCACGCTGCACGTGCCGACGGAGCCGTGAGCTCGCGGCCGCTCCGGCCCCGGCTCCGCGCGCGTGGGGCGGGGCCGCCGCCAGGGGCGCTCGCATGAGCGCATGGTCCACGCCCGAGCCCGGCGTGCGCGTGCGAACGAGCCGCTGCTACGACATGAATTCGGTGCTGCTGGCCGCGGACGGTCACGCGGTGGCAATCGACCCCGGCGTGCTGCCGAGCGAGCTGGACGAGATCGCGGCGGCGGTGGCGGAGGCGGCGCCGCGATTCGAGCGCGTGTCCCTGGCGTTCACGCACCCGCACTGGGACCACGTGCTGGGCCGGCCGTGGTTTCCCGGCGCCACCACGTTCGCGCACGCGGGATTCTCGGACGAGCTGGAGCGCGACCAGGATCGGATCGCGCTCGACGCCGAGCGCTGGATCCGCGATGCCGGCGAGACGCCGCCGCAGCCGTTCCGGGCGTTCACGCCGGACCTGAAGGCCCGCGGCACCGTGCTCGTGCGACTGGGCCCGATCGACGTGGTGACGTACGACACGCCCGGCCACAGCGGCAGCCACCTGGCGCTGTGGCTCCCGCAACACGGGACGCTCGTCGCCGGGGACCTCCTCTCCGACATCGAGATCCCCTGGCTGGACGCCGCCCCGTGGGTGTATCGCGCGAGCCTCAAGGCGCTCCACTGGCTGTTCGAGCAGGAGGACGTGCGCCTGCTCGTGCCGGGCCATGGCCCCGTCGCGCACGGCCGGCTGAGCGGCTACCGGCGGCTCCTGCGCGACATGGACTACCTGCTGCACCTGGAAGGCGGCGTCGGCGACGCATGGCGACGTGGCCTGACGCTGGAGGAGACGCGCGTCGAGGTGGCGCGCATGGACTACCTGGGCAAGGATGCAGCCCATGCCATGAACGACGTGCATGCCGAGAACGTCCGCTTCGCCTATCAGGCGCTCGCGGACTCGGCCACACCGGGGAGGATCGGATGACCGTGGAGAACCTGCAGAAGGAGAACCTGAACCCGTTCGAGATCGCCCAGCACTACTTCCAGCAGGCGGCCGACCGGCTCAAGCTGGACGAGGGCATGCGGGCGATCCTCTCCACGCCCAAGCGCTGCCTCACGGTGAGCATCCCGGTGCGCATGGACGACGGCACCTACAAGGTGTTCATCGGCCATCGCGTGGCGCACAACATGGCGCGCGGGCCGGCCAAAGGTGGCATCCGCTTCCACCCCGACGTGAACCTGGACGAGGTGAAGGCGCTGGCGTCGTGGATGACGTGGAAGTGCGCCTGTCTGGACCTGCCGTTCGGCGGCGGGAAGGGCGGCGTGCAGGTGGACCCGCACAAGCTCTCGAAGCTCGAGCTGGAGCGACTCACCCGGCGCTACACGAGCGAGATCCTGCCCGTGATCGGGCCCGACAAGGACATCCCCGCGCCCGACGTGTACACCGACGCGCAGGTCATGGCGTGGATCATGGACACGTACAGCATGACGCACGGCACCACCACGCTCGGCGTGGTGACCGGCAAGCCGCTGGCGCTGGGTGGCTCGAAGGGCCGCGACCGCGCCACCGCGCGCGGCGTCCAGTTCACG
>Ga0075424_100005374_pt1 | contig 12223 bp, 11 predicted proteins | sample SoiMethybrSBSTD3_FD_75301 | JGI IMG/M metagenome (GOLD analysis project Ga0075424, IMG submission 75301) | Bulk soil microbial communities from a Populus tree surrounding site in Tennessee, USA - Soil MetaG P. TD hybrid SBSTD3 | ecosystem: Environmental > Terrestrial > Soil > Tree plantation... | reverse complement strand
TCGTCGGCGAGCGGGCCGTCGAAGCTGAAGCCGATGTCGGTGTCGCCGCGCTTGAGCATGGCCAGCCGCGTGGAGGCGTCCGGCACCGCCTTGAAGACGAGCCGCTTCACCGCCGGCGCCTTGCGCCAGTAGCCGTCGAAGGCCTCCAGCACCAGCTCGACGCCCGGCGTGGAGGACACGAAGCGATAGGGCCCGGCGCCGACCGGCGCCTTCTTGAAGCCATCCTCGCCGACCTTCTCCACGTACTTCTTCGGCACCACCCAGCCGCTTCCCGTGGCCGGCGTGCCGTAGTGCAGCAGGAAGTCGGGCCACGGCTTCTTGAGCCGGAAGCGCACGCGCGAGGGCTCGGGCGTCTCGACGGCGGCCACGTGATCCTTCAGGTTCCGGTTGAAGATGCCGCGGTAGCGCTCGAAGGAGAACTTCACGTCCTCGGCGGTCACGGGATCGCCGGTGTGGAACCGCACCCCCTTGCGCAGGACGAACTCGTAGACGAGCCCGTCGGGCGAGACCGTCCACGACTCCGCGAGGCTCGGCGCCATGGCCTTGCCCGGCATGGGCTTTACCATCGCGTCGTGCAGCGCGTACAGCAGCATGAACGGCGTGATCAGGCCGGGTGTCTCGGCCGGATCGAAGAACGTGGGCGCCAGCGTGAAGTGCGTGGCCAGCGTCAGCTGGCCCTCCGGCGCGGCGAGCGCGGGCGCGGGGACCAGCAGCGCCAGGACGAGGAGAGCGGTGACGGCACGTCGACGCATGAGGCCTCCAGTCGGCGTCAGGGATTCAGGATGACTTTGAGCGGGTCGCCGGTCCGCTTCTCCAGCACGTCGATCGCATCGTGGACCCGGGCGAGCGGGAACCGGTGCGTGATTAGCGGCTTGGCGGTCAAGCGCCCGGCCGCCAGCAGCGCGAGCGCGCGGCCCACGCTGGTGCCGCCCTCCCCGCGCTCGGTATAGATGGTGACGTTGCGACGCACGGCGTGGCTGATGTCGGCCGTCACCGGGCCGTGGTAGAAGGCGACCAGCAGCACCTTGCCGCCGGGCTTCGTCATCTTGAGCGACTGGTCGAACGTCTCGTCGCCGCCCGCGCAGTCGATCACGAGATCGGCGCCCTTGCCCTTCGTCGCCTCCATCACGGCGGCCACGGGATCGTGCTGGCGGCTGTTGACGGTGACGTCGGCGCCGAGCGTGCGTCCCACGGCCAGGCGCGACTCCCGCGTGCCGGTGAGAATCACGCGGGTGGCGCCGAGCGCGCGCACGAGCTGGATGGCCATGAGCCCGATCGGCCCGGGCCCGAGCACGGCCACGGTCTCGCCGGCGAAGTAGCCGCCGGCGTTCTCGAGGCCGAAGAGCGGGCTGCCGGAGGTCATCACCACGCTCGCTTCCTCGTAGCTGACGCCGTCCGGCATCCGGTAGAGCGTGTTGACGTGATTCACCGCGTACTCGGCCAGCCCGCCGTTGGTGGTGAACCCGTTGGCGCGATGCCCGCGCTTCATGTTGCCGTAGTTCAGGCAGGCGGTGTACTGGCCGCGGATGCAGTTCTCGCAGCGACGGCAGCCCATGTGCGCTTCGACGACCACCCGGTCGCCGATCTGAAACTCATCCACCGTGCGCCCGACCGCCACGATGTCGCCCGCGTACTCGTGGCCGAAGATGAACTCGCCGTAGGCGGGCATCTGCGGCATGCCCTGGTGGATGATCTTCAGATCCGTCCCTCAGACGCCGCAGGCCCTCACGCGGACCAGCACGTCCTCGTCCCCCGGCACCGGGACCGGGCGCTCCTGCAGCTCGAAGCGGTGCGGCGCGACCAGCACCGTTGCCGTCATGGTGGCCGGAATCGGCATGGATGCTCCTTTCGTGGCAGGACCGTAATGGATAAGCGCGGGCCGGTCAAGGAACGCCGGCGTAACGTTCCGGGTTCTCCCCGCATCCAAAAGGCAGACGAGGGAGGGCTCACGCCATGCGCCGGTCGATCCTGGTCATCGCGCTGCTCGCGGCTGTCAGCGGCTGTGCCAATCTCCAGTCCGGCCTCGGGGGACCGGCCCAGACGGGGCTCCAGCCGCTGAACGTGGGCTGGGAGCGAGACCTGACGGTGACCTGGGAGAGCGGCCAGCATCGCGGCAGCCAGGTGGTGTCCGGCTACGTCAACAACACCTCGCCGTATGATCTCGCCAACACCCGCGTCCTCGTCGAGGCCCTGGACGCCGGAGGCCAGGTCATCGAGCAGCGCGTGGGCTACCTGCCCGGCGAGCTGCGTGGTGGCGGCCGCCTGTTCTTCGAGGTGCCGATCGCGCAGGCCCCGACCTACCGTGTGCGCGTGTTTTCGTACGATCGGATGGAAGCCGGCCTGATGAGCTGAGCGAGGACTCGAGAGCCGCGTCAGCTTGGCGCGCAGTCCCCGCCAATCGTGCCATCATGGCCGCGCGCCGCCGCGCCGCGGCGTCTCCAGCTCATCAGAATCGGCGGCAGAACGGATCGCCGAGGCGTTCGCCGGGTTGGTACTGACATTGCTCCCGCCTCCCGGAACCGGTGAGATCTCCACGCTCGGCTCTGCGAGTTTCCGTCTGCGCATCGTTCGGCGAGGCCGCCGTCGCCGAGCTCTTCGGGGCGTGCACCGGCGGAGCCGTGCTCACCGCGTGGGCCCTCTATCTCGGCGCGAGCCCGTTCACGATCGGGCTCCTCGTGGCACTGCCGCTGGCCGCCCAGGTCCTCCAGGTGCCGGGCGCGTGGCTGACGCTCACGTTCGGACCGAAGGCCGTCGCCATCGCCGCGATCGGCGCCTCGCGGCTGCTCTGGCTGCCGATGGTGGCCCTGCCGTTCGTGGGATTGCCGACAGAGACGGCGCTCCACGTCCTCGTCGGCGTGGTCGCGCTCGCCGCCGTGTTCGGAGTGATCGGAAACAACGCGTGGACGGCGTGGATCGGCGAGCTCGTGCCCGGCGCGATCCGCGGCCGCTTCTTCAGCCGTCGAACCGTGTACATCTCGATCGCCAGCACCGTCGCGTCGCTGGGCGCGGCCGGCGCCCTCGACGGCCTCGGCGCACGTGGATGGGTGGGGCCCACGCTCGGCGGGCTGGCGGCGATCGCCTGCATCGCCGGCCTCCTGAGCCTGTACCTTCTCCATCGCCAGCACGATCCTGCGCGCGCCCACGCACCCGAGCGGCCGGACTGGCGCGTCCTGATCAGGGTCGCGCGCGCCCCCCAGGCCTGGCCCTTCCTGAGGTATCTGATGGCCTGGAACAGCGCAGTGGCTCTGTCCGCGAGCTTCTTCTCTCTGCACATGCTGGTGAATCTGCAGACGGGATTCGCGCTCGCCGCGCTGCACGGAGTCGGGGTGGCCACGGTGCGGATCATCTCGGCGCCCTTGTGGGGACGCGCGGTCGACCGCCTGGGAGCGCGGCCGGTGCTGGTGCTGTGCTCGTTCGGCATCGCGTCGGTGCCGGCGATCTGGCTCTTCGTCACGCCCGCGTTCCTGTGGCCGCTGGCGCTCGAGGCGGCGCTGGCCGGCGCGCTGTGGGGCGGCCACGGCATCGCCGCGATGGATCTGACCGTGAAGTTGTCGCCCGGCCCGGAGCGTCCGTTCTATCTCGCGATGTTCGCCGCCGCCAGCGGCCTCGGCTTCGCCGTCGCCGCCGCGCTGGCCGGACTGGTCGCCTCTCACCTGCCCGTGCGCTTCGAGCTCCTCGGCGAGGCGTGGACGAACTTGCACGTCCTCTTCCTGCTCTCCGCGCTGGCGCGCGTCGTCGCCGCCGTGCCCGCGCTGCGGATCCAGGAGCCCGGCGCGCAGGACGTCCGGACGTTCGTCAAGCGGACGTTCAACGCCGCGGCGACGGCCCTCGTCCCGCGACGCCTCACCGCCTGAGTCACGCGCTGCCCGTCTCGCGTACCGTCATGACCTCCAGCAGATGTCCGGAGGGATCCTCGAAGTAGAAGCCGCGGCCGCCGCGCCGGTGGTTGATCCGGCCGTTGGTATGGCTGCCGGGGCCGCTGCCATACGCGATGCCCCTGGCCTTCACCCGGCCGAAGATGGCGTCGAACTCCGCATCGCTCACGTGGAATGCATAGTGGTGGCCGAATCCACCCCCGAACTCCGGGTCGTCGGAGAAATCCAGCGTCAGGGCGTCGTTGGCGTGACCTTCAAGCCGAAGATCTCGGCGAAGAACCCGGCCGACGCCTTCTTGTCCCTGGCCGGCACGATGGTATGGTCCAGCTGAATCGTCATTTCCACCCTCGCAGAGCCGACTATGATCGGAGGCTACCATGGCCGGCCGGTCCGACACGCCGACGCTGGGGAGCTTGCCGGAGCGCGCCGCGCGCCGGTGGGGCGCGCGCGAGGCGCTGGCCTTCCAGGGCAAGCGCTGGACGTTCGCCGAGATCGCCGCGCGCGTGGACGAGGCCGCCAAGGGGCTGCTCGAGCTCGGCATCGCGCCCGGTGACAAGGTGGCCCTCTGGATGGTGAACCGTCCGGAGTGGATCGACGCGATGTTCGCGATCATGAAGATCGGCGCCGTCCTCGTGCCCGTCAACACGCGCTTCCGCACCGAGGACATGGCGTACGTCCTCGCCCAATCCGACGCCGCCGCCGTGATTCTCGCCGAACGCTCCGGGCCGATCGACTACCTGGCCATGATGCGCGCGGTCGTGCCGGCGCTCGGCACGCGCCCGGACCCGCGCTTTCCCCACCTGCGCCACGTCGTGACTCTCGACGCCACCGGAGGGGTTCGAGGGGAACCCTCTGGGGTTCCCCTCCAACAAGTGCTCGAGCGCGGCCGGCGGGTCAGCGACGCGGACCTGGCGGAGCGCGCCGACCGGGTCGATCCGGAGCAGGACGCCTTCATCTTCTACACGTCGGGAACCACCGGGTTCCCCAAGGGGGCCGTGCACAACCACCGGATGGTCAGGAACACGTGGGACCACGGCGACCGCATGGGCGTCACCGTCAACGACGTGATCCTCATGTACCTGCCGCTCTTCCACGCCTTCGGCTTCATCGAAGGGCCGCTCATGTCGATGATCCGCGGCGCGCGCGAGGTGCTCACCGAGACGTTCGATCCCCACGAGTGTCTCGACCTTCTCGCGAGCGAGCGGGCGACGATCATCCACGGGTTCGACACCCACTATCAGGCGCTGCTCGACGCCCAGGCGCAGAAGCCCCGCGACGTGTCGAGCGTGCGGACCGGCATCTGCGGCACCGGCATGTCGAGCTCCATCGCGATCGCGCGGCGCGCCCGGCAGACCTTCGGCAACCTCATGACCGGCTTCGGGATGAGCGAGGTCGGCATCGGTGTGACGTTCTCGTTCCTCGACTCCACCGAGGAGCAGTGCGTGGAGGCCAACGGCTATCCCGGCGCCGGCTACGAGCTGCGGATCGTCGATCCGGCCACGGGCGCCGAGCAGCCCACCGCCGTGCCCGGCGAGATCCTCGTGCGCGGGTACATGGTGATGCGGGGGTACTACAACAAGCCCGAGGAGACGGCGCGGGCCATCGACGCGGACGGGTGGTTCCACACCGGGGACATGGGCGTCATGCGCCCCGACGGCCACATGCGCTTCCTGGGCCGCTACAAGGACATGCTCAAGATCGGCGGCGAGAACGTCGACCCCATGGAGGTCGAGGCGTTCCTGATGAGCCATCCCGCCATCGCCGCCGCCGCGGTGGTCGGGCTGCCCGACGCGCGGCTGGCCGAGGTGGCGGTGGCCTTCGTGCAGCGGGCGCCCGGCGCGACGCTGGCCGAGCACGACGTGAAGGAGCACTGCCGCGGGCGCGTGGCCAGCTTCAAGATCCCGCGCCACGTCATGTTCGTCGAGGAGCTGCCGATGACCAGCACCGGCAAGGTCCAGAAGGTCAAGCTGCGGGAGCGCGCGCGCGCCGCGTGGCCCTCCTCATGAGCTAGCGTCGACCGATCACCTCGGCGATGGTGCGGCAGAGTACCTCGGGATCGACCGGCTTGGCGATGTGCGCGGCGAATCCCGCCGCCGTGGTCTTGTCGCGCGAGTGCACGCGCCCGTACGCCGTCGTGGCCACGACCGGCAGGCCGCCGAGCGCCGGATCGGGCAGCTTGCGGATCTCCCGCAGGAGCCAGTATCCGTCCTGGCCCGGCATCGCGATGTCGCTCAGGACGACGTGCGGTCGCGCCCGCTCCAGAATCGCCAGCGCCTCGGCCGCGGCGGCGGCGGTCGTCACGTGCGCGCCGCAGTAGGCCAGCGCGGCCGCCAGGAAGTCCAGCGTCGTCTCGTCGTCGTCGACGACGAGCACGCTGACGTCGACGAGGTTTCGCGGTAACCGCGGTGGCGCCGGCTCGGGGCGCCGCTGGTGCGCGCCGGGTCGCGGGGGCTCCCCGCCGGTCCGCCCGGTGTCGCCGCCGCGCAAGGGCCGCCCGCGAGCCGGCTGGGCTCCCCGGGGATCCGGCACCGCTTCGAGCCGCCACGTCCTCTCCACATACGTCGTGTCCATCGTCATGGGCCCTCGTGCTCCTTCACGTTGGGTTCGAAGGGATTCAGTGGTCGTCGCGGAAGCGCCACGCTGAAGCTGGCGCCCTGGCCCTTGCCCGGGCTCGCCGCGTGGACGCAGCCGCCGTGCAACTCGACGAGATGTTTGACGAGCGCGAGGCCGAGACCGAGACCGCCGTGCGAGCGCGTCGTCGAGCTGTCCTCTTGACGGAACATCTCGAACACGTGCGGCAGCACCTCGGGGGCGATCCCCTCGCCGTTGTCGCATACCGCGATCTCCGCCATCTGGTCGGCCTCGCGCAGGGTCAGGGACACGGTGCCGCCGGCCGGCGTGAACTTGATGGCGTTGGTCAGGAGGTTCCACATCACTTGCTGCAGCCGATCCGGCGCCCCGATGATCGGCACGCTGTCGGCCGCCAGGAGGGTGGACAGCGCGACCCCCTTGGCCTCGGCCGTGGGCCGCACGGTCTCGATCGCCGCCGTCACCACCGCGGCCAGATCGCACGCCTCGAAGTCGAGACGCAGCCGGCCGGTCACCACCCGCGACATGTCGAGCAGGTCGTCGACGAGCTGGGCTTGCGTCGCTGCGTTCCGTACGATGGTGCGGGCGGCGCGGGCGATGCCCTCGGCATCGAGGTCGGCGCTCTCGATCAGGCGCGCCCAGCCCAGGATGGACGTCAGGGGCGTCCGGAGCTCGTGCGAGATGGTGGCGAGGAACTCGTCCTTCGCCCGGTTGGCCGCCTCGGCGGCTTCGCGCGCCCGCCGCTCCCGGGCCAGGAGCTCGTCGCGCTCCGTCTCGAGCCGCCGGCGCTCGGTGACGTCGCGCGCGATCTTCGAGGCGCCGACGATCACGCCGCTGGCGTTCCGCACCGGTGACACCGTCAACGACACGTTCAGAAGACGCCCGTCCTTGGCCACGCGCACCGTCTCGAAGTGATCGATGCGCTCGCCGCGGCGGAGCCGGGCCAGGACCTCGTCCTCCTCGGGGTAACGCTCGCGCGGGATGATCAGCGTGATGTGGCGGCCCACCGCCTCCTCCGCGGTCCACCCGAAGATCCGTTCGGCGCCACCGTTCCACGAGGTGATGACGCCCTCGAGGGTCTTGCTGACGATGGCGTCGTCGGAGGAATCGACGATGGCGGCCAGCCGTGCCGGCAGCTCCTCGGGATCGAAGCTGGGGAGTCGAGCCACGAAGGAGCTCAGCGGAGGCGGTAATCCGCGGCCGCCGCCGCGCGCACGCGCGCGGCGATGTCGCGTTCGAGCGCCCGCACCGCGCCCGGTGAGGGCGACGCATCGGCGGCCAGCGTGAGCAGCGCCGGCAGCGCCATCCACCACACGAGCGCCTCATAGGGCTCCTTCACGAAATAGCGCAAGCCCGCGTGCTCGTGCACGCCGGTCAGCCAGGCGGCGTCGGCGTCGCTCAGCCAGTCGAGCCGCGGCGAGCCGGCGGCCGGCGCCGAGCGCGCATGAGCCAGGGCGACGCGCACGCGGCCCGCGGCACGCCACGCATCCTCGCCCTCGGCGCCGAGGCGCGCGGTCGCCTCCGCGATCACCGCCCGCAACCGCAGTCCGTCGAACATCCGCGCCGCCACGCCGGGGGGATCGGACAGCGCGCCCAGCCGGCCGAGCGCCTCCAGCGCGGCCCACGCCACGATCCCCCCGAGCGCGGCTCCGCTCGGCGTCAGCAGCGCACGCGCCGGCGCCGGCCACGCCGACTCGAAGCGCCGCTCGAGCTCGGGAAGCCGGCGCGCGGCCTCGAGGCGGCGCTCGAACGTCTCGATCACCGCCTCGAGATCGCCGCGGACGGCACCGCCGGTGACGTCCGGGTGACGGCCGGCCAGCGCCTTGACCTCCGCGAGGAAGGCGCGCATGCGGGCCGCGGCCTCCGCCGCCACCGAGGTGACCTCGAGCAGCGCGCGAAAGGCGGCGTGCACGGGCTCGAGGAGCAGCAGGCGCATGGCCTCGTCCACGCTCGGCACGCCACGGCCGCCGAGCCGGTCGGCCAGCGCGCTCCAGGGCCGCCGGCCGTCGTCGACCACCTCGCGCCAGTCGACGAACACGTGACAGCCGTACCCCGGCAGCTCGACGCGCAGGCCCGACTCCGCCAGCGTGCGGGCGTGGTGGAGGTGCTCGAGCCCGGTCACGACGTCGCGGCAGAGCAGGAACACGCCAGGATCGTGCGAGGCGCCGAGCGCCTCGCCCAGCGAGGCCTGGACGAGCCGACGCTCGGCGCCCTTGTCCGCCCACGCGCACGACATGCGGACCCAGCCCTGGGTAGGCGCATAGCGGTTGTGATAGACGACCAGGGCCCGGGCGCCGTCACGCTGGTTCGAGTAAGCGAACACGTCCTCGTTCACCCAGCCCTCGTCGGTGAAGAAGTCGTAGAGCCGGAAGTTGTGCGCCTCGGCGAACAGGTCGCGGCGGTGCAGCAGCGGCGCGATACGGCGCTCGTGCTCCGCCACCAGCCCGGCGTCGGGGTGCTCGTCGTAGTAGGCGCGCCGATACTCCATGCCGTACCGTTCGGTGAAGCCCTCGACCTGGCCGTGGCCGAACATCGGCAGCCCGGGCAGCGTGGCCAGCAGCGTGCAGACCCCGAAGTACTTGTCGGCCTTCCCGAACTGGTCCACCGCCGTGCGCTCGTCGGGGTTGTTCATGAAGTTGACGTAGCGCTTCAGGATGTCGGGGTCGAACTCCAGCGTGTTCTTGATGACCAGGCGGTACTTGGCATTGTCCTCGTCGCGCAGCATGACCATGAACGCACTGTTGTAGACGCGGTGCATGCCGAGCGTGCGGACGAAGTAGCCCTCCATCAGCCAGAAGGCCTCGGCGAGCAGCAGGGTGCCGGGGGCTTCGGCGGCGACGCGGTCCACCACCTCGCGCCAGAACTCGACGGGCATCGCGGCGTCGAAGGCCGCGCGGCTCATCCCGCGCTCGGCCCGTGACGGGATCGCGCCGCCGCTGCCGGGCTCCGGGAACCAGAGCCGGTGGAAGTGGCGCTTGGCCAGCGTCATGGCGGCGTCGAAGCGGATGATGGAGCACTGGCGGGCCACCCAGAGGATCGTCTGGATGACCGCCTCGCGGACGTCGGCGCGCGTGAAGTCGAGCTGGGCGGTGTCGTTCCACGGAAAGCTGGTGCCGTCGTTGCCGTGGTAGACGAAATGCGTGTCGCCGGTCCAGCGATCGACACGGCGGAACACCACGCCGGCGTCCGAGCGGTCGTAGTAGTGATCCTCGATCTTGATCTCGACGCGGTCGTCGTCCGACAGGTTCGGGCCGTCGAAGCGGTACGCCGGGAACGGGCTCTGCGGCAGGGACAGGAACCGCTCGGGATGCTCGATCACCCAGCGCGAGTCGATGCCCATGTGGTTCGGCACCATGTCGCTGGCCAGCCGGATGCCGTGCGCGCGGGCGCGGGCGCGCAGGTGCTGGTAGCCGGCGTCGCCGCCCAGATCGGTCGCGATCCGGTAGTCGTAGAGCGAGTACGCCGAGGCGACGGCCTCGGGGTTGCCGCAGAGCTGCTTGATGCGCTGCGAGGCCCGGCTGCGCTCCCAGAGCCCGATCAGCCACAGCGCGTTGAAGCCGCGCCGGGCCAGCGTCGCCAGCGCCTCGTCGGGGATCTGGTCAAGCCGCGTGATGGCGCGGCCGTACGCGCGCGAGAGCTGGTCGAGCCAGACGTAGGTGTTCTTGGCGACGAGCACCGTGCTGGCCATCCACTCGGCATCCCGGCTGAAGCGCTCCGTCTCGGCGTCCTGGCCCGCGTAGCTCGGGATCGTGCCGGCGGCCTCCAGGCCCTGCTCGCCCTGGTGGGCGCCCTGCCCCGGCGGATGGAAGCGGAGCCACAGCGCCACCTGCTCCTCCTTGAGGACGTCCATGGCGAGCAGCAGGCGGAGCAGCAGGTCCCCGAGGAGGTCACCCCAGTGGTGACGGACGTACTCGAGCTGGCCCTCGAGCGAGTCGGGCGAGGCCACGGCCGGCGCCCGCAGCATATCGATCAGGTTCTGGTTCTGCGGCCCGAAGCGCGGGCGCAGCTCGAAGTACTCGCGCAGCGCGCCGCTGATCTCGCGGTACGCCGTGCCCGCCGCCAGGGGGCCGTCGTCGAACAGCTCGCCGAACGGACGGAACGCGGGATTCACGTTCGCCAGCCACACGGTGATCAGCTCCTCGAGCGCCACCGCGCGATGGGGCACCCCCGCGGTCGAGTCCCTCAGCCAGTCCTTGGCGGACTCCAGGCCGCGGTACACGGCCACCGTGGGAAAGCGCTCCGCGAACGCCAGCAGGGTCGTGTCGAGCGTCGTACTGGTCACCCGCGCCTCGAACCACGCGAGCGCGTCGAGCAGGGCACGGGGATCCCGGCGCGCCCGGTACTGCGCGAGCACGATGTGGGTCACCTCATCGAGCAGCCCCATGGCGTTGAGGGCGCCGGGGTTCACGGTCAGGTCGGGGTGGCGGGCGGCGTCACGGACCGAGTTCATCCGGTGCGCGAGCTCGCGGCTGGCCCCCAGATCGGCGATGACCACGTTGCCCGTGACCGAGAACAGGCGGTCGGCGAAGGCATACCGGTCCCGGGCCTCGCGGGCGATGTGGAACTCGAAGGTGGGGCGCTCCATGTGCATTCAGCGTACCGCCGGGCACCAGCGCCGTCGCCCCGGCGGCGTCAGCAGTGGGGTATCACCTGGGCAGCCAGCAGCTCGAGCGTGCGCCGCGCCTCGGCCTCCGCCAGGCCGCCAAAGTTGATCTGGAGCGACGGCTCGTGCTCCCCGAACAGCCTGCGGTGGTAGCGAATCTGCTCCACGACCTCGGCCGGCGTGCCCACCAGTGCCGCCTGCTGGTCGAGCAGGGACTCCGGCGTTGTCGACACGATGCCGGCGACCATCTTGTCGTAGCCGGCGTACTCGGCCGACTCGCAGCCCTGCCAGGAGTCGACCGCCTCGGCGAAGACCTCGAGATAGCGGCGCATGGGAGCGCGATAGCCCTCGACCGCCTCGCGGTGGCTGTCGGCGAGATAGCAGTGCAGCCCCGACTGGACGCGCTCCTGGCCCGGCGGATGCCCGGCGGCGCGCCAGGCGTCACGGTACGCCCCGACCAGGTCGGCCACGCGGGCCATGCTGCCGGCGTACGGCACGATCATCAGGTGATAGCCGCGCGTGCCCGCCCACACGAAGGACTCGCGGCTCTGGATCGCCGCCACCCACACGGGCGGGTGCGGCCGCTGCACCGGCCGCGGCAGGAGGCGGACGTCCCGCAGCGTGTGGAACTTACCCCGATGCGTCACACGCTCCTCGGTCCACAGCCGGAGCATGAGCTCCAGGCCTTCCTCGAAGCGCGCGCGGCTCTCGTCCATGCCCACGCCGAACGCCTCGAACTCCTTCGGGATGAAGGCGCGCCCGACGCCCACGTCGAGCCGGCCGTGGCAGAGGTTATCCAGCATGGCCAGCTCCCCGGCCAGCTTCACCGGGTGGTTGAAGGCCGGGATGACCGCCCCGGTGATGAGCCGCACCTGCCGCGTGCGCGCGGCGATCGCGCTCAGCAGGACGATCGGATTCGGCGTGGTGCCGCCGTAGTCGTGGAAGTAGTGCTCGACGGTCTTGATGGAGCGCAGTCCCAGCTGATCGGCGCGCTCGGCCAGGCGCAGCACCTGGTCGAAGTACTCCGCGGCCGACAGGTCGGCGGCCCGGAACGAGGGGAAGAAGTTGAGGCCGAAGTTCATGCCTGCGCCTTGAGCCGCGGCGCGACCTCGCGGGCGAAGCGCTCCAGGCTCCGGCTCATCTGCGCCGGCCGCAG
>Ga0075424_100005372_pt1 | contig 12227 bp, 9 predicted proteins | sample SoiMethybrSBSTD3_FD_75301 | JGI IMG/M metagenome (GOLD analysis project Ga0075424, IMG submission 75301) | Bulk soil microbial communities from a Populus tree surrounding site in Tennessee, USA - Soil MetaG P. TD hybrid SBSTD3 | ecosystem: Environmental > Terrestrial > Soil > Tree plantation... | reverse complement strand
CGCGTCGGTCGCGACTCGAGCTTGAGCCGACGCGCGAGCTTCGCCGCCGTCGTGGTTTTCCCCGAGCCCTGGAGGCCCACCATCATGACGATGGTCGGCGGCACGGAGCTCAGCTTCAGCGCCTCACGCTGCTCGCCCAGCATCGCCGCGAGCTCGTCGTGCACGATCTTGACGAGCTGCTGCGCCGGCGAAACGGTCCGAAGCGCCGATACGCCGACGGCCTTTTTCTCGACGCGCTCGAGAAACTCGCGCGTGAGCTGAAAGTTTACGTCCGCCTCGAGGAGGACCCGGCGTACTTCGCGGAGACCCTCCTTGATGTCGGCATCGGTGAGCACACCGCGGCCGCGAAGGCGCGCGAACGTGGCTTCGAGTTTCTCTGACAGCTCATCAAACATAGCCCGTAAAAGTAGACAGCAGAGTGGGTTGAGGCAACCGTGTCATCACCAGCGAAGCAAGGGATGCTCAGCGTTCCGAGAGAGGGCTCTGCCGGGCGATGAAGATCCTTCGGCTGACGGCTCGGGATGACAAATGGCCTCGGCAATCGTCGGATTCTTGTTAGCTTACACGTCCCTTCCCCCCACCCCGCCGCGACGTCCCGCATGGCCCGCAACCAACGCAAAGAAGAGATCCTGAAGTCCGAGCTCCCGCCCGCGCTTCCATTGATGGCGCTGCGCTCGACGATCGTGTATCCGCTGGGCACGATCGCGGTGCAGATGGGCGCGCCGGAAAACCTCGCGTTGCTGCGCGCGAACGAGGAGCCCGGGCTCATCGTCGCGCTCGTCGTGGCGAGCGGCGACCACGACGAGCCGGTCGAACCGGGCAAGTTCGTCGGCCGAGTGGGGGTCGCCGCTCGCGTCCACGAACGGATAAACCTGCCCGGCGATACCGTGCAGATCACTCTGCAGGGACTTCGGAGGATCACCGTCGAGGCGATCGAGCAAACGCACCCGTACGCCATCGCCTCGATCAAGGCGGCGCGCGAGACGCCCGCGGAGCCGGCGGAGCTCGAGGACCTCGTGGCGCGCGTGGTGTCCGCCGCCGAGACGCTCGCCGATCTCGTCGACCGCATTCCCGACGAGGTCCCGCAGATCCTGAAGATGAACGTGTCCGACCCCGGTCGCTTTGCCGATCTCGCGGCTACGAACATGAACTTCCGGATCTCCGACAAGGACGAGGTGCTGCAGCGCCTCGACGTCGGGCAGCGCATTCGATTCATCCTCTCGCGACTCGAGCGCGAAGTTGCACGCGCCCGGGTCATGGAAGACGTGAAGCGCCAGACAGAGATCAAGATCGAGCAGCACCAGCGCGAGTTTTACCTGCGGCAGCAGCTGCGCGCGATCCAGGCAGAGCTGGGGGAAGCGGATCCGGGCGAGAAGGAAGCGCTCGAGACACTCAAGAAGATCGACGAGGCGAAACTGCCTGAGAAAGTCGGGCAGGAAGCGCGACGGGAGACGGAACGGCTGCGGATGCTGTCGCCGGCGTCGAGTGAGTACCAGGTGATTCGCACGTACCTGGACTGGATCCTGTCACTGCCGTGGCACAAGCGCTCGGGGGATGAGGAGATCGCGCTCAAGAAAGTGGAGGAAGCGCTCGACACGCGGCACTACGGTCTCCTCGAGGCGAAGGAGCGCATCATCGAGTTCCTCGCCGTTCGCAAGCTCCGTGGTGGCGATCCGCACGGACCGATCCTCTGCTTCGTCGGGCCACCGGGCACCGGCAAGACATCGTTAGGCGAGGCGATCGCGAAGGCCATCGGGCGCGAGTTCTATCGTATCTCGGTGGGCGGCGTGCGCGATGAAGCCGAGATTCGCGGACACCGGCGCACGTACGTCGGCGCGTTACCGGGCTTGTTGATTCAGGCGCTTCGTCGAGTCGGCGTGAAGGATCCCGTCCTCATGATCGACGAGATCGACAAGATGTCGGCGGGTGGTCCGTCGGGCGATCCCACGGCCGCCATGCTGGAGGTGCTCGACCCGTCACAGAACGACGAGTTCGTCGATCATTACCTAAACCTGCCGTTCGACTTGTCGGCGTCGCTCTTCATCTGCACGGCAAACAACCTGTTCGACATCCCGGCGCCGCTGCGCGATCGCATGGAGGTCATCCGCATCGCGGGGTACACGGTCGAGGAGAAGGTCGAGATCGCGTGGCGATACATGATGCCACGTTTGCTGGAGGAGCACGGCATCAGCGACAAGGACATCCAGTTCACCGACGAGGTGCTCGGCTTCATCTCGAGCCGGTACTCGCGTGAGGCAGGACTTCGCAACTTCGAGCGCAACATGGCGTCGATCATGCGCAAACGCGCGCGCCGGAAAGCCGAAGGCGAAGAAGGGGCGTGGATCATCGACAACGCAAAGGTCGAGGAGGTTCTCGGCGCGCCGCGTTATGCGATGGAGGAAGCCGAGAAGGAGCCGGAGATCGGCGTGGTCACGGGGCTCGCGTGGACGTCCACCGGCGGCGACCTCATGCTCATCGAGGCGCTGCGCATGCCGGGAAGCGGCCGTCTCACGGTCACCGGTCAGCTCGGAGACGTTATGCGCGAGTCGGTGGACGCCGCGCTGTCCTTCGTCCGCTCTCGCGCCACGATGCTCGAGATCCCCGAAAGCGAGTTTCGTGAGAGCGACCTGCACATCCACTTCCCCGCCGGTGCAATCCCCAAGGATGGGCCGAGCGCGGGCATCGCGGTCACGCTCGCGATCGCGAGTGTGCTGAGCCGCCGTCCGGTGAGGCGCGACGTCGCCATGACGGGCGAAGTGACGCTGCGCGGCAAGGTCCTCGACATCGGTGGCGTCAAGGAGAAGACGCTCGCTGCCTATCGCGCCGGCCTCCGCGAGGTGATCATGCCGAAGGGCAACGAGAAGGATCTGCGCGACGTGCCGGCCGAGGTGCGACAGAACATGGCGTTCACGTTCGTCGCGACCATGGACGAGGTGTTGCGTCTGGCGCTGCTTCCCGCGCCCGAGCCGTCGCTCGCGGATCAGGTGGCGGCCGAGACGTCACCGACGTCGGATCGGCCGGCCGCGGAGGCGGAGGCGGTGCCCGCCGACTGACACTCAGCTGTCACTTGCCTAACGTTACCTTGCTCAGGTCAATGACGTCGGTTGGCGCGCCGATCGGCACGTCCACGTAGAGCACCACCGGTCGCCCGTCGACCTCGCCCGTCGTTACCTGAATCGTGCGCCCGGCAGCCTCGTAGGTCCGCGACGCGTCATCCGCCGCCTTCGGCTTCGCGTTGCGGAAGCGCTTGAGGATCGACGTGTCGACCAGGTCATAGAACTCGCCGGCGTCGATCTTCGAGTCCCATACCGTCAGCCACGCGATCCCGTCGCCCCCTTTCGTGTCGAACAGCACGAACCGATCGCCGTCCCACCCCGCGGCTCCGCGAATGGCCCCGTTCTGGTCGCCGAGGTGCTGGAACAGGAAGAGGCGCGTCTCGAACTCGCCAAGGTTGTTGGAGTAGACGCTGTTCGCGCCACCACCCAGCGGGGGGAGCGTCACGGCGGTCGGCGCATCCCACTTCTCGAAGTACGCGGCCGAGTGGAGAATCTGCTCCGTCGATTCGGGCATGGAATCGAACGGCACCTTTCCCGGACGAGTCTCATCGAAGTGGCGCATGAACTCGGCGCCACTGAGATACGGGAAGATCAGAGTCTCCTGGATGATCATTGGTGCGGACGAGAACACCGGCATGGAGCTCTGCCCCTCGCGGATCATGTCACGTATCCGGTCCCACCCACCGGGAAGCGTCGCGGCAAGGTTGTTCGAGCCGAGCATCGCTTTCACCTGCTGGAACGTCGCCTGGCCTTCGATCACGGCCTGCGCGGCAACCTGGCGATCGTTATCGCCCGTCACCTTCTGGATCGAGTCGAGATTCAGGTACTGGTCCTGCAGCGCGTGCACAAGCTCGTGGGCCACGGTCACACCGACCATGGTGGGGTCGGCGCCGTCCACGACGTACAGCACCTTCGTCGCCGGGTCGTAGTAGCCGACGACCTGTTCGGTCAGCAGCTCGAGCATGAACGGCCGGAGCTGCAGCGTATCGGGAATCAGTCCGAACCGGCGATACGTTCGCTCGATGCCTGTGATCTCGGCGGCGGGCATGGACTCGTTGAACTTCTGCGTCAGGAAGTTGCGAACGTCGTCCTTCGACCGGCGCTCGACCTTTGGCGGCGTCTTGAACTTGAGCCCCACCGCTTTCTCGATGCGCGGCACCGCTTCGCCGACCTCCTTGGCGTAGGGGCCCGCATTCGCCGCCAGGTCACGCTTGGCATCGCCGTCTCGCGAGCACGCGGCCAGCGCCGCCAGACCTAACGAGATGATACCAACGAGCGTGTTGGGCCTAACGAGTCTTACTCGGTCCATGTCACGTCCTTTGCGGTGGCAAGCTTGACGACGCGAGCGATATCGTGGCCGCGCACCACGATCCCCTCCTCCACGAGCACGCGGTGTAGCTCCGCGTCCAGGGCCGCAAGGGTCATCGGGGGTTCCGGCGTCGGGCGGGCCACCGGCTCGGTACGCGGCGTCGAAGTGGCCGCGGCACCGTTCGCAGGCGCCGCGGTGGCTTCACGGCCATTTGCGGGCGGAACGAATATCGCCTCGATCTCCGCACCGAATCGCTCGAGCGCCGCAAATCCGTCGCGCGCCATCCGCTCCAGCGGATCGTCCTCCTCGAGCTCAGGGTGATCGAGTGGCTCCTCCACCGGTTCCGGACGGGGTGACTGGCGTTCGCCAGCCTTTCGCTCGGGGCGGCCGCCGGATGCAAGGGCGCGGCGTCGCCGGATGAGCTCCTGCGCGCGCTCCGAGTAGCTCGCGACCGCGTGCGTGTGCGCGCAGGCTTCATCCAGCGCGTCGATCGCCCGGTCGGGTCGCATCCGGTCCAGCTCGTAGCGATCCGTGAGCTCGACCGCGGCGCGTACCGCGACGTCCGTGATGACGACGTTGTGATGTCGCTCGAGCCGGTCCACTCGAGCCTTGAGAATGTCCAGCGTCTCGTCAGCCGACAGCTCGCGAACGAGCACGCGCTGAAACCGTCGCTCGAGCGCGGGATCGCCGCACACCCAGCGCTCGTATTCGTCGTTCGTCGTCGCGCCGATGACTCGGAAATCGCCGCGTACGAGAGCCGGTTTGAGCATGTTGCCCGCGTCCATCGCGACGCCCAGCGCGGTGCCCTGGCCGATCAGGTTGTGGAGCTCATCGATGAACAGCACCACGTCCGGTGCCGCGCTCGTCTCGGCAACGAGGCGGCGGATCCGCTCCTCGTAGTCGCCGCGATACGTCGTGCCCGCGAGCAGCGACACGTGGTCCACGGCCATGATTCGAGTTCCGCGCAGGGAAAGCGGGACGTCACCAGACGCGAGACGCTGCGCTAGCCCTTCGACGATCGCGGTCTTGCCGACGCCAGCCGGTCCCACGAGCGCCGGGTTGTTCTTTCCGTGTCTCAGCAGGATGTCGATGACGCGGGCGATCTCCTCGCTCCGGCAACGCACCGGCTCGAGCCGACCGTTACGCGCGTCGGCCGTCAGGTCGCGCGTGAAGCGTCCGAGAACGCCATCCGATTGGCGGGCCATGGCTCAGCTTCAGGGAAGTCGGGAGATCGCGAATTCGCATCGCGCGCGCAGCCCCACCGCGCTCCTCCCTCGGGACAACATTCGCGTCAGCCTGTCAGACGGCCGGAATACCAGCCGATGAGGTCATATCCCCAAAGCAAAGTTGCGAGCGCGGCGGGCGCAAGGAACACGCCGAACGGTACGTGCGGCAGGTCGACCGGGGCGGTCCCGAGCGCGAGGTCGAGCTGCGGGTTGGTCCGATGCGCCCGTCGCAGCCGGGAGAGCGGATACACGACCGTCACGAACCCCACCACGCCGATGACCGCTCCGACGAACACGACCAGCAGTGCTCGCCCCGGTCCAACGGCCGCGCCGATGACGGCCATGAGGGTAACGTCACCAAATCCCATCGCTTCCTTTTTCAGCGCCACCTCGCCGAGCCAGCCGGCGATCGCGATCGCGCCCGCACCCGCGCAGGCACCGATGAGCGAATCGTACGGGTCGGCGAACGGCGACGGCTGGTTCAGCATCGTGCCGACGAGCGCGGTGGCAAAAACCCAAACCAACCCGAACACCGTGAACCCGTCGGGAATCAGGTAGTGTCGTGCATCGGTGACGGCGATACCAAGCAGGATGGTTCCGAGAACCGCGACGCGAATCGCGGTGAACGTTGGGCCGAACGCGAGAACCGCGGCGGTCCATCCGAGCGCCGTCAAGAGCTCGACAATCGGGTACAGCGTCGAGATTGGAAGTCCGCAGCCGCGGCATTTCCCGCGGAGCACGAGCCAACTCAGCATCGGGATGTTGTCGAGCGCGGTGATCGGCCGCTCGCAGCGCGGGCAGCGTGACCGCGGCGAGATGACGGACAGATCGTGCGGCCATCGCGTTATGCACACGTTGAGGAACGACCCAACGCACGCACCGATGGTGAACGAGAGAAGCAGCTCAGGCCAGACGATCACGCTCGAAGCTCGTAGAGGAGGATGCCTGCTGCGACGGCTACGTTCAGCGACTCGACGTGTTGATCGAGCGGCAGCGACACGAGCTGCGAGCAGCCGTCGCGCACGTCAGCGCTCAGCCCGGCGCCCTCGTTCCCGACGGCGAGTGCCAGACGGCGAGGCGCCGTGGTCCGCGGCACTGGAACGCCGGCAGTGTCAGCACCCCACATCGGGATTCGCGCCTCATCAAGGAACAGTCGCAGCTCGTCCCATGTACAATGGAAAGCCGGGTGCAGAAAGTGAGCGCCCATTGCGCTACGGACGACTTTGGCGTTCCACAGGTCAACCGTGCCGGGTAGGGCGACGGTGGCGGTGGCACCCAACCCGGCTGCAGTGCGAATCAAGGTGCCGACATTGCCGGGATCCTGGACGGCGTCGAGAACGAGCAGGCGCGATGGGTCGGTTGCAGCGAAGGTCTTGAGCGAGTGTTTGGGCGTTGCCGCGACGACGAGGATCCCTTGAGGAGTTTCGGTCTCGGCGGCGCTATCGAATTCGGTGCTGGTGACGTCAGTGATCTCGGCTCCTCGGGAAGCGAGAGCGCTTCGCAAGGTCGCGCCGCGCGGGTTGGAAGCCAATTGAGGCGACGCAAGCGCGCCGATGATCTCCAATGGCGACTTTATGAGCTCTTCCGAGGCGCGCACTCCTTCGACGACGAATAACGCGTTGCGATCTCGTGCTTTGCGACGGCGAAGGTCGCGAGCTAACGTCAGGATTCGCAAAGTCTTACGTTACTCCCGTCGGTGGAATGTGTCTTGCTTTTGGGGAGCCGGGCGACTCTTCGAGGAACGAGAATGAAACGTATAGTGATCGGGTTGGCGTTCGCAGCAATGACCGCGGGGTGCGCGATTTCCACGCAGCAGGAAGTGCAGATGGGGACCGAGTACGCACAACAGATCAACGCGCAGCTGCCCATAATCAAGGACCCCGAGGTCGTGCGGTATGTCAACGTGCTCGGCGACTCGATCGCGAAGCTCGCCGATGACCGCAGCCTCGATTGGCAATTCTTCGTCGTGAACTCATCCGAGGTGAACGCGTTTGCCGTTCCTGGCGGCTACGTCTACGTGAACCGGGGTCTCGTCGAGCGGGCCCAGAAGATGGACCAGCTGGCCGGCGTGCTCGGCCACGAGATCGGTCACGTGGTGCGGCGCCACTCGGTCAAACAGATGGAACAGGCGCAGGGTGCGAACATCGGCGTCACGCTCGCGTGCGTGCTCACGCAGGTCTGTAACAACCAGGCGACCGGCGCGCTGATCAACGTAGGCGGCACCGCCCTGTTCGCGAAGTTCAGCCGCGATGACGAAGCCCAGGCCGACGAGGAAGGTGTGAAGAACGTCGTGCGTGCGGGGATCGATCCGCGCGGCATTCCGGAGATGTTCCAGATCCTGCTCAACGAGCGGGAGCGCTCGCCGTCGTCGGTGGACTCGTGGTTCGCGACGCACCCGCTGGAGGAGAGCCGGATCCAGGCCACCGACGCGCAGATCGCCAAGATCAACCCGGCCATCCTCAACACGCTGACGAAGGACAGTCAGAGCTTCCAGGCGTTCAAGCAGCGTGTCCGGGGATTGCCCCCGGCGCCGGCGCCGACCCGCGCAGCTCGTTAGGCTTCGTCACCTCGGACAGGGACGCGCCGCCCAGCTCGGGCGGCGCGTTCTGCATCATCGATAGGCGCGGCCTGGCGTCGTCACAACTCGCGGATCCACTCGGCAACCACCGCTTCGAGCTTGCCAGCGGCTGCTCGCGTTACCGCGAGAACCTCGTCGTGGTCGACTGGCGCGCTGGTGATGCCGGAGGCGAGGTTCGTTACGCAGCTCATGCCGGCCACCCGCATTCCCATCGCACGCGCCGTGATCACCTCGGGCACCGTGGACATTCCGATGGCGTCCAGGCCGAATCGCTCGAACATGCGCACTTCGGCCGGAGTCTCGTAGGAAGGCCCGAGCGCCCAGCCATACACGCCCTCGACGAGAACAACACCCACTCGCTTCCCTGCCCGGTGCAACGCGGCTCGCAGTTCCGCGTCGTACGGTTCCGACATGTCTGGAAATCGCAGGTCCCCGAGCTCCACCGGACCGAATAGCGGGTTTCGGCCGGCCATGTTCACGTGATCGGCGATGACCATGAGATCGCCCGGTCGGAACGTCCTTCGAATGCCTCCCGCCGCGTTGGACACGAACAGCACGTCGGCGCCTAACGCGCCCAGGACCCGCGCGGGAAAGCCCGCCAGCATCGCGTCGTGCCCCTCGTACATGTGGAACCGTCCTGCGAGCGCCACGACGGGCCGCCCGGCCAACGTGCCGGCGACCAGCACGCCAGGATGCCCGAGCACCGTGGGTACCGGGAAACCGGGAATGTCTGCATACCCGACGCGCCTGACGTTCTCGAACCGGTCCGTGAGACCGGCAAGCCCCGATCCGAGGATGAGACCGACGATGGGCTGCTCTATACCGATCCGATCCCGGATCTTATCAGCCGCTTTGTCGGCGGCCTGTTTTCCGTACGCAACACCAGAGGCACTCATGTGACCGTTCCGCGCAACCCGGCGATCTCCGCTCGGGCGTTGGCCACGAATGTGGCGCGCTCGGACGGCGACACGAAGGCACTCTCGAAGCCGTTCAACGCGATCGTGCACAGCTCGTCGAACGAGAAATCCAGATGCTCGGCCGCGTGAACGTACTCGTCGGTCAGCGTGGTGCCACTCATGAGGCGATTGTCGGTGTTCAACACGACGTTCGCCCCGGAATCGAAGTAGCGCCGAAGCGGGTGCGTTTCGTACGAAGCCGCCGCGCGCGTCTGCACGTTGCTCGTCAGGCAGATCTCCAGCGTTATGCGACGATCGGTCACGTACTCGGTGAGCGCGGGGTCTTCGATCAATCGAGTCGCGTGGCCAAGTCGGTGTGCCTTGCATGCGTAGACGGCCTCGCGCACTGAGTCTGCTCCAGCCCCTTCCCCTGCGTGGCACGTGCAGGCGAGCCCATGCTCCTGCGCGTAGGCAAACGCGCCCGCGTGGCCGGCCGCCGGATGACCGCGCTCTCCGCCGGCGAGGTCGAAGCCGACTACGCCGCGATCCTTGTAGGCCACTGCCAGACGAGCGAGCTCCATTGAGATTCCCGGCGGGAGATTCCGTAGCGCGCAGATGATCAACCGGCCCTCGACACCGTGGTCGCGGCGGGCTCGCTCGAGCCCACGGAGTGGGGCCTCCACCGTCTCGCCAAGCTCGAGGTCGTGGCGCGTGTTTAGGACTGGGCAGTAGCGCGTCTCGATATAGCGCACGCCTTCCGCCGCGGCGTCCTCGGCGAGCTCGTACGCCACCCGCTCGAGCGCCTCGGCCGTCTGCATGACTGCCAGCGTGATGTCGAACCGCGTCAGGTAGTCCTCGAGATTGCGAGCGTCGCGCACGATCATGAACTCGCGCAGCGCATCGACATCGTCGGCGGGCATTGGAACCTGATGTTCCCGGCCCAGCTCGAGCAGCGTTGACGGCCGGACCGAGCCATCCAGATGACAGTGCAGTTCGGCTTTCGGAAGACGGCGCAGCAGCGCGCGGTCGGGGAATGGCGGCATCGAACGCTCTAGTCGTTAGGCTCGTCGCCTTCGCTGCGGCGCCGCACCGGCAGGACCCGGAAGATTGCGCCGCCATGGGCCTTGGTGTCGGGCGACGTCTGCAGGCCGCGACTGTCGGCAATCATGCGCTCGCCCACTGCGACCTCGTCGGCAGCCGCCGCATTCCACGCTCGCACGGCGTCGAGGGCCGTCGCGCCGTCCGGAACGTCGAGGCCAATGGAATTCACGTACACACGCATTCGAGGAATGATGTTCAGGGGAGCGCCGCGGTGAGCCGAGCCTCGAATGGCACGCGCAGCGGCTGGCGTTGCGCCCGCACGTAGTCCACGAGCGCGTCGATGTCGGGAATACCAAGTGGCTCGGTCTTGATCGCCTCGGCGGCGAGCCCGAGCCCGTCGCCGCCGCCCGCCAGGAAGTTGCTGAGCACGAGCGTGTAGGTCGCGTCATCGCGGAGCGGCCGCCCGTCGTCAGCCATTGTGACGGTGGAGATTCGCGAGCCGGGCGGCTTTGCGGGGAGGTAGACGATGTTCACGCCGCTCACATGGGCGTTGATCGCATCGCGACCGACGACCCGCTCGAGGTACGCGCGGAGGTCTTTGCCGCGGACGGTGAGCCGATAGAGCGTGTTGCCGAACGGCTGAACCTCGAAGAGACTCCCATAAGTTGCCTGGCCCGCCTGGAGGTCCGCACGAATTCCGCCGTTGTTCATCACGGCGACGTCGGCCTTCCCTGCCTTCCGCTGCGCGTCGGCGATGAGATTCCCGAGCGCGTACTGGCGACCGGACCGTCGGAGCGGCTCGGCGATCTGGGCAACCGGGCGACTCATTTCCGCTGCCACCGCGGCAACGACTCGTTTGACTTCTGCGTCGACGGCTTGCTCCGGTGCGACGGAGTCCGGAAGCACATCCCTCACGGCGATGCTCGCCTCGCCGCCGCCTAACGGGATATCGATGACGCCGACAGCGCGTCCGTGAGAGCGCGCCTGCACGATCGGGATCCCGTTCACCCGTGTGTTGACGAGCGAGTGCGTGTGGCCGCTGACGATCGCGTCGACGCGCTCCGTGATCCCGCGCGCAAGCTCGACGATCTCTCCGGTGCAACCGGGCGCTTCGGGCGGTCGGTCACAGAACGCACCGGCGTGGGCCACGACGATCACCGCGTCTGCACCGCGCGCTCTCAACGACCGAGCGTGCGCATTGACCACGGGTACCGGGTCGACGAACCGGAGGTCAGACACGTTCACGGCCATCGTCGTGCGCGGCGTCTCGACCGTCGACACCCCGATGACTCCCACTTTGAGCGACCCGACCTGCAACAGCGTGTCGTCCGGAATCCAGTCGACGTCGCGGCCGTCGGCGAACTGCACGTTGGCGCCGAGCACCGGGTAGCGGGCCTGGCGCATGCGCGCGCGCAGTGAGTCCCGCCCCCAATCCCACTCGTGATTGCCGAGCGCGGCGGCGGAGTACCCGAGTGTGTTGTAGAGGTCGACCACAGTCGAGCCGTACGTGCGGTTGGACGGTGCGGTACCCTGGAACATGTCGCCGCCGTCGAGCAGGACGCTCGAGCACTCGGTTCGCCCGGCACACTCGGCGCGCGCGCGGGCGATGACCGTCGCCAGGTAGGCAGCGCCGCCACGCCTAACGCCGGCGCTATCCGGGCGTGGCTCGAAGGAGCCGTGAAAATCGTTCGTGGCGATGATGCGAAGGCTCCGACCCGAGGGCACCGGGAGCGGCGTCGGGTTCGGTCGACGGACCGCTGCAGCGCCAACGCCCGCCGCACCGCGAACCGGCCCACCGGCGCGCTCCGTAGGGCTCGAGTGCATGGCGACATACGCCGGGCCGACGGCCGCGGACGGCTCGAGGCGCCAGTTTCGCGTGACGTATGCTTCGGGCGTCAATGTGCCGCGACGGGCAACCTCGTCGACGAGCAGCTCCCGGATTTCCTGCTGGCGATCGTACACGACCGGCGCGCCGCGGATCATCGCGTATCCACCCCCACCAGCCTGGCGGTAGTTGTTCACGGCCAGCGTGAATGTGTCAGCGTCCGTAACCGGCTTGCCCTTCACGGCGAGTGACGTTAGGCGCGACCCGACCGGGCGTGAGACGTCGATGATGTAGTC
>Ga0075424_100005370_pt1 | contig 12228 bp, 10 predicted proteins | sample SoiMethybrSBSTD3_FD_75301 | JGI IMG/M metagenome (GOLD analysis project Ga0075424, IMG submission 75301) | Bulk soil microbial communities from a Populus tree surrounding site in Tennessee, USA - Soil MetaG P. TD hybrid SBSTD3 | ecosystem: Environmental > Terrestrial > Soil > Tree plantation... | reverse complement strand
ACTCGAATCAACAGATCGCGTCCGAGCCCGTCTGTGCCCATCCAATGCGTCGCGCTCGGCGGTTCCAAAAGCCGCGCCGCTTCCAAACCGCTAACCGTATAAGACGATAACCAGGGGCCAATAACTGCCGCCGAGATGACGATCAACAGGAATAGTGCGCTGATCGGAAGAAGACGATTGCCTAAGGTACTGACGGAACTCACTTCAAGCGTCATAAGTCAATCTTATTCGGCGCGGATGCGTGGATCGACCCAGCCGTACAAGAGATCGACGGCAAGATTGGCGCCCACCAAAATTGTTGTATACACGAGCGTAACGCCCATGATCAGCGGATAGTCACGGTCGGTGACGGCGGTGATAAAAAACCGTCCCATACCGGGGATGGCGAAAACATATTCAACGACGAACGAGCCCGTGAGCAGGGCGGCGATGAGAGGTCCCATGACGGTCAGAATAGGGATCAGTGAATTACGCAGCGCATGTTTTGCGATCACGGCTTGTTCGCGCGCGCCTTTGGCGCGTGCGGTCCGCACAAAATCCTCGTTCAAACTCTCGATCAAGCTCGATCGTAACAGCGCGGACAAATACGCTGCTGGCGCAGCACCCAGTGTGACCATCGGTAGAATCACGCTGCTCCAATCGTCCCAGCGACCAGCCTGTAGCCAACCAAGCTGCAACGCTACGGTCCAAATCAGTAACGCGCCGAGGATGAAATTCGGCAACGAAATGCCGAGAGTAGAAACAAACAAAGACAGGCGATCGATGACCGACTCGCGGTAGTACGCGGCGAATAGCCCCAGGGAAAAAGATACGCTGACGGCGAACAGCACGGCGAGAATGCCAAGCAAGGCGGAAGTCGGCAAGGTGTCGGCGATGATTTCCGTGACGCCGCGATCGAGATACTTATAAGAGGGGCCGAGATCGCCGCGTGCCAGCCCGGCAAGATACCGAATGTACTGTTCGAGCACCGGCTCATTCAGATGATATTTGGCTTCGAGATTCGCAATGATTTCCGGCGGCAACTTACGCTCGCTATCGAAGGGCCCGCCCGGCGCGAGGCGCAAGAGAATAAATGTCAGGGTGGCCACCGCCCAAAGAACGATCACGCCGTGAATCAACCGTTTCAGCAGCAGAGAAGTCATCTGGCTCTGACGAATGTAACGTAGAGTTCGCGGCTTGTCATACTGAGCCGGATTTCAGCGTTAAAATGGAAAACGCAGTCATCAGGAAACGACTCAGTATTGCTCGCCTAGGGAAATGCATGCCGCCGAGAAAGTTTTCCTCGCATCCGGTCGATGCGCTCAAGGTAGTCTCCATGAGATCCTACTCTAGGTTTTTTTTCAAAGGAGCGTACGGGAGACCTAGCGCGGCGGAGCCGCAAGCAAAAGTGAAAGAGAATTTGCACCACGAAGGGCGCGAAGATCACGAAGACAGGAGGAAGAAAAGTTTTGAGAAACTATCCGAACTTCGTGTCCTTCGTGTCTTCGTGGTGAGACTACGCCCGGAAATTTGCGCGTGCCGTGAAAACTTTCAACGATAGTAGTACCAAGGTTTTGAGGTGAAGTAGCCCGGATTCGCTTTCGTTCGAGGGACCCTGCTACACAGCACAACCGGAAAAGTGCGATTCTGAGAACCCACGAGGAATCTCGCCGTTTACAGCTTACGAAACGAGTTCCTTCGGCTCCTCGTAACGACGTTGTGGGACAGTCTCGAGCCAAGGTCGGCTGCACGGTTAATCGGAAAGTTTTGCGGAGTATTGCTGCAGCTTTTTTTCCAGCCAGCGGGTGTTGACGGCGCCGGCACGGTATTCGGGATCGGCGATAACGGTTTTAAGAAACGGAACCAACGTGTCGATGCCGGTCACGTGAAACTGATCGAGGGCTTCACCCGTGCGATCCGCAGCGCGCTCGCGCGTATCGGCATGGACGATCAGCTTGGCGAGCAGAGAGTCGTAATAAGGCGGAACGAAGTAGCCTGAAAAACAATGCGTGTCCACACGAACTCCTGGTCCGTGCGGCTCCTGCCACTCAGCGATCTGGCCGGGACAGGGGCGGAATCCATGCTGCGGCGATTCCGCATTGATGCGGCATTCAATTGCGTGGCCGCCACATTGGATATCGGATTGTTTGAATGGCAGCGCCTCGCCGCGCGCGATGCGCAGCTGTTGGGAAACGAGATCGACGCCGGTGATCATTTCGGTTACCGGGTGCTCGACCTGAATGCGCGTATTCATCTCGAGAAAATAAAATTCCGCGCTGTCGTTATCGTAAATAAATTCGATCGTGCCCGCGCTGCGATAGGCGATGCTCCGGGCCAGGTTTGCCGCCGCATTGCAGATTTTCGCGCGAACTTCCGGCGGCACGGCATAGGCAGGCGCCTCTTCGATAATCTTTTGATGCCGCCGCTGTAAAGAACAATCGCGCTCGCCGAGATGAATGACGTTGCCCTGTGAATCACCGAGAATCTGGACTTCAATATGACGGGCGTTGCCGACATATTTTTCCATGTAGAGCGTATCGTTGCCGAACGCCGCTCGCGCTTCGGCCGCGGCCGTGCGAAACGTGTTTTCGATTTCGCCTCTGTTCGACACCAGCTTGATGCCACGCCCACCCCCGCCCGCGGAGGCTTTCAACAACAATGGGTAGCCGATCTCCTCGGCGAGCTTTGCGGCTTCGTCTGGATTTTTTGCATGATCGGAGCCTGGAACAAGCGGTACACCAGCGGAGCGGGCAATTTTACGGGCTTCGAGCTTATCGCCCATCTGTGTAATATTTTCGGCGCTTGGACCGACGAAGGTGATGCGATTTTCAGCGCAGGCTTGCGCCAGGCTGGCTCGCTCGGAAAGAAAACCATAGCCTGGATGAAGCGCGTCACAACCAGTTCCCTGCGCGGCGGCGATCAGGTTCTCGACTTTCAGATAGCTGTCGATCGAGCGCGCCGGTCCGATGCACACGCTCCGGCTCGCCACCCGCGCCGGCAGGCTCTCTCTATCGGCTTCCGATACCGCGGCGACGGTTTCGATCCCCATGCCGTGGCAGGCGCGGATAATCCGAACGGCGATCTCGCCGCGATTGGCGATCAAAACTCGGGTAACCGACATTAATTCTCCTGAGCCAAAGGAAAAGGGACGAGCTACTTTTCACGAGTGAAAAGGAACTCGTGAGTTGCCGAGAAGTAAAAGATCTAGGGTTTGACGATGAACAGCGGTTGACCGAATTCGACGAACTGGCCGTTCTGCGCAACGACTTCAACGATGGTTCCGCTCACCGCGGCGCGCACGCTGTTAAACACTTTCATGACTTCGATCAGACCGACCGTCGTATCTTCGGTGATCTGCTGGCCGACTTTGACGAAAGGCGGCGCGCCGGGCTCCGGTGCGACGTAAAAGGTCCCGAGAAGCGGCGCCGTGATCGGTAACATGCCTTCCGGAATCGCCGCCGCTTTGGGCGCGGCAGCAGTAGGTGCGCTTGCGGTTGGAGCTGTCTGCGGCTTCGGTGCTACGGCTGCTGGAGGTGGTGCTGAAGCGCTCGCGGGTTGTGAAGCAAGGGAACCGATCGGAATGGGATCGCCCTTGCTAACGATAATCTTTAGCTCTCCCACTTCCAGTTGAAAATAGTCGAATTTCGATTCATCGATCAATTTTAATATATGGAGCACATCGTCTTCGCTGAGTTCCATTTCGGTCGCCTTCCTCGAGGTGATTTCTCTTACTCCTATGCGATTTCACCGGCCTTGGCAAATTGCAGAAAAAAAATTGCCGCGCTGCCTCGGCTCTGCAGATCACTTACGGATTACTGCGCGGCCGGTTTGACGTTCCTCAGATCCATGCGCGCCATGGAATTATATTCAAGGCCCGTGAATTTGGGGCTCAGCAGGGTTGCTTCGGTGGTCCAGAAAAGAGGCACAATCGCAACATCGGTCTCGGTAAGAAGTCTTTGTGCTTGATCGTAAATGCTGGTGCGCTTTTTCTCGTCCGGCTCGCGCGCGGCCTGCTCCAGCAATTCGTCATAGTGCGGATTTTTCCAACGGCCATGATTGTTGCCGCTGTTCGAGGTAAACAGCTTCATGAAATTATCAGGATCGGGATAGTCGGCACCCCAGCCGGCGCGATGCACGACGAACGGATCGGTTTGCAGCTTTTTTAAATAAACTTTCCATTCCTGGTTTTCGATTTTGACGATGACGTTGAGATTTTTCTGCCACATTCCCTGAACTGCCTCAGCGACGAGCTTGTGATCATCCTGAGTATTGTAGCCGAGCACAATCGGCGGCAGTCCTTTGCCGTTGGGAAAGCCGGCGTCCGCCAACAGTTTGCGCGCTTCGGACGGATTAAACGCTAACCCTATCTCCGGGTTGTGCGCGAGCATTCCCGGGGGAATCCACGAGGTTCCCGGCACCGCTCGCCCCTGAAGGATCTTCGGAAAAACCGTTCGGTCAATGGCAAGCGCAAAAGCCTTGCGCAGTTTTGGATTGTCGAACGGCTTTCGGTCCACAGCAAAGCCGTAATATTCGCCCCGTAGCTGCGGCACGACTTTGTAACCCGGCATCTTCGCCAAGCGCGGCTTGTCGAGCGTTGGAATGCTGTGTGACTCGTCCATGAAATCCAGGTTGCCCTGCTCGTACATGGCGACGGCTGTGGTTTTTTCGTTCACCATGTACATCGTAACTTTGTCGATCGCCGGTTTGCCGCGAAAAAATTTAGGATTGGCGCTAAGCTCGATTTCGTTTTCGTGCTTCCATGAACTCAGAAGAAACGGCCCGTTCGTGACGATATTCGCGGGCTCGGTCCAGCGGTTGGCGAATTTGTCGACGATGTCTTCGCGCTGCGGATACGTCACTTCAAAGGTCGTGATCGCCAGAAAATAAGAGGCGGGGTGACGTAACGTGACCATCAACGTTTGATCATCTTGCGCTTGCACACCAACGGCCGCCGCGTCCTTTAACTTTCCCTCGGCGTAATCCTGGGCATTCGCGATATCGAACAGGATGTAGGCGTATTGCGAAGCGGTTTTCGGGTTAAGCAAGCGCTTCCAGGAGTATTCAAAATCCTGCGCGCGAACTTTTTTACCGTCGCTCCACAGCACGTCATCGCGAAGATGAAAAACAATTCTTTTGCCGCCGTCGAGCACATCCCATGAGTTGGCGATTACCGGCGCGGGCTTCAGGTTTTTGTCAAACTCAGTGAGCCCGACCATCAGATTGGCGATGACGTTAAAAGACACGTGATCGGTCGCGAGCGACCAGTCGAGGCTAGGCGGCTCGGTGCCAAGATTGACGCGGAAGCGAGTGTCGCCGGATCCCGGTGTGCTTCTGCAGGCGGCGAAAAGCAACACCAGCGCAAGCGCGAAAAGCCCAATCGTGGCTGGGAATTTTTGCAGTCGGGGCAAAGATCTATCTGTCTTGCTTGTACTGATGTTAGCCGGTATTAGTACCGCAATAATATAGCGCCTTCAAGAAAGGTAGCGCTTCAATGGATGCAAAAGAATTGTTGATGAGCAGCCTTGTCATCGAAGGCCATCGCGATGTTTACGAGCAGCTTTACCGCACTTCGATCGGGGAAAAATCGCCGATCCGCGATGCCGTTGCGCCGCGGCTGATTCGTGACGGCATCAATATGACGGTCTATGCGATCAGCGGCGATTCTTATTCGCATTCCCAAAATACCGGTCGTTATCTCGAAACAGCATTGGACCAGATCGATCAATTTCTCGAGGAGGCGCCGCGTTCGGAAGGAATGATTCAAATGGTCAAAACGCGCGGCGACTTGCCGGAAAAAGTGGAGCCCGGCGGCGTTAAATTCTTACTTCACTTCGAAGGTTGTATGCCGCTGCGTGAGAGCATTCACAATCTCAGAAACTTTTACCGCTTGGGTCTGCGTTCGCTGCAACCGGTGTGGAACTTTCGCAACGAGCTTGGCGACGGCGTGTGGGAAAACCGCACCGGCGGAGGGCTTACGAATTTCGGCGTCGAGGTCATTAAAGAGGCGAACCGATTAGGCATGATCGTGGATCTCTCGCACATGAACCGGGAAGGTTTTTTTCAGGCGCTCGACGCCGCCACTGCGCCGCTGATCGTCAGCCACGCAAACGCCTGCGGCATGCTCGATAACCCGCGCAATCTCGCCGACGATCAAATCAAGGCGATCGCGACTCAAGGCGGTCTGGTCGGCATTCTGGCGCTTCCAGAGCGTGTCGGCAAGGGCGAAGTCGCCATCGAGGATATGCTCAAACATATGGATTACATGATCAATCTCGTCGGCATCGAGCATTTAGCGTTAGGCATGGACTTTGTAAAATACGACGGCCCGCGCACGCTCAAGGATCGCCACCACCCGCTGCACAAAGATCCGCTGATCAAAGGTTTTGAGGAAATCGAGGATTTGCCCAATCTGATCGACGGCTTACAGCGCCACGGCTACCACGACGAGGAGATCAAGCTCATCCTCGGCGGCAATTACCTGCGCGTCTTGAAGACGATTCTACCGGAACAGTCGATCATTTAATTTGCGTCGGCGAGTGATTTTTTGGCTCGCCGGCGCGCGAATGTCATGCCGTGGAGCAAAGCGACCAGCAATCTTTCCGGAAAGTTCCCTCACATTCGTTCGGGATGACAACCGGTGGTTCTTCGTGAACACCGAATGAACAACAACCAGATATGACAACATCGCATTCACTATGACCATCGGCATCTCCGTCCCACGCGTCGATGGCGTTGAAAAAGTCACCGGCGCGGCAAAATTCACCGGCGATCTCGCGATCGCGGGGATGCTGGAAGCCAAAGTGTTGCGCAGTCCGCTGCCGCACGCGGTGATCGAATCCCTCGATATTGGCAAAGCGCTGTCGCTTCCTGGGGTAGTTGCGATACTCACCCGCCATGATCTGACCGATATCGATCCCTATTACGGCAATTGCCTGCGCGATCGCGCGGTCGTGGCGACCGATAAAGTTCGCTTCGTCGGCGAACCGGTCGCCGTTGTGGCCGCGGAGAGCGGCCTCGAAGCCGAACAGGCCTCAGCGCTCATCGATGTACGCTATCGGGAGTTGCCTTGCGTTCCCGACATAGATGCCGCGCTCGCGGAAGGCGCGCCGCTTGTACACGAGCAGCGGTCAGGCGCGGGGGAATTTCACGAGGTGGCGGGTGTCGGTGAAAGTTTCGGCGGTAATATCTGCCACCGCGAGCATTTCGTTAAGGGAGATCCAGACAAAGCTTTTGCCGACGCGGAAGAAATTGTCGAAGAGGCATTCACCTTTCCGATGATCTATCAGTACGCGATGGAGCCCCACAGTGCGATTGCGCGTGTGAGGGCCGGTATCGTGACGCTCTGGAGCTCGTCCGCGCATCCTTTTTTGGTGCGCTCCGAGATTGCACACATGTTCGGGCTGCCCCACGCCAAGGTGGAGGTCAACGTGCCGTTCGTCGGCGGCGCCTATGGCAGTAAATCCTATTTCAAAATCGAGCCACTCGCGGTAGCAATCGCGCGCAAGACCGGCGGGAGAGCTGTGCGCGTCCTGCAAAGCGTCGAGGAAGCGATGCTCACGACGCGCCGCCATTCCGCACGAATACGAATCAAGACGGGCGTCAACCGGGACGGAACTTTGGTCGCGCGCGCGGCCGACGTTTTGCTGGATACGGGCGCTTATGCCGATAATGGGCCGCGGGTGGCGAAGCGAGCGATCAGCAGAATGATCGGTCCTTACAAGCTCGCTCACTGTAAAGTCGACGTTCTCGCTGTTTATACCAATACAGTTCCCGCCGGTTCGATGCGTTCTATTGGAGGGCCGCAGACGATCTGGGCGCTCGAATCGCACATGGATTCCATCGCCGCTCGGCTGCATATCGATCCGCTCGCATATCGCCGTCAGCAGTTGCTTGATCGAGGTGAAATTCTCAAGCCCGAGGCTACGCCGATGGATGCCGATCTGCGCGCCGGCGTTGAAGCTGCGGTTGCGCCACTGCGGTTCAGCTCGCGGCAGACAGGTCGCGGTATCGGCTTAGCGGTCGGGGTGTCGGACTCCGAAGCGATGCCTGTCTCGGTGGCCCTCTTGCGCTTACTTGCCGATGGCAGTGTCGTGTTGCTCGCCGGTACCACCGAAGTGGGACAGGGCGCGCGCACAATCCTTTGCCAGATCGTTGCGCAGGAGCTGAGCGTTCCTGTTGCGAAGATCACGATGCGCGAGACCGAAACTCGGACAACACCCTTCGATCGCTCCACGGGCGCAAGCCGTTCCACCACCGTCATGGGAAGCGCAGTCAAGTCTGCCGCCCTCGATCTGCGCCGCCAGCTAGTCGAAGCCACAGCGGAAATTTTCCGAGTTAATGCAAGCACAATCACCTTATCGGGCGGCCAAGCAGTAAGCGGCGACAAACGGATGTCCTACGGCCACATCGTCAGTGCATTTTTCGGGATGCCCGGCGGAGAACTGATCGGCCGCGGCTACATGCGGCCTGACGGCACGCTCGGCAAAAGCTTACCGCTTTTTTGGGAAACCGGGATGGGCAGCACGGAAATTGCCGTGGATGAGGAAACGGGCGCGATCCAAGTAGAAAAATGCGTTACCGTCGCGGATGTCGGCAAGGCGCTCAATCCGCTTCAGGCGGAAGGGCAGGACGAAGGTGCTGCGATTCAAGGCCTGGGCAATACTCTTTTCGAAGCTCTGGTATACGAAAACGGCCAGCCGCTGAACGCGAGCCTGGTCGATTATCGCGTCCCGCGCTTTACCGATCTGCCGACGCTTTTTACTTCAGCGCTCATCGAGAACTCTGACGGACCGGGTCCCTACGGTGCGAAAGGGATGGGTGAGTCGGGAATCGTTTCTGTGGCGCCCGCGGTCGGAAATGCGCTGTTCAATGCCACCGGCGTTCGCATTCGCGATTTGCCGCTGACGCCGGAGCGCGTCTGGAGAGCCTTGCGTGATCGCAGAGGCGGGCAGCGCTAGCACGTACAATCGGATTGAGGCAATTTGCCGGAGGCGGTGCAGGAAGGACCTTGATGCGAATTTTTTCACTTTGGATGTTGCTGGCGATCAGTGCTGGCGGTTTGGCCAACGCCGAGCCTTTGCGCGTTGGCATTCCCGGCTTGAGCGCTGAATTCGCGCCGGTCTGGGCAGCGAATGATCGTGGCTTATTGAAAAAATTCGGTTTTGAACCCGAGGTGATTGCCATGCAAGGGGGCACGCAACTGGCCCAGGCAGTGATTGCCGGAAGTATTCCGATTGCCGTGATGGGCGGCGCCTATTTGAGTGCGGCGGTTCGTGGAGCAGATTTGGTGATGATCGCCACGCACATGGACAAGTTGCCGTATACCTTGATCGTGAAACCGAGCCTCAAGCGAGTGGAGGACCTGAAGGGGAGCCGGCTCGCGATCAGCCGATTTGGCTCCTCGAGCGACGCCGGGTTGCGTCTCGCATTACAGAAACTCGGAGTCAATCCGGAAAAGGAGGTGACGATTGTCCAAGTCGGCGGACAAACCGAGCGCTTTGCTGCGCTCAAGGCCAGTACCGTGGACGGCACGGTGGTCATACCGCCCTTGAGCGGCGCAGCCCAGCGCCTCGGCTACAACGCGCTCATTAACATGACCAAATTGGGGATTCCCTATCCGCAGGAAGGTGTGGTTGTGAGCCGGCAATTGCTGGCAAGCCGGCGCGACATGGTGATGCGATTTCTCAAAGCCTACATCGAAGGCGTAAAGGAATTAAAGAACGATAAGGAATTCGCCGTCGGAGTATTAGCGAAATATCTTCGGTTGGATCGAACAAAAGACCGCGAAGCGTTGGACGACAGCTTTCAGGAGGTGATCATCGAGCAAATGCTGAAAGTCCCGGGCATCAATCTCGAGGCCATCAAAGTGGGGCTGGATTTGCTCGGCAAAGATAAACCGCCAACAGCATCGAGCAATCCGCGAGATTACGTGGACGGTAGTGCGATGCTGGAGTTGGTGAAGAGCGGTTTCATCGACCAGCTCTATAAGTGACTATCATGAAGTTTTGCCTGCAACTGAACCCGCAAGTCTCGATCGAAAAACCGGGTCCGTCCTTGATGCCGACTTTGATTGATCAGGTGCGGGTCGCGGATCGGGTGGGCTTCGATGCATTTTCGATGGGTGATCATTACAACATCCCCGGGTTACAGCGATTGAATCAGGTGCCGGCGCTGGCGCGTTTGTGCGCCGAAGCGAAACATTGTGCCGTCGGAACGGCCGTTACGCTTCTCGGTCTGCGCCATCCTGTGACTGTTGCGAGTGAACTGGCGAGTCTCGACGTGCTGAACGAGGGGAAATCCTTTGCCGCCTTCGGGCTCGGCTATCGCGAAGAGGAATTGAACGCATTCAATCTGACCAAAAACCAGCGCTACCAGCGTTTTGTCGAAGGGGTCGAGATTGTGAAAAGACTTTGGACCGAGGACAACGTCAGCTTCGAAGGAAAAGCTTTCAGGCTGAAGAATGTCACAGTCGATCCCAAGCCGGTGCAAAAGCCGCGGCCGCCGATCTGGATCGCGGCGAATACCGACGCCGCCGTAAAGCGTGCCGCCTCGATCAGCGACGGCTGGATGATCGGACCGCACTCGGCCATCGATGAGCTCGAGCGGCAGGTGCAATTGTGCCGCGTAACCTGGAAAGATGAGGGTAAATTCGGCGATCCGGCAGTGCCGATCATTCGCGAGACATTCGTTGCCGCAAGCAAAAGAGAAGCGGTGGAAAAGGCACGGCCCTGTCTGGAGCAGCTTTATCGGGCTATTTATATTAAATGGAAACAGAACGAGGCGATGAGCGACCCGAACGAGCTGAGTTGGGCGTTCGATAAGCTTGCTAAGGGCCGCTTCATCCTGGGGTCGCCTGCGGAGTGTATCGATCAGATTCGCGAATATGAACAACGCCTCGGCGTTTCCTATCTGCTGCCTCGTTTCGATTGGACGCCCGGGTTGCCGCAGGAGGAAATTCTCGCTTCCATGCGGTTGTTCGGCGAAAAAGTCATTCAGAGGCTCTAATCGCTTAAGGAGGTCCGTAATGAAAAGATTCGCGTTAGCGCTGGTTTTGAGTTTGCTGCTCGCTGGGCTCACTCCCGCGATCGGCGCCGCCAAAATCATCGTTGGTCTTTCCTCCGTGAACGTGGCGTTTTTGCCGGTCTACGTCACCGAAGCCAAAGGTTTTTTCAAGGATGAAGGGCTTGACGTCTTGCTCGTGCTGTTCAATGCCGGCGCGACAAACCTGCAGGCGCTTATCGGGGGGGACGTGCAGATCATGGGCAGCGCGTTCGTCGAGACTGTCGGCGGTCGGGCTGCCGGTATCGACGTTAAAAACTTTTGGGGTGTCTGTAACCTCATGCCGTTTCAGCTCTACTCTCAGCCGGACTTCAAGTCGATGAAGCAAGCCAAAGGCAAGCGCTTTGCCATCAGTCGATTCGGCTCTCTTACCGATTTCTTGACCCGCGCGACCTTGCGTCATTTCGGTGTCGACGAAAAAGAGGTGACGATTCTGCAGATCGGCAGCACGCCGGCGCGATTCGCGGCGTTGGCCGCGAAAGGTGTCGATGCTTCGGTGGTTTGGTTTCCGGTAACCGAGATTGCCAAGTCTCAAGGGTTCAACAAGCTTCTCGATCTAAAAGATATTTTTCCGGAGTGGCCGTATGAAACGTTTGCCGCGCGGGAATCGTACCTCACCAAAGAAAAGGATCAGGTGGCGAAGTTTTTGCGCGCCTATCAGAAAGGCGTGCGCTATACGCGCGACAACAAAAACGATGCGGTCAACATCATGAAAAAGTATGTTAAGATGGACCCCAATTACGCTCCCTCCGGTTACGACGAATATCGCGATTCGTTTCCGCTGAACGGGCAGATCGCCGAAAAAGCGATTCCAACGGTGATCGACGAGGAGTTCCGTACCGGCAGAATCAAAAAGAAACTCACAGTGGAGGATATGGTCGACCGTTCGTTCATATCGAGCATTGGCGGAAAATAGCTGTGTTTAGCTATTCAGCGAAAATCATTGGCCGAAATAGACGGTGGAGGCGTACCGAAACTATTGAGTGACACTGAATGCTCAACTCAAACAGCGATGAGTCCGAGCCCGATTTGTCATTTCGAGGCAGAGCCGAGAAATCTTTCCGAAAGACCCCTCACATTCGTTCGGGATGACAGCAAGCGGTGGAGCGTGGGTATTGTGCGGAGCAACTACCGTCCCAACTCCGCGCCCCACAATTCCTTTAGAAAACCGCTTTTCTCCAGATCCTCAGC
>Ga0075424_100005368_pt1 | contig 12231 bp, 10 predicted proteins | sample SoiMethybrSBSTD3_FD_75301 | JGI IMG/M metagenome (GOLD analysis project Ga0075424, IMG submission 75301) | Bulk soil microbial communities from a Populus tree surrounding site in Tennessee, USA - Soil MetaG P. TD hybrid SBSTD3 | ecosystem: Environmental > Terrestrial > Soil > Tree plantation... | reverse complement strand
GCCGCAGTCGTTCACGTTGCGCACCATGGCTCGACGGTTCGAGACCCACGGCGACATCTGGGCCGAGCTCTTCGACAAGCCGCACGGGCTTCCTGCACTGGTGTAACAAACGGCGCGAAACTCAGTTGCAAGTGGGCCAGTCCTCGGTCGCCAGTCATCAGGCATCAGGTTCCGTTTCCTCCAGTTGGAGAACGCGACAGGCGCCTCGGAAGGTTGCCCGGTGGAACCTGATGCCTGATGACTCATCACTGACCCAACTGACCACCTGGAACTGGTAGTTGGACTGACCCCTTGATCGACTGCAGAGTAATATCGGAGATATGCCCAAACCGATTCTCCTGACAGTCGACGACGATCCCGAAGTCCTCAACGCCATCGAGCGGGACCTCCGCCAGCACTTCCGTACCGACTACCGCATCGTAAAGGCGTCCTCTGGCGCCGAGGCACTCGCAACGGTCACGGAGCTCAAACAGCGGGGCTCTCAGCTCGCGCTCTTCCTCGTCGACGAACGCATGCCGTACATGACCGGCACGCAGTTCCTCGCCGAAGCGATCAAGATCTATCCCGACGCACGCAAAGTCCTCCTCACGGCCTACGCCGACACCGAGACCGCGATCAGGGCGATCAACCAGATCGGGCTCGATCACTACCTCATGAAGCCCTGGGAGCCGCCGAGCGCGCGGCTGTATCCGGTTCTGGAGGATCTGTTGTCGGAGTGGCATGCGAAGGCGCGACCGACGTTCGACGGAATTCGAGTCGCAGGTAGCTCGCTTTCGCAGGCCAGCTTCGCCGTGAAGGATTTCCTCGCGTCGAACCACGTGCCCTATCAGTGGCTCGACATGGAGGACGAAGCCGTCGTGCGGGACCTGCTCTCCGGCGCGGCCGGCGGTGCTTTTCGACAGCCGCTCGTGTTCTTCCCCGACGGTACGACCCTCGTGCAGCCGACCACGCGCGAGCTGGCCGAGAAGGTCGGGTTACAGACGCGCGCGAAGCAGCCGTTCTACGATCTCATCATTGTCGGCGGCGGCCCGGCAGGATTGGCTGGTGCAGTGTACGGCGCGTCGGAAGGACTGCGCACCATCCTAATCGAGCGGAACGCACCGGGTGGTCAGGCTGGCAGCAGCTCCAAGATCGAGAACTATCTCGGATTTTGGAGCGTGAGCGGCGCGGAGCTCGCGCAAAAGGCCACCGCGCAGGCCAGGCGGTTCGGCGCCGAGATCATCACGGCGCAGGAAGCGGTCGAGATCCGGCGCGAGGATCCATACCGAAAGGTGATTCTCGGGGATGGAACGGAGCTGACCGGCTATGCGGTGCTGATCTCACCGGGGATGGAGGTGAGGCGCCTCGCGGCGGCGGGATGCGACTCGCTCCTTGGCGCAGGCGTGTATTACGGCGCGGCGCTCACCGAAGCGGCGACGTACCGTGGCCAGGACGTGGTCGTGGTCGGCGGGGCGAACTCCGCGGGGCAGGGCGCGATGTTCTTCTCACTCCACGCGCGGAAGGTGACGATGCTCGTGCGCGGCCCGAGCATCGCCGCCACCATGTCCCAGTATCTCGTCGACCGCATCGCCGACACGCCTAACGTGGACGTGATGACGAACACCAAGGTCGTGGCCGTGCACGGCGATGGCCGGCTCGAGGCCGTGACGGTTGCGGACAGCGTGACTGGCGAACGGCGCGATCTGCCCGTGTCGGCGATGTTCATCTTCATCGGCACGGCACCCCGTACGGAGCTGTGCGGAAATCTCGTCATGCGCGACCCGCAGGGGTTCGTGTTCACGGGCCGTGATGTGATGGTCGAGGGACGCCCACCGGCCGGCTGGACGGCCGCGCGCGACCCCTACCTGTTCGAGACGAACGTGCCCGGGATCTTCTGCGCGGGTGACGCCCGGCACGGGTCCGGGAAGCGCTGCGCGGCCGCCGTGGGCGAGGGGTCGGCGACCGTGAGCATGATTCACCAATACCTGCAATCGGTGTGAGCGATGACGCACGCGCAGCCCCAACCCGAAACGCGCGGTACGCCTAACGCGCCAGGCGTACCCAACGCGCAGGTCGATGCCGAGCTCGTCGCTCGGCTGCGGGCACATCGCGCGTTCGAGTCGGTGCCGCGCGAGGAGCTCGACTGGCTTGCCGCGCATGGAACGCTCCAGCACTGCGACACCGGGGAGCTGATCGCGAGAAAGGGTGAGCCGGTCGAGGCGCTGTACGTCATTCTGAGCGGGCACGTCTCGCACTTCACCGACCAGGGCGGGACGTGGCACAAGGCGATGGATTGGCGCGGCGGTGACGTGACCGGTCAGCTTCCCTATTCGCGGCTTACCAATGCGCCGGGAAACTCGGTGGTGCAGGAGCCGACCGAGATCCTGCGATTGCCGCGCGTGCTCATGCCGGCCATTCCCATCGAATGTCCACACGTGACGGCCGCGCTGGTGCACGTGATGGTGGACCGTGCGCGGGCGTTCAAGGTGAGCGACCTGCAGGTGGAGAAGATGGCGTCGCTCGGCAAGCTGGCGGCCGGGCTCGCGCACGAGTTGAACAATCCGGCGTCCGCGGCGACCCGCAGCGCGCAGCTCCTCGCCGACGCGCTCGTGGAGTCGGACGACGCGTCGCGCGCGTTAGGCGCGTCGGGGCTCGAGGAGGACGAGCTGGCCGTGATCGAACGCATGCGCGCGGTGTGCCTCGTCACCACGGCGACGAATGTCCTGTCCCCGCTCGAGCGGGCCGACCGCGAGGAAGCGATCGATGACTGGCTGGCGGACCACGACGTCGACGACGCCCTCGCGCCATCGATCGCCGAGACGGCCGTGACGATCGAGATGCTCGACGAGCTTGCGGCGCTCCTGTCGACCGACAAGCTGCAGGTTGCACTGCGGTGGGTCGCCGCGGGGTGCGCGGTTCGTGGGCTCGTGCGCGACATCGAGCGGGCAGCGTCGCGCGTGCACACGCTCGTGAGCGCGGTGAAGGGCTTCACGTATATGGATCACGCGACGGCCACGCCGGAACCCGTGGACGTGCGCCAGGGTCTCACTGACACGCTGGCTGTGATGGGGGCCAAGGCGCGCGGGAAATCCGCGTCGATGATGGTCGATGTAGCCGAGAATCTTCCGCGGGTCCGCGGCTTCGGTGGAGAGCTGAATCAGGTGTGGGCGAACCTGGTGGACAACGCGCTCGACGCGGTGCCGGACGGCGGGCGTGTGACCGTGACGGCTCGCGTCGAGGGCGGGAAGGTGGTCGTGCGGGTGACCGACAACGGGTCGGGGATTCCGGCGGAGGTGAAGAGCAGGATCTTCGATCCGTTCTTCACGACGAAGCCCGTGGGGAAGGGAACCGGGCTGGGGCTCGACATCGTTAGGCGGCTCGTGGATCGCAATAACGGGCTCATCGAGGTCGACAGCGAGCCGGGGCGGACGGAGTTCCGTGTGACGCTGGCGGTTGCTTAAGAGCCGGGGACGGGCGACGGGGGACTGACGACGGCGTTTACTTCGCAGTCCGCAGTTCCCTGTCCCCCGTCGCCCGGCGCCCGTCCCCGGCTTTTGGGTCAAACTACCCGTTCCATGACCTCGGCCGGAGCCTAGGTTGGACGACACACCACTGACTCACGTCGTTCACGCCAGGTGCCTCCTCACATGACTGCCGTCGATACCTCCCGCTCCGCCGAGGCGGAGCGTTCAACTCCCGCCGCGTGCATCGTTCGTCCGGGCGAAGGCAAGCGGGTTCGGGCCTTCGGTAACGAAATCGAGTTCCTGTTGTCAGGTGTCGAGACCGCGGATTCGCTCACCGTCGGTATGGCCTCCGTGCCCGTGGGTAACGGGCCGCCGCCGCACGTTCACCACCTCGAGGACGAGCTCTTCCTGATACTCGAGGGTGAGTACCAGATCTATCTGAACGGTGACTGGACGACAGTTGGACCGGGGGCGGTCGTGTATCTGCCACGCGGCAACGTGCACACGTTCAAGGTTGTAGGTGACAAGCCGGGCCGTCACTGGACACTGCAGACGCCAAGCGGCTTCGAGCGGTACTTTGCGCAGGTGGCGGAGATCTTCGAGGCGCCGGGAAAGCCGGACCTCGCCCGGCTCGCGGCGGTCACGAAGGAGTACGGGGCGGAGTTCGTGAAGCCCACGACGTAGAGGTCAGCGGGTAGGAACTGGCGTTCAAGGGGTCAGAGCCCTTGAATTGTGGGGTCAGATCCCGGGGTCGGATCCAGTCATCTGACCCCGGGATCTGACCCCCGGATCTGACCCCCGGATCTGACCCCAAACGCCCAGGAGCTCGCAATGCCGCGCTTCCTAGCCCTCGGCGCCATCGTCGCCGCGCTGGGCATCTCGAGCCTGACGGCTCGCCAACCCTCCCCGGCCGTCGGGCTCTGGGCGACCGAAGGCTACGGGCTCGTTTTCGACGTTAGGCAGGACAGCGTCATCGGCGACGAGGTCACGAAGGTCTCATGCATTACCGTGACTCGTGCCGTAACCAGCCCGACGCCGCCGCCGGGTACGCTTGTCGCGTTCGGTCGTCCAGGCACGCCGGCCACGAACTTCATCCTCCCGGGCAAGACACCGAACGACGCACGCGTGCACCGCGCGTCCGCGGCATCGGACATGATCATCCACCGGATCGATCGAAAACCCACGGTGTGCGACACGCCGACGCCCAACACGCCGCTCTCGAATTTCGACGTGTTCGCTCAGACCTGGGCCGAGCAGTACGGGTTTTTCCCTGAGAAGAAAGTCGATTGGGCAGCGGTCGTCGCGGCGAATCGGCCGCGCGTGACCGATGCCACGACCCCCGAACAGCTCTTCGACATCATTTCCGGGATGATCTCGCCGCTCCAGGACGCGCACTCCTCCATCGCGGCGCCGACGATCAGCAAGCGCTTCGGCGGCGTCAGGAAGTCTGCCAGCTTTCTCGAGACGCGCGAGGCGCGCGACTCCGGATACGCGATCGTGTCCGCACACCTAACGAGCCCGCTGCAGCGCTTCTGCGAGGGGCGCGTAGAGTTCGGCATGCTCGGGTCCGACGTCGGCTACCTCCGGATCCGCGGGTTCAGCGGATACTCGACGGACGGCGCGTTCGAGACCGGTCTTGCCGCCCTCGAGGCGGCGCTCGACACCGCGTTCGCCGACACACGAGGGTGGAAGGGGCTCGTGATCGATGTCCGCCTCAACGGCGGGGGGGCGGACCCGTACGGCCTCGCGATCGCGCGACGCCTGACAGCGACCCCATACACTGCTTACGTCAAGCAGGCACGAAGCGACCCCGCCGATCCAACCAAATGGACCGAGGCGCAACCGTCGGTCGTCCAACCCAGCACGCGGCCGAGCTTTCGCGGACCGGTGGTGGAGCTCACCGGGGTCCAGAGCATCAGCGCGGCGGAAACGTTCACGCAGGCGCTCATTAACCGGAAGCCGAAGATCATCCGCATAGGCGAAACGACCCAAGGGGTCTTCTCCGATGTCCTCGGTCGCACGTTGCCCAACGGCTGGCGGTTCGGGCTCGCGAATGAGCGATTCGTGACGGACGGCAAGAGCTTCGACAACGTCGGCATCGCGCCCGACGTCGCGGTCGAGAGCCTCACGCCCGCGGCCAGGGCATCCGGGAAGGACGCGGCGGTCGAAAAAGCACTGGCGATGTTGCACGGACGTTAGGCGTGCGCACTCCGCTCGCACGCACGGGGCGTCGACTGTTGGCGCTGTTGGCGGCCATCGGCATCATCGGCGCATGTTCCCGGGGCCGGCCGTCACCAGCCGTGGAGCCGGGCCGCCTTCCAACGACATTCTATGCCGGTGGACCGCAGTGCGCGGGAACGCCACTTCAGGTCCACGAGTACAATCCGGACTTTTTCATCCTCCGCCAGGCGGCGTGCACCAACTTCGAAAAACCGTTCCTCTATCTCGTGTTCGGCCGCGACCGGGTATTGCTGCTCGACACCGGCGCCCAGCGGGTGGACGTGGTGACGCCGATCGACACGCTCATTCGGACGTGGCTGGCGCGGCATCACCGAGCCGCGGATTCAATTCACCTCGTCGTTGCCCATAGTCACGCCCACGGTGACCACGTTGCGGGAGACAGTCAGTTCGTGCGCCGATCGGCCACCACTGTCGTTGGCCGCGACACCGCGTCGGTCCGGGCATTTTTTCGCATCGCCCACTGGCCGACGGACCTTGGGGCCATCGATCTTGGCGGACGCGTGCTGGACGTGATCGCCATTCCCGGTCACCAGGCGGCGAGCATCGCGATCTACGACCGCCGCACCGGCGTTCTACTCACCGGCGACACGTTCTATCCGGGTCGGCTGTACGTCCGCGATACCGCCGCCTTCGCCGAGAGCATCGACCGGCTCACCGACTTCACGCGGACGCATCCGGTGACGCAGTTGCTTGGTGCACACATCGAGAACACCGCCACGCCTTATCGCGACTACCCCGAAGGAACGGTTGACCAGCCGAACGAGCACGCACTGGCACTCTACCCGCGGCAGCTGTTCGAGCTTGATTCAGTGGTCCGGACCCTGCGCGGCCGAATGACGCGCACAGCGCTTCGAGACGTGACCATCTGGCCGGTGACGCCCTAGTGGCCGATCCGGCGAGGGAGCCTAACGACACTTGCGCCGCGCGATCGTCGGTTACTCCCGGGACGAGGAAGACCACTGGGTGGCCGAGCTCGAGTGTGGGCATACGCAGCATGTGCGGCATGATCCGCCGTGGCAGGTGCGCGTGTGGGTCACCACGCCGGAGGGCCGCGCATCGCATCTCGGCACGGATCTGGAGTGCGTGCTCTGCGACGCACTTCACCGGAACCACGAACGCTGAACACCGGAACCACGAACGCGTCGCAGGAAGCGAAGACCGACCTCCGGGCGCTTGCCCTGATTGTACGCGAGCTCTCCCACCAGCATCGCGAGTGGCTCGAGGTAGCGTGCACTCTTGAGAGCACCGCAGTCCACTGGCTCGAAACCGAGCTGGCGAATGAGCCGCGCGGTGACACGTTTCGCGCGACCGTCATCACCGCAGTAAAACGCTGCCGGCCGCTCGGGCAGCACATCGACGCCAGCTCGCAGCAGCTCCGACGGTGTCGTGTTGAACGCCTTCACAACGAACGCGCCGCGCGCACGCCGGGCGACGATCTCGGCACCCGACGTGCGATGGCCCACGGCGAGCGCGTCGTCCGACAGTGTCAACGGGTTTGTGCAGTCGATCAGCACCTTGCCTTTAAGACTCCCGGCGCTGCGGAGCACACGTGGTACGTACTGCCACAGCACGGTAAGCACGATGACTTCCGCATCGCGTGCGGCGTCACCGGGTGACGCGGCACGAGCGCGAGGACCACTGGATCGCGCGAGGCGCTCCAGCTTCTTCGGGTCACGCGAGAAGCTGTACGCCACCGAATGTCCAGCTGACGCGAAGAGACGGCCGAGCGTGCCGCCCATCGTGCCTGATCCCAGGATTGCGATGCGCATGGCTCGAGAGCCACCGGTGGCAGGCCGGCTCAACGCACCCGGATCGGCATGGAAACGAGACGGTCACCCACAGCGCTCGACATCGTGAATCGAACGTCACCGGGCGCGGTGGGTGTGAACTCGAAGTCGTACGTCTCGCCGTTGCCGGACTGCTGCTGCGCCGGCCGCATCGTTGCCTGGTCGCGCGGCAGGTCGCGCCCATCCTTCGCGACTGCTCGCCATTCGAGCAGCGTCGAATCGCGCATGAGACGCGCGATCATGCTCGGCCGATACGTGTGGATGTTCACGAGTCGCAGGCGGTAGCGCTCGCCGATGCGCATGTCCAGCGGCCGCGGAGCATTCGTTCCATTGAGGAACACGGTCGCCCCGTCTGCCTGGCGGCGCGGCGTGCTCACCAACAGGACGACATCGTGCACCGGGTCGTACGCGTCAGGGTTGTCGAGCACGACGATCGCGCCCGACATCCCCGCCTCCTGCTGTCGCACTTCGTCGGCGTGGGGATGATAGATGAACGTGCCGGCGCGCGGCGGAGTGAACCGCGCTTCAAACGAGTCGCGCGGCGCGATCGCTGGCGAGACGCTCCCGGAACTGCCGCTGAATCCGGCGACGCCATCGAAGTAGCTCTCGAGCTCGATGCCGTGCCAGTGGACCGCCGTCGCTTCCGGCAGCTCGTTCACTACCGTGATGCTCACCGGCTCGCCTCGCTTGAGCATGATCGTTGGGCCGGGGAGCAGCGGTGAACGCGTCGGTGTCGTCGACTTGCCATCCTGCAGCACGTAGCCGTATGCCGGCTCCGTGTCGGTACCGCCCGAGTCGACGCGTGCTACGAGCCGGAGCCGGCGCCGACCAACATCGTTAGGTTGCGACACCGACCGACCGTTGGGGCGCACTTCGACCCCCATCACGAGCCCGCCCATCATCTCGAGGGCGTGATTCTTCGCGTGCGCCATGTGCTCGGGCTCGGGCGGCAAGGGCGATCCATCGAGCGGCCGGTTCCGAAGCACGTGGTAGTTGTCGTGGCAGTGGAACATCCAGTTGCCCGCTCGCTCGGGCACCCAGGTGAGCGAGATCGTACGGCCTGGCGCGACGCGTTCCGTGACCACGAAATGTGGGGAGCCAGCAGCGTAGGCCGAGTCGCTGCGCTCGCTGCCACGCGAGTCCACGTTGAAGTAGAAGCCGTGCAGGTGCATCGGATGAGGCACCACGGTCGTGTTGACGATGCGGAACCGCACCGAGTCGCCGACGGTGTAGGTGAGCCGTTCGGTGTGAGGCCACGACCTGCCGTTGATCACGAACCGGTTCACGTCAGTGCGCAGTATGAGGCCTGTGTTGTCGCCGAGTGTCCAGAACCCGAGCACGAACACGCGGTCTCGCGGCGTGCCTAACGTGGTGCCGGTGTCGACGACGAACGCGCCGCTGAGCTGTGACGCCGGACCGCGGAAACCGACAGCCGCCGTCGCGCTCGTCGTTGCCCAGTAGAAGTACGTTCCCGGCGGACCGGCATCGAAGCGAACCTCACGCACTTCGCCTGGTTTGACCTGCACCGTGTCCGGGCCTCGAGCACCACGCGTGTACAGTCCGTGGACGAACAGCGTGCTGTCGGGCAGCGAGTTGCGCACGAACGCGTGGACCGTGGTCCCCTTCGGCACGCGGATCAGCGGGGCAGGGATCTGGGGCGGCTTTCCGTCTTCCGCAAAGGCGGCAACAGTGATTCCGGGGTCGGCCTCCCCGTCGGGATGCCAGTCGCCGAGGCGTGCCTCCAGACGAATTGTCAGGACGCCGTCGCGAAGGGTGCCGGCACCGGCACGATTGTCATTGATGGCGATCCGTTCGACGAGCGCCGAACGTCGAGCCGGCAGGGACATCGAAGCGTCACGTGTCAGCCCGACCGCACACATGGTCAAGGCGATCAGGAGCGGGCGTGTCACTAGAGCCTCCATCACTCGTGAGGTCTAAGAAACGCCAGCACGCGACTCGCCGCAAGGACATGCGTGGCACGCGAGCACGTGCCGAACCGCAGATCACCGACTCAGTCGCGTACCGTAGCTCTTGAGGTATTTCATTCCAGTGTCGCACATGATCGTCACGACCGTCGCGCCGGGATCGAGCTGCTCGGCCACACGGAGCGCGGCGATCACGTTCGCGCCGGTCGACGTCCCGGCGAACAGTCCTTCCTCGCGCGCGAGGCGGAACGCCATGGCGGTGGCGTCTTCCGTGGAAACGCGCTCGATTCGATCGGCGATTCCCTCCCGCCACAGGGGGACGACGAACCCTGCGCCGATGCCGTCGATCTTGTGAGCACCGGCCCGACCACCGGACAGCACGGCGGATTCCTCCGGCTCGACGGCGACGATCCGTATGTCGGCCTGGTGTTCGCGGAGACGTTCCGCGGTGCCGCGAAGCGACGCTGCCGTACCGACGCTCTGAACGAATGCGTGAATCTCACCGCCGGTCTGCGCCCAGATCTCATCGGCGAGCACTCGATAGGCAGCGAGCTGGTCGCGGTTGTTCAGCTGATCGGTCCAGAACCCGCCGGTCTCCTCGGTGATGATGCGTGCGGCTTCGACCATGTCGCGGGTGAGCTTCTCGGTCATGCCTCCACCATCGCTCTTCAGCACACGGAGCCTGGCGCCGAGGAGCGCCATGTGGTCGACCTTCTCCTGTGCGAACGCATCGGACGTCACGATGTGCAGCGGATACCTCTTCACTCCGCAGACCAGCGACAGGGAGACGCCCGTGCTTCCCGCGGTGTATTCCACGACCGAGCCGCCCGGCAGGAGACGACCGTCCGACTCGGCCGCCTCGATCATCGCGAGCGCCATGCGGTCCTTCATGCTGCCCGTCGGGTTCTCGCTTTCGATCTTGAGGACGATACGAGCGCCGTTGGTCGGCAGAATGTGGTTGAGCGGCACGAGCGATGTGTTGCCGATGCAGTGCAGGATGGTTCGCGGTGTGGTGGTCGCAGGCATGACGATTACTCTCGTGGACGGATCGACTCCGAACGGTACGCGCTGGTGATGTCTGATTACCACGGCAACGACGCCATCTTTGATATCGTTCTTGCCATCGCGTAGCAGGTTGGATCCTGAGTAGGCGAGATCGAAGAGAGCCACGAACGCTGAGAACGCAGACGGCGCTTCGCGCCGCCGCAGAACACGCTGAGGCTTTTTCTTTTGTGAGAACTGCGCTTGCTGTACAGCGTTCTCAGCGCCCGGCGCACAGCGCCGCCAGCGTTTCCAGCGTTCGTAGTTCGCCGGCGGACAGGCATCCAGAACTAAGGGGTCGAACGCATGAGCGGCATGAGCAGCATGCTGGCATCCCTCCTGGCCAACCTACGACCCCTCGGGACGATGAGGATCCTTCGCCTGAGGGCTCAGGATGACAAGTTGGCCGCTATGTGTCCGAAATGACGTGTCCCGAGGGAGCGCGAAAGACACGCGTGTACTGCAGCAAGACCTCGACGCACGTCCCCCATGGTCCGCCCCGCCTACTCCCGACGTTCGGTCGCTGCCGCCGCGACGCTCGCAATCGCCTCCCTGTTCTCGGCGTGCAACGATCCTGTCAGCTATGGTGGCGGACCTGCCACCTCGGATCACACGCCGCCGATACAATCAGTTGTTGCCGGAGCGCACACGTGCGCACTCACCACAGCAGGCGCCGCGTACTGCTGGGGGTACAACGCAAACGGTCAGCTCGGGAACAACGACACCGGCACGATCACGCCGACGCCGGTGCAGACCGTTGGCGGTGTCGTATTCAGGAGCCTGTCGGTGTCGAAGGTCGAAGACGTGACATGTGGGCTCTCGACCAGCGGCGCAGCCTATTGCTGGGGGCAGAACGACGAGGGACAGCTCGGCGACGGGACGACGACGCGTCGTCTGGTGCCCACACCCGTTGCGGGCGGTCTCGTGTTCAAGAGCCTGGCCGTGGGCACCGGACACACGTGCGCCGTGGCAGTGAACGGGACGGCATACTGCTGGGGGTCGTCGCCGAACGGCGCGTTCGGTGACGGGTCCACTGGCACGCGCCTAACGCCCAAGGTATCCGCGCCGGGGTTGACGTTCGATACCATGGTGACGGGCGGCGACTACACCTGTGCGCTCACGACGACTGGCGCTGCGTATTGCTGGGGAGTAGGTGCGTTCGGCCAGCTCGGCAACGGGGTCGCGGGCATCAGTACGACTCCTGTGGCGGTGGAGAGCGGGCTGACCTTCCGCTCACTCGCCGGCGCAGGGCAGGGAGTGTGCGGCCTAACGAGCGAGGGCAAGGCGTACTGCTGGGGTCACAACTTCTTCGGAACGGTGGGTGACGGCACGCTCCTGCGACGCCTGACTCCCGTGCCGGTAGTCGGCGACCTGACGTTCCGCAGCCTCTCCGCCGGTTGGGAGACGGTATGTGGCGTAACCGATGCCGGCGCCAGCTACTGCTGGGGGTACAATTTCGGCGCGCTCGGCGATGGTGCGATTGACCACAGCTCCGTTCCTGTGCCGGTGGTCGGCGGTCAGGCGTTCCGAAGCGTTGCCGCGGGGACCGGGTACGCGTGCGGCGTCACCGCTGCGAATGCCGTCTTCTGCTGGGGCGCGAACGACAACGGCAACCTCGGCGACGGAACGACCGAGACGAGGCTCGCGCCCGTGGCAGTGCATTGGCAGTAGCGGCTTTGCATTCATCTCACTGACCTGCCCAGGTAGATTCCGCCCCTCGGCAACTCACGAGGGTACGGAGTCATGAGCAACGCGAGCAACGCGAGCAACGCGAGCAACGCGAACGTCACCATC
>Ga0075424_100005367_pt1 | contig 12231 bp, 9 predicted proteins | sample SoiMethybrSBSTD3_FD_75301 | JGI IMG/M metagenome (GOLD analysis project Ga0075424, IMG submission 75301) | Bulk soil microbial communities from a Populus tree surrounding site in Tennessee, USA - Soil MetaG P. TD hybrid SBSTD3 | ecosystem: Environmental > Terrestrial > Soil > Tree plantation... | reverse complement strand
CGCCTGCACGAGCGGGTTGAGCTGGCCCAGACGCAGGAGCCCCAGTGCCCCGCCTTCACCGGTCTCGCCCTGATAGGGATTAGCATAGTTCGCGAGCGGGTTGAGCCCGAACGTGGGCAAGTACTTGAAGTTCTTGGGGTCCGAGTTGAGGATGATTGCACCCTGAATCCACGCGGGCAGCAGCCCTATCTCCTGCTCCGTCGTGTCCTTAGCGATCTGACCCAGGTGCGCCATCACTAGCGTCCTTCCCGGATACTCAACCGGCAGACGCCACACGAGTTTGGTTGCGAACTTGTACCAACCCCAGAACGGGACGAGCGTACGAATGAACCTCCGCTCGACCGGCCCCAGTGCTGTGTAGTTGTAGAAGAACCTGTCGTTGTTGGTCATGGCTCGCTCGACGAACTTAGGATGCTCGAGCAAATCGTCAATCGCCTCGTCCGCGATCCCTCGAGCGCCGTAGTCGTCAAGCACAGCTGCGGATTCCCGCATTGAGTACTTGGCTTCCTTCGTGAGCTCGTGAACGAACCCAGCCGAACGGAAGTAGTCCTCTACCTTCTGCACCGAGTGGTAGATGCCCTTCGTGATCCTGGTCCCCGTCGCAGCACCGCCTGCACCGAGCTCACCCTCAGCACCGTAGAATCCCCCCAACCTGACGCCCTCAGGGATTCGATCCTCCCGCATCAGACGACGCGCCTTCGCCATGTTGATCGGGAGCTTCAGCCCCTGTTGCAGGAAGGCTAGGAAGAAGTTACCAACAGCTGTGGTGATCCACCATCTAGGCATGTATGCGAGCAGCAGCGTACGCCAGCGGTTCATTATGTGGCGGAATGCGTTCACGTCCTCGGTGGCGGACACAGACTTAATGATGTAGTCCAGTGTGTCCTTGCGGATGGCGGGCATGGCGGGACGCATCGCGGAGAGGTGCTCCTGCACGAAGACCCGAGCGTTCTCGTCCTCGAGATTCTCAATCGCCTTCTTGACCTCGGGCGAGATGATCGGGGTGCCCTCTGAAGTTCGGGGTGCTTTCTCGGCTACGACGTTGAGCACTTCCTGTAGATTGTCGACCTCCTTATTGAAGAAGTGCATCGGCAGATTCTCGGGAACACGAACCCATTCCTCTGATCCACCGGGCGGGCCGTTGGCACCGTTGAGAGCGTCCCTCGATTCGTACCTCACCAAATCGCCGGTGTCAGGGTTGCGGTAAGCGATGCGGTTCAGTGCCTGCTCATTGAACCACTTCTCCCCGAAGTCCCGAGACACACGCGCAACGTGCTCGACCAGTCGCTGGGGATCCGTGCTCATCACGCCAGCCTTGAGTGCGGTCATATCCGCCTGCTCAAGATACTTCTGTCGGGGCGTGGACAGCACGTTCTCCGCAGTCGCTCGAGCTTCGGACATACGACGACGCCTACGATGGGGGACAAAGTGTCCGCCCTGTAGATCAGTCTTGATCTTGCCTCGCGCGAGCTCGTGCGGGTAATAAGTCGGGGTCAGGGGTCGGGCCTCTTCACCCATTTCCCGGACGCTCTCGTCAGCGTAGCGCTCAAAGCTACCCGCTGGATCCTTGATCGCATTTCGTCTCAGTTCCTGTGATGGAGCCCAGATCCGCTCGAAGTGCTCCTGAGGGGTGATGTTCAGGGTATCCGTCTCATCCCTCACGAAGTTGCTCCAAGCCTCATGGGCATCGCGCATCGCAGGCGTCGGGTATCGAATGAGTTGCTGAATCTCCGGGTCCCTAGCAGCGTGAGCCAATTCCTGCACGTACTCACGCGGGACGCCCAAGTGCTCGAAGTCCTTAAAGTTCTCACCCGTGGGGTTGCGATTCTCGAGGGAACGCTGCCAGTAGGTGGCTGCCTCTTCAAGCAGTGTGTTCGACCGGTATAGTCCCCCGTACTCACCCGCAGACGGAAGACGCTGGAAGCCAATGCCCTGTCCAGCAAGATACGTAGCGACGCGCTCCTTCGGATTGAGCGCCTTGAACTTGTCGATGATCCCGTACTTCCTGAGTGAGTTGTGCACCTGCTCAGCCGCCCGAATGTTCTTCACTCCGAGAATATTACGGATGAAGCCGGACTCGTGGCGGTTGATCGCTAGCTCAGCAAGTGTGCGGGGCTGGCCCAGTGTCCCCATCCGCTGCACAATCGAGGGCAGTTCGCGCTGACCCGTCCGCCCCTGCACGAGTCTATCGAGGGGCTTCTGGATCCCGTACTTGACGAGCGGGCGCCGGGAATAGTCACGCTCAATTCCCAGCCCCCGTTCCCCCAGCCCCTCGGAACCAGGAATGATCGGGCGTCCTTCTGTGGACTGAATGTCGCGCATCCCCCGAGCGACGCGTCCAAGCACGGACTCAGGTTCGGTGACGCGGGCGAGCATGCCCCCAGTACGAGCCGCCCCTCCCGCGCCAAGAGAAGCGACTGTAGCAACATCGAGCAGTGGGAATAGTGGGTGTTCCTTAGCTCGATGGAGCGTCTCGCCCACGTCACCATGTAACGCCGGACCATACAGCCAGGCGTACTGTTCTCGGGTAGGCTTGATGATCTTCTTCTCAGTCTCGGGGTATCGCTGATGCGGGAGACCCTGCTTCTCAGCGACCAGGTTCCCCAACACTGCACCCGCTGCCTGTCCCGCTGGAGTAAGTCCAATCCCGGGGATCAGTGATGCTGCTCCTGCTCCTATGGCTGGAGCTGCCTGACGAAGCGGATGGATGACGTTCTCGTAGATGTCCGACCCAAGCGCCTTGCCCGTGGTCACCACAGACTGGGGCAGCTGAGACGTCATCGTCCATACGTCGGACCCTAGATTCTCGAGGATGTCCGTGCCGGGAATTCCCAGAAAACCCCCACCCCCACCAGGTCCCGCAGTGGACACAGCAGGGGAGGGCAAGGTCTCGCCAGTGTCCTTCTTCAGCTGAAGCAGCGAGTGGACCTGTGGCATCCCCGCAATCAGGTGACGGTCGTAGCCGCCTACATGAGCAGGGTCTAGTGTCCCTAGACGTAAAGCCTTGAGAATGTGAGCAGCGCGCTGTTCCCCGTACTGCTCAGCACCGATCCCCATTGAGGATCCTGCCCCGTACGCTTCCCCACTGAATGAACTGCCCGGTTCTGCGGGCATGGGCATAAACGACTCAAGTCGAGCCTGCCTACGCTTACGACGACCGGCTACTTCTCTACGTTGAGCTGCAGCCGCGATTGCGGCGTTAAGCCGCTTCCTGTGAGGGATCCAAGCCATTTAGTTGAAGAGGCCACGGAATACGTCAACCCACCAGCCGACAGCACCCGGATCACCCATCGGGGTCGAATGGTTCTTCGCCCACTTCCTCATGGGCTTCGGACCGTTCATCATCACCTTGATAGCGCCCTTCCGGGACAACTTGAATCGACTCATCAGGTTGTGGATGACTTGGGTGTAGTCGTAGTTGCTAGGCTTCGTGTGGGAGAGGTATCCATCGAGCCAATCGTTGGCGGCCTTCCACTTCTGTACAGCCTGGTGAGCGGCGCCAGTGCCCCCACCCGATCCGCCTCCGCCACCTCCTGCCTTAGCGAGGTCAGCTTCGATCTGCTTCTCCTGGAGCGCAACCTGGGACATATCGACTTGGTGTTGCAGGTTGGCTTCCCGCTTCTGCTCCTTGAGTTGATCCTTCTGCAACCCAAGCTGCTTGTTCGCGAGCTGATTCTGTGCTCGCTGTGCAGCGCGTTGGAGCTCTTCCTGCATGATCTGTTGACGCATCTGCTCGCGGATTGCAGGACGCGTCTCCTTAATCGCCATCATCTCCTTGGCGAGTTGCAGGACAATGGCTCGGTGTCGAGCAGCTTCGTCTTCGTTCGCACGTACGCGGGCGAGACCGGCCGTACCCACACGTCCACGCTCGAAGGCGCTCTGAGCCCCGAACTGCTGACCTAGAGCATTCTGAGCGGCTTCTGCCGACCCGAAGCCCGTAAGAATCGCGTTGGTCGCATTGTCTGAAGAGGGGAGGGTGCCACCGATGGTAGTCGCCTGAGCGCGATCCCCCTCGCGGATCCCTGCGAGCGTAGCGGCCAGCGTGTTCTGCGCAGCGGCACTACCAGCTCCTCTCGTAGCAAGCAGTTCATCGAGGGCGTTCTGAGTCTGGTTCGCAGCCTGACGGACCTGGCCAGTGTAGTAGTTGTAGTCCTTGCGAATGTCACCGACCCGTCCCCGGTTAGCGAGGTTCTCCTCCTGCGTAGCTGCCTTGACGGGCTTGAGCTGTGACTGGATATAGCCTTGGGTCCTCCGCTTGATCGCCTTGCGGAACTGACCCATCGTCTTGAAGCTGGGTGATAGTGCTGAGAAGGGCTGCTTGCCACCTTTACCGCCGCCACCGCCCTTGCCATCCTTACCGCCACCCTTACCCCCCTCTCCGGGGCTCCAGCCAGGATGCTGCCGAGCGAACTTCTGCTGTCGCTTCTTTCTCTTGTCGCTCAGGCCATTGTTAGGCACGGTGTCTCCTCTTCTTCAGCTGCTTGATCCGCTTCTCCTTACGCGCCTCGACGTTGGTGAGATGCTCGTACTTCTTCGTCTGGGCGGGGGGAACTCCCTTGCCAGGACCGGCGACCCTTCGCTCAGCCTTCCTAACCTGCTTCAACTTTCGCCGTTGCTTCTTGATCGCCTTGGTGTAGCTCTTGCGGCTTCGCTCCTTGCCCTTACCCTTCTTCTTGCCCTTGCCCTCGTGGATATTCTTGGTCAGATCCTTCCCCTTGCCGCCCTTTCCACCGCCGTGGTGGTCTCCACCGCCATGTCCGCCCCCACCGGGCTTCTTCTTGGGCGGGGGAGCCTTGGGTTCGGGCTTCTTCGCAAGCGCAGCGTTAATGTCGTCGATGGTGGCCTGAGCGAGTGCCTGGTCTCTAGCCTGACGTGCCTGCGCGTAGGCTTGAGTCATCGCTTGAGAGGCAGACTGGTAGCGACGGAACGCATCGGTGCGGTCGTACATCGCCTGGTCTTCCACGTTCCCGATATCCCGGAGATGACCCCCTGAGAAGAACGTGCCCTGAGCGTTGCGTCCCTCAGCGAGTTGCCTCTTGCCCTCGAGTTCAGCTCGTGCGATCTGAGCCAACGCTGAGTTGGGGTTAGTGACCACAGGACCGGTCATCGCGAAGTCGGGGTTGCCACCGATAGTCGCTTGATACGGAGACCAATCGCCGTAGTCGAGGGCTGCGTTATACAGGCTCTGGTTGATCCCGGATAGGGAGTTCTGGAAGTTCTGAGCTGCGACCTGCCTAGCCAGCTCCGTCTCAGGTGACGACGGGGGTGGAGTAGGCGGTCCAGGTGGAGGCTTGGGCGGAGGTGGCCCCGGAGGAGGACCAGGAGGCGGTTTGTCTTGAAGATGACCTCCGAACGGGTTATCGGGAGGTGGGCCAGGGGGCTGGGGACGAGGCTCCTCGATATCCCGAGTGATAGCACCCGGACGCCTCTTCGGCTCGTTCACATCTCGAGTGAAGGCGCTCTGTTGACTCTTCTGCTGCCCCTGCTGTGTCGGAGGGACCGCAGACGCTCGCTTCTTGTAGCGAGTCCTAGGAGGACGTGCGAAGTTAGTTATCGCCATAGTGCATCACGTCCTGGACGGTTTGGGTCTCCCCGATTTGAGCGGATGACCAGGTTTCAACCAACTTTCCCAGCATCCCCTCGAACTCGTTCTGAGCCACAGTTGCACGATCCTCTTCACTCTCAGCCTGTAGCGCGAGCATCGCAGCGCCACGGACGATTGTGTAGTGGAACGCATCGGGGAAGTCGGGTTCGTCTGTGGGATTCGCCAAGTCTTCAAGCGACCTTTCGTAGAAGAGAGAGATGACACGGTCTGCATCGGGCACTGCCCACACAAGGAGCTGATCGTTCACGCGGGTATAGATTGAGGGCTTCCCTGTAGTCTGCTCGTTGTCAATCTCCCGATCCCACTTACGTGGATCCCAGTATTCCAACGGTACGCGCGTCCCTCCGGCGGCTGATTCGTCCGTAATATCAGCGACGGTGATAGGGCGCCCAAAGTCAGTGGGAAGCGCGATAGAGTTCGTACCGGATCCCATATTGACTATGTTGGTGCGCTGCTTGAACACCCAGTCCGCCCGCGACTCGATTTCGTGCATGGCTGCATTGAGCCACACTAGAAGTGGATCCTCGTCATCGAAGCCGTAGCGCCTAAGCGCGGTTTCTAAGGACGTCACGTCCATTTCTCACTCCGCTTTTCCGGGACCCGTACACGTCTTCGTGGTCGTAATAACCGTCCTGCTCGAGAGCGAACTTGAAGCGCTGTGCGAAGTCGCCCATCTGATCCTTGAAGCGAGAAGCTTGCTCTTCCTTGAGCCGTTCGTTGTGCTCGTCTATTTCTACGTCGAAGTTCACGTTGTCCTCGGCCTTAGCGATCCGCTTAATAGTCGCTTCACCGAGAACCTTGGTGTTGAAGACGAGTCGCTCGCGTCCGTCGCGGCAGTGTTCGATCACAGACCACACGTTGTCGATCTGATCGAAGATCACTTCGAGTTCCGACCATCGGTCCTCGATGAGACGCTTGTACCCGAGGACATCCTCTTGGACGGCGATGAACCGCCCGGGGTTAACGTCTGCATACGATTGACCTTTGGTCGGAACTCTCCGTGACACTTGTCCCTACTTCCCGATAGCCACGAAACTAACGATGATCGTGGACTGATCCGATGCGTTCGCAGCCTCCGCCCCGAGAGCCGTGAACAGCAGGATCTTCTTGTTGACCGGGTCGTATGACGCCAGACGGTTGCCGAGAACGTTGACCGTCTGGACGAACAGGACATCCAACTGGGTCTCGAAGCCGAAGTCGCTGAACGCGATGGCCTCTCCGCCAGTCGGGTACGAGCTGTCGAACGTGATGGTTCCGAAGGTGATCCTCCGGTCTCCGACCACGAATCGACGACCCGCAGTTGATGGATCCTGATACTGAGTGACAGTGAGGGCCATAAGGCACCCTCCCTATCGCCAGGTGATCGCCGCGTCGTCAGCCAGGTTGATGTACTTCCCTAGCTTGTTACGAGCGCTCGTGGCGAAGTCGTGATCCGCTGCGAGGTAGCCCTCGAACGCATCCGACCTGTCGGTTGCCCGGGAGAGGATCGCTCCGTCATCGTCGATCCAATCCCAGTCCTTCTCGAGATAGACCCACATCAGGGCATCCGTGTTCAGGAAGAACATGTTGCCCTTGGGCAGGTCATCGTCGAAGACGAGTGGCATCTCGTTGAACATGATCGCCTTGAAGCCACCGTGGAGGACGACGCTGTCCGCGTCATTGAACCTCTTCTGGGACTTCAGGGTCGCCACGTACCGACGACGAATACCTCTCGTCGTGAGCAGCAGCTCCACATCGCCATTCGACTGCTGGCCAATGGAGTCCACTACCTGCTGACCGCTGTCCTCCGAGAAGGTGGCACCAGCGGCGTCCTGAATGACCGACTGCCACCACTCGTTGCCGGCGGCGGCTGAGTCGACTGCGTGGAGAACACCGGTGTTGCCGATGAGGTTGGCGAGACCGTTGATCTCCTTCTTCCAGTTACCCGTCCTGCACAGACGATGCGACGTGGTAGCCGTGGCGTCCGCGCCGGAGTAGGTAACCACCTTCGTGCTGGGGTTGATCGCCGTGATCGTCCTGGCCGAAGCCAACACCGCGTCCGTGGACACGTTGACGAGGTCGATGACCATCCCCACTCGGAGGTACTGCACTGAGTCGACGGTGACCGTGTTGGCACCATCGGCCGTTACTGCTGCGAGGGCACCGGTCTGGTTGCCGTAGGCCTGACGACACACGTCCTTCGAGATGTCGTCGACCAGACCGGATGTCTCCTTCTCCAGGAGCTTGACGAACGCACCCTCGTCGCGGTTCGACAGTCGGATCGCGTAGCGGGTGAGAGAAATGACGCCGGTGTTGTGACGCACCGTGTCCTTCAGATCCACCCAGCCCTGGCGCCCCGCAGTCGGGAGGATGCCACCTTCAGCGATGGCACCGATTCCCTCGTTGCGAGACACGTGGACGGGAAGAACCCACTGACGCCCAGCGAACTGAACGTCCTCGCCATCCTTATCGAACCCACGGAATGCGTGCGTCTCACCCTTGGAGGTGTCGGGTGAGCCGTCCGGGTCCTTGGACTGGAACATGATTACCCGGCGCTGGTTCAACTGCTCCCGCACTGGGGTCAGGTAATAGTCCTTGAGGACCGCGTCGGCATTTGCCGTTGTCTGCGGCATGTACCGTGGTCTCCTTGTCTAGGAACCGGCCTCTTCGTTCCGACGCTTCAGCATCTGCACGGCGCCCTGAGAGGCCTCGCGCATCTGAGCCCTGTGTCCCTTCCCGGTTTCCCGTTTCGGGGCCTTCGGAGCTCCCTTCGGCATCGTCACTTCTTCGGACGGTCCCTTGGTCTTGCCCTGGGTGAAGCCCTTGATCTGAGAATCCCGGAACCCAAGGAGCATCTGTGTCGCCGCTTCCACATCACCCTGGTTGGTGATAATGGCCGAGGCGAGCAGACGATCATCAGGCATGGTCTCCTCATTCACTCCGGCTTCAGTTAGAGCGGTCCGCATCTTCCCCAATGCGTTCTGGAAGAGCTGGTTCTGAATCCTTTCCTGCCGCTCCGTCTCCCCAGCGATTCGAGCTTCACGCTCAGCCTCGACTTGGGCACGGAGTTCGGCAATCTCCGGACTCTCGCCCTCTACTGGTTCGCCACCCTCTGTTGGCTCTCCGCCGCCCTCGTACTCCTGCCCATTGGCAGCAGCAGCGACGGCTTCGAGGTCGAGGTCTTCAGGCAACACGCCGTTCTTCTGCATGTTCTCCGCCAGCGCAAGCCAGGTCCCCACAGGGTCCTTGTTCAGCTGGTCGTTGAAATTGAGCAGAACGGGCAGCTCCTGCGGGTCTACACCCTGGGGTAGCTCTAGATCCTTGTAAGGAGCATGAGCTTGTTCGAGCCGCGTAACGTGTGCCTGGACATCTCGGAGGTGTGGCTCCAGAAGAGCGCGTTGCTCCTCAGGAACGTCGGGGAACATGCCCCAGTTGAAACCACCAGCACCCTTGGCGCCAGCATCTCCTGCGCCTTGGCCATCACCGGGTGGAGCCGGATCCCCAGCAGCAGCCGCGGGAGGAGCACCAGCAGGCGCTTCTGCCCCGGCCATCGGGGGGATTCCATACCGACTCGCGAAGTCGGCAACCCATTCGGGCGACCCAAACCTAGGCTGTACGTCAGGGGATGAGTTCGCTGTAGTGTTCACGTGGTTCTTCCCTCCAGGCTGTACCTAGTAGGCCTTGGCCTTCTTCTTCTTTTGCTCCTCTTCTTGAGCCTGTTGCCGGTCATTCCGGCCCTTGGGCCCGTCCCCAGCAAAGGAGCCTTCCTTGTTCTGCATATCTGACTTCGCCTTTTCTCGGGCGTCAGCCATCATGCTTCTGTGACCAGGTTGCTCTGGGGGTCCCTGGTCGGGTGCTTGATCGGCGGATCCCTCGTCGGGAGGGCCTTGGTCCGGAGACTGTGCCGCGTCCGCCTCTGAGTGCAGCTCGTCAATGGCCTGGTCCACAGCTGGCATGAGCGACTGCTCCACCATCTGCTTGACTGGAGTGTCATACCCCAGCTCCATGAACTGGCCAAGCAGACCCTTGATCTGGGTCATAATGGCTGCACCTTCCTTGGCCACTAGAGAACGCCTCTCTCGTAGTCCCTCTCCTCGACGTGCTCGTACTCACCGGGCTCGAGCGAGATGAGGTCGTGACGGCCACCACGCGTACGGGCGACGACATGGTCGACCTCGGCGTAGTTGGCAATGGAGGCATCACCGGAGCGAGCATCCTGGGTGGCCTCGCGTGAGGCATACTTCACCTCGAGAACTGCCGCGAAGGCTCCCTTGTACTTGCCCTTGGTGACCTTGATCCGCTGCCCGGCGCGCGTCGTCTCTGACACAGACGCCTTGTCCGCCTTCTTGAGCTGCTCTTTCGAGGCAGCCCGGTCATGGGCGGACTTGGGCATTGGGTCGTTGCTTCCGTCCTCCTGGTCAGCTTGCGTCACAGTGCTCTCAGGCAGAGAGGAGACCTGAGACGCAATAGGCCGCTGTTCAGGGACGGCGTTTTCCGCGTTCTGGTTCTGGGCTGCGGCTTCACGACGCTGCTCTTCCCGGAACTCATCGGCGGACTTATCTGATGGCATGTCCTCTCCTTTCTTTGGGTGCCATCAAGCTCATTCTACACTATTGAGGCCCGGCGTCCAACGCGGACGCAGGTGATTCACCGGGCGTAAACTGTGCAGGCGGTCCCTCGGGAACCTGTTGCCCCTCCGCGCCTGGCTGCGTACCGTTAGTCGTCGGTTCGGGGGTCGGCGCCCCACCGGCTCCCTGTTGCTGCTGCCAGGCCATCTCAGCTGCCTGCTTCTGTTCCTCTGCGGTATGCTCGGCGTCGTGGGCTTCAAACCGAGCTTTCACGTCGTCAGGCTTCTCATCGAAGTCCGCTGACTTCATGTACTGCCTGTGGATATAGTGGTGAGCGGGATGGTTGTGCCACTCCTTCACTTCCACAGGCTCCCCCGCGAGCAGCTTGCGATTCTCGCGCTCAGCCTGGTCGAGGTCGATCTGCCATTCGTCGGGTTCTCCCTGACCAAGTTCCAGCATCTCGCGCACCTTTCGCGGATCCTGTTCAAGCTTCCGATCCCACAGATCGAGAATGAACTGCTGTTTGGCAGCCTTCGATCTGGGCAGCGCCGACCCCGCCTGTACGTTGACAGAGATCTTGCCCTGGATCATCGTGCCGACAAAGTCGAGAACCTCCGGCTCACCGTGCTTGCGATACAAAGTCACGGTGCGAGGAATGTCGTACTTCTCCGCCATCGTCTCGAGGATCAACCAGCCCATTCGCTCGTTCATCTCCTCAAACTCTGAGACGGTGGGGCCAAGGCGAGTGTCGTCTTGCTCTTGCAGGTAGGCTATAGCCACCCCTGACCTTGCACCCGGAGGCACCTGCCCTTGGGACGTCTCGCCTTGGCCGCTGATCTGCTGAATGTGGTCCTTGAAGTTTTCGACCAGGTCCTTGACGTACTGGGGAATCTCGGGGGGTTCAATAATCTCGGGCTTCTGCCCGTTGGGCCCGGGACGATACTTGAGCATCATGCCCGGCTTGTTGACTATCTCGCCCTCGATGTTCGCTCCCTGGGGAATCATCCACCCGGGGTTGGACATGAGATTCCGATTCTCTACCATCTGGGACTCGGTCTTCGACAGTTCCAACACAGGAGGCTTGACCTGCTGTAGTACGCTCATGGGGAACTGCGAGATGGGGAAGGGAATGTGGCCCATCGACGCGAACGGCAGCTCACCGTGCTCGAAGGGGAAGTTCTCCTTGCGGATTACACACTCCTCACAGAACACCATGTGCAACCCATCCGGGAAGTAGGGGTGCCCGGGCTTCACGAACAGACGGTGGACCTTGACGAGGTCTTGTCCCTTGGGCGGATTGAATTGCAGGGAGGAAGTCTTGTCGAACCGGGCGAGCAGCCTCTTCTCGATGGTCCCCGGTGAAATGTCGGTCTCCGGTTCAACCTCCTTCTTCCAACGCTTCTCAACGTAGTTCGTGTCGAGCACGTCCGTGTAGATGCACCACGTCGCGTCTTCGAGGTAGATCTCCGAGAAGTCCCACATGAGCTGGAACGGTGAGAACTGCTTGACGACTAGGTCCCCCTGGGGAATCTGCGCCTTGTCGAGACTGAGTCGATCGGGGTTCTTCTTCTTCTGCTTCTGGTACGCGGTGATGACGCGCTGATCCGTGATGGTCCCCTCTGGGCCCTGATAGACCTCGATGGGGGTCCCCAGCGTGTCGTCGTAGTCCACGAACACCCCGCCGTAGCCACAGATGAGCGTCCAGTCGAGGGCGCGTCTGCGGATCTTCGGGAGGTGGAACGTTCGCTCCGCGTAGTTGTTGAGCATCGAATCGCCGACCTTGGCGGCGTTCAAGTGCTCGAGGTCGTCCTGCGTAGCCTGCACGTCCACAATGGGCTTGTTCTTGACGAGCTTCGCCTTCTCAGTGCGGACTGTCGGTTGGGCCAAGTTGATCGGCAACCTGACCTTGTGACGAGGTTTCGGAACTGGGTCCCACAAACGACGCTTATGGGGATCCCATTCTGACCACAGGTCCCCACAGTAGGTGGCGATGTTTTCCCACCAGATTCCCTCCCAGGCCCGACGGGCGCCCTTTCCGTCATCGACCATGGTCATCCCCCAGTTGTGGAGGTCTTGCTC
>Ga0075424_100005366_pt1 | contig 12232 bp, 15 predicted proteins | sample SoiMethybrSBSTD3_FD_75301 | JGI IMG/M metagenome (GOLD analysis project Ga0075424, IMG submission 75301) | Bulk soil microbial communities from a Populus tree surrounding site in Tennessee, USA - Soil MetaG P. TD hybrid SBSTD3 | ecosystem: Environmental > Terrestrial > Soil > Tree plantation... | reverse complement strand
GCTGGTCCGTGGGAAAAAGTTTTTCGGCTCGTCCAGCCGATCGGCTGGAACGAGGACCTGAATCGGACGGCCGATGATTTCCTCGGTCCGATAGCCGAAGATGCGTTCCGCGCCGGCATTCCAGCTGCTGATCGTGCCATCGAGCGCGAATCCGATGATGGCGTCCGCCGAGTAGGACACGACGGCGTTGAGCTGGCTGGCGGCCTCGAGGCTTTCCGCCAATTGCCGGCGGGCGCCGCGGATGCTGTCGACGGTCCATACCATGATGGCGCCGACGCACAGGTAGATCAGAATGTTCACGATCTCAGAAGGCGAGATGGAGAAGAACGTGAACGGCGGGCCGAGAAAAAACCACCAGCTCGCGATCGCGCTCAGCACCAAGGTGAGCGCGCCGGCCGGGGCGCGCGCGAGAAATGTGACAAGCAGAATCGCCGGATAATAGGTGGCGAAAGGAACGATGTCGGGGCTGATGAAACCGAGCGCAAAGCGCAGAGCCGTCGCGATCGCCACGCAGCTTATGGCAAGCGCCATCGCCGCCGCGGAGAAAGGGTGCAAGCCCCGATGCCACGTCGTCCGAATCCGGTCGATGGTGCTGCTTCCGATCATTGCCGCCGATCAGCTCGCGCGGACGGTCCTGGCGACCTTGCTCGAGTCTATCGCATTTCGCACGGCGCGTCCGAGCGCGGATATCTGATAAGGCTTGCGCAAGACATGAAAATCCGGCCGCGGACCGAGCGCTTTCGCATAACCCGTGGTCAGCAGGACCGGCAGGTCGGGGAAGCGCTCCCTGATCCTGCCGGCGAGCGCGAGGCCGTTGAGCTCGCCCGGCAGCACGACGTCGCTGAACACGAGATCGGGCTTTCGTCCGCGGTCAAGCGCCTCCAGCGCCGACATTTCACCGCCGGTGATCGCAACGTTCCCCGGATGCCGCCTCGGAGGATCGCGCGGGTCTCTAATGATGTTGTCCATCAAGTTCCCGGCAGCCCGAAACCTTTGGAAACGCCGAACAGGACGTTTTGTTCCATTTGGCCGAGGCGAATTCCATCGTTGGAGCAGCATGTTATCCGGGTCGGTTCCCTGCGCACCATAGCGGCGGATCCCGCACCGAGCGCCGCCACCGTCAGGACCGACGCCAGCGCCATCCAGCGCCAGATCGCGCGGTATAGATGCCGTTCACCGGATGAGCCATAGCCGAGCATGCCAATACGGCCGCCGCTGGCCTCGACAAGAGCGAGTGCGAGGCCGCCGATGCGCGCGACGCGGCCATCGCAACTCGGTTCCGGAACCGGAACAGGGCAGAGCGACCCTGCTGAGAAAACGTTTTGCCATAGTGCTGACACGACACGCGGCAATATCCGCGTGAGGCGCACGCGAGGGGTTAACTCGATCATAACCTTGAAAAATGAAGATCAAGATTGCGTCTTAGGACGCGATCGGGGGTCGCTGCGGCCTGGCTTGTGAAGGCCGAAACCTGACAAACGATGCAGGGTTTGTGATGAGGACGGTTTGCACTCCGGTCCGGGCGGATCGGATGTCTGTCGGCGTGATACTGCTGGGAGCGATGTTGTGCGGCGTCACGGTTTTCGTCGTGGCGCTTCCACTGGCGTTCTCCAGCCCGTTTCCGGCGCCGCCGCAACGCGAATGGATCATCCAGACATCGTCGCGTGAGCAGACCTTGCTGCTGGAGGGTGCACGGCCGGTTCTGACGCTGGAACCCGTAAAGACATCCGTCCCGTCGGGAGAGACATTCGTTTCCTTTGAGGCGCGCTGGACGCTGACCGAAACGGTCGCCGAGAAATCCGAGGCGGCCCCGGCGGAGAAGGTCCGTGTCGCGGCGCTTGCCGCGCCGACCGAGACGGTCGGCAGTATCGGACCGGTGCAGGCATCCCTGCCGAAGACGACCGAGCCGCACATCGTCGTGCCACCGAAAAAACGCGACATGATGGAGGAGGTCGATCAATATCTCTGGGAGGTCTACCGGCGTTCGTCGGTCAAGTCGGATTCGAGCGGCGACTTTACCTGGAAGGATCCGGCCGCAGCCAAGCGACGCGGAATGTCGCTGCAAGCCTACGTGATCGGCGGCATGGAGCCGGATTTCCGCGAGCAGCTCTATCACGCCGGCCGCGCCATGGACGCGCTTGGCATTCGTTGGACGATCCTGAGCGCCTTCCGCGACGACTACCGCCAAAAGCTTGCCTCCGGGTACAAGGCACGAGCCGACAATTCGCAGCATGGCGGCAGCGCCGCGACCGGCGGTTACGGCCACGGTCGTGCCGTCGACGTCACCAACGCTGACGGAGATCCCGAGACGGTGTGGCACTGGATCGATGCCAACGGCGCGCGCTACGGATTGCGTCGCCCGCTGCCGAGCGCCGATCCGGCGCATACCCTGCCGCGCGACAATTGGCACGCGCTGGCGGCGTCACTGCGCAATGCCCGTGTGCGGCTCGCCGAGGCGACACGCCGCGCCGGTTTTCAGGCGTCCGCCAAACCGAAGCCAGCGCTCTCAATGTAGCAGTCTGGCGACGCCCTCCGAGGGCAGGGCGCTGCCGCTATCGACGAATTGCGGATAGCTCAGCACGCGCGCATTCGAAGTCTGGGGCGCGGGCGTCACCATGCAAAGCACGGTGGCTCGCCGTTCTTCGCGCTCAGCGAACATTCGCTCGGTGGCGCGCCGGAAGCCTGAGGGGAGGGCGGCTCGACCACATAAGTCTTCCCGTTCGAGCAGAGCACGACCCACTGGCGCTCGCTGCGTTGCATCGCGGCCCGGCCGTTGCACCCCTCGCCCACCAGGGTGCCCAATCGTCCGGCTTCCTGCCTCGCCGAACCGCGCAAACCGCGGATCTTCGTGCGCGCCGCGCCGGCGGCCGGTCTTGGGGCAGCCGCGCGCGGTTTGTGCGCAGGCGGCGCAGACAGGTTCGATGTCCGCTGTCGCATCGGCCGGCTGGTTGCCTCCGGCGCATCGATGACCGCAACTCCCATGGCGAGAGTGGCGGCGCATAGGACACTCAATCGCATGGACGCTTGCCTGTTCCTGTTCTCACCGACTGGGATGAATGACGCGCGGCGACATTACGCGAACGTGGGAGACCACGGCCAGAGGCTCGTGCGACGGTCTGGGGAATGTGTGGTTTACGTTGAATGGGTCATTTGGCAAGTCAGAGGATGACCCGATTTTCCTTTGGGCAACGCCGAAATCCCTGGTGCAGCCCAGGACGCTCTCGTATGATCGCACGCGGGAGTCGGCTGGAGGGTGCAATGGCCAGACAAGTCCGCAAAAAATCGAAAGCAAAGACGGCAAGGGCGAAGACGAAGGTCAAAGCCAGACGGCGCACGACCAAAGCGAAACACAAGGCAGGCAAGAGAGCAGCCAAGCGGAGGACCGCGCGTCCGAAGGCGAAGACCGGCATCGTCGCCGCCGTCACAGGCGCCTTTCAGACCGTCGCCGACACTATCAAGGAAACGGCCCTGCTGCGAAACAGGATGGAGCCGCCTGGCAAGTCCGAGACGGGCTGAGCAGCAGGGCGCCATAAACGCGGATCACGCGGGCGGCAGAGCCGCCCGCGTGCCGAGTCAGCTTGCACTGTACCGTTGTTAGAAGCACTCCCTCCGGCTTCTGATAATCATACGACCGCTCGGTGTCTCGATCCGTTCGCGGACGACACGGCAGTCTCCGCCATAAGCGTAGCTGCCGCCGAATCGCCGATGGCGCCAGCGCCAATCGTCATCGTAGTAACGGCCGTAGCCAGGGCTGCCGATGCCGACGCCCACGCCGCCGGGGCCTGCTCCGAAATAGACCTGACTCGAGGCAGGCGCCGCAAACGTCAAGGCGCCGAGGGACAGCAATCCGAAAAGAACCTTCCGCATGACGTCAATCTCCTGCGCAAAGTCCCCTTGAGCCAACGCCCTTGGCCAACGAATGTTTCGGCCAGAATCAGCCTATCGGGGGAAAGAAATTCTACGATGCCGCAGCTGAATTTCCATTCACATACCGTGCATGCGCAGCATGGCCGCTCCAACCAGATCTGCTCGATGTCTACCTCGTATGTTGCCGCGCAATTTCAGCTGACCGACAGACCGATCGTGCGCCCCAGTGTCCTGCGATGTCACCGGTCACGACATCCGATCATCGCGCATCCTCCGCCATGCTTCTGAATGTTGCCGAATAGCGCAGCGTGTCGACCGCCGGGATCCTGTGCTCCCACTCCGTGCGGGACGGACCGCGAAGAAGGTAGGCCGATCTCGGCTCGGCCGTAATCGACGCGCGCTCCCAGCGGTTGGCGACTTTGCGGCGCAGTCGAAAATTGCACGGCGACAACAGCGAGATGCCGACGACATCTCCGAACACAGAGCGATCCTTGTGCCAGCCGATGGCGGCGCCGGGCCGATACTCCGTCAGCAGGACATGCTGCAGGGCAACCGGGTCGAGCCCGGCAAAGGCCGCGGCTCGTGCGCGCAAGGGCATGAGGAATGGCGGAATCTCGGTGGTCTGTTGCAGTCCGCCGCCGTTGAAATCGTAGCGCCAGCCGAACGACACCACGCGCCGCTTGCCGGTGAACCCGTGAAATTGGAATTCCTTGAACGGAAGGTCGGCCAAATGCGCGATGAGATCGCGTTCCTCGGCCGGCGAGATCAGCTCGGGCCGATATCGGAAGCCGGCCGGCAGGCCGCGAGAATCGTTGAACAAGTCAGGCTGCATCTCTGCGTGGCGGCAGCCACTTCTCTATGCCGCGGCTCGCCCGTCAGCGCGGCTGCCTCTCAGGGATCCGCGCGCCTTTGCGTAGACATTGGTGAATTCCGCGCCGAACAGCACGATCTGGGCCGAGTAGTAAACCCACACGAGCACGACCACGATGGAGGCCGCCGCGCCATAGGTCGATTCCAGACCTTGCTTGCCGATATAGAGTCCGATCAGAAACTTTCCGATCTCGAACAGGGCGGCGGTGACGACCGCGCCCATCCACACGTCGCGCCACGCGATATCGGCGTCGGGCAGCCACTTGAACATCATCGCAAACAGCAGGCTGATCACGCCGAACGACACGACGAAGCTCACGGCCTGCAAGGCCGCTTCCGGCAGATAGGGCGCAAGATGTTTTGCGCCCGCCGACAGGGCCGTCGTCACAATCATGGAAACCAACAGCAGGAATCCGAGCGAAAGCACGCCAGCGAGCGAGAGCGCATAGGTCCGGACGAATCCCCAGATGCCGTTTCCGGGCGGCGGCTCGACCTCCCAGACGGTGTTCAGCGCGTCCTTGAGCTGGACCACCACGCCGATAGCGGCAAAGATCACAGTTCCGAATCCGATAATGGTGGCGACGATTCCCTCATGCGGCCGGCTTGCGCCTGCAAGCATTGCGTCAATGGCCTGCGCCCCGGTATCGCCCAGGAGTCCTTTGAGCTCGCCGCTCACCTGGGCCCGCACGGCCTCTTGCCCGAGAAAAAGCCCCGCTATGGCGATGGCGATGACGATCAGCCCGCCGATCGAAAATACCGAGTAATAGGCCAGCGCCGCGCCGAGCCGCGCGTCCTTGTGGGCGACCCATTGCATCCCCGCGGCTTTCAGCAGACCCCACCAGCTGGCATCCGCGAGTGCCTCGTCGGCCGCCGCCTTCTTGTCGAGCGAAGCGGCGGGGCGGATGACAGGGGCCGGCCGGGCATCGAACGGGCGGCTGGCAGGGGGTCTCAAAGGCCGCGGTCCGCGGCGAGCGAACGCCGCGGCCGCCAGCAAGGCGACCGCGGCCAGCGGCCACACGGGCCGGCCAGATGATGAAGGGGCTCGCATTGGACGTACCGCCCGGGAACTCAGCGCTGGCGATCCTCCCCGGCGAGATCGCGAACCTCGCTGTCGGCAGCCGTGCCGGTTTCGGTGACGACGCGTTTGATCTTTTCGCCGACATTGCGGGCAATGTCGGCGGCTGCGGACGGCATGAGCCCTTCGTTTTCGGCCGCGCTCTTCGCCTGCGCGGCCACTTTCCCGGCCGCCTCTTTGGCCGTTTGGAATTGTTCGGAGGCGGCTTCGCCGACGGCGCCCTTCACGGCGTCGCTGGCCTCGCCCATGAGCTCGTCTTCGGTTTTGGTCGAGGGAATCAGGGCGGCGATTGCCGCGCCGACGGCGAGCCCGATGGCGGCGGCGAGGAGCGGCTGCTGGTCGATGAATGACGCCGCAGATTCCTTGGCCTGCTGGGACGCACGCGTGACCTGCTGGCGCGCGCCGGCCGCCGAGTCCGCAAGCTGCCCCGCCATGGACGACGAGTATCCTTGGACCGTCTCGGCGACGCCCCGGACGCCCCGCTTCATCTGCCCGGCTGCGCCGGCGACCTGGTTGCCGAGATCGGATGCGGTCTCGCCGACACTGCGGGCCGCGCCGGAGAGCGTATCGCCGACCGCGGCGGCGCCTGCCTTGACGCCTTCGGCGGCATTGGACGCCTGGTCGGTCACGACATCGGTGGTGCGCCGAACGCCCGACCGAACGGACTCCGAAGCCGACTGCAAGCTTTCCGCCGCCGCGTCTGTCGCGCGGTTTGCGGTTCGGCCGATGCGCGAGGCCGCGTCGGAGGCGAGGTCGGTGCCATATCTCGCAGCCTCGCCGGCGCGTGAGGCCGTAGTCGAGGCCGCACCTTCAGCCGCCGAGCGCATCGAAGGCGCATCCGTGCCATGACGGCGCGACATCAAGCGATTGAGTCCCGTCTTCTCGGACAGGAACATCATGAATCCTGCCCCGATCAGCAGGCTCGGGATCGGATTTTCGCGCGCCGCGTTCGTCAACGCCCGAAGGAACGTGCCTCCGCCTCCTCTGGTGTAAGTCAGGATCTCGTCGAACACCTGTCCGGGAGTGAGCCGGTCGCTCAATTCATCGAGATTGTGCGCCAGGCGGTAGCGGGTGATTTCGGCCTCGCGCTCGTAATCCCGCGGAGAGGAATAGCGGTCGGTATCCGGTTTCATCGCACGTGCTCCTTTGCAACCGTGAAGTCGGCGCGGACTTGCTCAATGGTGCGACCCGGCATGAGCGCAGAACCCTTGAGATTTTTTGAACCCATGAGCGCGAGAACGATCCCCGCTGCCACGACTACGCCTCCCACCAGCAGGAAGCCCCATTGATTTGGCAGGCCGGCGACTTCAAGCCAGCGCACCGCGCCCAGAAGCAGGACAAAGATTCCGGTCAGCAGCAGGATCGCCGAGATGCCGATGTAGATGGCGCCGTTCGCGGCGCGCGACAGCTTCTCGCTGATTTCCGCGCGCGCCAGACGGATCTCGGTCTGCAGCAGGTAGGCGAGATCCGAAACGACCTGCGTCATCAGCGAGGTCAGTGGGCGCGATGATGCTCTCGTTGCCATTTCGCTCTCCCTCAGCTGCGCCCGGCCGCGTCCTCGGACGCGGAATGATGGGGCGCGCTGCTTTTCAGAAATCGCGCCATCGCAAATCCGGCGGCCACGGCCCCGCCGATGAAGAGCAGCGGCTGCGAGCGGGCGAGATCGGTCGCGACCTTCAGGAGGTCGTCCACGCTGCGATTGTTCAGGGTCTGCGACAGACCTTCGACCTTCGAGGCCGCCGCGTGGACCGATCGCGCGAGCTGCGGAGACTTGTCGTCGAGCTCGGCCGCGGCGCTGCTGATGGCGCGGGCGAAACTTTGGATCGCTTCGACCCCGCGGGTCTTCTGGTTGTCCGCGGTCTTGCTGAGCTCGTGCCCGACATTCGCTGCGAACTCGGACGCTTGCTCCTTGACGGCTTGGCTGGCGGTCTTGGCGGCCTCTTTCATCTCGGCGGTCAGCGCGGCAGCGACGCCGGCGGCCTCGGACGCTTGCGACTTGACCGCATCGGACGCCTCATTGGGGAATGAAGGCTGGAGCGGCACGGACTCGTCCGGACGCGGGCTCGACGAACGAGCGCGCGAATCCGATCCGGCGCGCTGGCCGGTCCTCGACGTATTCATGTTGTCCTCGAATCTGAATCTAATGAGTGATCGTTAGTGCAACTCGCTCAGGTATCGCGGGTTCCCGCTGGCAGCGGGTGAGGCGGCTTTTACTGCAATTGACGGCGCTCTCTGTGCTCTTTCAATCAAAGGAACTCACGTGGGCGGTTGGGCCCTGATTTCCGCTCAACAGGCAACAGGCAGGAGTCGAGCTTAGACTTGGCGCATGGCCACGGTAGGAATGAGACGGCTTTACGCCGAAAGCCGTCCCAGCCGCTCCTCGGTCAGCGGAGCAGCAGCCACGACACAATGCCGATTGTACTGACGGCAAGAATGAGCACACCCAACTCCTCCCGAGGGCCCGGTCGCGCTTCGGCTTTACGGCCGAGCGGGCGCACTCCATTCGACGCGCCGCTGTCGCGATCGTTCGGGGAATCGGCGTATGGGGCCCGCTAACGGCCGCACAGACGTGCCGCCGGCGCCGAATCGCGAGGCACGAGGCGCGCGTACGCGCCGCACCACGCCCGCGGGCGAGCGTCCGCCTGCTCGCATTGCATCGCCCAAGCGCCGCTCGGCGTGCTGTACGCCCGGCATTGCATGCGGGCTGGCGACCCGTCATGGCGTCGAGCCTCGGCAGTTGAGCAAAGGCATAGCACCGTCATTGTGGCGGCGATGATCCGCATGTCAGACCTCGATTTTAGGGGGTCCTCGGTGAAAGTGTCATTTCGCCCTCGAAACGTGTCGTGAGAATAGCGAGCGCGCGCTGCGCGATCGCGAGGCAATGCCCCAGCGTGCGCCGCTCGTTCAAGCAGGGGATGATGATGCTCACCTCGATCACGCGACCGCTCCGACCGCTTCGGCGATTGCGCGATCATGCCCCGACGTGACCTAAACTCGAATTAAGCGTGCGACTAAAGAAAACGATAATTAAACATCAATGACGAACCACAGCGGTTCCCGCCGCATTTGATTCGAAAAGCGATTTCCGGACGGGCGCAAGAATAATCGTCAGCGGGCTGGGACGCCGAACGTCGGAGAGCGAGTTACTGCATTTTATTCTTGCGCCCTTCTGCAAATGCCGTAACTTGGCGAAATGCGATGAACGGAATTGCGCGCGAAAGCCGGGCTTGCCCGGTTTCGCATTTTTAGTGCCGATCTCGGGTCAACCCGAGATTGGTTGCCGCGAGGCCGCCGGGTTTTTGTTGAAACCGCGTCGCATCTTTTTCGCGGCGCTCCATCGCGACTCTGGCGAGAGGCGTTTCTTGTAAATCGCCTGTATTTTCCCTGATATTTACAGGAAACGCCGCGCCACGCTCGCAAAAGTTCTGAGTGCAGAAAGGTGCCTCAAGCACCTCGGATCGCTTGTGTTTCGCCGCAGCCCGCCGAGCGAGCAGCGCAAGCCTGCTGCACTGCCGCTCCTGTAAATTTTTTCTGTTACCGCGCCTGTTCGGGGCTGATTTACAGGAGAAAAAGACGAACAGGACGCGCGAACGAGCACGCGTCCACTCGACGTGATGATGTCCCTGAGGTCACGGACGGCCGCCACGAAGGCGGCCTTTTCATTTTCGACAGGCCAGCGCGTAGCCGCATGGAGCGAAGCGGAATGTGGGAACAGCCTGTCCGCGGGCCAGACGAGCTGACCAAGAATCCACTGACCAGCAAACGATCGGCTCCGGCGGCACGATGCCGCCGGGGTGCCCTGACCGACTGAAGATGTGAGCAGACGAACATGCCTTTCAAAGAAGGACAGAGCGGTAATCCCGCCGGCCGGCCGCCCGGCGCGCGCAGCAAGCGCACGATCTTGGCCGAGAAGCTGTTCGAGGAGCACGGCGAGCAGCTCTGGCGAGACGCAATCCAGCTTGCGAAAGCGGGAAACGCGCCTGCGCGGCGCGAGTGCATGGAGCGCTTCTTCCCGCGCGGCAAGCACCGGCCGCTCGCTTTCGAGCTGCGGCCGGTCGCGACCGCCGCCGACGCGCTCGCCGCCATGGGCGACATCGTGCAGAAGGTTGCAGACGGCGACCTCAGCACGGCGGAGGCCACCCACTTCACCAAGATCGTGCAGAACATCGGGCAGGCCGCCACCAACGCCGCGCTCGAGCCTCGCGTCGCCGAGCTCGAGGCCGACGAGGAGACGAAGAAGAAGCTCGCGCGCCTGCGCCGTGGCGGCTGAGCAAAATGGGTCTTTACAACCTGCGATAGGTGCGGAGCCGCGGCCGCGTTCCACTGTAAATCGATTGTTTCCGGATTGTTAAAACAATAGAACGGCCGCGGGTCGGGGGAGGACTCGGATTTTTCGCTCTTCAACCTGCGGTAGGCGAGTGACGCGGGAAAGGGTGCGTATGAGGCTGCTGCCGTTTGGCAGAACGATTTCGGTGCCTAAACGAAGGACACGCCGATCTTTCGCCCCTGTTGCCAAACGACCGTGCAGCGCAAGCGCTGTCCGCCGAAGACCAGCTCGAATGATGGAGGGAGCTCGGTCTTACCGGAGACTTCGAGCGAGGCACCGCCTTCGGAAAGATCGTGCACCACGCAGTCCAACACGGAAAACGGCTTGCTGATCATGATCTTTCCGACATCGGATATCTTGTGGCGCGGGTGCTTGCGCTTATTGTCCACTGATCCTGCTCCGCCAGCCGGCTTGGCAGCCGGTCAGGACGTAGGTCCCGAGCCGTCATTTTAACATGTGTTTTTCTCGCCCGCCGAAAGCGCCGCGTCATTATCCCCCGCCAAATTCAACGGAATCGCGGAGGGTCCGCAGCCCGCGGGGAAGAAGGTGCCGGAGGAATATGGACCGCGGCTGCCGCCTGTCAGACCGCGCGCTCGCGCCGCGCGAACAGGCCCCAGATCGCCAGCACGATGAGCGCGCCCACCACGGCGCCGATCAGGCCGGCGCCTTCGTCCGGGCGGTACCAGCCGATCGCCTGACCGAGGTAAGTGGCAACGAAGGCCCCTGCGATTCCGAGAAGGGTGGTCAGCACAAAGCCGGACGGCTCGTTCGGTCCCGGATGAATGAGCTTGGCGAGAAGCCCTGCGACAAATCCGATGAGGACGATCCAGAGAATGTGCATGTGAGCGCTCCGGCTGTGGGTCGGAGAAACAACCGGCGCCGCGCGCAAAGGTTCGAGCTCGTTTCGTGCGGTCTGGCACACATCAAGCGAAGGCTGACGGATTGAGGGTAAAGAGTCCGCCGGCATGGAACGGAGGTGCCGGGGGCTCGTTGACACAGCGGTGGGGAATTTCTGGAGACATGCAATGGCGCAAGCCGAAAAGACGCTCAATGACCTCTTCCTTGAAGTTCTCAAGGACATGTATTCGGCCGAGAAGCAGATCCTGCGAGCCCTTCCGAAGATGAGCAAGGTGTCCGAATCCGAGGAGCTCGCCCGCGCCTTTGAAAAGCACCGCGAGGAAACTGAAGGCCAGATCGAGCGCATCGAGCAGGTCTTCGAGATGATGGACAAACCGGCTCGCGCCAAGACCTGCGAGGCCATGAAGGGCATCGTGCAGGAGGCGAACGAGGTCGCCCAGGAATTCAAATCCAGCGAAGCTCTCGACGCGTGCCTCATCGCCGCGGCGCAGACGGTCGAGCACTACGAGATCACGCGTTATGGGACTCTCAAGAGCTGGGCGACGCAACTCGGCCTCGATGACGCGGCGAAGCTGCTCGACCGCAGCCTCGAGGAGGAGAAGAAGACCGACAAGCTGCTGACCCAGTTCGCGGAGCAGCAGGCCAACGCCAAGGCCGCGTAGGCTTAGCCGAGTCACCTTGTCTCTCGGCGTCAGGGACCGGTCTTCCGGTGGTTGCCGAATAGGCTCTCCGGCCCGGCTTCGGTTTCGCCAGAATTTCGGATCGCGCGCGAGATCTTGACCACGACTTTGAAATGCTCGCCAGACACGCGCTACCTCGCGGAGATCAGGCAAGGTTGGACCGTGCATCCGACCTTGCAATATGTCATGCATCCCGTCGGAGGCTACGTGTTCGACGCAGGGGTTCTGAGCGACATCGCCGCTGCGTGTGACCTGCGGAGCAGCCGGCAAACGAAAGCCCGGCCGCAGGCCGGGCTCCCGTCAGGTCACGCCGCTGATGGACGTTTATTTGTTGTAGTTGAACTGCGGCAAGGACTTCAGCTGGTCCTTGGTCGCGTTGTACATCGCATGGTCCGGGTAGTTGCGCTTCGACGAAGACGTCGATGACGTCGTCGACGTGTTGCTGGCCCCGGTGGTCCCGCCCGGCCGCGTGCCCAAAGAGCTGGACGAGCTGCTTGACGACCTTACCGGCTCGTCGGTGAATTTCAGCTCGCTGAACTTCACCGCGACGTCGTG
>Ga0075424_100005365_pt1 | contig 12233 bp, 11 predicted proteins | sample SoiMethybrSBSTD3_FD_75301 | JGI IMG/M metagenome (GOLD analysis project Ga0075424, IMG submission 75301) | Bulk soil microbial communities from a Populus tree surrounding site in Tennessee, USA - Soil MetaG P. TD hybrid SBSTD3 | ecosystem: Environmental > Terrestrial > Soil > Tree plantation... | reverse complement strand
ACCGCCGCGCAAGCTCGTCGTCGGCAGCCCCGCGCGGGTGCTGCGCGACGTCGCCGACGACGAGCTGCGCGAGAACGGCGGCTAGCCTCTACCCCTCTGCGTCTCCCCCGGACTCGCACGGCTACTGACGGTTCAGCGAGAGGCGGTACTCGACCGGCCCGCGCACCGCGGAGACGAGCTTCGCCTGGAGGTAGTACGTCCCGGCCGTCGACGCGCGGTAGGCGAGCCGCACCTGCGGGCCGACGCGCCGGGAGAGCGCGACCCGCGAGTCGACGAACTTCGTGCCCGGCACGAGCTCCACGCGCTTCGTACCGGGCGCCCAGAGCGTGAGCCGCACCGGCGACGACGTCGTCAGCCTCGCGAAGAGGCGCGCGCCCTTCGACATCGTCACGCGGTAGACGTCGACGTCGTCGTCCCAGAAGTCGAGCGAGGCCTGGACGGTGCGCGGCAGCGGCGGCAGCGCGTGCGCCCACGGGCCGGCGTCGTCGTTGGGCTCGTAGCGGTCGGGCGCGGGCAGTGTCGTGCTGCCGAGCATCGAGAGCGCCTTCTGGACGTCGAGCGTCCCCCAGCCGGTGTAGAGATCGCGGCCCGTGGGGCACGCCGCGCAGCCGGTGCTCGGGCTCGCGTCGTCCGCGCTGCGCTCGAGCAGCCACGAGATCTGGTCGGGCTTGAGGGCAGGGTCCTGGCCGAGCAGGAGCGCGGCCGCGGCGCTGACCTGCGGCGCCGAGAACGACGTGCCGATCCCCTCGCGAAGCTCCTCAGTCCCACAGTCGGAGTACGGCCGGTTCGCACAGTCGGGCCTGTCGACGGTCAGGTTCTGCGGAATCGTCGAGAAGATCGCCGCCCCGGGCGCCGCGATGTCGTTGAACACCGCGTCGCGGTTCGAGTAGTCGGGAACCGATCCGTCCTGGCGCACGGCGCTCACGCCGATCACGTGGGGCAGGGCCGCCGGGTAGTCCGCAAAGCTCCAAGGCGTCGCAGGCGACTGCGGTCCGTTGCCGACTGCGGCAACGACAGTGACCCCGCGCGAGTAGGCGTACTCGACGGCCGCCTGCTCGAGCGGCGAGTACACGTCGAGCCGCGGGTTCAGCGGATCGCGCACGCCGCCGAGGCTGAGGTTGATCACGCGCGCACCGTTGTCGACCGCCCAGCGGATCGCCGCCACCTCACCGGGAAGGGAGATCGTCCCGTCGGCGCCCACGACCTTGGCGATCATCAATCGGACGTTGAACCCGAGACCGGCGATGCCTTCGTTGTTGGCGGGGTTCGCGGCGATCAGCCCGGCGACGAACGTCCCGTGCCCGTTCTCGTCGTGGTATGGCGATCCCCCGACGAACGACTTCGCCGCGACGACCCGCCCGACCAGGTCGGGATGCTTGCCGTCGATGCCGCTGTCGATCACGGCCACGCTGATCGGCGCGAGCTTCGGCTGCGTCGGCCAGAACGCCCACGCGTTGTCCTTCGTCAGGTACCACTGCTTGTCGGCGAGCGGCTCCGTGTTGTCGAACGCGAAGACCGGCGCCGCGAGTGCGGCGGCCGCAACCACGGCGACGACGAGTGCCCTCAGCAACAGGGCCCCGGCTTCGACAGGCCGGGCGCGAGGCCGTGTCCCGGGGCGACGCGGACGCGGTAGACGCCGGCCTCGGGCGCGGTGGCGGCGAGCGAGAACGCGCCCGTTGCGTCGGTCGCAGCCGTCGCGACCGTCTGCCAATCGTCGGTGCCGCTCGGGCTCCACTGCAGCTGCACGGCCGCGTTCGCGACGACAGGCTTCGTCGTGCCGCCGGCGACGCCTTTCGCGATCGTGGCGTCGACGCGGACGGCGACGGCGATCGAGGCGAGACCTGCACGGACGTTCCCCCACGCGAGCCGGTATTGCGTCGCGACCTGTGGGTGGACGATCGCCGAGAACGAGCCGTCGGGGCCGACGGACGGCTGCCCGGCGGGCGCCCAGTCGAGCCCGAAGGGCTTCATCTCGAGCGAGACGCCGTCGGCGCCGTGCACGAGCCCGGTCAGCGACACGGCGCCCCCGTATGTCATCGTCTTCGCCGCCGCGACGAGCCGGAGAAGCGCCGGCGTGAACCACGTCGACCGCAGATCGAGCGCCTTCCGCGCCTGGCTGCCCGTCACGGTGACCTGCGACTCGTCGTCGGAGACCAGTGTCAGCGACGTCACGCGGCCCGAGGCGCCCGTGACGCGATGGATGTCGGCGAGCGGCGCGGCGAGCTTGAGCCGCTTCGCGACGGTCGCGGCGTCGATCAGCATCGGGCCCCAGTTGTGGTAGGGCGAGGCGGTGTCGTACGGGTCCGCCACCGGCACGAGGTATGGGACGGCGACGCCGAGCGACTCGGCCGCGGACGCGGTGCGGCCGCCCGACGTCGAGAAGAAGAGCGTGTCTGCGACCTTGCCGTTGTAGAGCAGCACCTGCCCCGCCGTCCCGTCGACGGCCGCGTCGGTGGCGGTGTTCGCGACCCTCATGCCGCCGTACACCTGGTCGCGCGTGTCGCCGTAGACGTCGAACGCGCGGCCCTTCGTCAAGTTCGCGAGCGCGTACGAGCGCGCCGCGATCGCCTGAGCCTTCAGCGCCTCGGGTGGCCACGCCGACGGCATCTCGGCGGGGACGACGCCCTTGAGATACGACTCGAGGTCGAGCCGGTCGACGACCTGGACGCGCTTCCCTTGGCTCGAGACGGTGAGGCGGCCGGGATAGGCGGTGCCTGCGACCACGAGCGGCTGCGCTGCGGAGAACACGTACGGCGGCTCGAGGTTCGGGTGATCCGCGACCGCCAGCTTTGCGGCCAACACGAGCCGGCCCGGGTCGAGCGCAACCTTCGTCCCGGCCGCATCCATGAGCGTCCAGGGAGCCGTCGACTCGAGCACGGCTCTCTTCCCCGACGCGATCAGCACGCGTATCGCCGAGACCTTGGCCTCGCCGAGCGTCGTGCCCGGGTAGTAGTGGGCGAGGATCCGGTCGAAGGTCCAGCCGTGCTTGGCGTACCCCGCTGCGCCCCATTGGCTGAGCCCGAGGCCGTGGCCCCACCCATGGCCGCTCACGACCACGACCGACGGCGCGGCACTCGTCGTCGTGGCGCCGGTCGACGTGGTCGCCGGCGCGGCGCGGAGGCCCGGCGCGAGCAGGGACGAGGTGAGCCCGCCCAGGAGCAGCAGGCACGCTGAAGCCAGGAGCAGCGGGGGGCGCAGCACCCGGGTCACGGTAGCCGAGGGGCGACTGGGCCTCCTGGCGCCTTTACCGAACGTTTCCATCCCGCGTTCTCTGGCAACGCTTTCGTTGCCCCTCCTGGCATGCCTGCCCGCACCGACACTCCGCTGCCGCCGCGTTACGGGCACGTGCGCCCCATCGCCCACGGCGGCATGGGCGAGATCTACGTCGCGACGGACCGCGTCCTCGGCCGCGATGTGGCCGTCAAGGTGCTGGCAGAGCGCTACGCGCGGGATGCACAGCTGCGCGAGCGGTTCACGCGCGAGGCGTTGGCCGCGGCTCGGCTCTCCGGCAACGACCACATCGTGACGATCTTCGACGTCGGCGAGCACGACGACCGGCCCTTCATCGTGATGGAGTACCTCCCCGGCGGCTCGCTCGACCGCCGCCTGCAGGGCGACCGGCGGTGCGACTCGGGGCAGGTGCTCGACTGGCTCGAGCAGGCGGCCTCGGCGCTCGACGCGGCGCACGCGGCGGGCATCGTCCACCGCGATGTCAAGCCCGGCAACCTGCTGCTGGACGAGCGGGACCACGTGAAGGTGGCCGACTTCGGCGTCGCGAGCGCTGCCGGGATGGACTCGTTCACGCAGACGGGGACCATCCTCGGCACGGCCGGCTACCTCTCCCCGGAGCAGGCGCGCGGCGAGCGGGCGAGCCCGGCCAGCGACCGCTACGCGCTCGCCGTCGTCGCGTGGGAGCTCCTCACGGGTCGGCGTCCGTTCGAGCGCGACTCGGCCCCCGCCGAGGCGGCGGCGCACGTGAACGCGCCCGTGCCGTCGGCCCACGACGCTCGCCCGGACCTGCCGCGCTCCTGCGACGCGGTCTTTGCCCGCGCGCTCGCGAAGGACCCGGCCGAGCGGTTCGGCTCCGCTGCGGAGCTCGTGAGCGAGCTGCGCGCCGCCTTCCACGGGGACGCCGGCGACACCGGCTGGATCGAGCCGCGCAGCACTGCGGCCGCGCCGGCGCGCGTCAGGACGACGCACCGCAGGTCCTCCTGGTGGATACCGCTCCTGCTCGGCGCCCTCATCGCGGGCGGCGTCGTGGCGTTCTTCTTCACGAGCCGCGACTCGAAGAACGCGGCGGCGCCGGGCTCGCGAACCGTGATCCGCACGGTTACCGGCCCCGGCACGACCGTCGTCACGACGGCGACAACGGCGCCGACACCACCACCGTCGCCGCCGTCACCACCACCACCGTCACCACCACCGCCGTCACCGAGCAGTTCGAGCGGCACGCAGCTGAACGACCAGGGGTTCGCGAAGATGCAGCAGGGCGATTACGCGGGCGCACTGCCGCTCCTCCAGCAGGCGGTGCAGAAATTGAGCGGGTCGGGGGCGATCACCGAGGCGTACGCGGACTACAACCTTGCGTACACGCGGCGGAAGCTCGGGGACTGCACGGACGTGCTGCAGCTGCTCGACCGCTCGCAGGCGGTACAGGGTCACCGCAAGGAGATCGACGCCCTCCGCCACGAGGCGAAGCGCGCGTGCAAGTGACGTCGGCGCGCTACGAGAGCCGCGCGGCGTACTGCTGCTCGTAGTACCGCCTGTAGTCGCCGGACTTGATCGGCTCCCACCACTCGCGGTTCCCGCGGTACCACTCGACCGTCTCCTCGAGACCGCCCGCGTCGAAGGAGTGCCGCGGCGTCCAGCCGAGGCCGCGTAGCTTCGCCGAGTCGACGGAGTAGCGGCGATCGTGGCCGGGCCGGTCGGTGACGTGGCGGACGAGGTCGGGGCGCGCGCCTGTCAGGTCGAGGATGCGGCGGACGACGTCCAGGTTCTCGCGCTCCTGGCCCCCGACGTTGTAGACCTGACCGCCGGCGCCGTTGCGGAGCGCGACCTCGATTGCCGCGCAGTGATCCTCGACGTGCAGCCACTCGCGGCGCTGGCGGCCGTCGCCGTAGACCGGCAGCGGCTCACCGTCGAACGCGTTGGTGATGAAGAGCGGCAGGAACTTCTCCGGGTACTGGCGCGGGCCGTACGTGTTCGCGCCGCGCGTGATGAGCGCGTCCGTCCCATACGTCCGGACGTACGCCAGCACCTGCATGTCGCCGCCGCACTTCGAGGCGGAGTACGGGCTCGACGGCCGCAGAGGCGCATCCTCCATGCACGGTGCGGCAGCGAGGTCGATGTCGCCGTACACCTCGTCGGTCGAGACCTGGAGATGCCGGATGCCGTGCTGCCGCGCGTAGTCGAGCAGTACCTGTGTGCCGAGCACGTCCGTGAGAATGAACTCCGCCGGCCCCAGGATCGAGCGGTCGACGTGCGTCTCAGCGGCGAAGTTCACGATCGCATCGACGCCGTCGGCGGCGCGGGCGACGACGTCCGCGTCTGCGATGTCGCCCTCGACGAACTCGTGGTCGACGTCCTCGAGGTTGGCGCGATTGCCCGCGTACGTGAGCTTGTCCAGCACGACCACCTGGTCGCCGTGCGTGGCGAGGCGCCGGACGAACTGCGAGCCGATGAAGCCCGCGCCGCCCGTGACGAGAACGCGCATGGGCCGAAGCGTAGCCGCCTACTGCAACGAGTCGAGTCGAGGGTTTCCTAGACTCGGTCCAGACGAGCCAGGCACTCCTGCAGCCCTTCGCGCCAGTGTGGCAACTCGGGCGCGCCCTTCTCGCTCCGCAACACCGAGTACGCCGGCCGCGGCGCCCGCGCGCCGAACTCCGCCGTCGTGATGCGCCGTACGCGGGTCGGCAAGCCGGCCTGCTCGAAGATCGCCTCCGCGAAGTCGGCCCACGTGCAATCGCCGCCCGCGGCGACGTGATAGATGCCGTAGGGGAGTGACATCACCTCCTTCGTCGCCTCGGCGAGCTGGCCGACGTACGTCGGCGAGCCTCGCTGGTCGCCGACGACCGCTACCTCGGCGCGCTCGGATGCGAGCCGAAGCATGGTGCGCAGGAAGTTGTGCGAGGTCGGCCCGAAGAGCCACGACGTCCTCACGACCCACGCACGCCCGCCGGCGGCGGCCTCGGCGTGCAGCTTCGTGCGCCCGTACGCGCCGAGCGGCGACGGCGCGTCCGACTCGACGTACGGCGTGCGCTTCGTCCCATCGAAGACGTAGTCGGTCGACCACGTCACGAGCGGGACGCCGAGCGACGCCGCGTGCTGCGTCCCGCCGACGTTGACCGCGGCCGCGCCCTGAGGATCGTCCTCGGCGCCGTCGACGTTCGTCCACGCGGCCGCGTGCAGGACGTAGTCGGCCTCGAGCCCGGGCGGCGGCGGGAACGTCACGTCCCACTCGGCGCGCGTCAGCGGCCGCGCCGTCGGGAATGCCTCGGCGAGCGCATGGCCGAGCTGCCCGCCCGCGCCGGTGATCAGACCGCGTCGCGCGCGGAGAGGATCGGTGTCCTCGTGCTCCACAGGTCCGCGACGCGCGGGTCGTTCCAGGGCACGCCGTGCTCGTCGGGGTTCGCGGGGTCGTACTCTTCGGTGACGAAGTAGCAGAAGAGGCAGTCCGTGAGCGCCTCGTAGCCGTGCGCGAGCGTGCCCGGCACGTAGATCGCGACCGGGTTGTCGTCGCCGATGTCCTCGGTGAACGTCTCGCCGGTGGCGCGGTCGAGCACGACGACGCGCACCATCCCCTGCAGGCACAGGAAGAGGTCGTCCTGGCCGCGCTCGTGGTAGTGCAGCGCGCGGATCACGCCGCGGCGCGACTGGGCGAGATTCGCCTGCCGGATCGGCTTCGGCAGCTGCGCGGCCCGCATGAGCTCCATGAACCACCCGCGCTCGTCCGTGTGCCGGCGCAGCGGGATTCGCGTGACCACTACTTGTTCGCTCCCGTCTCCTCGATGCGGCGACCGATGTCGGCGAGGTCGCCCCAGTGCTTGCCGCCGTCGTGCCACCAGCCCTCGACGCGACGCACGGAGAGTTCGCCGCGCTGCGCGTACACGCGGTTGACGTCGGTGATCTCGAGCTCGCCGCGATTCGACGGCGCGAGCCCTTCGATGATGTCGAACACGTCCGGCGGGTAGCAGTAGAGGCCGACGACGGCGTCGCGCGACGGCGGCGAGTCGTAGCGCGTGTCGACGACGCCCGCCTTCTCGACGATGTCAGTCACGCCGCCGGCGTCGTCGTAGACGATGACGCCGAAGTTCTCCGGGTCCGGCACGTCCTTGACGAACACCATCGCGCCCTCCGTCCACGAGTCGATCGCGTCCGCTTGCGCGTACTCGAAGATGTTGTCGCCGAGACAAACGACGAGCTGGTCGCCCGCGGCGAACTCGCGCGCCATCCCGACGACCTGCGCGATCCCGCCGGCGGTGACCTGCACCTTGTACGAGAGATCGAGGTCGAAGAGCAGCTCGCCGCCCGAGCGCGACGCGACATGGCCGTTGCCGAGCAGGTCGATGAACTGGCCTGCGTGCTGCTGCCCGGTCACGATCAGCACCTCGCGCACGCCGGCGCGCTGCAGCAGCTGCAGCGGGTAGTAGACCATCGGCCAGTGCCCGACCGGCAGGAGGTGCTTGTTCGTGACGCGGGTCAGCTCTTCGAGGCGCGTCGCGTTGCCGCCGGCGGCGATGAGCCCTTTCACGCGGGCGATCCTACGGGTTCGCCGTGACCGCGGGCCGCGGCGAGCCCGAGGATGCCGGCGAGGACGCCGACGGTGGCGACAGCCGTCCACATGACGGCGTCGCCGTAGGCCTCGCGCACCTGGAGACCGAGGAACGGCGTCAGCGCCCAGCCGACTGACCACGTCCCGCCGAACGCGCCCATGTACGCGCCGCGCAGGTCCGTCGGCGCAAGCCCTGCGACGACCGCCTGCGACGTGGGCACCCAGAGCATCTCGCCGAAGACGAACAGCACGATCACGAGCGCGATCGTCAGCGCCGACCCGTTCACGTTCAGGAGGAGGAACGGCACGCCCATCAGCGGCATCGCGACGCCGAGCTTGAGCGCCGGCGGGACAGACGCCGTCCAACGTGTCAGGCGGAGCTGCAACACCGTGACGAGGAGCGGGTTGAGGATCATCAGCAGGCCCCAGGCAGCCGGCGCCAGGTGGTGAGTCGTCGTCACCGAGATCGGCAGCAACGTCTCCGTCGCGATGTAGGTCATCGTCGCGAAGACCGACGAGAGCATGAAGAGCAGGAACGGCGAGTCGCGGACGATCACCCCGAACGAGCCGCGGGTCGGCGGCCCCTCCGGCGCGTACGCGCCACCACGCGGGATGTAGCGGCACGCGATCGCGAAGCCGGCGGCGGCCAGGACGAAGGTGCCGAGCCAGAGATGCGTCCAGTTGCCGCCGACGAGCAACAGCCCACCGATCGGCGGACCGATCGTGACCCCGAGGTTCGACGCGACGCGAACCGAGGCGTACGCCGCTTCGTGGCGCTCAGGCGCGACGAGGTCCGCGACCATCGCCTGGTCGGCGGCGTTGCCGAGCGAGCCGAAGGCGGGCAGGAGCGCGAGGAGCGCAAGGCCGGCGAAGACGTGCTCGCCCGCGGCGACGAGGCCGAGCGGCACCAGCGCCTGGCAGCCCCAGCCGGCGAGGACCAGGGGCCGGCGGCCGAGCCGGTCCGACCAGTGGCCGCCGATGTAGCCGACGACGCCCGCGAGCACCGCCCCGATCAGGTACGCGAAGGCGAGCCTTCCCTGCGACGCGTGCAGCTGCTTGATCGCCCAGATGCCGAGGAACGGGTAGGCAGCCGAGCCCGCGATCGAGCCGGCGAGCGAGACGGCGAGGACGGGCCGCAGCGCGCGATCGACGTCCCCGCCCCAGACGAGACGGAACAGGCGTGTGAGCAGCTTCATGGTCGTAGCGGTCCCCGCGACGAGCCGCCACGACCCCGGACCGGCGCGCACAACGGTAGCGTCCGGGTGCATGTCCGTGCGGCGCCGCCGGAGCTGCCTCACCGTCCCCGCCGACGACGCGCGCAAGCTCGAGAAGGCGGCGGGCATCGACGTGGACGAGGTCGTCCTCGACCTGGAGGACGCCGTGGCTCCCGAGCGCAAGGATGCGGCGCGCGAGGTGCTCGCACGTGCGTTCCGCGACCACGACTGGCGCGCGGCGACGGTCGCCGTTCGCGTCAACCGGGGCTCCGCCGACGACCTCGCGCTCGTCGCGGAGCTGCGTCCCGACGTCGTCGTCCTGCCGAAGGTCGAGTCGCGCGAAGAGCTCGAAGGCCTGCCGGTCCCGAGCGAGGCGCTGATCGAGACGGCCAGCGGCCTGGTCGAGTGCGAGCACATCGCCGCAGCACCGGGCCTTGAGGCGCTCGTGCTCGGCCCCGGCGACCTCGCCGCGTCGCTCGGCGTGCCCGAGCTGACGATCGGGGGCGGCGCACACGTCCCGCATGCGCTCTTCCGCGTGGTCGTGGCCGCGCGCGCCTTCGGGCTCGCCGCGATCGACGGCCCGCACGCCGTTCTGGACGACGAGGCAGGGCTGCAAGCGTCGGCGAAGCGCGCTCGTGCGTTCGGGTACGACGGCAAGTGGTGCATCCACCCGAGGCAGATCGACGTCTGCAATGACGTCTTCACGCCGACGGAGGCTGAGGTCGAGCGTGCGCGGCGCATCCTCGCGGTTGCGGGCGTCGCGCGGCTCGACGGCGAGATGGTGGACGAGGCGAACCGCCGCATGGCGGAGTCGATCCTCGCCCGGCTCGGCGAATGATCGGACGCGCGCTTCGCGGCCGCGATCTCGTCGGCGAGCTCCGGCTCGCGATCAAGATGACCATCGGCGGCACCGTCGCGTGGTGGCTCGCGAGCGAGCTCGGCGCACAACGGCCGATCTTCGCTGCGCTCGTCCCGCTCGTCGCGATGACCGGTGACCCGTTCGCGGCCGTCTCCGTCTCCGTCGCGCGCATCCTCGGCGTGTTCGCAGGCGTCGGGGTGGGCGTCGCCGTCACGCATGTCGATCTCTCCTCCACCGGACGCGTCGCGGTCGCGCTCCTCGCGGGGACATTGATCGCGATCGTCCTGAAGGTCGGCGAGCGCCCGAACCTGGAGGTGCCGATCGCGGCGCTGTTCCTGCTCGGGTTCGCCGGCGGGTCGGCGTCGGAGGTCGGCGTGCAGCGGATCTGGGAGACGGCAGTCGGAGCCGCGGTCGCCGTCGTCGTCGCGACGCTGCTCTGGCCGCCGGACCCGCTCCGCGAGCTGACGCGGCGCCTCGCGCGACTGCGGCAGTCGCTCGCGTCCGACCTCGCCGCTATCGCGGACGACCTCGCCACGGGCAGCGGCGCCACCGCGGATCAGCTCGACGACCTCCGCGAGCACTCACTCGACGCGGTGCGCGACGTGTTCGAGCTCGACAACGCTCGGCGCGCGCTGCGCCTCAGCCCCCTTCGCCGGAAAGACCTGCCGCGCTTCGAGGAGCTCGTGCGGCGCATCAACCTCGCTGCGCGCGCAGCGCGGCACGCCCGCGCGCTCGGGCGCGACGTCGCGGACGAGCACCCGCACGACGAGGTGCTCGCGGCCGCGACGCGACACCTCGCGGACGCCGCGGACCGCGCCCTTCAGGGGCAGGATTGCCGCGAGCCGCTCGACCGCGCCGCGGTCGCGCTCGCCGAATCGGTCGAGCCGGTCGTCTCGGCGCAGCTGCGTCAGCTCTGGACGGACGTCCGAGCGGGATGCGTCAAGAGCGCCCGGGCGGGTACGGTTGCCGGCAGGTGACACGCCGCGACGTCGACAAGCTCCAGGAGGAGATCGAGGAGCTGTTCGCGGACCTCTGGCAGGTGCCGCGCTTCTCGGGCATCCGCCATGGCTTCCGGCCGAACGTCGACTGCTTCCACACCGACGATCCACACGTCCTGACCGTCGTCGTCGAGCTACCTGGGGTCGACCCGCGCACCGTGCAGATCGTCGCCCGCGAGCGAGTGCTCGTCGTCGCCGGCGAGCGCAAGCGCCCCAAGGTGCCAGGACGCGTCTACCAGCAGATGGAGATCGAGACGGGCCCGTTCCACCGGCAGATCCGGCTTGCCGAGGACGTCGATCCGGAGCACGCTCGGGCGCGGTTCGACCAGGGCGTCCTGACGATCGAGCTGCCCGTCGCGGACCGCCCGTCGCGCGGCCGGATCGTCATCACGCTGGAGCAGCGATGACGGACGTCCCGTTCGAACCGGCCGAGCCCGAAGAGCAACGCATCGAGTTCCCGGCAACGCTGCCCGTGCTCCCGCTGAAGGAGACGGTCGTCTTCCCGCAGTCGATGACACCGCTCGCGATCGGCCAGGAGCGATCGGTGCGGCTGATCGACGACGTCGTTGCGGGTGAGCGGCTGCTCGCGCTGGTCACCGCGCGGGACGGCTCGATCGAGTCGCCGGGCTGGGACGACCTCTACGCCGTCGGCACCGTCGCGCTCGTCCACAAGATGATCAAGGTCCCGGACGGGACGCTGCGCATCCTCGTCCAGGGGCTCGAGCGCGTGAAGCTCGTGACGCGCATCGAGAGCGAGCCGTACCTGCTCGGCGCGTTCGACGCGCTGCCGGACGTGCTCGTCGAGTCGCCCGAGGTCGAGGCGCTCACGCGCAACGTGCAGGGGCTTTTCGCGCGCATCATCGGCCTGGCGCCGTACCTGCCCGAGGAGCTGCAGCTCGCCGCCGCGAACGTCGACGATCCGAGCGCGCTCTGCCATCTCGTCGCGTCGACGTTGCGGACGATCAAGACCGAGGAGCGGCAGCAGATCCTCGAGGAGGTCGACATCGAGCTGCGGCTTCGGCTCGTGCTGCAGATCCTGAACCGCGAGCTGGAGGTGTTCGAGCTCGGCTCGAAGATCCAGTCCCAGGTGCAGTCCGAGATGGAGAAAGGGCAGCGCGAGTACTTCCTCCGCCAGCAGCTGAAGGCGATCCAGCAGGAGCTCGGCGAGGGCGACCCCGAGCAGGCGGAGATCAACGAGCTGCGCGAGCAGCTCGACGCACTCGACCTGCCGGAGGTGGTGCGCAAGGCGACGGACCGCGAGCTCGGAAGGCTCGAGAAGCTGCCGCCGGCCGCTGCCGAGTACGGCGTCATCCGCACGTATCTCGAGTGGATCCTCACCCTCCCGTGGCGCAAGTACACCGACGACAACCTCGACCTCGACCACGCGCGCG
>Ga0075424_100005361_pt1 | contig 12238 bp, 10 predicted proteins | sample SoiMethybrSBSTD3_FD_75301 | JGI IMG/M metagenome (GOLD analysis project Ga0075424, IMG submission 75301) | Bulk soil microbial communities from a Populus tree surrounding site in Tennessee, USA - Soil MetaG P. TD hybrid SBSTD3 | ecosystem: Environmental > Terrestrial > Soil > Tree plantation... | reverse complement strand
TGCCGAAGCAGATGTCCGAGGACGACGTCAAGACCGCGATCACGTCCGCGATTGCCGAAACCAGCGCCGTCGGCATGAAGGACATGGGCAAAGTGATTTCAGCGCTGAAGGCGAAGTATGCCGGGCAAATGGACTTTGCCAAGGCCAGCGGTTTGGTGAAAGCGGCGCTGTCTTCTTCCTGATATCGTCAAATCTTGCTCCGTTCGTCATGGCCGGAGCGAGCCCCGGCCATTAAGACTTCGAGGAACGACCAAGGCCTTTTCCATGCTCACCGAAGCGTCCAGTTACGACAAGCTGTACCGCAACTTCCGCTGGGACATCCCGGAGCGGTTCAACATAGCCACTGCCTGCTGCGACCGTCATACCGACGGCACGAACCGTCTCGCGCTGATCTACATTGATGAGGACGGCCGCACGCAGCGCCTCTCGTTTGATGAATTGCGCGCTCTCTCGAGCCGCTTTGCCAATGTGTTGAAGGCGGACGGTCTTGTGCGCGGCGACCGCGTGGCTGTGTTTTTGTCGCAGTCGCTGGAATTGCCGATCGCGCATCTGGCGGCGTTCCGCGCGGGGTTCGTCTCGGTACCGCTGTTTTCGCTGTTCGGCGAGGACGCACTGCAGTTTCGGCTCGTCAATTCCGGCGCCAAGGCTGTGGTCACTGACGAAGTCGGCTGGGAGAAGCTTGCAAAAATCCGCGACCGGCTGCCCGACCTCAGAAATATCTACGTCACTGGCGCTGCCTCCGGGGCCGTCAAGCCATTCTGGCAAGCGACCGAAGCCGGCTCCGATCGCTTTGCGACTGTCGACACCGCCGCCGACGATCCGGCAATCATTATCTACACCTCGGGCACCACCGGAAACCCGAAAGGCGCGCTACACGCACATCGCGTGCTGCTTGGCCATCTGCCCAATGTCGAGATGGTGCATGATTTCTTCCCGAAGCCCGGCGACGTGATGTGGACGCCAGCCGACTGGGCGTGGATCGGCGGCCTGTTCGATGCGCTGTTTCCAGCGCTCTATCACGGAATGCCCGTGGTCGGCCATCGCGCGAAGAAGTTCGATCCGGACGCCGCGATGCAGCTGATGGCCGATCACGGCGTGCGCAACGTCTTCCTGCCGCCGACCGCCTTGAAACTGTTGCGGCAGGCGCAGGTAAGACACGCCGGCGTCAAGCTGCGCAGCATCTTTACCGGCGGCGAATCGCTTGGCGCTGAGCTCCTGGACTGGGTGCGCGCAACTTTCGGCATTGAGGCCCATGAAGTGTTCGGCCAGACCGAGTGCAATCTGGTGGTCGGCAGCAACGCGAAGCTGTTTCCAATCCGCCCCGGTTCGATGGGCAAGGCGACGCCTGGCTTCGATGTACGCATTGTCGATGACAAGGGCAGGGAGCTGCCCCGGGGTGAACGCGGCATCATTGGTGTGCGTCAACCCAATCCCGTCACCATGATCGAGTACTGGCGCAATCCCGAAGCGACGGCGAAGAAATACGCCGGTGATTTCCTGCTCACCGGCGATCTGGGGCGGCAGGATGAGGACGGCTATTTCTGGTACATGAGCCGCGAGGACGACGTCATCACCAGCGCCGGCTATCGGATCGGTCCCGCCGAGATCGAGGACACGCTCTTGAAGCATCCGGCGGTGGCGCTGTCGGCGGTGGTGGGCATTCCCGATCCGATCCGCACCGAAGCGGTGAAGGCGTGGATCGTGCTGCGGCCGGGTTTCGAGCCGAGTGAAAGGCTGGCGCGCGAGATCCAGGATTTCGTGAAGGTGAAGCTCGCCGCCCACGAATATCCGCGTCACGTGCAATTTACGGAGTCGCTGCCGATGACGGCGACGGGCAAAGTGCTGCGGCGGGAGTTGCGCGCGCTCGGATAGGTTGGCCTAGTGGTCCGACTCCAACATTCGCATCCCATTTGGAGCCATGTTTGCGAATGTTGGAGTCAAAGGACCACTAGCAAGTTAATGTTGCCAGTGTAGCTTTGGATTTGACGTTCGCATACGGAATCGCGGCGAAAAAAGAGCGAACGTCAAATCCGCTCCACTGAATCAGTACGCCCGCCGACGACATACAATGGAGTGGAGAAGAGCTCAAGATGAAGCCGGAGCGACTGAACGCCTTCAGTGACGGAGTGATCGCAATCATCATCACCATTATGGTGCTTGAGCTGAAGATCCCGCATGGAGCCGAGATTTCCGTTCTGATCCCGTTGATCCCCGTGTTTCTCAGCTACGTCTTGAGCTTTGCCTATGTTGCGATCTATTGGAACAATCATCACCATTTGATGCACGCTTCTACTCACGTGAGCGGCGTAATCCTTTGGGCAAACATGAACCTTCTTTTTTGGCTTTCGCTGATTCCATTCGCGACGGCCTGGATGGGCGAGAATAATTTCGCGAGGGTGCCCACCGCGCTTTACGGCTTGGCGCTGCTGATGCCGGCTATATCGTTTTTTTTCCTTCAGCGCGCGATCATCCGCCACCATGGTCATGGCGGTATTTTGGCTCACGCCATCGGACGCGATTTCAAGGGAAAGATCTCTCCCATTCTCTACGCCATCGGCATTGTGGCGGCGCTGTTCGAGCCCTGGATCGCGGGCATCCTTTACGTGGCCGTAGCCTTGATGTGGGTGATCCCGGATCGGCGGATCGAGAGGGCAATTCTCGGATCGCAATCGGCCGAAGGACATTCACACGGCGAAACGCGCTAGGCGCCTTAGCTTCCTCTCGACGTCGCCAGGAGAATCAAGCTCACGGCGTCGCAATCCCCATCGTTCGCAACGCCTCCAGCATGCGCTGAGGTGGCGCCATCTTGATCACAAGCGCTTCGCCGGTTTCCAGCAAGCTCTTCAGGCTGGAGAGGATCGCGGGCCATCCCTGCCGGCCGCCCGAGAGGATATCGTCGCCGAGAGGCCGGTCGTGTGATTCGGTGAGCGTCAGCCGGACCGCATCGCCAGCCGGCTCGATCTCGTAGAGCACGAGCGTCGGCCCGAGCTTTTCGATCAGCGCCGGCCAGTTGACGTTGAAAGTGACGGCAAGCCTTCGCGGACGCTCACATTCGATCACTTCGCCGGAAATATGCAGGGAGCCATCGGGCGCGCGGACGATGTACGCGCCGCCGATCGTTTGATCGACCTCGACCGAATTGCCGAAGAAGTACTTGGCGCTGAATTCGCCCGTCGTCAGTGCCTGCCACACCTTCTCCGGCGTGGACTTGATGTAGATTGTGTAGACGAGTGTCGGCTTGAACTGATCGGTCTTCACTTTCGTGCCTCGCTAAGCGCTGAAGATTGCGGCCCGCTTCTCAGGCGGCGGCGGGCCAGCGCCGGGTTTGCTCGAACGACGCTCCCGTTTCGAGCAGGCTCTTGAGGCTCGACAGGATCTGGGGCCAGCCCTCGGAAACGCCGGCAATCAACTGTGAGTCTGCAATATCGCTGCTGTGCGTGATTGTGAGCCTGACGGCGTCGCCGACCTGCTCTAGATCGAATATGGCGCGTGAATAGCCCTCCGCGCGAAGCTCTTCGCCCAGTTCGTGCCGCCACGACAACACCAGACGCCGCGGTGGATCGATTTCGAGGACTTCTCCGGAATCGACCACGCACCCGTCGTCTCGCACCAGTCGCCAGTCGGCGCCCTTCCGCCAATCGCATTGCTGAGCGCACCCGAACCACCATTGCCGCGTGATCTCGGGATCGATGAGCGCATTCCACAACGCCTGCGGCGTGGTCTTGATATAGATGGCATAGACGAATTCCGGTTTACTCATCGCGCTTCTCCAGGAGCTTCTTCAATTCGCTGAGTGCGGTCAGCTTTCCGCGCTCGAATTTTTTGATCCATCGTTCGCCGATTTGATGGATCGGCACGGGGTTGAGATAGTGCAGCTTCTCGCGGCCCTGCTTGAAGGTCGTGACCAGATTGGCCTCCTCCAAAATCGCCAGATGCTTCGTTACGGCCTGGCGCGTCATGTCGAGGCCGTCGCAGAGTTCGTTCAGGGTCTGGCCGTTCCTGGCATGAAGTCTGTCGAGCAAGGTGCGCCGCGAGGCGTCAGCCAATGCTTTGAAGACTGCATCCATGCGCCTGATAATAGGCAACCAAATGGTTGCATGTCAAGCGGGCTTCTGGTTGCGCGAAGGCACTGCGCGGTGTTCCGTAGCGATTACGCCTCCGCCATCTTCGCGAAGACGCGCTTTACCAAGGTCGGATCGAGATAGACGCTACGTGGCCTCAAAAGATTTTGGACTTCGGCGGTCAGCTTGTGAATGGCTGGATCTTCAGCAGCGAGCCGGGTCAGTGCGAGACCGAATTTGAGCGTGGTCTCGAAATCCGCCGGACGTTGTCCGCGCGTATTGGGAAACACGAAGTCGAGCATGGCCACCGACCACGGGGTCTCAATCACCGACTGCACTTCGGCGAAGAAAGTCGGAGCCAGCCGGGCGAATGCGTCGCCGTCTTCGTGGAGTTTCTCGAGGAGCCGCCGTAGCAGACAAGCCTCCAGTGCGGCTACGCTCATGCCCTGGCCGTAGACTGGATTGAACTTGCAGAGGGCATCGCCAATGGGAAGAAGCCTGCGGGGGAACACGTCGAGCCGCTCGAAGTGGCGCCGCACGCTCTCCGGGAATCCATAGCGCGCGACCCCATCAATACGCTTGGCGGACCTGATCGCATTGTAGATCGTTTGGGTCCGGAGTGAGCCTGCGTAGGTCAGGAACTCCTCTGCATCACCGGACGGCCCGTCGCCATGGCGCCCGCCAATGGTTACCATCCAGCGATTGCCCTCCAGCGGCAACATCAAGCCGCCACGGCTGTTCTGGGGCGCCTGGCCGAAGGTCATGACGCCTTTCCAGTCGGTCGAGGCATGATCGGGGATGTCAAAGATGCATGTGGCATAACCGAGATCGATGCCGATGGTGGTCTCCGCCGGCAGTGGTCGACCGATCGATTTCAGCAAGGCCATGGTGAGAGCGCCGCGTCCGGAGGCGTCGACTACGAGATCCGCTTTTATTGTCTCGGTCGCCCCGCTCTCATTCTCGTAGCGTACGCCGATAACGTCCTCTCCATTTGGTGACGCCAGGATTTCCTCGACGCGACAGCGCTGGCGCAACACGGTGTTCGCACGACCTTCCACCCGCCGTCGCACTGCGTGTTCCATTGTCGGCCGTGATACGGCGTAGCTGATCCAGCCGAGGTCGCGTTGCGGGAAAGGGTCGTAGCCCATCCGCTCTACGCGAACATCCAGGCCGACCCTGAGCGGCACCGCTCCCGCCTGCGCAAGATCCTGCTCGAACCCCGGGAAGAGTTCGCTGAGTGCACGCTGGCCGCTGAGCAGCAGCGCATGTACATGCCGCGACTGCGGGGTCCCTGGCCGATACGCGGGATCCGAGGGCAGAGTGTCGCGCTCAAGAACAACGATCTGATCGAAGCAGTCGGCGAGTGCCCCTGCGGCGGCGAGCCCCGCTATTCCCGCACCTATCACGACCGCTTGCTTGCCGACCAGAGTAGACGCCATTGACAATCTCCTGCCGGGTGGTCCTCCACAGCAGAGGCGCCGCCACGAAAAACTTATCGCTATCGATCGAGGCAAGAAAGCAGCGAAACTTTCAAGGGCCGCATTGGCCGTCGCGCCGGGTCTCGGCCGTGAAGCCGGCGATCGGCAATCGGATAGGCGTATTTCAGGTTGCTGTTTGAGCAAGCTTCCCGATGAACGAGTGAGTGGCCTCGGCGCCTCCTGGCCATTCCTAAAATTGCCCGCAACGCACAACGGGCACATTTTCAAATCGAAGCGCGATGGATTCCTGCGTTGATATTTCGGTGCATAGACCCAGGCTTTTCCAAAAAGTCCCGGTCGCGCGCGAGCGCCGCCCTTGTCACGGCGTGAGAGCACGGACATAGTGCTGCGTGGGCCAATGATTGACGTCGTGCAGCGTCTGGGAGCCGCCGAATGGTGCGGCGCGGGATATGGACACTGGCTCGAGTCTCGCCGCAACCGCGGCGAAGCGAACGTCCCATTGCCTTTTCTGAAATAGCAGCCGGACGATTTGCACGTCCAGACCTTCCTGGTCTGGCGTCGAAGACGGCTGCGCAAAACGAGCACGGAGAATAAGGCCGACACAAGCAAACACGGAGGAGAGACGCGTATGACGATGACGGCTGAGATGCCCGGCCAGGTGCCGTGGTGGAAAGAGCCTACCAAGGATCAGTGGGTCGCATGGATCGCTGCCTGGCTTGGCTGGACCCTCGATGCGTTCGACTTCACCATCTTCCTGTTGATCATGGTGCCGATCGCGGAATCGTTCAACGTGCCGCTGATCGAGGTAACGGCAGTCTTCACCGTAACGCTGTGGCTGCGGCTGGTGGGCGCCGTCGGCTCCGGCTGGCTCGCAGATCGCGTCGGGCGCAAGACGCCGCTGATGATCTCGATCCTCTGGTACTCGGTCTGCAACCTTCTCGCCGGCCTCGCGCCGAGCTTCGCGCTCCTCTTCCTGTTCCGTGCGCTGCTCGGCATCGGCATGGGTGCGGAGTGGCCTGCCGGCGCAGCGCTTGCGATGGAGTCATGGCCGGCCCGCTCACGCGGTCTCATGAGCGGCGTGCTGCAGGGCTCGTGGAGTATTGGCTTCCTGCTGTCGAGCCTTGCCTATGGACTGCTCTATGACTCGATCGGCTGGCGCGGCTTGCTGATCCTTGGGGTTCTGCCGGCTTTGACTGTCGTGTGGATTCGCATCTACGTCAAAGAGCCGAAAGTATGGGTGGAGAATCGCCGCATTCAACGCGAGCAACAGCAGGAATTCCGTGCTCCGCTGTTTGAGATCTTCCGCCCGCGCGTCCTCGGCAACACGATAATGGCTTGCCTTTGGATGGCGAGCGGTTTCATCATCTACTACTCGGTCTATGGCATGTTCGCCACTCACCTGCAGAAGGACCTGCACCTGAGCGCGGCGATGGTTGCCATGCCGATCGCGATGGCGAACCTGGTGGCTTTCCTTGCGAGCGGCTTCTGGGGGTATGTCGCCGATGTGTTCGGCCGCCGATGGGCGATGATCATTCCGGCAGCAATCGGCGCACTGGTCACGCCGCTCTACCTGTTCCCTACCTCGTACGCCGTGGTGTCCGGCGCCTTCATCCTGCAGGGCGCATTCCTTGGTGCAATCTACGGACAGAACCCCGCCTATCTGTCCGAACGATTCCCAACCGAGGTGCGGGCGACAGCATCAGCGTTCTGCTACCACCAGGGCGCGATCTGGGCAGGCTTTACCGGGCCGGTGATGACTTACTTCGCCGTTAGCCAGCCACTCGGCTTCACGATTCCGATGCTGATCTCCACCACCGGCGCTGCGATCGTGTTTGTTATCACGTTGCTGTACAGCCCGGAGACGAAGGGCAAGGTGCTGGTGCCCGAGCTCACCTTGATCGAAAAGCCCGCGTGACGGCAACAGCAAGCCGCGGCCGTCATCGGCGGCCGCGGCTTGCGCCAGAACCTCGGCCGAGCAACGCGATGGTGTAAACCGACATTCCAGATCCGAGACAAGCCGGAACGGCGGCCGACAACCACCCTTCGTGGTTGGGTTGGAAACTCAAGATCACCACGCCCAGCCCTGCGGCAACGCCAGCCACGAGCACCGCGATTGCCCAAACCGGACTGATGGAGGCTCGGCTCCCTCTGATCATGGGACCCAAGACAAGCGGACTGAATGCCAGCAATACGCAAAAACACGCCAACTGCAGGCTCAGGAACCTGCCGCCGATAAAGTCGTCACGATAATCAACCAGAAAGATCAGGATGAGGAGCGCGGCGAAGCAGAGTCCTGCGCCAGCAAAGACGGCGCGCTTTTCTGCTCGCGCTTGGTAGGTCGACGACGTCAGGTTTTCTCCAGGGTTTGACCAGATCCCCGGGACAATGTCATATCGAATGGCTGCCAACATTGCGGAAAACATTGCAGACATCGTCAACACCGCCATCGCGATCATGCTTGCGAGCAACATCCAGGTGGCCGCATCCGCTACCTCGTTTTCCTGCGACGTAAGCCTAATAACGAAGGATTGCAGGACGCCGCCTGCGCCCGGTGTGCCGGTCACAAGGCCTGCGATCGTGCCGAACGCGCAGATAAGCAGCCAAACGAGGCAGCTTGCGCCAGCGTACATCGCAAGCACCCGCGCGAAAGCTTCGGGGGTTCGGGTTGCGCCGACAAGGCCGTTCGTCTGCTGATCGGTCGCCAGAGCCGCTATTCTGAGCCAATTAGTCGTGTCGACAATTGGATAAAAGATCGGCAGCAAAACCAAAGCCGTGAAGCCGGAAGTCGAAACCTGTTTCTCCAGCTGCAATGCAGTGACGCTCTCGACAACCACGGTCGAAAGGCCCTGGCCATATAGATCGATTAAAGCAACGACGAGAGTCGTCGCGGTCAGGACTGCGATGATTTCGTTGGTAGATCTCAAGACCCTGCGAAACAGGCGCTCGCCACGAGTCTCGCCGCTAGTGCTTCCGCCGGCAACAGGCGATCCAATCGGGCTGGTGTCTATGTATCGCGATCGCCGATAGATCAGCACGACTGCGCAACACGTTGCGAGCATCAGCACCGCGAAAGTGCCGCGTGGCGGGATTCGTGCGGTGGATGAAATCAGCACATACAGAGTGCTGAGGATCGACCCGATCAATCCAAGGTACAACAGTCCAAGTTGCGCCTGCGCGGAGCGCATCGCGCCGGAATTGCCGGCCGATATCGTGCAAATCATCGTTAGTGCCAGCAAGCCGATCGCAATCAAGCCGGTGGAGTTTGGCCCAGCGGGCAGGATCAGCGTCAAAAACGAAGCAATAGCGAGGGCCACGGTGCCCACCAGGCCCGAGAAGGCGAAAACCGTTAACGCCGCTCCAAACAACTGCACGCGCGCATCTTTGCCGTGCTGCTGTGCGACGAACCCGGGAACCGTGATAGACCGATCGTTATCGATTGCGTGGCTCATGAAAGTGAGCATTGGCAGTCGCTGGCTGTACATGAGATACAGACCGACCCCAAACATCGACGAACAAACGATCGCTGGCCAGAAATCGCCATTGGCCCCCCAACTGAAAAACTGGCTGAATGCCGCAAGCTGCAGCGAATAGGCAATCGAGCTGTTCTGTACGACACCGGACGGGGTACATTCCGATGCAATGAAGTATTTTCGCGATGGGTCGTACTCTCTGCGGCGCAGGAGATAGACTGGGATGAACGAAATCCCGAACAAGGTGATGAGAGCAAGTAACGCCAAGCTTGTCATTTGAGGCGCTGGATCCGCTGATCTGAAGGCGGGCCAACCAAACGTCAGAATTGCAGGAAAGTTTGATCTCCGCAATGAATGCGATGGTAACTTGGTTCAACCGGATCAGCCGAAACGCAGCCGATAAGGGACGGCAGTAGTGCCGATTTTGTCAGCCGAACCCGGAAAGTAGCAGCTTATGAAGGCTTATGAGCACACGCTGCGTTACTATCGCCGGCACGTCAGATCGCGGATCGGAGCGATTGCGTTTATTGTAATCCTAAGCTGCAGTCCCGCTCATGCCGAGCCGCGAGTGATCTTATTGCGAGGTTGGTTCGGTGTTTTCTCGACCGGTCTTGACGAGATCGCTGAGGCGCTCAAGGCCAAGGGCATTCGCGCCGAGGTGGACAGTCATCTGTATTGGAAGGCCGCTGTCGCCGAGATCGTGCGGGAGCGCGCCGAGGGCAAGACCGACGCGCTTGTGCTGGTGGGCCACTCGCAGGGCGCCAACAACGTCATCGACATGGCCTGGCTACTTAAGGAGCACAACGTGTCGGTTGCGCTGCTGATCACGCTTGCTCCGTATCGGCAGAATCCGCTTCCATCAAACGTCATGCGGGCGGTCAACTATTACCAATCTTCCGGTTGGGGCGAGCCGCTCACGGCGGAGCCTGGTTTCCAGGGCAAGTTATCCAATATCGATGTCGAAAGTGACTCGACTGTTTCTCACATCAATATCGACAAGAGCGCTCATATTCAGACTGAGATCGAGCGGGAAATCGCGATAGCCGTCAAGTCAAAATGAAATCTTGCGCGCGGCGCGGCCGCCGCCAATTGGCGGAAGCCAGCCGTCCAGCGAACGTCAGAGCCGCGGCAAATATTGTCAAGAATCCACGACTGTCCTTGCCGGCATGGCTTGCGATAATTTTGGGGCCCTACCGAGCGTTACCAGCCGTTGCAGCCAAGTCAGTTCGGGCTCGGGGGTCTTAGGAACCGCTACATATCTGATCACAAGGTGGTGGTTTTCATTCTCGATGCAAAAATAGCTGAGGCGAAACGAGGGATAGTAGACAGCTGGCAATAAACCAAAGTGGACTGGGACGCGATGTAAGAGCTTCAGCCAGGTGCCCGTGTTTATGACCACCTGACCGGCTGGTCCCGATCGTCTTAGAAACGCTGCGTGAGTGTGTCCGAAGACAAATACTGCCACGCTGCCGTCTTCTTGGAACACTTGCCGAGCCGCTTTTAGGTAACATTCGTCGGAATCGAGGTTTGGAGCTATTCCGTAGTCGGTGACGAGACGAAACCGAGCAGCAGTTCGTTTGAGGTCGCGTTGAACTAAGGCAGCGGGAACGCCGAACAGCACCAGGAATATGGAATTGATCGCGATCACCACTTGAAGAACGTTGTCGATGACCCCGAGCCTGCGCATGAGCGGATTGTGAAACAGAATATTGTAATCGAAGATGCCGACTACCCGGAGCAGTTCGCCCACGATCGCAACCATCGTGACCCCGGCGAGAAGCAGAAATGGCAGCAACACCCAGCGCAGTACCGCGCTCATCTCCCGGTAGAAATAGTTGGACAGAACCCATTCAGGTATCTGCATCGTGCCGACTGAGCGAATATCCTTGAGCCAATTTCCCTTGCCGAAATCAGAATGCCGGCTCGCTCCGCTAACGAAGGTTTGCGTAATGAAATACCCGACCGGAAGTGCATAGGGGTTACCATAGTCCGGAAAAGCATTGAATTCGTCGCGCTGCTGCCCGTGCTCAATCCAGATCTTTTTGTCGCCAACGGTGCGGATCAGGACCAAACTGGTGTCGAGATGAATGTTGTATTGTTGCAGTTTGGCGGCAAATTCGGCGTTGCAAGCAAGGTCATAGTCATGATTGCCGACCATCATGGTGATCTTGATCCGCGTCCCGGTAGCGTGGAGTTGATCAAAAATGGCCTGGTGCGCCGCAATTATGTGATCGAGTTTTTCGGCTCCCCGCACAAGCGTAAGTTCCCAGAACCCGAAGGTATCGCCGACGATGAGCAATTCGGTGTCGGGACCTTCTTTTTCCAGTTGCTTTAGAAATGCAATGAACTCAGCGGTGTAATCGCAATGCTGCAGCTGGCCGTCACCGCCCATATGAAGGTCGCTAACGAAGTAGTACTTGCGGACGGCATCTTGCTGCATGGAGCGATCAAGCTGGTGCGGCTCCCTGGTGGGCAAGATTGGCAATATACCGGATTCGAAGCGGTCAGTCAGCGGACCGCCGGCGATGGGCGCGTCCATGCGGTCAAGTTTGTCGATTCCCACGGTTTTGGAAACCCCAAGGTCTGGTACCTTCGACGACTTGCAGGGCTCCAATGAAGTCGGCCCTGCGGAAGCCTTGATCGCTGGTAAGCGGCGTGTGCGAAACTGCCGCGAGATTGGCGATCTCAAAACCAGGATCGGAAGGGGAAACGTCATGAAACGTCGGGAATTTTTGAAAACCGCGGGCTCTGGGCTTGCCGTGTCCACCACTATTGCCGCGCCGGCCATCGCGCAGTCGATGCCGGAGCTAAAATGGCGCTGTACGACGAGCTGGCCGAAATCGCTTGACGTCCCGTTCAGTGCGTCGGAGACGATTTCGAAATATGTCGCGGAAGCGACCGACAACAAATTTCAGATTCAAAGTTTCGCCGCTGGCGAAATCGTTCCTGCCTTGCAGGCCATCGATGCAGTGGGCAATGGCACTGTCGAGATGTGTCACACCGCTGCCTATTACTTCATCGGCAAGGATCCGACCTTCGCGCTTTATTGCTCCATACCGTTCGGGCTTAATTCGCGCCAGCAGAATGCTTGGTTCCAGGATCACGGCGGCCAGGACATGCTCAATGAGTTCGGCAAAAAATTCAATTTGTACGGCATCTCCGGTGGCAACACCGGCACTCAGATGGGCGGCTGGTTCCGCAAGGAGATAAACACCGTTGAGGACCTCAGCGGTCTCAAGATGCGGATCGGCGGATGGGCAGGCAAGAC
>Ga0075424_100005359_pt1 | contig 12245 bp, 9 predicted proteins | sample SoiMethybrSBSTD3_FD_75301 | JGI IMG/M metagenome (GOLD analysis project Ga0075424, IMG submission 75301) | Bulk soil microbial communities from a Populus tree surrounding site in Tennessee, USA - Soil MetaG P. TD hybrid SBSTD3 | ecosystem: Environmental > Terrestrial > Soil > Tree plantation... | reverse complement strand
TCGACGATCTTCTTGTCGCATGGCCACCCGTACCACGCCTGTTCGCAATTCTTGATGTAGGTGTGGAGCAGCGGATTGCCGATGCCCGTCAGCGTCGCGTTGGTGACGAACAGGTTCCAACCGACTTGACCTGGTGGGTCCTTCGAGGCGCGCCGCTGGGTGAGCGTGCTCCAGTCCATGGCCTGCAAGTCGACGGTCGCCCCCATGCGCCGCAGCATCTGGGCGGTGACGAGGGCGGCCGGGTGCAGGATGGTATTGTCGGCGGGATCCATGACGACCAGGGAACGGCCGTCGTAACCGGCAACCGTCAGCATGGCCTTGGCCTTCGCGGGATCGAAGCCGGAGAGCGCCTCGGCACCGAGCCGCGACTCGTTTGTTCCACCGCAGCCGAACACGGCCACACACGCCTGATAGCGCTTGGGATCGCTGATGATGGCCGCCAGATAATCGGTCTGCTTGATGCCCCACATCAGCGCCTGGCGAGCCTCCTTTTTGTCGAACGGCGGGTGCAGATGATTGATCACCAGGAAGAGCTGATAGCCGAGCGGGTCGTTGGGCTCGATCACGACGTTGGGGTTTTTCTCAACCGTTCGCATGAGATCGTCCGAGGGCGACTCCAGAAGATCGAGCTCACCCTTGGCGAGCGCCCCGGTGGCGACGGCGGCATCGGGCAGATAGGTCGACTCGACGCGATCGACTTTGACCACCTTGCCACCGGCCGCCTGGCTGGCCGGCTCCTGGCGCGGCACGTAGCCTTCGAATTTCTCGTAGACTACTTTGCTGCCGGGGACGAATTCTTCCTTGATGAAGCGGAATGGGCCGGAGCCGATGACCTCGGTGATCTGCGTGTTGGGGTCGGTGTTGGCGATCCGCTCCGGCATCATGAACGGCACATTGCTGTCGATCTTGCCGAGGGCGTCCAGCACAAAGCCCACGGGCTGCTTCAGGGCGAGCTTAAAGCTTGCGGCGTCGACCGCTTCGATGCTGGCGACGAACTCCCAGAGCGCGCGGCCCATGCCATCCTTGGCTGCCCAGCGCTTGAGGGAGGCCACGCAGTCGGCCGCGCGCACGGGGGCGTCATCGTGCCATTTGAGGCCGTTGCGCAGTTTGAAGGTGTAGGTGAGCTTGTCGTCACTGACCGTCCAACTGTCCACCATCTGCGGCTGCGGCACATTGTTGGCGTCAAGCGCAAACAACGTATCCCACACCATGTAGGCGTGGTTGCGGGTGATGTAGGCCGTGGTCCAGATCGGATCGACGATCTTCAGGCTCCCGATCGGGACCGAGCGAATGACCTTTTTTTGCGCCTCCGCGGCTCCGCCCGTGATGGCAGCCAGCCCTGCCGCCGCCAAAACCGCTATCCGCCAGTGCCGAGTGGCGAAGTAGCTGCCGCCCCAGTGCATGCGAACCTCCTGGCTCAATCCGCGGGCCGTCGCATCCCTGCAGGATACGTTGCTATGCGTGGGAGTGTGCACGCAAGCGCGGATCAGTGTCAAAAGCCGGCACAATGCCTTGCGCTGAGGCAAAAAGCGCCGCGCCGTGCTTAAGACCGCGGCAGCTTCAGCAGGGCGCGAAACCGGCGGGGACCTCCAGATCCGGGCGGCTGTCGAAAAGGCGGCGCCAGGCAATTTGGCCGAGCCGCTGCGCCTCCGCGACGATGCGCGCCTCGTCCATGGTCAGGACCTCGCCGCCACGCATGATCCAGCGGCCATTCACCATCACCGCCTCGACGTCGCGTCCTTGTCCTTGATGCACGTAGTCGGAGACGACGCGCATAACGGGAACCAGGTGCGCCCGCTGCAGGTCGATCACGATGAGATCGGCCTTGTTGCCAGCGATGAGGGCGCCGCCATCGGCAAGTCCCATGGCGCGATAGCCGTTGGCGGTTGCCCAACGGTGGACGTGCTCGGGGGTGGGTTGCCGGCCGTCTTGGCGCCGCACCCGTTCCATGAACAGCCCCGTGCGCAGCACCTCGACCATGTCTTCCGCCATGTTGTCGGAGCCCATGGCGATCCGGCAGCCATAGGCTTCGAGGTCGGCAATGCGCGGGCTCAAGCCACGCCGGGCCGCGATTGCTGAATTGAAGGAGACCCAAACTTTGGCGCGGCCCAGCCGCTTTTCCTCCTGCGGCTGCATGCAGCGGCAGTGCGCGGCAATGAGCCGATCGTTGAGAAAGCCGATTTCATCCAGATATTCCGTCGGCAGGCAGCCGCGCTCGGCCTTGACCGCGGCGACCTCCCCCCAGATCTGGTTGAGGTGGACCGTTGCAACGGTGTCGAGCTTTATTTGCAGGGCGCGGACGTCGCGCAGGAGCTCCGGTGAGCACATGTCGGGAGCCCAGGCGGAGACGCCGATGCGAATGCGCCCATCGGCGCTGCCGTGGCGCTTGCCGTGCAAGGCCTCGATGCGGGCCAAGCAGCGCTCACCGAGCTTGCGGTCGACCTCGAACGGGGCGGGGTCGCCGATCGAGCCCTTGGCCTTGTCCCAGGCCCGCTCCGTCAACAGGAAGCGCACGCCCGTTGCGGCAAGATCCTCCACATAGGTCTCGATCCCCGTCGCATCCTCGAGGATGGCGGTCGTACCGCAGCGGATAGCCTCGAGCACACCCAGCTGGCAGAAGATCGAGAGCTCATCGGGGTTGAGCGCCGGCATGGGCAGCGGCGCCAGGCCGCTGGTGAAGGGGGGACGGTGGGGCGGGGAGAGATCCTCATAGATCCCCCGCGCCAAGGTCATGTGGAGGTGCGTGTGCACGTTGGCAAAGCCTGGCATGACGGCCTTGCCGCTGGCATCGATTTTTTCTGCCCGGGGGTAGCGGGCCAGCACCTCGCGGCTGGGCCCGACGCTGGCGATGCGGTCCCCGTCAACGGCGACGGCGCCGTCGTAGATTACCTTGTCGTCGGCATCAACCGTTGCGACCGTCGCGCCGTGAATGACGAGCGTCATGCGCCCTCCCCGTTTCTCTTTCTTGCTGCCGCAGCGGCGCAGCGGCGCAATGATACACCCCCGCGACACGCTGCCAACCGCAGTCCGATCCACTGAATTCAGCATCGGCGGAGGTCACGGCGCGTGGAAAACGGCAGCGTTCTGGCAATTGCGCGTGGACCTTGGCTCACAAGCAAGCCGCCGCAGAGCGCGAGGTTGGAATCACGAACTCTCGGATTGGTGACACGGCAGGGGCATGCCATGGCTGGCTGGCGCTGACTCGACCGGACGAGAGGGCTCCATCTCTACTATTAAAGCCGGTCCCGATAGCGGCGCGCGGCGCCGCCGCCAACCGGCCGTGGTGCGGGCAGCCAGAGCGTCCGGCCGCTGACCGGTATCGCCTGTGCCGATTAATTGTTCGCCGTGTCCTCGGAGCCCGGGCGGGCCTCTCTTCCGCTCGGATCAGCCATCAGCAGCTCCTCATAGAGTGAGCCGGCATCATCATCCCCGTCGAGGCCTGGATCGCTCAAGGCATAGAGCGTGCCGAACACCGCCTCGTAGGCGACGAGGCGCATAACGAGACTGAGATCGCGCCGGACAATGCCGGCCGCCAGCAGGCGCTCGATCGCTGCTCCCGTATTCCCGAAGGGGCCGGCCGGGGTGCGTTTGAAATTACTGATCATGTTGTCCAGCGCCTGATCGCGAAAGACGGGATTAATAATGCCCGTCCAGAGATGTCGCAGGAATTCTTCCCTCGTTGCCATGTCCTTGCGTCGCTCCGTCTCCAAAAGGTTTGTCAAAACAGCATGCAATCGGGCTCAGCCTCGAAGATCTCAGCCAGCGCCCCAGAAATTCGAGAGGTTGAGGTTCTATGATGCCAGACTTCGAGGCGCACAAGAGAACGAGCGGGTCAGCCAAGATCCCGTCCCTTTTTGTGTATGCCAACGGCGAGCGCTGAAAGCGTCACATCGAGCAGGTCGATTATCCACAGGGGGCAGTTTGATCGTCGTCGCGGGTGCTGTATAATACCCGCGCCCGGGGCGACCACGTGGCGAAGATCAGGGGCAGAGGTTGGAAGCTCCTGGCGCGCAGCCTTGATCAATCTTGTATTGATCGCGATAGCCGCACCTCATTTGTGGCGCCACGGGCACCTTCCGAGCCTATGACGATGAGTTGTTGGTGTTCTTAAGGAGCATCCCATGGCTGTCGCCGATTCCAACTGATCTCAAGCTCCGACGGCGCGGGCGACGAAATCGGCGTCGGCCTCGATCACCTTCAGGTAGGATAGAGCGGCCTGATCGGGCTCGGTGCGATGCTGTTCCCAGTCGCGCAGGGTGCCGACGGGAATTTGAAAGCGCTTCGAGAATTCGGTCTGCGAAAGTCCCAGTTTCCAGCGCAGCCGTTTCACCGGTGAAACGCGCGGCATTCTGGCGAGCTGCTTCTTAGTGAGCGGCTGAGCATCCGGATCGGCCAGGGCTGCCTTGCGGACCTCCGCGTCGTCAAGAGCGTCGAATTCGGCCCAGTTGGACCTGCGCTTGAGTTGTCGAGTGGTCCCGTCCGGCAGGACCTGCACGTATTTGCCGGCCCGTTGTTCAACCCTGACCATACGCTTTTGCTTCATGCATGGTAGCCTTTCTGGCCGATATAATGCGGATACAATCGTCTTCTGGCTCTGCGTAAACAACGACAAGAAGTCGGCCATTAGCTGCCAGGTCAATGATCCTGCGCCGGTCCTCGTCTGGATCTGGATCCACCTCATCGATCCGCTTGTTCGTCACCAAACACGTGGATCGCTCCTTCGAACGTGACGCCGCGGTGCTTTTTCGAGTTTGCTCACCGCCTTGGCTGGGCCCCATTCGAAGCTGGGCATGCAGCCATGGTATACGGGAGACCCATATACGTCAAAAGGTGCCCGCGTTCGGCGCGCGCTGCTTCGCGATCAGTTTCGCAAGGCAGTGCTGGTGCCGGCCCAGGTGCCGAAGGTCAGCAAAGGCGAGCGGGGGGAAACTTCAAAAGAATGGGCTGAGCTCACCCGGGTTCTGGAGCTCCTACTGGCCTTGAGGTTCGGGCGGCCATGGAAACTGCGCCATAGGAGCTAGGCAACTCAATGCCATAGAGTTGGACAGGCCGTTATGAGGGGTGCGCTGTTGTTCGCGGTTCGAGAGAGGCTAGCGACGAGCAGCGACCTATCCATCCCCGACAATCAGCGGCCCGATCCAGCAAAGGCTGTGGACGAGCGGTTGGCCTAAGTTTGGGCCTCGGCTCGGCCGGGCGTAAGCTCGTGAACATGATTGCTTCTGCCGAAATCGCGCGCCTGAAGGTTACCCTCGACGATGTCGAGCCAGCGGTGATCCGCCGTATCGAGGTGCCATTCGGTATTCGCCTGGACCGCCTGCATGGCGTGCTTCAGGCTGCGGTGGGATGGACCAACAGCCATCTTTGGGAGTTCCGCGCCGGCGACGTCGGGTGGGGCATTCCGGATCCCGGGTGGAGCGATGGTCCACTGGATGCGAGCAAGGCAACGCTGGCGACTGTGCTCGAAGATACTGGGGCCAAAAGGCTCACCTATCTTTACGATTATGGTGATGGCTGGGAGCACACGATCAAAATAGAGCGCATTGGGCAGGCTCTGCCGGAGGAGCTCTATCCGCGCCTCCTAGACGCCACCGGTCGCTGCCCACCTGAAGACATCGGTGGGCCGCCGGGCTATTTCGAGTTCCTGGAAGCCATTGCCGATCCGCGGCATGAGCGCCATGCCGAGTTCAAAGAATTCTACGACACAGACTTCGATCCGAACGCCGTCAATTTATTGCTTATCGAACGGCAGCTCGCGGACTTGGCGCGACGCTGGTCACGTACACCAAAGCGCGCCAAATCTGCTTGAGCCCATGGACGCCTCGGGTCAGGCGACGCCGATAGGCCATTCTTTGGAATTCGCTCACCCCCGCTTCCGTGGCGCAGGCTTCGCCAGGTTTTCGTGAGAAGCGCTGACAGTTGTGGCCCTCAAAGTCGGCTGTCTTCGCAATGCCCTGAGCTGACGACGCGGGCGAGACATAAGCGTGTTGGCTGGAAACGTATCCCGGCGCTCCAAATATGTGATCGGCGGTTGCCGTCCAGGCGAGTAGGTCTTGCCAATGCTGGTGCTGGCGCGTGTGTTCGGGCGAGCCTAATCGCTTGCTTGTCCCTCAAACCGTGGTCTCGGCCGAATAGGCCTATCTGCCACGGGATCCACGTACGGCGCGCGTGAGGCCTGTCACAGGCTCGCCCGGCCGTTGTAAATGATCTCGGAGGATCGGAGGCAATCTGTGGCCGCGCTCGCATGGCAGGATGGTGGCCCTCTATGGCATGGTTCGCCCACGCGTCCCTGGGGGACCCACCGGAGGCGCATGCCGGTTCGCAGTTGGGAAGTGTGATGGGATAAAGAGTGTTGGCTCAGCGACGGCGGAGCCTTTCAAGGCGCGACGGTGGTCGACCGCCCGCGTACCCGCGTTTGCCGCAACGGCTCTGCCATTCATTGTTGTCGGCGCGCTCTGGGAGATCGTTGCGCATCTGGAGATCTTTCCCACGCGCCTATTTCCGCCACTTGAGGCCATGGCCTCCGCTTTGCTGCGCCTGACCCTCTCGGGTGTGCTTCCGCACCACGCGGCCGATACGGTCCTGCGGCTGGCCAGCGGCTTTGCGCTCGCCGCCGTCATCGGGGTCATCACCGGTATCGCCATGGGCCGATGGCGCTTGGCCGAGGACTTGGTATTGCCGCTCGTCAGTATGGGCGCGCCAATCCCTGGCGTCGCCTATGCGCCGTTGTTTCTGCTTTGGTTCGGCCTCGGCAACGTTTCCACCATTCTGCTGGTGGGCTTTGTTTCGGCCTTTCCCATCATCTTGAATACCTGGACCGGCGTAAAGGCGGTGAAGGACGTGTGGGTACGGGCTGCGCTGGCCATGGGCGCCGATGATCGACGCATGTTCCACAAGGTCATTCTGCCCGGTGCTCTGCCCCACATCCTGACCGGCCTGCGGCTTGGGCTGGCTCAGGCCTGGCGCATCCTGATCGGCGTGGAAATGCTCGCCGCCGTGCCCTGGGGATTGGGGTGGATGATCTTTGGTGCGCGCGAGTTCTTGAACACCGATGTGATGCTGGCGGGGGTCCTGGTCATAGGCGTCATCGGCCTCGGCCTGGAAAAGCTGGTGTTCAAGCGGCTTGAGGACTTCACCGTCGTGCGCTGGGGGATGATGACATGAGCACACCCGCCGAGCGCATACGGTCGCTGCGCCGGCTGGCGACCTCGCTGCTGCTTGCCACACTCCTCTACGAGGGGCTTGCCCGAAGCGGCGCTTTTGCGTCTGCGCTGTTGCCGACGCTTGCGACGGTGGCGCGCGCCCTGATCGATGGCGTGTTGGATGGAACGCTTTTGGCGCACGCCGTCGCCACGCTCTATCGGGTTTTGACGGGGCTGGCGCTTGCCGTCGGCATTGGCCTGCCGCTCGGAATCCTGATGGGCCGCTATCGCCCAGTCGAAGGCTTTTTTCTGCCGCTTGCCAGCGCGCTGATGCCGATCCCCTCACTCGCTTGGGTTCCCTTGTTCATCCTTTGGTTCGGTCTCGGTAACGCAACCGCCATCGGTATCGTCTGCTATGCTGCCATTTTTCCCATGCTGATCAATGCCTGGTCGGGCGTGCGTGCCATCAACCCTCTCTGGCTGCGCGTCGGTAGCGCAATGGGCGCGGGGGAAGGTACGCTGTTCTGGAAGGTTATCGTGCCCGGCGCTTTCCCGTTCCTCGTCGCGGGCTTGCGCCAGGCCTTCCTCCGCGCTTGGATCGCTGTGGTGGGGGCCGAGATGCTTGCCGCCTCCGACTGGGGTTTGGGCTGGGTGATTTTTGATGCCAAGGAATTCCTGAAAGCGGACGTGATGCTCGCCGCACTCGCCGTCATTGGTTTCATTGGGTTTGCCTTCGAGCGCTTGGTGTTCGGCGCGCTCGAGCGTGTCACGGTTGAGCGCTGGGGAATGGCGCGGGCGGGCAAGGGTTGAAGGCGGCATGCCCCACATTGAGCTCCGCGATGTTTCCCTGACCTACGACACCCCTGCGGGCCGCGTGCTGGGGCTGGCAGGCGCCTCCTTCGACATCGCGCAGTCCGAGTTTGTCTGCCTGGTGGGACCCAGCGGTTGCGGCAAGTCCACGCTGCTCAATATCATCGCAGGCTTCCTGGCGCCGACCGCCGGTGAGATTCGCATTGGTGGTAAGCCCGTCACTGGGCGCGGCATGGATCGGGGCATCGTCTTTCAGGACTTCGCCCAGCTCTTCCCTTGGCGCACGGCGCTTAGAAACGTCGCCTTTGGCCTTGAGATGAAGGGCATCTCCAATCCGCAGCGTGAGAGGATCGCGTTGGAGCAGCTTCGCCTGGTCAAGCTCGAAAAGTTTGCGAACGCCTACCCGCACCACTTGTCCGGTGGCATGCAACAGCGGGTCGCCATTGCCCGGGCGCTTGCCTACGACCCCTCGGTGTTGCTCATGGACGAGCCGTTCGCGGCGCTCGATGCCTTGACCCGTGACGACATGCAGCGCCTGTTGGTCGACGTCTGGCAGGCCAGCCGCAAAACGGTGGTCTATGTGACCCACAACGTCTCCGAAGCCGTGTATCTCGCCGATCGCGTGCTGGTTATGACGCCGCATCCCGGCACCGTGAAATGCCAGGTGCCGATCACGCTGGCTCGACCGCGCGATCCCCTAAGCGTCGCATTCATCGATTATCAAAAGGAGCTGCTGCGCCAATTGAGCCAGACTGCCGAGCCGAAGGCCTAGCCCCGGAGTCGAACGACGCACGAACATTCGAGGTTCGGGTAATCTGGTTCTGGCGACGAGACCGCAGCGAGAAAATCGCGTTTCGAGGGAGGAGACGATGAGACGAGGGCAGGGCATCAGCCGGCGACACATGCTCACCGCAGCGAGCGCATTGGCGCTTGGACTGGCCTCGTCGCGTGCCGCCACGGCGCAGAACGCGCTCGTACGCCAGGGCTATCAGACCAATCTGTGGGGTATGCCGACCTACTATCTTCTGCGCTCGGGCGCTCTGGAAAGGCATGGCCTGAAGGCCGAGGAGTTTGGCGTGCCGTCCGGCAATCTCACCATGCAACAAATGGTGGCGCGTCAGGTCGATCTCGGCACCTATGCGGGCCCTTCTTTCATTCTTGGCCACGACAAGGGCGGGCTGATCGGTATTGCCGTCATTGCGCAGGTCGGCCGCACGACGCGCGTCATGGCCCGCAAGGATTTGGGGCTCACCAAAATAGAACAGCTCAAGGGTCTTAAAGTCGCCAACCAGACCGGATCGTCCGTTGGCAATATATTTGTCGATCAAATCGCCCCAGCCGCGGGCCTGAAGAAAGGCGATTACCAGGAAGTCCGTATGGATGTGAACAACATGGTGGCGGCCATGGTCGCCAAGACCGTGGATGCGATGGTCAACGTCGAGCCCTACAACGCCATTGCCGAGGCCGATGGCCTCGCCAGCACGATCATGGACTACCGAGAGGTCGACCCAATGCCGGTGTTCATGGCCGCCACGCCGGACTTCCTCGGCAAGAGTGCGGATAGCCTCGTCGCCTACCTCAAGGCCTGGCTCGAGGTCGCAACTGACTTCAAAGATAAACCCGACAAGGTGGCCGAGACGATCTACGGTTTTTATGCCGGCAAGGGCTATTCCATGTCGCAAGAGACCTTTCGCAAGGCGCTCGCCACGGTCGATGTGGCGCCTGGCTTTCCGCCAGATCTGCAGCCCTACCTGCAGCGCCATGCCGAGGTGCTGCTGAAAGAGAAGAAGATCTCCGCGCTGCCCGATTGGGGCAAGGCCCTGAGGCCCGAGTTCATGGCGAAGGCGCGCGCGTGAGCGCCAAAACAAACCGCCGCTGGGATTGCAAGGAAGGAAACAGACCATGAGCGCCGCAACGAAACCTTATGAACCGCTCGTCCGCAACTTTAAGCCTCTCGCGCATCATGAGCTCAACGGCTTCGGCGGCATGGGTGAGGGCATGTCGATCCAGATCGCCAGGGATGGCCGGCGCATTCTTTGGCTGGCGCACGAAACTGCGCCCAAGAATTTCACAGGCGTCGATGTCTCCGATCCGCGCGCACCCAAGGTCGTCGTGCAGACGAGCCTGCCCGAGAGCCACATGCGCTCCAATTCCCTGGAAACCGTGGGCGATCTCATGATTGTCGCCTACCAGACACAGAAACACGGGCAGAAGCCGGCGGGGTTTGAGCTCTTCGACATTTCCGTGCCGGAAACGCCGAAGTCGATCGCCTTCGTCGATGCCTCAGGGCTGGGCTCGCGCGGGGTGCATCAACTGTGGTTCTGCGACGGCGAGACCGTTCACATGGCGGCCGGAGCGCCGGATTTTGCCCCCACGAACCCGCTCGACGATCAGTTCTATCGCGCCTTCGACGTCAAGAACCCAGCAAAGCCGGTGGAAGTGAGCCGCTGGTGGATGCCGGGAACACGGGTGGGCGACACGGTTGCGCCTCCCGTCCGTCACAAGGCGCCGCGCTACGACATGGGCTTCCGTGCGCATAATACGAACGTCTATCCGCAGCGACCCGACCGCTGCTATCTGGGCTATATCGACGGTGGCATGTTCATTCTCGACATCGCCGACCGGGCGAACCCGAAGCCGCTCTGTCGCTGGGATAATTCGCCGCCGTTTTCGGGCTTCACGCACACGGTGCTGCCGCTGTTCGAGCGCGAGCTGCTGATCGTGACCGACGAGTCCGTGGTCGATGGCGCCCAGGACTGGCCGAAGCTGATCTGGATCCTCGACGGTCGTGAAGAAACAAATCCAGTGCCGATTGCGACCTGCCCGGTCACGGATGTCGAAGACTATGCCAGCCGTGGGGGGCGCTTTGGCGCCCACAATATCCATGAGAACGTACCGCGCCCGACGTCCTGGCACTCCGATCGGATCATTCTGGGCACATTTTTCAATGGCGGGTTGCGTGCCTACGACATCTCTGATCCATATCGCCCCAACGAAGTGGCCGCGTTCGTGCCGGCCGCACCGCGCGGTGCGCCGACCGGAGCCATTCAGCTCAACGATGTTTTCGTGGATGAACGCCAGATTGTATATGCCATCGATCGCCACGCCGGCGGGCTTTATATTCTGGAGATGGCTTTCTGATTGCCGGGGGCGGGGGTCGACCTTTCCAGGCTTTTCACTTGGCTGCGACCGTGATCATCGAGCCGCCAGCCAAAGCTGGACCAACATTAGGGCGCGCCTCGCGTTCTTTGCACTCAGGCGCCGTAGCCAAAACTAGACCGGCCCGTCCCGTCCACGGGAGGCGAGTGGCTGCCTACCGCGCATTCATCAGCGCCTTGGGGCCGGGCGAACCTGCCCTTTTCGAGCCGCAAATGTGGCTGAAACGCCCCACAATGGGTCGCTCATCGACACGATGGCCCACTAGACTTTCAGGCTCGACTCTTGTGTGAAAGGCTTGGGGGGGCGCCTGGGCGCCCGGGGGAACCAACAATCAGCAGCAAATCCAAGTCTTAGCCAGATCGCATGCATCTGGCTTGTGCAACGTCTGACGCAAGTGATGGTCAAATGACAGAGCCGGCGCGCTGCAATGTGCTGATGGTGTACCCACGCTTCAGCGCCGCTTCGTTTTGGAACTACTCGATCACCGCCGAACTACTCGGCGCGCGCTATCCCACCATCCCCTTGGGTTTGATTACGCTGGCGGCGATGCTGCCCGCGCATTGGACGGTCCGTCTTGTCAATCGCAATACAGAGGTGCTCGACGACGCCGATCTCGACTGGGCCGACCTGGTGATGACAGGGGGGATGCTGTTCCAGCAGGCGGACAGCTTGCGCTTAATTCGGCGGGCGCAGGCACATGGCAAACCGGTTGCCGTCGGCGGACCGGACGTTACCTCGAGCGCGCACATCTATGCAGCCGCAGACTTCCGGGTACTGGGTGAGGCCGAAGGGATCATTGCTGAGTTCATTGCGGCCTGGGAGGCCGGCGAGCGCAGCGGCGACTTTGAGGCTCCCAAGTACAAGGTCGATATCACAAAGTCGCCGATCCCCAGGTTCGATCTGCTCAAGTTCGAAGACTATCTGTTCGTCGGCGTGCAGTTTTCCCGGGGTTGCCCCTTCACCTGCGAATTCTGCGATATCATCGAACTCTATGGGCGAGTCCCCCGCGCCAAGACGGCGCCGCAGATGCTGGCCGAGCTCGACGCTCTCTACGCGCTCGGCTACCGCGGTCATGTCGACTTCGTCGATGACAACCTGATCGGCAACAAGAAGGCCGTCCGAGCCTTCCTGCCGCAT
>Ga0075424_100005358_pt1 | contig 12248 bp, 6 predicted proteins | sample SoiMethybrSBSTD3_FD_75301 | JGI IMG/M metagenome (GOLD analysis project Ga0075424, IMG submission 75301) | Bulk soil microbial communities from a Populus tree surrounding site in Tennessee, USA - Soil MetaG P. TD hybrid SBSTD3 | ecosystem: Environmental > Terrestrial > Soil > Tree plantation... | reverse complement strand
GGCAGCCAGATGCGCGTGGGAAACGGTCCCGACTGGTGGTGGACGTAGATGATCTGCGGTTCCCATTGCCGCCACGTGTGCTCGAGCACCCGCGACTCCACCATGTTCAGCATGTAGGCGTCGCGGTTGTTGTCGTGCCCGACGTATTCCTGATACAGCTTCGGAAGACCGGAGAGCTCGTATGGCGTGCCCACGTTCTGCATGTACCACTGGGCGACCATCTGCTGGCCGTCCGGGTTGATGGTCGGCCACAGCATCAGCACCACGTTGTCGAGAATCGCCTTGTTGTCCGGTTCGTTCGCTCGATTGACGAGGTCATACAACAGCTGCGGAGTATGCGACCAGCCGGCCACTTCGGTTGAATGCAGGCCGCCGTCGATGTGCACGAACGCCTTGCCTTCGCGCGCCAGCCGGCGGGCCTCCGTCTCGTTCAGGCCGTCTGGATGCGCCAGGCGTCGGGCGATTTCACGATACCGATCGATCCGGGCCAGGTTGTCCGGGTTCGACACCAGCGCGAAGTACATCGGCCGGCCCTGCGTCGTCTTGCCGGCGTCGACGATCTTCACGTACCTGGTCGCTGCCGCGAGCTTCCGGAAGTAATCGACCGACTGGTCGTAGGTGGCGAGCTTGTAGTCGGCGCCGGGGCGGAAGCCGAAAACTGACTCGGGCGTCGGAAGGCTGGCCGCAGCTGTGAGCGTCGAGACCAGGAAGACGAAGAGCAGACTCGGTCTTGTGAGAAAGCGCACGCGCCGAGTATAAGTCAGCGGCGTTTGGTGCGCCCTCGCTGGCTCGGCCGGCCTTCTCCCATCAAGGCGATACGCGACAGCGCCTCTTCGTGAAGCATTCGTGCGTGCCTGATGATTTCCTCTGCCGTGGCGCGGATCTCCTCGCGGAGGCTGGTGACGACCCGCTCATCGCCGGCAACGATGTCGTTCCGGACGGCAGAAAATTCAGCGCGCATCTCGTCCCCGAGTTGCGAAATCTGCACCGCGAGATGATCCATGCGGGCCGGCAATTGTTCGAGGACCGTCACACTCGTTGCTCCAGGCTTTCTACACGTCGTTCAAGGGTTTGTGGCGGCATGATGACTCCATTCCGGTCCCTCCAGCCGACACTCTGTCGTGGAGAGACCTGAAGGAGATCTGCGACTGTCGTGCCGACGCGACGACGCTACCATCGTCGCCAGACGCTGGCAACCGCCCAAGGGCAGCACCGCCCAAGGGCAACATCAAGAGGCTGCGCTCCGAGTGTGGCCGCTCTATTCAGCTCGCAGTGCCACCATCGGATCGACGCGCGAGGCGCGGCGCGCAGGGAGATACGCGGCCAGCAGCGCTGCGGTGAGCAACACGATCGTGACGATCGCGAATGTGGCCGGGTCGTACGGTTCGACGCTCTTCACGAGGCTCGTCACCAGCCGCGTCGTGGCAAAGGCTCCCGCCAATCCGACGGCCGCGCCATCGGCCGCCAGGCGCAGCCCTTGACCGAGCACGAGTCGGACGATTTCGGAACGCGCGGCGCCGAGGGCGACGCGGACGCCGAGCTCGTGCGTGCGCTGCGACACGGTATACGAGATCAGTCCGTACAGGCCGATTGCCGCCAGCATCACGGCAAGCGCCGCGAACGTTCCGAGCAGGAATGTGTAGACTCGCGGCCCGACAATCGATCGCGATACGACCTCGTCCAGCGTATTCGCCCGTTCGATTGGCACGTTTGCGTTCACATCGTGCAATGCGGCCTTGACCGATTCGGCAAGCGGCGCTGGATCGCCGTGCGCCCGGACGGCCAGCACCAGCCACGACCAGGGCAGCAACGATTGCATCGAGTTGACGAAGATCTCGGGCCGCGGCGGAGCCGCCAAGCCGACGTGCCGAACATCGGCGGTCACGCCGACGACGGTCAGAAGCACCGACGTGTTTTTCGAAAGCGGCAGGTCAATCTGGCGGCCGAGTGGCGATCCTTCGGGCCAGAACCTCCGGGCGGCGGTCTCGTTGATCACGATGACGGGCGTGGTCGTCGCGCGGTCGCTGTCGGCGAATTCGCGTCCAGCCGTGACGGGAATGCCCATCGTCTCGAAGTAACGGGCGGTGGCGATGTTGAATCCGGCACTGTAGGTCTTCCCGGGTGCGGGGTCTGGCCGGCCGACGATGTGAAAGCCCTGACTATCGGTGCCTCCGTTGAGCGGCAGGTCCGCGACGAACGCGGCCGACCGCACGCCGGGCAGCGCCTGCACGCGCCTCAGGGCATCCTCATAGAAGCGCGCCCGCGCGTCGCGTTGCGCGAAGCGCGGCTGCGGCAGCCACAGGTCCAGCGCGAGCACGTGTGAGGTCTCGAAGCCCGGGTGGGTGGTGCGAAGCGAGAGAAACGTCTTGAGCAGCGTACCGGCTCCCGCGAGAAGCACGAGCGCCAGCGCCGTTTCGAGCACGACCAGTCCGCTCCGGACCCGCGGGGCACGAGCGCCGGTCGCGGAGCGGGAAGCGTCGCGGAGTGCATCGTTCAAGTCGGGCGATGCCGAGGCGAAGGCCGGGAAGGCGCCGAACATGATGCCCGTGCCGGCGGCAACCAGGACGGTGAACAGCAGCACGGAGAGATCCGTGCTCGTGGCGACGACCCGCGGCACCTGAAACTGCTCCGAGAGCAATGTGGCAAGTGACCTTGCCGTCCAGTTGGCCATCAACAGACCGAGCAGGCCGCCGCCGGCGGCAATCAGCAGGCTTTCGGTCAGGAGCTGACGCGCGAGTCGTCCGCGGCCGGCGCCAAGCGCGGAACGAACAGCCAGCTCGCGCTGGCGGGTCGCACCTCGGGCGAGCATGAGGCCGGCCACGTTCGCGCACGCAATTACCAGGACGACGGCGACGACGCCCAGCATCAGGTAGAAGCCGAATCGGATCTCGCCGACAAGTCCGGCCGTCAACGACATCAAGTTGACGTCGACGCCCTGGTTGCTCTTTGGATAGATCATCGCCAGGCGCCCGGCGATCAAGCCGAGGTCGCTCTGGGCCTGCTGCAGAGTGACACCTGGGCGCAGTCGCCCGACGACGCGCAGGAAGCCATGCCCCCGGCTGGGATCGATCGGCAGCGGGACGTAGAAGCGCTCCCAGTCGTCGATCTGAAACGTCGGCGGCATCACGCCGACGATCGTGTGCGGCTCTTCGTTGATCCGAATCGTCTTACCAAGCACGTTGGGCGATCCCCCGAAGTTGCGCTGCCAGAACCGGTCGCCGAGAATGACGACGGTGTTCGAGCCCGGCCGATTCTCTTCGGGGCGAAACGTGCGTCCGAGCGCCGGCTGGACGCCGAGCACGTCGAAGACGTTGGTGGTGACACGCTTGCCTTGCGCGACTATCGACTCGTCGCCGATGCCGACTGTCATCGATCGGTTGGCGTACGCGGCCACATCCGAAAAACTGCGGTTCTGATTGCGCCAGTCTGCGTAGTCGGGATAAGTGGACACATCGTGCCGATTGCCGTCCTTCGCCGTCGAGAAGATCAGAACCAGCCGCCCGGGGTCGGCAAACGGCAGCGGATGCAGCAGCACCGCGTTGACGACACTGAAGATGGCGCTGTTGGCGCCGATGCCAAGTGCGAGCGTGAGGACGGCGGTGGCCGTGAACGCGGGGTTCTTGCGCAGGACGCGGACGGCGTACGACACGTCCTGTCTCAGCGTATCGAGCACAGGCAGGCCGCGCCGGTCGCGATAGCGTTCGGCGGTCTGCGCGATACCGCCCAACTTGATCATCGCGAGGCGGCGCGCCTCCGACGGTGTCAGGCCGGCGCGAATGTTGTCGTCGATGTGCAGCTGGAGGTGACTTGCCAGCTCCTCCGCGATTTCGCGGTCGCGCCCGCTGCCGTTGAACAGGCCGGTCAGCCGGAGGACGAGTGCCCTGATCGTTCGCATGGTGTTCCTCTATTCGTGCCGCAGCGCCGACAACGGATCGACGCGAGCCGCACGCCGGGCGGGAATCAACGTCGCTACCAATGACACCGTCAGCAGAAGGCCGGCCACGCTGGCCATCGTGACGGCGTCGTGTGGCCGGATCTCGAAGAGCATGTCCGTCAGCGCGCGAGTGGCCGCGAAGGAGGCCACGACACCGGCCGTCAGGCCGGCGATCGCCGGCACCATGCCCTGGCGGAGCGCCAGCCGGAGTACGTCGCGGCGCGCAGCGCCGAGCGCCATTCTGATCCCAATCTCCCGTGTTTGCTGGGCGACCGTGTATGACAGGACACCGTAGATACCTACCGCCGACAACCCGAGCGCGGTGACGGCGAATAGCGCCAGCAGCGTCAGCGTGAACCTCCGCCGCGAGAGCGACGCGTCGAGGAGCTCGCGGAATGTCCTGATGCTCGCGATCGGCAGGTCGCGATCCAGCGATCGGATTGAGGCGCGCGCGGCGGCGGCGATCCGGGCCGGATCGCCCGAACGGGCGCGGATGCCGACGAACATCGCGCCCAGCGGGTACTGCGCGTGTGGAACGTAGATCTCTGGTTCCGGGCTGCTCGCGAGCTCGCGATGACGAATGTTCTGCACGACGCCGACGATCCGGCGCGGTTTCGGTCCGAGCAGCCGGACGCTCTGGTCCAGCGGGTTCTGTCCTGGAAAGTAGCGTTCGGCCGCGGCGCGATTGACGATGGCGACCAACTGCGACTCCGGGCGATCGAAGTCGCTGAAATCACGGCCGTTCAGGACGGTGATGCCCATTGTGCGGAAGTAGCCCGGCGACGCCGCCCTGAATTCCGCCGTGAGCTGCTCGCCCGGGGCGGTCGGCGGACGCCCCGGAACATCGAAGACCATGTTGGCGCTCAGGCCGGCAAACGGAAAATGACTGATCGCCGCGACACCGTCGACCTCGGGCAACGCCGCGAGGCGGCGCATCATTTCCTGATAATGGGATGCCGCGCGGCCGGCAGGATAGCTCGCACGCGGCAGGAAGAATCGCATCGTCAGCATCCGGTCGCCGTCGAATCCCGTCTCGACCTGCTGAAGGCGAACGAAGCTACGGGCGAGCAGGCCGGCCCCGGCCAGAAGGACAACTGTCAGCCCTACTTCGATCGCGACCAGCGCCGGCCGAAACCGCCGCAGCGGCAAGGTCACGCGCGCTGCTGGTGTGAGGGTTTCGGGCTGGTGAAGCAGCGCGATCAGCGGCGCGAGTCCGAAGGCGATGCCGGTCGCGATTGACAGACCGAGCGCGAAGAGCAGCACCCATCCGTCGAGAGACACTTCAGTCGCCCGGGGCAGTACGCTCAGCGTCAGCACCGGGTCGATCGCCCAGCGGCCGGCGGCGAGGCCAAATGCTCCGCCGCACAGCGCCAGCAGCAGACTTTCGGTGAGCAGCTGGCGGGCGATCCGCGAGAAGCTGGCCCCCAGCGCCGCTCGCAGGTTGATTTCGTCGCGGCGCGCGGCTGCGCGCGCCATCAGCAGCGCCGCAACGTTGATGCACGAGATCAACAGGACACAGCCGACGGTCGCTGCCAGAATCAAGAGCGCCGGACGAGCGGAGCTGACCTGGCCGTCGAGCAGCGAGGTCACCTGAACGCCCCAGTCCTTGTTGGTGTCGGGGTTCTCTACCGCTGCCTGCGCGGCCAGCGCCCGGAGCTCGGTCCGCGCCTGCTCGATTGTGGCGTCCGGACCGAGACGTCCGACGACCGTCAAGAGATGGTACCCACGTGTCATCCCGGGCTCGGGGACGAACGGAATCCAGAGCTCAACGCCTGGCGGAAATGAAAAGCCTTCCGGCATCACCCCGACGACGGTGTGTCTTCGGCCGTTGAGCTCAAGGGCGCGGGCGATGACTCGAGGGTCCGAGGCAAATCGGCGCTGCCACAAAGCCTGGCTCAGGATCACGCTTCTCGGATCCTCATCGGTCGTCTCCGAGAACGCTCGGCCGATGGCAGGAGCGACCTGCAGAACCGAAAACAATGTGGCTGTAACGGCGGCACCCGGGAGACGCTCGGGTTCGTCGACGCCCGTGAGATTGATTGCGACCGGCCACGCGCTGCCAAGACCGTGCAACCGGGTCGCATGATCGCGCCAGTCGGTGTAATCGGGCCACGTCGCCCATTCAGGCGACCCTGAACGCAAATGGAGCTGGCTGACCGACACGAGGCGATCGGATGCCGGATACGGCAACGGGCGAAGCAGCACGGCGTTGACGATGCTGAAAATCGCGGTGTTGGCGCCAATGCCGAGAGCCAGCGTCAGTACGACCGTGACCGTGAACCCGGGATTCTTCCGCAGGACGCGAATCGCATAGACGACGTCCTGACGCAGCGCATCGACAATCGGCAATCCTCGGCGGTCCCGGTAGCGCTCCGTCGTCTGTGCGATGCCGCCCAGCGCGATCATCGCGGAACGGCGCGCCTCGCTGGGCGTCATTCCGGCACGCAGGTTGTCGTCGATATGGAGCTGCAGATGCGCGTTCAGCTCGTCGGTGAACTCGCGATCGTGTCGGCGCCGCGCGAAGAGATCTGCGACTCGCAGGCAGAACGCTCGAATTGTTCGCATGGCCGCCCTATTCGTCTCGCAGAGCGGCGATTGGATCGACGCGCGCCGCACGGCGCGCCGGAATGTAGGTGGCCAGAAGCGTGGCGGCCACCAGCACGAACGTGACGGCCGCAAACGTGACCGGATCCTGCGGTTCGACGCCGACGACAAGGCCGACGAGCAGCCGAGTGGCAGCGGCCGCGACGACGAGGCCGATTCCCACTCCCGCCGCTGCGAGGTGCAGACCTTCGCCGACGACCAGGCGCACGATTGTGCTCTGCGCAGCGCCGAGCGCGACGCGAACGCCGAATTCGTGACGGCGCTGCGACACGCTGTACGCGATGAGCCCGTAGAGGCCGACGCAGGCCAGCACCAGCGCGAGGAGCGCGAATGCGCCGAGCAGCGTGGCATAGAGTCGTGGCTCGACGATCGAGTTCGAGACCACGTCGTCAACGGTCGCAATCAAAGAGATCGGGACGAGCGGGTTGGCGCTGTGCACCGCCGCCCGAAGCGGTGCGGCGAGCGCCTTCGGATCGCCTTCGGTCTGGGCCACAATCGTGGTGGAACTCCCGCGAAGGCGCGATTGCATCGGGCTGACGACGATCTCCGGGCGCGGCAGAATCCCGAGGCTCGCCAGTCTGACGTCGCCGACGACTCCCACGACGGTCAGGATCTGGGACGCCTCGTCATTGATCGGCAGAACAATCTGGCGTCCGAGCGGTGACTCGCCCGGCCAGAACGCACGCGCCGCGGCCTCATTGATGACCGCGACGTCGGGTGCACCCGCCGCGTCGCGCTCCTCGACCTCGCGACCGGCACGAATCGGAATCCCCATCATCCTGAAGTAGCCGGCCGACGCCATGTTGAAGACGGCGTTGAACCCGCGAGTCGGGCTGGGATCGGCCTTGCCGACGATGTGAAACGATTCCGTGTTGTTGCGATTGTTGAGCGGCAGAATGCTGACGAACGCCGCGGCGCGAACGCCCGGGAGCGAACGCACGCGTTGGAGCGCAGCTTGATAGAAGCCCACGCGCGTGTCGAGTTGCCAGAAGCTCGGGAGCGGCAGCGAGAGATCCGCCTTGATCAAGCTGGCGCTGTTGAATCCCGGTGGCGTGGATCGCAGTTTGAGAAACGTCTTGATCAATGTTCCACCGCCGACGAGCAGCGCCAGCGCGAGCGCTGTTTCCGCGATCACCAGTCCCCGCCGCGCGCGTGGTGCCCGACGAGCGGTCGCCGATCGGGATGCCTCGCGCAGGCGATCGTTCGGGTCCTTCGAAAGGCAGGCGAATGCCGGCGCGACACCGAACCCAAGACCAGCGGCAACCGAGACACCGATTGTGAAAAGGAGCACCATGCCGTCGGTGCGCACACTCTGGATCCCGGGAACCCGAAATTGATCGGCCACTGCGGCGGCGAGCGCCGATGCGGTCCAATGCGCGACGAGCAGGCCGAGCGCACCGCCGGCTGCGGCGATGACGGCGCTTTCGGTAAGGAGCTGCCGGACCAGCCGAAGGCGTCCGGCGCCGAGCGCGGCGCGAAGCGCCAGCTCCTGCTGGCGTGTGGCGCCGCGCGCGAGCAGGAGGCTGGCGACGTTCGCGCACGCAATCAGCAGCACGACTCCGACCACCGACATGATCGTCAACAGGCCCATCCTGACCCTTCGCGCGACGGCGTCGGCCATCGGCACCAGGTTGGCGCCGACTCCGGCATGCGAGTCGGGATACAGTCGTTCGAGCCGCCTCGTGATCGCCGACATGTCGTCGCGCGCTTGCTCGAGCGTTACGCCGGGGCGGAGGCGACCCACTGTGCGGAGGAAACCGCGGTTGCGGTTCGTATCGAGCCCCAGGGGCTGGAAGAATTCCTCGGAATCGCCGTCGAGCGTAAACCGCGGTGGCATCACGCCGACGATCGTGTGCGGGCGTTCGTCGATTCGAACCGTCTGACCGATGGCGGAAGGACTGCCGGCGAAATGGCGTTTCCAGAAGCCGTCACTCAGAATGACGACGTCCGCCGACTGCGGCCGCCACTCGCGGAACGCGCGGCCGATTGCCGGCTGGACGCCGACGACGTCGAAGAGGTTCGCGCTGACGACTTTTCCTCGCGCGACCACGACTTCATCGCTGGTGCCGAGCGGAAGATCTCGATTGGCGAACGCCGCCATCGATTCGAAGCTGCGATTCTGCTCTTGCCAGTCGATGAACGCTGGATACGAGACACCATCGAACTGCAGCGACCGCCGCGCTTCGGTCGCGAAGATCATGACCAGCTGCGACGGCTCGGCGAGCGGCAAGGGACGCAGCAGGATCGCGTTGACGATGCTGAAGATCGCGCTGTTGGCGCCGACGCCGAGCGCGAACGTAACGACGGCCGTTGTAGTGAAGGCGCGGTTTCGTCGCAGCACCCGGACGGCGTAGACGAGGTCCTGGCGCAGCGTGTCGAAGAAGGGGAGCGCGCGCTGCTCGCGAATTGCCTCGGCGGTTTGCGAAAAACCGCCCAGCTTGAGCAACGCCACGCGGCGCGCCTCGGCCGGGGACATGCCGGCGCGGATGTTGTCCTCGATGTGGAAGGCGAGATGACTATTGAGCTCGTCCGCGACGTCAGACCGTCGCGCGCGTCCACTGAGAGACGCGCCAAGCCGAAGCAGCCAGGCGCGCAGCGCCCTCATGGGGCCTCTTCACCCGGGGTGAGGAAGCGGGCGAGGATGGCCGTGGTGCGCTCCCACTCGCGGGCTTCCTTTTCGAGTTGTTTCCGGCCGGCCCGCGTGAGGCGGTAGAACTTCGCCTTGCGGTTGTTGTCCGACACGCCCCATTCAGAGGTGACGTACCCCTCCTGCTCGAGCTTGAGCAGAGCGGGGTAGAGGGTTCCATAGTTGAGCGACAGGTGGTGTGCGCTGGTCTGCTCGATCCGCCGCGCGATCCCGTAGCCGTGCAGCGGGCCGAGCGTTTCGAGCGTCTTAAGTACCATCAATGCCAGCGTGCCCTGCCAGACATCTGCTTTGTCAGCCATCGTCCCGTTCCCAATCGGCTAGCCGTAAGCCCCTAGCCCCGACCCCTGTCGTATGGGATCGCCATACAAAGTATCCGCGATCTCGTATTGGAAAGCAATACGAGCCGCTCACCTAGAATGTTCCCTATGAAGAAACTGATCGTCGTCTGCTCCATTCTCGCCGTCACCACGCCGGTACTGACGCAGTCGCCGGCGCTCAAGTACCCATCGCCGCGCAAAGGCGATGTCGCCGACAGCTACCACGGCACCAAGGTCGCCGATCCCTACCGCTGGATGGAGGACCTCAACGCGCCGGAAGTGAAGCAGTGGATCGAGGCGGAGAACGCCGTTACCTTCAAGTACCTCGACGCGCTTCCGCTTCGCGATGCGCTCAAGGCGCGCATCACCGAGCTGTGGAACTACCCGAAGGTGTCGGTCCCGTCCTACGAAGGACGTCATTGGTTCTACAACCGCAACAAGGGCCTCGAGAAACAATCGGTGGTGTTTACTCGCGAATCGTTGACGGGTCCGGAGACTGTGGTCATCGATCCCAACACGTTGTGGCCCGACGGAGCGACCCAGCTGTCGTCATGGGTGCCGTCGCCCAATGCGCAGCACCTGGCCTACGGACAGTCCGAGGGAGGCTCCGACTGGTCGACCATCCGCGTTCGAGAGCTCGCCAGCGGCAAGGAACTGTCCGATGTGATCCGTTGGGTCAAGTTCAGCAGCTTGTCGTGGACGAAGGACGGCAAGGGATTCTTCTACGGACGCTATCCGGAGCCGCCGGCCGGGAAGACGCTTGAAGCGGCGGTCAAGGACAAGAAGATCTACTACCACCGGCTTGGCACGGCACAATCCGCCGACCGCCTGATCTACGAACGGAAGGAAGAACCGACGCTCTTCATCGACGCCGAGCTCGACGAGAGCGGACGGTATCTGTGGATCTCTACGAACAAGGGCACCAGCCCGAAGAACGAGCTGTTCGTCAAGGACCTCATCGACGCCCTGTCTCCAAGAATCGACGCGCCGGTTCGTCCGCTGTATCCGAATCACACGGCGGCCTACAACCCGCTCGGCGTCGTGAACGGCACTGTCTATCTGCTGACCGACCGCGACGCCCCGAACAAGAAGGTGGTGGCCGCTCCCCTGGATCGACCGGACGTGGCCAACTGGAAGGTTGTGGTTCCGGAGACGAAGAACTCGATCGAGTCGGCTTCCATGGTGGCCGGCAAGCTATTCGTCAACGCGCTGGCCGATGTGGCGAGCGACGTTCAGATGTTCAATCTCGACGGCTCGAGGGCGGGCCGTATCACGCCGCCGTCTCTCGGGACGATCACCGGGCCGTTCGGCCGTTTCGATCGGCCGGAAGTGTTCTATTCGTTCACGTCGCCGCTGTATCCGACGACGGTGTTCCAGTTCGACGTCACGTCGGGGAACAGCACCGCCTTCGAGGCGCCGAAATCGACCTTCGACGCCTCGCTGTATGAAACCGAGCGCGTCTTTGCGACCTCGAAGGACGGCACGAAGGTCCCGGTCTTCATCACACACAAGAAGGGCCTCGTGAAGGACGGCAGCAACCCGACGATGCTCTACGGCTACGGCGGGTTCGACATTTCAGAGGTGCCCCGTTTTCGTCCGGACGTGCCGGCGTTCCTGGAGAAAGGCGGCGTCTACGCCACGGCCAACATGCGCGGCGGCGGCGAATACGGCGAGGTCTGGCACGAAGCCGGAATGTTCGAGAAGAAACAGAACGTCTTCGACGACTTCATCGCGGCCGCCGAATACCTCGTCAAGGAACGATACGCGTCGCCGGCGACACTGGGCATCATGGGCGGGTCGAACGGCGGACTGCTGGTTGGCGCGGTGATGGAGCAGCGTCCGGACCTCTTCGCCGTGGCGCTCCCCGCGGTCGGCGTGATGGACATGCTGCGCTATCACAAGTTCTCGGGCGGCGCGGCCTGGGCCACCGAATACGGATCGGCCGACGATCCGAAGGCCTTCGCGTACCTGTTCAAGTATTCGCCGCTGCACAACCTCAAGCCGGGCACCTGCTATCCGGCCACGCTCGTGGTCACGGCGGATCACGACGATCGCGTCGTGCCGAGCCACTCGTTCAAATTCGCGGCGGCGTTGCAGGCCGCGCAGGGCTGCGGCAGACCGACGCTGATTCGGGTGGAGACACAGGGGTCGCACGGCTACCGTCCCACCGACAAGCGGATCGCCGAGCTCGCCGACGAGTGGGCCTTCGCGCTGGCGAACATGCAACCGAGGAGCGGGTCGACGGCTGTGCGGTGACGCTCGGCTGCGGCCGAGCGCGCTGATCGTTTATTATCCGCGACATGCATCGCCGTGCCTTTCTCGCCGCTGGGGGTGTCGCCGCGATCGGGTTCGGCGCGGGCGCGTGCGCGTCGCGATCGAAGCCGGTCGCCGCAACGCCGCGTAAACCACCCCTCCATCTTCAGCCGGTCAACGCCTCCTGGGATCGCGTCATCAGAACCACCGTCGGCCTGCGTCCGCACCGCGATTCCGGCTTCGTCCTGAAACCAGACAAGCTGGACGACAAGCTGGTCGTCCACAACTACGGACACGGCGGCGCCGGCATGTCGCTGGCGTGGGGCACGGGCCTGATGGCCGCGGAATTCGCTACCGAGCATCAGGCGCGGCAGGCGGCCGTGATCGGATGCGGCTCCGTCGGGCTGACCTGCGCACGCCAACTGCAGCGACGCGGATTCGACGTGACCATTTACGCGCTCGCGGTGCCGCCCAACGTCACGTCGAACATGTC
>Ga0075424_100005356_pt1 | contig 12248 bp, 10 predicted proteins | sample SoiMethybrSBSTD3_FD_75301 | JGI IMG/M metagenome (GOLD analysis project Ga0075424, IMG submission 75301) | Bulk soil microbial communities from a Populus tree surrounding site in Tennessee, USA - Soil MetaG P. TD hybrid SBSTD3 | ecosystem: Environmental > Terrestrial > Soil > Tree plantation... | reverse complement strand
GGCCAGGTCCCGCTCCTCGGCAACGTGGCGGTGCGGCCGTGCCAGGAGTACCGGCCGCCGCGAACGCCTAACGATTTTATCGGAGATGCTGCCGAGGACTGCGCGGGCAAGGCCGCCGCGGCCGTGGGTCGTCATCACGATGAGGTCGATCGCGGTCTCGTCCGCGTAGCGAAGGAGTGCGTCGGCCGTGTTGCCCTCGACAACCGCCGAGCTGAACCGAACGCCGGTGCCTATGCTCAGGCGATTCGCGAGATCACGCAGTCGCTGCTCCGTCGCCGTGCGTTGATTGTCAATGGCTTCCGCCAAGGCGAGCTTATCACCCTCCACTCCCACGTCGTATGGCGGGGTCAGTACGTGGACGAGATCCACTCGGGCACTGGCCGGTTCTGCGATGGCGAGCGCCCAGGGGATCGCGTGACGGCCAAACTCGGAGCCGTCGAGGGGAACCATCAAGGCCTGGTACATGGCGAGGCTCCGACGTCGTGTCGTTATCGCCTGCATGTCGCTTGCCGTTCTACTGAAAATCCCGTGACCGCGTCGCGATCTCGCGCGTGCGCAACGCACGGAATCGCCGTCCCACCACGTTCATCACCTGCCCGTCGCGCTCGAACTTCCCCTGCACGGCGATGAACGGCGCGAACTTCACCACCTCGGCGTTGTCCTCCACGAGCGACTTCGGCACGATCACGTTGATGAAGCCGAACTCGTCCTCAAGCAGCAGGAACAGCGTCCCGTTCGCCGTCTGCGGACGCTGGCGCACCGTCACGAGGCCGGCGACCGCGATGATCTCGCCGCCGCGCAGCGATGGCAGATCGGCGCTCGACTTCGCGCCCTTCGACCTCAGGAACTCGCGCAGATGCTGCATCGGGTGTCCATGGATGCTCGATCCGGTCGTCGCGTAGTCGAGGAAGATCGTTTCCGTCTCGTCGAGCGGACGCGGTGAGTGATGGGCCGGGCGAGCCGGCGCGAGCGGCAGCGTGTCGCTCACGCACCGGAGCGCCTCCCATCCTGCCTTGCGACGATCGGGTTCCCACGCCTTGAAGGCGTCGGCGCGCGCGAGGTACAGCGCATCGGCCCGTCCAAGTCCCGCCCGGCGCACCACATCCTCGATCGACGCGAAGTGCTTCGTCTTCCACGCGGCCTCGAGCGCGTCGAGCGCTTTCTCGCCGATGCCGTGCACGTACCGCCAGCCTACACGCAGGGCGGGGCGGGCAGGATCGTCGGTCTCTTCGGTCGTGCACATGCGCTGCCCGTCCAGCATGCACGGCGACCGCACTTCTACCTTGTGCCGCTTGGCGTCGTGGATGAGTGTGGCCGGCGAGTAGAACCCCATGGGCCACGCGTTGAGGATCCCGAGGTAGAACTCCGTCGGGTGATGCGTCTTGAGCCACGCCGTCGCGTAGGCGATGAGCGCGAAGCTCCACGCGTGCGACTCGGGGAAGCCGTAGTTCGCGAAGCTTTCCAGGTCCTCGCAGATCTGGTTCGCGATGTCGGGCAGGACGTCGTTCTCGACCATGCGGTTCGCGAGCTTGTGCAGGACGGCCACGAGCTTCCCCTTCTTTCGCATGTGCCCCATCGTCCGGCGCAGCTCGTCGGCCTCGGCGGCGCTGAACCCGCCTAACGCCATCGAGACGGCCATCGCTTGTTCCTGGAAGATCGGAATCCCCTGCGTGCGCTCGAGGATGGGCCGGAGGTTCGGGTGCTGGTAGAACACCTCCTCGTGCCCGCGCCGGCGGCGCGTGTAGGGGCGCACGAACTTGGCCTGGATGGGGCCGGGGCGGATGAGCGCGACCTGGACGACGAGGTCGTAGAGTCGCTCGGGGCGTGTGTGCAGGATCGACGCGATCTGCGCCCGGCTCTCGATCTGGAACGTGCCGATGGTCTCGCCGCGGGCGATGAGGTCGTACGTCGCCGCGTCGTCAGGCGGGAGGCGGTACATCGCCGGCCGGTTGCCCGTGCGGCGCTCGATCTCGTCGAACGCATAGCGCACGAGCGACAGGGCGCCGAGCCCGAGGAAGTCGTACTTCGGCACGCCGATGAGGTCGAGGTCGTCCTTGTCGAACTGGATGATCGTGCGGCCCATCGTTGTCTGTTCGATGGGCATGTAGTCACCTAACGACTCGGACGACAGCACGAAGCCGCCAACGTGGGTCGACCGTAATCTCGGTAGCCCATCGAACGCGGCGATCGCCGCGAGCAGCGCCCGTCCCTTCGGCCCCTCGATGTCGAGCTCGAACCGCTTCGCGAGTCCCTCGCGGATGGCCTGCACGGCATCGGCCGGCTCGGCGTAGTGCAGCCGCTTGGAGAACTGCGTCGCGTACTCCGCCGGGTAGCCGAACGCCCGCATGGCGTCCAGAATGGCGTTAGGCGCCCGGTAGTTCTGGATGGTGCAGGTGATCGCCGCCTTCGACCGCTCGTATTTCTCGTAGACGTAGTCGAGCACTTCCTCGCGCCGGTCGTGCTCGAAGTCGACGTCGATGTCCGGCGGCTCGGTCTTGCCGTCGGTGCGCTTCTCGGACAGGAAACGCTCGAACAGCAGGCCATGCCGCACGGGGTCGACGGCCGTGATGCCCAACAGGTACGCCACGACCGAGTTGGCGGCACTGCCGCGTCCCTGGCAGAGGATGCCCTTCGTCTGGGCGAAGTTCACGGCGTCCCACATGACCAGGAAGAAGCCGGAGAACCCGAGCCGGTCGATCACGCCGAGCTCGTGATCGACCTGCTTCGCCTGCGCTTCGCTCAGCGTGGCACCCCAACGCTCCTTCGCACCAATGAGGACGCGCTCGCGAAGGTAGCTCGAGTCGGTGTGACGGTCCGGCACCGGGAACTTCGGCATCGGCGGACGCATCCACCCGAGCTCGAAGTCGCCACACTCGGCCGCAAGCGCCAGGCTCGTCTCGATGCCCTGCTCGCGTCCCTGCCACCGGCGCGCCATCTCCTCCGGTGAGAGCAGCCGCCACTCGCCGTTCGGGTGAAGGAAGCCGCCCTTGGTCGCGCTATCGAGGTCCACGTTGTAGCGGAGCGCGGTGAGCGCATCGTGAACGAGCCGGCCGTCGTTGTCGATGTAGCGCGGGTCGTGCGCGACGACCCACGGGATCTTTTGCCGCTCGGCCAGGTCCACGAGTGCGCCGGCAAGCGCTCCCTCGGCGCCGCCGGTGTAGTGGAGCTGGACTTCGACGGCGAGGCGCTCGCCGAACACGTCACGCCACTCCTCGAGCAGGTGGCGGGCGTTGGCGCGGTCCCCGCCGCGGACGAGCGATGCGATGGGACCGGTGGCCGGCCCGGTGAGCGCGACGAGCCCGCCACTCAGCTCGGCGACTTCGCGCCACGTGACGTTAGGCCGACCGCGTCGCTCCTGGCCGTGCTCCTTGGTCCAGCTCGCCCACGCACCCATGCGTCCACGTGTGACGAGCGCGGCGAGATTGCGGTAGCCTTCGGGCGTGCGCACGAGAAACGCGGCCGGCCGTCCGTCGACGCGCAGCTCGGCTCCGACGATGGGATGCAGCCCGCTCGAATTCGCTGCGTTCACGAAGCGCGGGATGCCGCCGAGGTCCGCCGTGTCGGTGATGCCGAGCGCGGTGTAGCCTAACGCGATCGCGCGCGTGACGAGCGCCTCCGGCGAAACGGTGCCATCGCCGAAGGAGAAGCCGGTGTGGGCGCGGAGCTCGACGAACACGGGAGACGGGAGACGGGGAACTGGCGACCGACGACTCACAACCAGCTGTCCAGGTCGGGCTCGTGGGAGTATTGGCAGCAGCTCGTAGCCAGCGGCAGTAGCACGCAGCCGTCGGCTACCAGCCAGCAGCTGCACGCAGCAAGCAGCTACTAGCTATTTCTTCCATGAGTTTGAGTCCAACCTCGAGCATCCGGTCATCGTAACTCGGATCGTACGCCGTGAGTGCCGCGGCCACGACCGAAAAACGTTCGGCCACGACCCTGACGAGCTCGCGAACCGTGCCCGCGGCCAACCCGCCCGGTACCGCGTACTGATTCGCCTGCGCTTCGCTCGGATCGTGAACATCGAGATCGATGTGCAGGTAGACCCGCGAGACACGACGTACCAGTTCGGTGAGTGCCAAGTCGAGTGCTGCCCGCGCGCCGTCGGTCTCCATCCGCGCGGCCTCCACTCGCATGACACGCGATGCCGTGAGCAACTGCTCCTCTCCCGCGTCAATGTCACGCGCGCCTACGAGCACGACGTGCGCGTCGGACACGGGACGAAAGCCCGGGATGGACGCAGTGAGCGTGTGCCAGCCCCGCCCGGTAAGCGCGGCGAGCACCGTGCCGTCGAGAAAGCCGGTCGCGGTGGTCTCGGGCGTGTTGAAGTCGCCGTGCGCATCGAGCCAGATGACCCCGATATCCGACGTGTCGTTAGGCGTCGCGGCCCGCACGCCGCTCACGGTCCCGAGCGAGCTCCCGCAGTTTCCGGCAAGCACCATCGGAAACGCCCCGTCGGATATCGCCCTCGCCACCTGGCTGGCCACGCTGCGATACAGCTCGAACGATGTCCCGACCTCGGTCGGGAACGTCGTCGTGACGTCGACGACCGACTCGACGACTTCGACGACCTCGTGTCCTCCCGCGCGCAGCCGGTCACTCGCGCCATGCTTGCTCAAGTGCAGCGGGCCTCGCCCCATGCGCGCGGCGCGATGCCCGGAATCATATGGGACGAGGATTGTATGAATGCGCATCAATCCCACCAGCCATGTATGTACCATGCGTCCGCCCGCGCATCCCGGAAGAGCCAAACCATGCCGCCGTCATTGACCACACACCGGAAGTACTCGCGCGCATACGCTTCTCCCCACCGCTCGCCGGAAACGCGATCGGGCCCCGCAGCCGAAAGCACGGCGTACCACTCCCCGCCATCGCGATACACAGTTGGCAGCACGTGATCTCTTCGCTCTTCCGTCCGCGCTTCGACTGCTCGCGGTGTGGGAAGCAGGTAAAGCGTGAGTGTAGAGTTGGAATCCGGAGACGGGACCAGGGAGACGGGAGACGGGACCAGGGAGACGGGAGACGGGAGACGGGAACGGCTGGGAGACGGGAGACGGGAGACGGGAGACGTAGAACCCTCGAGAGGTCTCTCTACACGAGATGAGCCTCCCGAGGATTTACGCTTTCTCCCCGCTTCCCGTCTCCCGTCTCCCGCTTCCCGGCCATCTCTCGCCGGCTGTTCAACCCATTTCGTCCGTCTCTCCACCAATGGATGCGCCGTATTCTCCGGCATCACCACCACATCCCCCTGCTCCTCGGCCAGCGACGCGAGCGCCGCTTCCGTCGCCGCCGCGGTCGCAAAGCCGCGGTCGAAGAGATCGCCCTGCTGCCCGACATCGGTCACGACCGTCGCCGCCCGCAGCGTCACCCCCACGACGCCGGCGGGGAGCGCCATCCGCTCGAGCAGCGTGCGCATGAGACGCAGCCACGTTTTCCGGCTCGCCGTCGCGCGCCCCGACCGCACCGCGTTGGTGAGCGTCGCGCCGTTCGCGAGCGCGAGGTCGAGCATCATCTCGCGCGAGAGCGAGCCGCGCCCCACGAGCTTCTCGCACACCGTGCCGAGGAGCGCGTTCACGGAGAAGAGGAGCCGCTCGGTGTCGGTGAGCGTGTAATCGCTCCACTCGAGCGACGCATGCGGCAGCTCGCGCGGCATGGGGGAGAAGATCAGCCGATCGTCATCCCCGCGTGCGAGCTTCCAGAGTCGCACGCCTTCGGCCCCGAGCCGCACTTCGACCGACTCGCCCTCGAGCGCCGCGAGCTCGCCACAGGTCTCGACGCCAATGCCGTCGAGCAGAGTGGCGAGAGCTGGGTCGGGCTCGAGAACGGAGACGGGAAGGGAACCTAACGACTGAGGATTGGGGACTGGGGACTGTGGGGACATCCCCAGTCCCGATGCAATGATCTCAGCAACAATTGGAGTCTCGCCCACTCCTGCCCGCACGTTCGACAACCCCAGCCCTCGCAGCACTTCCAGCGCCGAGCGCGCGATGCGCTCGGCGTCGAGACCGCGGGCGTCCACCCACACCAAACCCCCACGCCGCTCCTCGGTGACCACGCGTGGCGCGACCGTGAGGAGAGCGGGCGAAAGCTCAGCGAGGGAGTCCGCGACGGTCCGCCAGGCCGGGCTCCAGAGACAGACGAACATCGTGAGGCGTTACCGGGACCGTGATGTCCGCATGGGCATTCCACCCCGCCGCCCGCGCGCGCACCCGGATGGTCGCTTCCTGAACGTCCACCGGATCATCGAACGGCCCCCGCGTCCAGCGATAACTGTGCGGAATGATCTTCGATTCCATGCGCAGCTTCGCCAGCGATGGATTGGGCGTGATGGCCACGAACGCACCGCCACCCTCGCGCACCGCGCGGGTCAGCCGCACCATCTCCGTCCCCTCGGGCTCCGTTCCATCGAGGACCACCAAAGCAAACCCGCCACATCGCAATAGCTCCTCCGCTCCCTTGAGCGCGTCCTTCCGACTCCTGGGCTGCACGAGGTACGGCCCGTTTTCCCAGAACGCGCCGACGATGGTGCCGGCGGTATCGATCCAGACTGCCCGTTCGCCGTTCGCAACCGCTGAGCGGCAGGCCGCCCGAAGCATGGAGCAGGCGCCGCCCTGGGGGGTCCACACCGTCAACTGCCCACGCGGCAATCCGCCACCCGGAAGGATCCGGTCCAGCGGCCCCACTCCGGTTGCCACCGGCTCCGCCGCCCGCCAGTTCGCTGGCGTCGCGTCGGGAAAGCGCTGCTCGATGAGCTCGCGAAGAGCGGCAATGGAAAGGGCAGGCATTGGCGGGACGGCGACCAGCGACGACGACAAAACGACGGCACCTGTCTGCTCCGTACGACGCCGAGCAGGCTAAGCAGACTTTATACCGAACAGAGACCGAAAGCAAGAACGGCCGGGGACGGGCGACGGGCGGCGGGGGACGGCTAGAAAGCGAGAGCCTCGGGATGCTCTCACTGGCGAAATGCATCCAGGGTCCGCCCTTTAACCGTCGTCCGTCGCCCGTCGCCGTCCCCCGGTCCCGGCACTTTCGTCGCCCGCCGCCCGTCCCCGGCAGTTCAGTCGTCCCTGGAATGATATCTTCCTCCTTCATGGCCAAGATCCTCGTCACCGGTTCTGCCGGGTTCATCGGATACCACACGGCGACGCGCCTCCTCGAGCGCGGCGATACTGTTGTCGGGCTCGACTCCTTGAGCGACTACTACGACGTCTCCCTCAAGGAAGCCCGTCTCGCGCGGCTTCGGCCGAACAAGAGCTTTCGGTTCGAACATCTCGACGTCGCCAATCGCGACGCCATCGCCGCTCTGTTCGCTCGAGAGCGCTTCGATCGCGTCGTGCACCTCGCGGCGCAGGCGGGCGTGCGATACTCGCTCGTGAACCCCCATGCGTACATCGACGCGAACATCGTCGGCTTCCTGAACATCCTCGAGGGATGCCGACACCATCCGGTCCAGCACCTCGTGTATGCGTCGTCGTCATCCGTGTACGGCGCGAACACGCAGATGCCGTTTGCGGTGCACGACAACGTGGACCACCCCGTGAGCCTCTACGCCGCGACGAAGAAGGCGAACGAGCTCATGGCGCACTGCTACAGTCATCTCTACGGGATCCCCACGACCGGCCTCCGCTTCTTCACCGTGTACGGCCCGTGGGGACGTCCGGACATGGCGCTCTTCCTCTTCACGAAGGCGATTCTCGAGGGCCGTGAGATCGACGTCTTCAATCACGGCCGCATGCAGCGCGACTTCACGTACATCGACGACATCGTCGAGGGCGTGGTGCGCGTGACCGACCACACCGCCACGCCTAACGCGTCCTGGAACGGCGACACCCCCGACCCGGCGACGAGCCGCGCGCCGTACCGCCTGTACAACATCGGCAACAACTCGCCGGTGCAGCTCGGTCAGATGATCGCGGTGCTCGAGGACGCGTTAGGCCGGACCGCCCGCAAGCGCCTGCTCGACATGCAGCCGGGCGACGTTGCCGCGACGTATGCCGACGTGGATAACCTCGAGCGCGATGTGGGCTTCCGGCCAGCGACGAGCATCGAAGAGGGCGTGCGGCGCTTCGTGGACTGGTACTTCGACTACTACGGCGTCGAACGCCTCGCCACTACGGCCTGATTGGTCATCGGTTTGCCAGTCGGCCGGATTGCCTTGGTTCCTCCTAACGTTGCGCAATTCACTCGTCATCCGTCGCTCACCGGAAGACTTGTGATGTACCTGACCTTCGCAATGTGTGGAGCCTGACGAGTGCGTGATCTCTTTGGTGACCGCATCCAGCCGGTCGTCGTGTACGGGGCCGGCGGATACGGTCGCGAGACCGTCCAACTGATCGAAGACATCAACGCACATCGCGCGCGTTGGGATCTGATTGGCTACATCGACGACGACCCGTCCACCCACGGGCGCGAGATCAACGGCCTGCCCGTTGTCGGGGGCCTCGAGTGGTTGAACAGCGAGGGGCGGAACGTCCGCATCGCACTCGGTGTTGGGAGCCCAACCGCGAAGCGCCGGATCGTCGCCCGCGTGGGCAGTGACAACCAGCGGTTCATCACGATCGTTCATCCGACCGTTCGGCTCTGCCGGTGGCTCGAGATAGGCCCCGGGACGTCGATCGCCGCCGGGACGATGCTCACCGTCAACATCCGCATCGGCGCGTTCGTGTCGGTGAACCGTGTCTGCAATATCAGCCACGACTGCCGCGTGGGTGACTTCGCCACCGTAGCCCCCGCGACCAACCTGTCGGGCGGCGTCGAGCTCGGAACCGGTTGCGAGGTCGGCAGCGGCGTGACGACCATCGAGGGCGTCAGAGTCGGCGAGTGGGCGATCGTCGGTGCGGGAGCCGTGGTCGCATGCGATCTACCCGCGAACTGCACGGCAGTCGGAGTTCCGGCGCGGCCGATCAAGCATCGCGAGAGCGGCTGGCAGCTCGAAGCCTGAGTCGAGCGTAAGAGGGGTGGCGCTGGCGGCGGCCACCCCAGCACACGAGCAATCCGCACGGCCGGATTGGCTCGGGCGTTGGAATGACCGCGCGCCGGCGCGGAACCACGCGCTCCGTCGTGCTCTAGGGGAAGGCAACCGATGTGCCGCGAGGTTACGCCTGGTCGGTTGGGTTGCCAAGTGACGGCTTTTCTGCACTTGGCCTGGCAGAAATGGGTGTCCGGTCAACCACCGCCGCAGACTTGCATCGCACACAGTGCCGCGCGGAGGCGACATCTGTTGCTCGCGGCCAACGCAGCCGCAGAGCGCCGCTAGTGAACTCCTACGCAGAGCGCCGCCGAGGCTCCCGTTGCGCTGCATCCGGATACGCGCTCGGCCCGACTCGGATCGGAGCCGCTCCACGCATACCGCGGCGTGGCCGGCCGCTTTGACGCGCCACTATTCGTCCACCGGGCACGCGAGCCGCGCACGTCAATGTGAGTGAACGGACCGCTCGGGCCCATGCCTGCGTACAGTCCCAGCCCGCCAACGAGCTCGGGGTAGGCGCGCTCCACGCGCTCGACCGCGTTCAGAATCACTTCGGTATCCTGAAAGTCCACGCGGCCGTCGTGATTGAGGTCGTCCATCCGACCGTCGTGGTCGTTGTCGATGATGATGTCCGACGCATCGCCGAACTGGTGACGACTCGCCCGCGCGGCGCCTTCAGCCACGAGCGCGGCATTGTAATACGGCGCCCGGAACCCGCTCAGGACACGCACGTTCTGGGTGGGCGTCCCGCGCGCCTCCAGCGTCTGGAGCACGAGCTCGAGCTTGTCCAGCAGCGCCTCTCGAAGCACGACGTACTTCGGCCAGACGTCCTCCTGGTCGTGCGTGAGGAAGTCGCGGAGCCGGAAATGCTCGGACATGCGGGTCAGCTGGTTGGCGGGCGTGACTTCGATGAACCCGGTCGGATTCTCGTAGTTCGCAGCCACGACGGTGCGCTCTCCAGGCCACCAGCCCATGTGATAGGGACCGACATACGCCCCTCGCTTCTCGCGCCACGGGAGCAGCGTGATGAAGGAGAACGCCTGCGGGTCGTCGACCGTCGCCATCCCCAACACGGATGGTCTCGCGATCGCTTTCGCGCCGAAAACGTCCTTGAGGCCATCGATCCGTTCGGCGTCCAGACCACGAAGCATCTTCACCCGCACCTTGCCGCTGCGGCCGAACAGCGAGTCATCGAGGACGATGACGTGGTCCCGGGGAATCGCGACGGGGACGTTGACCAGTTCGGCGGGCGGTGGCGGCGGCTCCTTGAAAAGCGCGCTGACGCGCCCGCGCACCTCGGTCCCGGCCACGACTTTCGTGACCAGAATCACGAGAACAGGCACCCCCAAACTCAAGAGCGCGCGCCGGAGTACCGGCACGCGCATCGCAGAGGAGAGATCCATCAGCTTTGAAGACGGCAGGCGGGAATCGATGGTAACTCTAGCAAAGCCAAAGCGATCAGTATCACCAAAGGGACGCATCCTGGGCACCCGTGTCCCGGCGTTCTTTCCTGCGAACGGCCCGGTCTGGGCCCTCATCTACGGCGAAGCGCCAGGCCCGAACGGCGCAGACAAATCGGGAATCCCGTTCTTTGGCGACCGCGCAGGCCGGCCTCTCTACGAGGCACTCGAGGCGGAAGGCCGCTGCCGATTCACACGACCGCTCGACGGCATCCGCTGGGATGGCGCAGCGCTGCGGGAAGCCGGGATCCGGCCGATCGTCTCGGACGCTGCGCTGTCGAACGCGTATCAGGTTTGTCCGAGCGATGACGGCGAGCACTTTCGCGCTCCGAGCAAAGGCAGAAATGAGCAGTGCCGCAAACGTCAAGCGAGTGCGGGCCGAGCTTGCGAAGGCGCGAAAGCGCGGGCTTCACACCGTCATCGTTCTTGGTCGGACGGCCGACTGGCTGCTCGGCACACACCTCGGGCTCAGGGACGACCCCTCGATCGCGTACCATCAGATCACGCATCCATCGCCCCTGGGGCTCATGGGCATGGCCAAGCGCGCGGGGAAGGGCGTACGCGTCTCGGCCATGAAGGAGCAGTGGCAGAAGGAATTCCGGCGGATGCTCCGTAGCCAGCCCTGATGGGTGACGTGCCGTTCGCGCGGGTCGCGCGTCCTAAAACGTGCACTCACCGCTTGGAATCCCCGCACAGTCCCATGACGCCCCGCTGCCACGCTTCCAGCCCGGCGTGCACGCGGCGGACCGCCTCTGGGATGCGCTCGCGATGCTGCTGATCGTGGCCGGCACGACGCTCTTTCTCATGGCGCGGAACGGTCTCGCATCGATCGCGAACGGAACCCACAAGTTGCCGATGGGCGTGCACTCGTTCGTGCAGCGCGCCGACTATTTCAGCGCGCAGTCGTCGGTCGGTTTGACGCTGATCGGGCTCGGCGTGGCGGTGGGGTTCGCCGCGTCCATCCGCCACGCGCTCAGGCGACGGGCGCGCCTCGCAGCGGCCGCTACCTAACGCGAGCAGTCGCGGGCGCGGGTCGCGCACGCGCGAGCCGAACGCGAGGCATGCCTACCGATTGCCGCCGCGCAGGTAGGAGTCCGTCTTTTCGAGCCAATCCTGACGCGGTGGGCTGAAGACGTCCACGTCGAGCGTGTCCTCGAGCGCCTCGGCCTGATGCCAGACATGCGACGGGATGTGGAGCACCTCGCCGGCACGTACGTCGACGATCTCCTTCCCATCATCGCCGATCGAGAATCGGAGCGCACCCTCGAGGATGTACGTCAGCTGCTCGTTCTCGTGATTGTGCTTCGGGACGATGCAGCCCTTCTTGAGGTACACGTGCGCGAGCATCATGCGGTTGCCCGTGATGAGCTTGCGGCCCAGGAGCGGTGACAGGGCTTCCTCGGGCAGATCGGACCAGCGGTAGAAGCTGACGGAGGACATGGTGTTCTTTATGCTCGGCGTTGGGGCGGAGAAGAAGGGTGTTGCACCGCGGGAAACGTAAGCGATGATGCTCAGCGCGTCTGCGGGCGGACGATGCGCTTGTAGCTCGCCGGGTTCCAGGCCGGGCGCTGCGCCGCGTTGCCGACTTCCTGCGTGGTCAGATAGACCAGTTGCACGATTCGTGACTCCTTCTCGGCGTCGATCCGGTCGGGCTCGTCGTTAGGTCCGTGGTAGTCCGGATGCGTGCCGTTGAAGAAGAACAGGATCGGAACGCCCTTGCGCGCGAAGTTGTAGTGATCCGAGCGGAAGTAGAAGTTCTCCTCCGGCCAGATGTCATCGATCGCCTTCATCCGGAGCTCGGGGTGCGCCTTGGTCACACG
>Ga0075424_100005355_pt1 | contig 12249 bp, 10 predicted proteins | sample SoiMethybrSBSTD3_FD_75301 | JGI IMG/M metagenome (GOLD analysis project Ga0075424, IMG submission 75301) | Bulk soil microbial communities from a Populus tree surrounding site in Tennessee, USA - Soil MetaG P. TD hybrid SBSTD3 | ecosystem: Environmental > Terrestrial > Soil > Tree plantation... | reverse complement strand
GGTTTCAGTTTGAATCTGGATGGCCGGCTGTCAAATGTTGGGATGTCCAATGACCCATGTCATATGTATCTGTCAAACGACCCAACGACAAATGGGGCATATGGTCAGTTGGTCATGTAACAAATACATATGACATGGGACACGGGACATCCCAACATTTGACATCCAAGAGACCAAGCTTTCTCTCCAATCGCTTCGCCTCTAGGGTGCACTATGCTATCCTGCGCACTAGCAGAGTCCCAAGGATGCGCACCAGTTCCTTTCAGAAGCTAATACGGTTACTTCCCATCGCGCTCGTGATGTTGGGGTCGTGGTTCTTCCCCAGCCCCGCTCTCGCAGACTCTACGTCGTTGTCTTTCCGCACGATCTTCGGAGATTTTGATGGCGACCACCGCCTGGATCAGGCGCATCTCGTTTCCAACGGTTCAAAGAAACAGATAAGCCTGCACTTCCAACAGGCGCCTTCTAAAACGTTGTCCTTTGACGCGGGCGTAACGGATCCCGGCAGCCTGGTCTCGGGCGACATCAATCAGGATGGGGATGCGGATCTCGTTTGGTTATCCCATACATCATCCATAAAGATGGTCTTCTGGGTGGGTGATGGACACGGCAACTTTACAGTTATTAACGATCCCGCCCTGCAGTCGCAACTTTCGAGGGAGTTCTTCCATAGTGATATCAGTTGGCAGCCGTCGGATCGAGCCAGCGACGATGACCTGGATGGTCTCTTGTCGGATGACGGTATAGATACACTGCAGACAACCCTCAACTGGATACCGTATCTCGTTTCCACCAGACGCGGACCAGGCCGGCAAAGCGTCGCAACCGTTTCTTCTCCTTTCCTCTCCGTTCTTCATAAACGTGGACCGCCCTCTCTAGCTCACCGTTAGTTCCCGTAGCAAACGATCCAACCCAAGGTGTGTTTATGACGAGGTATTTGTATTCCGTTACATTCATCGCGTTTTTATTTTTTCAGCTCGTTCAGGCCGATGCACAGGTTGCGTCCAACTCCATTCCGAAGCAGTTGAGTCTCGCGCAGGCCGAGACTCTGCTGGTTCAGCGGAACTTCGCCGTTCTCGCTGCAAAGTACCAGGTCGAAGCAAGCCGAGCGGCACGGCTAATCGCAAGCTACAAGCCCAATCCAGCCGTCACGATCGGAATGGAACAAATTCCTGTTTATTCGCCGATCAAGGGAAGTTACCCACGATTTTTTGAGACGAATCCTGACGCTGGGGCAAATCCCGTCTACACGCTGAGATTAGATCAGTTGTGGGAGCGCGGTGGTAAGCGCGAATTGCGGACGGCGGCCGCCGATTCGGATTTGAAAGCGTCGGAAGCTCAGCTGCTGAACGCAATCCGTACGCAGCTCTTTCAGCTGCGAAACGCATTTGCAACCGCCGCACTTGCGCGGGACAACCTGGCCTTGGCCGAAACTGCCGAACAGCAGTACGCGCAAACGGAAGCCCTCACCCAGATCAAGGTCAGTCAGGGAGATATTGCTGGAGTTGAGACCTACAGAGTCAGCGCGGGCCGGCTTCAGTATCAGCAGGCGGTCTTGCAGGCGCGGACGTCATACAACGCCGCTATCCGCGACGTGCTGAATCTACTCGGCGCCGGCGATCAGGATATTGCGCCGATGCAGGTGGCGTCTCTCAGCCAGATACCGGAGTCCCTCCGAGGCGAACCCATCGAGCTTGTGGCGGCTCTCGACGATCGCCCGGTGTTCCAGACCGTGGTGGAACTCCGAAACATGGCTCTCGCTAACCGTCCCGATGTGATCGCAGCACGGAATCAGCTGGCCTCCGCGACAACCGGAACACGACTCGCCGCAGCGCAGCATATTCGTGACCTGGATGTCGGGTATGAATACCAGCGTGTCGGCAGCGACTATGCGGTTGGAATGGTGGCTCAGTTTCCACTGTTCACCCACAACAACCAGGCTGCCCTGCTGAAGCAGGCGCAGGCTCTCGAAAACGCTGCTGAGGCGCAGCTGAAGCAGGCGGAATTTCAAGTGGTGACTGACGTCGAGAAGGCGTATCAGGGATACGTTTCTGCCCGCAAGGTTCTTGACCTCTACAGCACCACCACTCTGTCGCAGCTCGAAAAACTCCAGAGCATCGCAGCTTTGAGTTACAGGAACGGTGCATCGAGTCTTTTCGAATTACTCGATGCCCAGCGTGCGCATAACGCGGCGATGACGGCATACAACCAGGCCCGGTTCGATTACCAGACGGCGATCTGGCAGCTGGAACAGGCCACCGGCAGCCCTTTGCAGTGAGGCAGTAATAAGGAGAATTTATGGATCGGGTCAAACGTTATCTGCTGATAATCATCCCAGCCATTTTGTTGATTGCGATTGTCGCTGTATTCCTGGGACGCGACGGCGGAGCCAAATCTTCAGCTGCGGATTCTCAGCCCACTGTTGAAGCGAAGCCGACTGAGATTGTCGAAGCCACTCCCGAACAGATCAAACAGATCAAGGTCGAATCGGTACGCGAACAAGCGATCGATCTCGATCTTGAAACGACCGGGAAAGTCGGTTTCAACGAAGACCGTTTCACGCCGGTGATTGCTCCCTACAACGGACGTGTCCTCGAGGTTATGGGCAATAAGGGAGACCCGGTTGTCGCCGGTGAAGCTCTTGTGGCCATAGACTCGGCCGATCTCGTTCAGGCAGCCAATGATCTTTCTGAAGCGATCTCGAATGCAGACAAAGCGAAAATCGCGATCGACATTGCTGAGAAAGCCGCCGACCGCGCGCGCACCCTCACACAGCAGGAAGCAATGGCCACAAAGGAATTGCAGGCCGCAGAGTCGGATCTTGCCAGGGCGCGTGAAGAGTCTCGCCGTGCCCAGGCTGCGATCGCGTTAGTGCGTAACCGCATCGCGCAGTTCGGCAAGAGCCAGAGTGAAATTGACGACCTGGCGGATATTACCGAGCATCTCGACCGGCGCGTCATCATTCGCGCTCCCATATCCGGGACGATCGTCGATCGCAAGGTCGGTTTGGGCCAATACATTAAGCCGGACGCACCGGATCCGTTGTACCTCATCAGCGATCTTTCGACCGTTTGGGTGAATGCGGATGTTTACGAGACATACTTGCCGCAGATACGCGTTGGCGCTCCCGTGGAGATCACCATTGCGGCCTATCCTGAGCGGCGATTCCCGGCTCGCATCGCCGCCATTAATCCGACCCTTGACCCGGCCACACGCACGATTCATGTGCGCTGTCTCGTTCCCAATCCAAACGGACTTTTAAAACCCGAAATGTTTGCGAATGTCCGCATTGGTGGCGCTGCGAAGAGAAATGTTCCTGTGGTTCCTTCGACGGCAATTCTCACCATGGGGGCCGACTCATTCGTTGTCATCGAGGAGTCTCCCGGACATTTCCGCCGCAAGGCTGTGAAACCGGGCAAGGAGGTTCAGCAGTACACGGTTGTGGAACAGGGGCTCAAACGTGACGACCGTGTCGTCACCAGCGGAGTTCTGCTGTTGAGCAACCTCTTCGATTCAAAGTAGGGCGTCATGATTAAGAAAGTAGTTTCGTTCGCCCTCGACCAGCCGTTCTTTTTGATCTTGTTGGTCTGCCTTTTCATTGCTGCGGGTGTCGCCGCATTCCGTGCGTTGCCTGTCGAGGCGTTTCCTGACGTGACGGATACGCAGGTACAGGTGATCACGCTGTTTCCGGGACGCGCTGCTGAAGAAGTCGAAAAACAGGTCACGATTCCCATCGAAATCGGCCTCAGCGGTATTCCTCACTCTGTGCGTCTCTTTTCGCACACGCAGTTCGGCCTGTCGTTCATTGCCGTAACTTTCGACGATGCCGTCGACGCATATTTCTCGCGGCAGCAAGTGCTCGAACGGCTGCGCGATGTCGACCTGCCGCAGGGGATCTCGCCGGAACTGGGACCTCTCGCGACTCCGATCGGAGAGATCTACCGCTACCGACTGAAAGGGAATCTCTCGCCGACAGACTTGCGTACGATCCAGGACTGGACGGTCTCGCGTACGCTGCGGACGACTCCAGGCGTAGCGGATGTCGTGACATACGGCGGTTTCATCAAGCAGTACCAGGTCGAGCCCGACCTCGCGAAGATGAAGGTCTACGGAGTGACGCTGCAACAGCTCTTCACGGCTCTCGATCGAGGCAGCGCCAATGCCGGGGGCGGCTATGTCGACAAAGGCGAGCAGCAATACCTGATTCGCGGAATCGGTTTGCTCAAGTCCTCGGACGACATCGGCAACATTGTCGTGGCGGAGCGATCCGGGACGCCGCTCCTGGTGCGGGACATCAGCACGATTGAAACCGGCGGCGTGCCCCGCCAGGGTCTGACCGGACAGGACGAGGACGACGACATCATCACGGGCATGGTGCTGATGCGCAAAGGGGAGAATCCTTCGGAGGTTCTCACAGAACTCAAGACGCGGATCGACAACCTGAATTCAACCGTCCTGCCGAAGGGCGTTCAGGTCGTTCCCATATACGACCGTACGTGGCTCATCGACACCACGCTCCACACGGTTTTCCACAATCTGGCCGAAGGCGCGCTGCTCGTCACCGGCGTGCTGCTGGTATTTCTGGGAAGCGCGCGCGCCGCGTTGATCGTCGCGATCATGATCCCGCTTTCGCTGATGGCCACATTCATGGGTCTGACGCTGCGCGGGATTCCGGCAAACCTGCTGTCGCTGGGCGCCATGGATTTCGGCATCATCGTCGATGGCGCGGTTATCGTCGTTGAAAACATTTTCCGGAAACTCGCAGAGCACTCCTCTCATCAAAAAGGATTCAAGAAAGACTCTCGGGCTTTGAAGCAGGTGATTCTTGACGCGACGGCCGAGGTGGGGCGCCCCACGTTCTTCTCAATGATCATCATCATTACGGCGCACATTCCGATCTTCACCCTGCAACGACATGAAGGCCGCATCTTCGCGCCGATGGCCTGGACGGTCACGTCGGCTCTCGTCGGTTCGCTCATGTTCTCGCTGTCGCTCGTTCCACTGCTTTGCTATTTCTTTCTTCGCAAGGGCGTGTCCGAGAAAGAAAACTTCGTCGTACGAACCTGCAAGAACGTTTATCGTCCGGCGCTCACATGGGCTTTGTCACACCGCGCGCTCGTCGTCGGGTTTGCGGTGCTGTTGCTGGGATCAAGTCTCGTAACGCTCAGCAAGCTTGGAAGTGAGTTCCTGCCGGAACTCAATGAAGGCACGATGTGGGTGAATATCTATTTCCCGCCGGGCATCTCGGTTGATGAAACCAAACGGCTCGCGGCTCAGGTCCGGCAAATCCTGCACAAGCCGGAGGTCGTCCGGACCGTGACGTCGAAAGCCGGCCGGCCGGAAGATGGCACTGATCCGAAGCCGATCAACATGGCGGAGTTCTTCGTCGATCTCAAACCGCCGGCCGAATGGCCGAACGGAATGACACGCGAATCGCTCATCGATTATTACGGAAAGGAATTGGATGCGCTTCCCGGCATCGAGCCTTCGTTTTCCCAACCGATCCGCGACAACGTGCTCGAAAGCATTTCGCAGATCGATGGCCAGATCGTCATCAAGGTCTTCGGTCCGGATGGCGATGTTCTCCGCGACTGGACCCAGAAAGTATTGAAGACGATTTCCAACGTGCGCGGCGTGGGTCGTGCATATATCGATCGGTCCGGCCAGGTGCCGCAGCTTCAAATCGAAGTCGACCGGGCAAGGTGCGCTAGGTATGGACTGAACGTCAGCGATGTCCAGGACGTCATTGAAATCGCGCTGGGCGGGAAGGACGCGACGGAATTGTGGGAAGGCGAAAAGCGATTCGCCGTGGCCGTCCGTTTGAAGGAAAACCAGCGTGGAATCGAAAACATAAAGAACATTCTCGTCGATACGCCCGACGGCCAGCGTATCCCTCTCGATCAGCTTGCAACGGTTTCCGTGAAACAGGGGGCGATGAATATCAGCCGGGAACTGGGCACACGGGTGATGGCGATTGGCGTCTTCATTGAGAACCGTGACATGGGCAGCCTTGTTGCAGAAATGCAGGATCGGGTGAACAAAGAAATCAAACTTCCGCCCGGCTACTACATGACGTGGGGCGGCGAGTTCGAAAACCAGCAACGTGCGATGAAACGCCTGGCGTTGATCGTGCCCGTGAGTGTGCTGCTTATCTTCGCACTGCTCTTTAATGCGTTTGATTCCGCAAAGAACGCTGCGCTGATACTTCTGAATGTCCCGTTTGCTTTAATCGGCGGAATCTTTGCGTTGAAAGTGACCGGCATCAACTTGAGCGTGTCGGCTGCGATCGGATTCATCGCTTTATTCGGCCAGGCGGTGCTCAACGGGGTCGTGATGGTCAGTTACTTCAATCAGCTTCAGGAAGAAGGGATGCGAACCTTCGATGCCGTACTGAACGGCGCGCTGGTACGGTTGCGCACGGTGCTCATGACGTGCACGCTCGCGATGCTCGGCCTGCTGCCGATGGCTCTCTCGCACGGCATCGGATCGGAGACACAGAAGCCCCTTGCCGTTGTGATTATCGGTGGGCTGATCTCGGCGACGTTCCTCACGTTATTCGTACTGCCGGTGGTCTATATGCTGTTCGCAACGAACGAAGTTCACGCACCGCGGGCGGCAGCGGCATTTGCAAGTACGGACTAAGCTTTTCGGCTGTCAAATGTTGGGATGTCCCATGTATTTGTTACATGACCAAGTGACCACATGACCCATTTCGTCATTGGGTCGTTTGACAGATACATGTGACATGGGACATTGGACATCCCAACATTTGACATTCAGGGAGCGGGAATCTCCTTACACTTGATTTCTTCGAGTGGAGCCAGCGGTCCGCAAGTCACCTGCACATCCTCGCTGAACGGAAGCGGGTCCGCGACATTCTCCGGATCGCCGAACCGCACTTTGAAGGAGAACATTTTCGCCGCAGCATTCACCATCACATTGCCCACCAGCATGCTGTCGAACCGCGTGGGATCCCCATGGTGGTTGTGCTCTCGAAACCATGCCTCGCCGCGCTGCTTATAAACCTGAGCGACCCTGTCGATGAACTCACGCCGGACCGACTGGATGGGCATTGGCGGATAGATCAGCTTGTCCTTTCGCCGGACCGGGTCGTAGGCAGCAATTTCCAGCGAATGCGTCGGAGCAAAGTGCGTCTGGCTCCGATGATAGATCACGGTGTCATTCGGAAGCGTGGCAAGTTCCCATCCGTCCAGTTCAGCGATCACTTTCATGTCGCGCGACAGAATCGTCAGTGTCTCTGCGGATGGGTTAATGTGCTCGCTCCGGTGGATGAATCTCTGCGGCGCAAACAGGAGCGCCAGGAGAAGAATGACTTTATTCATAGGCACTGCCCATGAATTCTACGAGGTCGGCGGAATTTTCGGTCACTTCATAGTCCGGCAAGCTCGCCATGAAGAGCTTGCCGTAGGACTTCGTGCTGAGACGGTTGTCGAGGATCGCCAGAATCCCGCGGTCCGTCGCAGAACGTATCAGACGTCCGAAGCCCTGCTTCAAGCGGAGAATCGCCGTCGGCACCTGATACTCGGAGAACGCATTTCCACCCTCGCGCTCGATATGCGCGGAACGTGCAGCAACGAGCGGATCGGACGGAACCTGAAACGGCAACTTGTCGATGATGACGGCGCTTAACGCCTCGCCTTTCACATCCACGCCCTGCCAGAAACTTGCGGTCGCGAACAGAACGCCGTTCTGCGTGACCTTGAATTCTTCCAGCAGACGGCTCTTGCCGCCGCCCTTGCCCTGAACCATGCACGGATAAGGGAGCTCACTCGCAAGCCGTTCGAACATCGTTTCCATCTGGCGGTAGCTCGTAAAGAGAACGAAGGCTCGCCCGTGCGACGCGCGAAGAATCGAACGAATCTCGTCGGCCGCACGATCCAGGTATGACGGATGACGATAGTCCGGCATTCCTTTCGGAATGTACAGCAGCGCCTGCTTACGAATGTTGAACTCCGTACTCAGGCTGAGTTCCTGGCTGTCGTTCAAACCGAGACGCGTGCGGATGTATCCAAACGACTCCGCTACCGTCAGCGTCGCCGACGTAAGAACGCACGATGGCACGCGCGAAAACAAACTCTCCTGCAGCATTCCGGAAACATCTATCGGACACGCTTCCAGGAAAATGCCGCGGCCGCGCCGCTCGATCCAGGAGACGTAGTTTTCGAGTGTACCGGTCTGGAAAACTTCGAGTTCGTCCGCAATCTCGCCGGCGCGGCGGGCCATGGCTTCATTGGCGCCCGAAAAATCCTTCTTCTCTTTGAACGCTGCACGGGCGCTACGGAGTTCGGCGATCAATGCGCCGATGCCGTCGAGGTGTGTAATCGGATGCCGGCCCTCTCTCATAATTGCAAAGCCACTGAAGAATCGCTCGGTGGCGCGAGAGACGAGATCTGCGTCGAGTTCAAGCTTTCGCGCATCGTGAATGAATTCAGCGAGCCGGTAGTTGCTGACGTGAAAGCCGAAGTACTCGGTCGCGACGTCTTCGAGGTCATGAGCTTCGTCGAAGATGACAGCGCTGTAGTCTGGAAGGATCCCGCCCACGTCGGTTTTGCGGATCGCAAGGTCGGCGAAGAACAAATGATGATTGACCACCACGATGTCCGCTTCCATCGCTTTCTGACGAACGAGCGTGAGAAAACAGCGGTCATAGTCTTTGCACTTCGTGCCGAGACAGCGGTCGCGCCGGGCATCCAGGCGTGACCAGAGTTCGGAATCGTCGCCGATGGTTCCGAGCTCTGCGCGATCGCCGGTTTCCGTTTCCTGCGCCCAATCGAGAATCGACTGGAATGCAGGTAGCTCTCGCGGCGTAAAGAGGCCGTCGGTTTGCGCCGTCTCGAGTTTCAGCCGGCAGAGATAGTTGTTACGTCCCTTGAGATAGGCCGCGCGGATAGGCCTCTCCAGAAGCTTTTCCAGGAGCGGAATGTCCTTGTAGAAGATCTGATCCTGAAGTGTCTTGGTGCCGGTTGAAACGAGAATTCGGCGGCCGTACGCCAGTGCGGGGAGAAGGTAGGCTAACGTCTTGCCGGTTCCGGTCCCGGCTTCGATGATGACGTGGTTCTGGCTCTCCAGGGCTTCATGGACGGCTTCCGCCATGCGTACCTGCGACGGCCGGAATTCATAGTCGTCCAGCCGCTGTTCCAATACTCCGCCTGGCCCAAAGAACTCGTGGATCACTTTGGCAGTTTACTCTTCTGTGGGACAACAAAGGGTACCTGGCACGGCGGATGTCAAATGTTGGGATGTCCCATGTCAGATGTATTTGTCACATGACCAAGTGACCAGATGACCCATTGGGTAATTGGGTCGTTTGACAAATACATCTGACATAGGACATGGGACATCCCAACATTTGACATCCCCGATCCCATCGCCCCACGCATCGGCTACAATCATTCGTTCATGTTGACGATCGATCCGACATTTGAGAGTGCGGCAAGCGTGGGGATCCTGGCAATCGACGGTTTGCGCGTGAACGAGACGCCGGAAGAGATCAAAGCTATGCTGAACGGTCTGGCCGATGAGTTTGCGCAGAAATATAAGGACCAGGCGCTTGGCGAAATTCCGACGGTGAAGAAGATCCGGGCCATTTTCCATCGGTCGGGTCTGGACCCGACCCGCTACCGGCCATCGTCCGAATCGCTGCTGCGGCGGGCGGTGAAGGGAAAAGGACTGTATTTCATCAATTCCGTCGTGGATCTGATAAATTACTTCTCTTTGAAAATGCTCTGCCCGATGGGCCTGTTTGACGCGGATCTCGTGAAGCCGCCGATAACCTGGCGGGCAGGACGCGAGGGCGAGACCTACGAGGGCATCGGCCGCGACCGGCTGAACCTGGTGAACTTTCCGCTGCTGGCGGACACCGACGGTCCTTTCGGCAGCCTGATATCCGATTCCATGAAGACCCGCGTGACGGAGACCTGCACGCGGATTCTCTGGTTCACGTTTGCGCCGCCGGGCACGAACATCCCGCTCGACGAATTCGCGAGCACGATGATTCGGTTCAACGGTGGGGAACTCAGACTTTCAAAGCAGTTATGATTACGATTCCGGCTTCATTGCTGAGACAGATTTATGATCACACCGAGAGTTCCTATCCCTACGAGTGCTGCGGTGTGCTGATCGGCACGACAGGACAAGACAAGACCGTCCACGCGTTTCGAGTCTGCAAGAACCTGAACAAGGAGCGGGCGCACGATCGGTACAACATGGATCCGCTGGATTTCCTGAAGGCGCAGCAGGAGTTCGAGAACAGCCCGTGGGAGATCATCGGGATCTACCACTCGCATCCGGATCATCCTTCGCGGCCGTCGCAAACGGATACGGACGCGGCGCATGAAGGCTATTCATACGTTATTATTTCTGTCGAAAAGGGGACGGTGGCGAAGGCGCAGAGCTGGCTGCTGAACGGCGCCGAGAAGAAGTTCTACGAAGAGGAGATTTCTGAATGAGCAGTGTGACAGTGAAAATTCCGACACCATTGCGGCCACTCATTGCGGGACAGGCTGAATTGAAGATCGAGGGAGCGACGGTCGGCGAGGTACTGAAAAAGATCGATTCCCAGTACAAAGGCTTCGGCGACCGCATTCTTGAGAACGGAACCAACGTGCGGCGGTTCATCAATGTCTTTGTAAACGAGGACAATATTCGGGATAAGAAGGAACTCGAGACGGAGCTTAAAGCGGGAGATACAATCTCAATTTTGCCTTCGATTGCAGGAGGAAACGCGGGCTAAAGCCCGCGACTACGTGCCTGCGATCACGTGGTTGCTAACCTCGTAGTCGCGGGCTTTAGCCCGCGTTCAGAATTCCAGTCAACTCGTCAATCAATCTTTCAAAGTCCCCTTTGGATATGTGCAGCGACGCAGGTTTTCGTTCCAGCGATAGAAAGTTCCCGCCGCGCAGGATGACTTCCACGTAGCCATTCGCCTCCGGCTTCCTGCTACGGATCTGGACAGCGTTAGAGACTCCATCGACTTCGATGACTTTGAGCTCACCACCCAGATACGTGATCTTTTCAACGACCTCCTGAGCCTGCTTTCGCAGGTCGCCCTTGTGCGGGGATTCGAGCTGAATCTTTCTCACCAGCATCCCGAGCAGATCCGTCGCTTCGATATCGGTTGTGATCTTCACGCCATCTCTTACTTCATCCATCGATTTTCTTCTCCAGGTGTTTTTCTCCATCGTATGAGAACAGCTTCGTCTTGCCTTCGACTACCGTCTTCAGGTGAACCGGCCGTGACCAGATCGGATAAAGATTCTTCAGCGTATCTTTGGCGTAATCGAGCCGCAGGTCGATGCCTTCGTGCCGGTGTTCCAACAGAAGTTCGCCGCGGTTTTCAAAGTTACCATCGGTGACATAAATAAACGGCTGCCCAAAATTCGTGAGGCCGAACAGGAGCTTCTGCTTGACGCTTTTCCAGTTCCGATCCGCGATCTCGTACACACCGCGCTCAGCGTTGAAGGTGTACGTGAAAAACTTGTGCTCGTAGCAGAACTCTTCGGTGAAGAACGCATCGAGGAACGTGATGTCGTTGTGGATCCGTCGCGCCTCGAAAATCTTTTCGCGGCCGAGGCCGAGCCCGATATCCCACGTCCGCTTGGCATCGTAGTCGTCGCAGTCTTCGTAATCCTTACCGAACTTGCCCTTGTTCCAGCGATCTTCGATGTCTTTCCACAATTCGAAACCCAGGCGATACGGATTGATCTGCCCCGGATGCGCCGCGACAGTTCCAGAATGATGATCGGCAAAGTCGATGACCTCAGCGTCGTTCAGCACGCGTTCAGTCATGATCTTCGCATGCCAGTAGGTCGCCCAGCCTTCGTTCATGATCTTCGTCTGGGCCTGCGGCGCGAAGTAATATGCCTCTTCACGAATCATCCACAGGATTTCCCGCTGCCAGTGTTCGAGCGGAGCATTCTCGATCAGGAATAGCACGATGTCTTTCTGGGGTTCGGCCGGGAAATGGCGCTGCTTCCTGCGTTCCTCTTCGAGTTTCAGTTTCTTCTGTTCCATCACCTCGCGAGGATTGATGAACTCATCCATGTAATCGCTGGATGCAATGCGTTTGACCACCAACGTTTCGTCTTCGGGTGCGTGGCGTTTGCTCTTGCGTTCGATAAATACGGAGTGATGGTCGATGAGATCATCAACCGACAGGCAGATGTCGAGGAAGGTCTCCACGGCGTCGATGCCGTACTTGTCGATATACTTGCGCACCTTCGTGGCGTG